>Ga0196971_1000027_pt1 | contig 188602 bp, 161 predicted proteins | sample S1v_1013CmetaG_FD_148660 | JGI IMG/M metagenome (GOLD analysis project Ga0196971, IMG submission 148660) | Soil microbial communities from Anza Borrego desert, Southern California, United States - S1+v_10-13C | ecosystem: Environmental > Terrestrial > Soil > Desert | place: USA: California...
GAAGACAAAATGTTTGAAGCCGGTACAAGAGAAATATGGAATGCCATAGCGGAAGCACCGGGATACTCCGTAATAGGAGGCGGCGATACAGTCAGCGCAGCTTCAAAATTCATTGAGCTAAGCAAAATAAGCTATGTATGCACAGCAGGCGGAGCCATGGTCAGGTTCCTGTCAGGCAAGAAACTGCCGCTTATAGAAGCGATGGAAAAGGCCTATGACAAAAAATTTTAAAGAATAGAAGTGATAATATGGATGAAAAAATGAAAAAAGAGCTTGAGAAATTCGCCGCCAGAATCAGGCTTGAAACGATGAAGGAGTTCAAAGCCTTAGGCTTTGGCCACGTAGGCGGAGCAATGTCCATAGTAGACACATTGGCTGTCCTCTATGGCGAAGTTATGAATGTTGATACTAAAGCTCCCAGATGGGATGACAGGGACTGGCTGGTGGTGTCCAAAGGACATGCAGGTCCGGCAGTATATGCGACACTTGCTCTTAAAGGCTATTTCCCTGTGGAAGAGCTTTTAACCCTGAATAAACCAGGCACAAATCTTCCGAGTCACTGTGACAGGAATAAGACTATTGGAGTAGACATGACCACCGGTTCTCTTGGCCAGGGGGTATCTACAGCAATAGGAACAGCACTTGGGAACCGGCTGGATAAGAAAACAAGTTATACTTATCTGATAGTCGGCGACGGGGAGTGTGACGAAGGACAGGTATGGGAAGGAGCATTATTCGCAGCACACCAGAAGCTCGATAACCTGATTGCCTTTGTAGATGAAAACAAGAAGCAGCTGGACGGCTATACCAAGGATGTAAATGATCTCGGAGATATCAGGGCAAAATTCGAAGCTTTCCATTGGCATGCACAGAGAATCGATGGCTCAGATGTTGAACAGATATATAACGCTATACAGGAAGCAAAAAACACAAAGGGAAGACCTTCTGTAATAGTGTTGGATACAATTAAGGGGAAAGGCTGTAGCTTTGCTGAGAATGCGGAGGCCAATCATCATATGGTCATAGAAGCAGCTCAGGCAGATGAGGCTATAGAAGAGCTGGAGCGTAAGGTGGTGGAACTATGAGTATAAAGATAGCTAAAGAAAATGTAAAAGAAACTGCAGCAATGAGGGATGTTTACTGCCAGACCCTTATGGATATGGCAAAGGAGGATGACAGCATAGTAGTACTTGATGCCGACCTGATGAGCTCAATGGGTATGGCTAAGTTCTGGAAGGCATATCCTGAAAGGACCTTCAACTGCGGCATACAGGAAGCAAATATGATAGGGGTTGCAGCGGGCCTGTCGGCTACCGGCAAAGTTCCATATGCTCATTCTTTCGGACCTTTTGCATCGAGAAGATGTTATGATCAGGTATTTATGTCCTGCGCATATGCAAAGCTCAATGTGAGGATCATAGGAAGCGATCCCGGAGTAACAGCGGCATTTAACGGCGGTACTCACATGCCCCTTGAAGATATGGGTATAATGAGGAACATTCCGGAAATGACAATCTTAGAGCCGGTTGATACAGCAATGCTCAAAGATCTTGTAAAACAGGTGGCGGACATATATGGGGTATTCTATATAAGATTGCTCAGAAAGAATCCCGTAAAAATATATGAAGAAGGCTCAAGCTTTGAAATAGGCAAGGCGGTAACTCTGCGCGAAGGTAAGGATGCTACTGTAATTGCAACTGGAATAATGGTGGCTGAAGCTCTTAAAGCAGCAGAAAATCTAGAAAAAGACGGTATATCGGTAAAGGTGGTAAATATGTTTACGCTGAAACCGGTTGATAAGGATGCAATTATTGCTGCCGCCAAAGAAACAGGGGCAATAGTGACTGCTGAAAATCACAACATAATAAACGGTCTTGGTTCAGCAGTTGCTGAAGTATTGTCTGAGAATATTCCTACACCTTTGGAAAGAGTGGGCGTGCAGGATGTATTTGGTGAAGTTGGCCCCGAGGACTATCTGAAAGAAAGATTCGGACTAACAGCAGCGGGTATAGAAGCAAAGGTTAAGAAAGTAATTGCAAGAAAATAAAATTCCAGTGAATAATGAAAGCAGCCGGTCCGGCTGCTTTCTTGCATAATCTACGAGATGAGCTGCAATTCCTCTTTCAATACCACACCTATCCTGCGGATACCTTCAACGATTCTATCCTCCTGCATGTTTGAAAAATTAAGTCTCAGGGTGTTTTCCTTTCCTCCATTGGCAAAGGAAGAGCCTCCTGCAACAAAGGCCACATTTTTCTCAAGACACTTGGGCAGCAGCTCGCGGGCATTCATACCCTCGGGAAGCTCAACCCAAAGGAACAAGCCCCCCTTGGGATTTGTCACCTTGATGCAGGTAGGAAATTCCTCCCTGATAGCATTGAGCATAATATCCCTTCTCTTTTTATAGAGCTCCCTGATCCTTCCGATATGTCCCTCAAGGTCACAGGATCTGACAAACTCCACGGCCAGCATCTGTGAGAACATATTGGTATGGAGGTCGGCAGCCTGTTTGAATAATACATATTTGTTTATGATCTGTTCTGAAGCACATACCCAGGCAAGCCTGAGACCGGGACTGAATATTTTTGAGAAGGTGCTCATATATATTACTCTTCCCTGTCTGTCAAAATGCTTGACTGCGGGCAGACGTTCCCCTTCAAAGCATAACGCCCCGTACGGATTGTCTTCGATGATAAGGATATCATACTTATCAGCCAGTTCTACCAGCCTTTTTCTTCTTTCCAGGCTCATAGTCCTCCCGCTGGGATTCTGGAAATCAGGTATCGTATATATGAACTTTGGTTTTACACCTGAGGACAGCAGTTTTTCAACCTCGCTCACCAGCATTCCGTCCTCATCCATAGGAATCTCTATGAATTTCGGCATATATACACGGAATGCATTGATAGCTGCAAAATATGAAGGGCTTTCACAGAAAATCAGATCCCCCTCGTCGATGAATACTTTTCCGGTCAAGTCCAGGCCTTGCTGTGAGCCGCAGGTGATCAAAACCTGCTTGGGGTCTGATTGTATACCGTTGCTATTCATAAGCTCCACTGTAAGTTCCAAAAGCGGTCTGTAGCCCTCGGTAGTGCCATACTGCAGTGCTGTAGCCCCGCGCTGAGAAAGAACCGCTTCACATATGCGGGTCATTTCCTTTACCGGGAAAGATTCCGGAGCAGGCAAGCCTCCTGCAAAGGATATTACCTCGGGCCTTTCAGTGTATTTCAGCATCTCTCTTGCCTCAGATGCTCTTGCATAATCGGATCTTCTTGAAAAAGTGATGTTCATACTACTATTCTCCTTTTAATTATTTTAAACTATAGGTCCTGCACCATACTCCGCCTGTTCCCTTCTGAAAGCCGATGCTCCTGTTGCAAGCTCAATTGACTTTGCCAATCTTCTGATACCTTCTTTAATCCTGGCCGGAGCTGCAAAGGTAAAATTGAGACGCATATGGCTGCTGCCCTGCTCGCCATTGGGGTAGAAGGATATTCCCGGAACATAAGCCACCCCTTGCTTTTTTGCTTCTGAAAACAATGCTTCCTGCGATGTACTTCGGGGCAGGCTGCACCATAGGTAATAGCCTCCCTCCGGCTTATTCCAGTTTATATTCAGGGAGCTGTATTTTAGAAGCTCTGATATCATGCAGTCTCTGCGAAGTGTGTACTCCTGTATGACTCTTGCCAGATGCCCCCTGTAAAGGGTACCCCTCAGGAATTCATTGAACAGATACTGTGCGGGTGTGTTTACTTGAAGGTCTGTAATCTGTTTCAACACTGAAAACTTTTCTATTATTTGCTTCGGTGCTGCTACCCAGCCTACCCGCATCCCCATAAAGAACACCTTTGAGAAGGTACTGAGATAGATAACATAACCATGGCGGTCAAGGGCTTTGATCGGAGGTATAGCAGTGCCTTCGTAGCGCAGCTCTCCGTAAGGGTCATCCTCCAGGATCGGTACCTGATGCATATATGACAGCTCCAGCAGTTGATGTCTCCTTTCCGGACTCATCACTGTTCCGGATGGATTCTGAAAGGTCGGCAGGGTATATATAAGCTTTGGCTTATACCGTTTTAGCAGACCGTCAAGCATATCAACACGCATACCCTCCTTATCCACTGGAATGCCCAGGATCCTGGCGCCGGATGCCTTGAATACATTTAAAGCGCCCATATAAGTCGGTTCTTCAACCACTACAATATCACCGGGGCAAAGCAGGCACCTGGCGGTAAAATCCAGACCCTGCTGGGAACCGGACAGCACCATTATATCCTTGGAGGTTATTTTGATCCCCCTCTGCTCCATGTGCCCGCTGAGGCTCTCACGAAAAGGCAGGAAGCCTTCCACAGGACTGTGGGACATAAGTTTTGCGACAGTTTCTCTTGACAGCAGGGACTGAATATCTAGAAATTCCTCTACAGGATATACATCTGCCGCAGGCATACCCCCTGCAAAGGATATGACACCTTCACGGCTGGTCACCTTCATAATGCTGCTTACAATATTATCATCCAGACCTATTATATTCTTATTGAACAATTGATCCCACTGAACAGGGTAAACAGTATCAAAGGCCTGCTTATGCGGATCAAAAACCTGCGGCAGTACCACCGTACCTCTTCCAACGTGGGAGCCTAAGAGCCCATCAGTCTTTAACTCCTGGTATGCTTTCAGCACCGTGCTTCTGTTCACATCAAGCTGATCTGCAAGCTTCCTTTCCGGTGGAAGCGGTTGTCCTGCCGCAAGCTGTCCGGAAAGGATCATGTCCCTGATTATATTTACAATCTGTATATATACAGGAGTATTGCTTTCCCTGTTAATAGTGATGTTCATTCAATTCCACTCCCTTCTGAAGAGCAAGTTTCATACAAAACATTTTATAAACAGTATATCACAACCAATTAATATAAAAACACCCAATTGGATTATTTTGTGCTAGCCAATTAAAACCAATGAATTGTAAACATTTTATATAATTTACCAGAGGGGCAGTTGAAAAGAAAGGCCATATGTTATACAATGTCGTTGGTTACAATTGGAAATGGGATTTCCTGCAGCCTATTTTAACAAGGAGGAGAATGAAAAAATGGAAATAAAGAATATTCCTTTCGAAGTATTTGACCTGGCAGGTGTTAGCACTGAAGAACATACTGGTGTTACCGGCAAAGCATTATGGAAAACAGTGCAAAGAGGAAATGTAAGAATAAGAATAGTTGAATATTCGGCCGGATATCTGGCCGATCATTGGTGCGAAAAAGGACATGCTGTCTATGTACTGGAAGGAGAGTTTGAATCGGAGTTAAAGGACGGAAGAAAATACACGCTTACGGAAGGAATGTGCTACCTGGTAGCTGATAATACTGATGCCCACAGGTCATATACTGAAAAGGGTGTGAAGCTGTTAATCGTTGATTAACTTCAATTCAATCCGATAAGTTAGTTGATGTCAGACTAAGGTGAGTAATATAAATTGTAAAAATGTATATAATTAGTAAGAAGAGCATTTGAAGTAATGAGATTGAATTATCTCTCTATTTGCAATTCATAATTCTGAATTTTGATAATAATAAAAACATTTTTTTAACAATTCTGTACACATGGATAGATATACATTAAAATAAATATTAATTAGCAAGATTTTTATTGCTATTAAAAAATTTTAAGGAGGTAAATTTATGGATGGAGGCAGTGTACAGATTTTTATTGCCATGGTTTTATATGTAGCAGTGGTTATCGGTATTGGAGTGCATTACGCAAAGCGTGCCAATGAAAGCAGCGATAACTATCTGATCGGCGGCAGGTCGCTGGGACCATGGGTCGTTGCGATGGGAGCCGAAGCTTCCGACATGAGCGGGTGGCTGCTTATGGGACTTCCGGGTGTTGCATACTGGCTTGGTCTGAGCGATGCAATATGGACTGCAATAGGACTTCTTATAGGGACTTATTTAAATTGGTTATTTGTGGCTAAAAGACTTCGCACATACTCACACGTTGCTGGAGATGCAATAACTATTCCTGACTTTATCAGCAACAGGTTCAAGGAAGATAAAAAAATCATAATGACAATAGCGGCATTATTTATTCTGGTATTTTTCAGTGTCTATGCAGCAAGCTGTTTTGTTACGGTAGGTAAGCTTTTCAATACATTGTTCGGCGTTAAATATGTGTACATGATGATTGCAGGGGCTTTATTCGTGGTATTATATACATTTGTAGGCGGCTTTCTGGCTGAAAGTGCATCTGACTTTATGCAGGGTATTGTAATGTTTTTTGCACTGACAGCCGTGTTGATAGCGGGTGTTTCAACTGCTGGAGGTGTTTCGGCGGTTATTGAGAATGCAAAGGCGATACCGGGATTTTTTGACTTCTTCGGGATTGCTTCTCCTACACTGGTAAACGGAGTCCAGCAGGTCGAGGCAGGCAGGCCGGTATTCGGCGAGGCGGGCAAATATGGTCTGTTAACAATAATTTCTACAATGTCCTGGGGTCTGGGTTATTTCGGTATGCCGCAGGTATTATTGAAGTTCATGGCTATCAGAAAATCCAGTGAACTCAAATTGTCCAGAAGGATTGCCACAACCTGGTGCGCTATTTCCCTTGCTGCTGCTGTTGCCATCGGTATCATAGGCAGAGTCCTGTATCCTGATGCACTGCTTACACAGAGCGCATCTGAAAGCATATTCATACTGATGTCAACAAACTCCTTCTTCCCGTTATTTGCGGGAATCGTAATGGCAGGTATACTTGCAGCAACCATCAGCTCGTCTGACTCATACCTGCTCATTGCTGCTTCTGCATTTTCGAAGAATATTTACCAGGGTATCATGAAGAAGGAAGCCAGTGATAAAGCAGTCTTATATGTCTCAAGGGTCACTTTGGTCATAATAGCTATTTTAGCCGTGATCATCGCATTGGATGAAAACAGTGTCATATTTACGGTGGTATCCTTCGCATGGGCGGGCTTTGGTGCAACCTTCGGACCGATCATGATATTCTCACTATTCTGGAAGAGAGTCACAAGATCAGGGGCTATCGCAGGTATGCTGGCCGGAGGCGGAATGGTCTTCATATGGAAGCTGCTTTTGAAGCCGATGGGTGGAGTACTGGGAATATATGAATTGTTCCCTGCGTTTGTATTCTCCTGTATAGCGATAGTGGTAGTGTCATTATTGTCGGAAGAGCCTTCAAAGGAAATCCAGGATGAGTTTGAACATGCAAAAACCTATGAGGTTTAATTTATAAAAAGCTGAGTACCGGGCATGATATTAATATTATGCCCGGTACTTTTTTATTGGCAGCTTAATGGAACTAAAGAGATACTGCGTCCGTCTATAGATATAGAGACTTCTATTGAAGAGCTTTAATAAATTTATTATAAAAAAATAGATTTTTCAGGAGGCAGTAACATGAGAAAAACATTATTGATCGTACTTGTCCTGTTGTTGAGTGCTTCTCTGTTTGGCTGTGTAAGTGCAGAGAATCAGGCTCAGTTGAATGAAGAAGGGCAGCGGAAAGAAGATTTGCAGCAGGAAGAGCAGCAACAGGAAGATAAATTTGACGAGGAAGCAGCAGCAGCTCTGGTAGGGGATTTCGGCAGCAAACTCCAATTAGTCTCACTGCAGGCTCCCAAAGATATTGTAGAAAAGAGCATGCTAGAAAACTATGGTGATTTTGTGTCCGAGGAACTTCTCGCAAAATGGATAAGTGATCCTCTGAATGCTCCCGGGAGACTGACTTCAAGCCCATGGCCGGACAGGATAGAAATTCAGACAGTTGTAAAATTGCCGGAAAACACATATGAGGTAAAAGGCGAAATAATTGAAATAACAAGCGTGGAAAAGGCAAGTGGCGGTATCGCCGCAAAAAGGCCAATTATACTTTTAATAAAAAAAATCGGCAACCGCTGGCTTATTGATGATGTTACTCTTGGAGCTTACGACGAAAACAGCCCGCTGACCTACACAAACACTCAATATGGCTTTGATTTTACCTTACCGGAGAGCTGGAAGGATTATAAGATAATTACCGAAAAATGGGAGGGCTTTTCCGCAGGAGAACAGGGAGGGAGCAAACCTTCTGAAGCAGGTCCGCTGATAAGCATCAGGCATCCCCGGTGGACTGCTGAAAGTCCACGGCAGGATATACCCATAATGGTATTTACTCTTGCCCAATGGGATTCGCTGCAGAAGGGTAAATTCCATATTGGGGCAGCACCTGTCGGGCCAAAGGAGCTTGCACGCAATACGGAATATGTCTTTGCGCTTCCGGCCCGTTACAACTATGCATTTCCAGCAGGCTTTGAAGAAGTGGAGGAAATTTTGAACAGCAATGCTCTGAAGCCGGTCGATTATAAATAATAATAATATGAATATTGTGAGACAGTACTTTGACCTTTAAAGACGGCAACTGATTTTCTACAGTTATAACTACTGTGCGGTTATGTATATCCGCACAGTAGTTGTTCTATTTGAATGGGACTACCACTTATCGATATGAATAACATTCTTCAGTTCCTTTTTAATTTGCATAAGCTCAGGTTCCTCCTGCGGGTATCCGAAGGGTATGAAGGAGGCAATCTCAAAATCGTCCGGCATTCCCAATATATTTTTTAACCTGTCGGTTCTGAAGGGAACCATGGTTACGCCATAGAGACCTTCAGTCGCCATAGCCAGCAGGATATTTTCTATGACCAGCCAGGCAGAAGCGAAATTATTCAGGTTGTAGAGGGTTTCGCATTCCTGCAGCTTCCTGTTCATCCTGAAGCATACAAGAAGTATTTCGGGGGCGGTCAGCAGCATCCTTTCCTGAATAGGAACGGAATAGGAGTATACCTGTTTCTGATTTTCATCATCCATGCCGGAGAGCAAAGAGTCCAGGTACTGCCGGTCCGATTGACCGTTGATGGCTCCGCTGTTCTCCAGTATATCCTTTCTTAGTTCCTCATCCCTCAGAAGGATATAGTGCCATTCCCGCATATGATTGTGACTGGGCGCCTTCAGGCCGCACTCAAGTATCCTGTCGAGCTTTTCCTGCTCAATGGCCTGTGCTTTGAAATTCCTGACACTTCTGCGTTTCTCAACCACAGTATAAAAGCTTTCCGAATTATACATTTTAGTACCTCCCATACATTTTATTCAATATAGCCGATTTTTTTCAGCAGATCTGCGATTTCAACCCTTCTGCGTTTCTGCAGCTCCGAGCCCGGTTTACACCAAACGCGGTAGAACCAGTCCAGGTAACGGCTGTGACCTTGAGCTCCCCTTTTGAAAAAGACAAGGCCCATATTTTTATCTGCTCTGTCATACTCCTGTACCAATGTCTCAAGCTCTTCCCCGCCAAGCCTTGAGTATTTCCTGTTATGCACTATTCCCAGGCCGTCCAGCCTGCCCCTGACTGCTGTGTCGCTATTCTCAGGATATCCAAGGATAAGTGCGACCAGTGGAAAACAATATTTATCCGGGAGATTGAATTTCTTGTAGAAGCTTTCCAAATTGCCCCTGCGGACGCTGTTTGTGAACAGATAACCTATTCCGAGGGAGGCGGCTGCTATTGCCGAAGTCTGCGCCGCCAGGGCGGTGTCGGTGCATGCCGTGATGAAATCTTCAATACCTCCACATTCGAAGGGGTGCCCCAGGTATTCCGCGGTGTCCTTCAGCCGGGTGAAGTCCGCACAGAATATCAGGGCTTTGCTCCCTGCATACTCAAGGTATTCCTTCATGACTGTCCTGTCATCCACTACTATGATGGAATAGCTTTGGCGGGCTGAGGCATTGGCAGCTCTTATCCCAGCCTTCAGTATCGTTTCCAGGTCACTTGCCGCAATTTCACGGGAAGAGAAGTTACCATGGGTGGAATGCAGGCTGTAAATGGTTTTCAAGGTGGCATTCATTCTTATAACTCCTTTTAATAAATTTGGTTAGAACTCTAATAATATATGTAAAAAATTATTCCTGAATTTCTTCATCTGTTTTTAAATGGGACAGTACTTTGTCCAGCAGGGTATCCAGCAGGTTCCTTTCTTCTTCGGTAAGGCACTGGAGCGGATCATAGCGGATCATGTCCTCACGGCCGGAGGCACCTTTCAGTGAAGCAAGCTTCTGTTTCCCCTCCTTAGTAATGTAGATCCTGACCTTCCTGGCATTTTCCGCATCCTGCTCCCGTTTGATCCATTTCATCCGTTCCATATTCTTAATTATAACTGTTGCAGTAGGCCGGTCACAAAAAAGCATACCTGCAATGCTGGAGGGATAGAGATATTCCTTTTTTACCAGCTGGCTTAATACATACTGCTGCTTCAGGGTTATCTTATGAGGGACCAGCTCTTTCTGAAGGGCTCGCTTCCATGTAAGGAACACTATACCCAGCTTTGATATTGTAAGCAGTTTACTCATATTAATCTCCATTCGATAATTAGAATTCTAACTATAATATAAATAATTGTATCCATTAAGTCAAGGAATATTTTACAATATATTACTTAATGTATAAAAAATATGTGCGAGTTTGTTATCATGTAGATATATTTTAACGTGCAATGTTATGTAAAGTTATGGTATAATATTTAGTGTTGCTATAATATATTGAAAGAAGAATTGGCATGAACGATCCTGCGTACAAAAACGATGAAACCTTGAGTAATTTACATATATGGTTAAAAAATCCCACAAGAGCTGATGTTGTAAATATTGCATGGCCGGTTTTGGTTGAGCTTCTTCTGGGGACACTTTTCGGCATGATAGATATGATCATGCTAGGTAGGATAAGTGATAATTCACTGGCAGCCGCTTCTGTCGCTGCAGTGGGTATGACAAATCAGCCCTTGTTTATAGGCTTATCTTTTATACAGGCTCTGAATGTAGGTGGAACAGCCATGGTTGCACGATACCTGGGTGCCGGCCGCACGGACAGGATCGAAACTACTTTGAAGCATGTAATGCTGCTCTGCATGCTGATGCTGGCAATTCCTTTGTCTATTCTGGGAATAGCATATGCAGATTCCATGATGAAGTTTATGGGAGCACAAGCAGACACACTGCAAGCAGGCAGGGACTATTTCAGGATCATTATGGTGGGGTTCGTGTTTCAATCGCTTAATTTGTCAATATCTGCCGCACTAAGGGGTATTGGGGAAACCAAGATACCTATGAAGATAAATCTGAAGGTGAATTTTCTAAATGTTATCGGCAACGCACTTCTTATTTACGGTCTATTCGGCTTTCCAAGGCTCGGCATTACAGGAGCAGGGATATCAACTGCCTTGTCCAATGTAATAGCAAGCATTTTTTTGTTCAGTTATATACTGAAAGGCAAAAGTGTTGTCAGATTCAACATCCGGAGGCCTTTCAGATTCGACAAGGACATAATATATAATCTTGTGAAGATAGGGATGCCTGCATCTATAGAACAAATAGTCCTGAGAACAGGTCTGCTTTTGTTTGCAAAAACAGTTGCGGGTCTGGGAACTGTTGTTTATGCTGCGCACCAAATATCAATAAACATTTTGGGACTTTCCTTTCAGCCGGGACAAGCCTTTGGAATAGCGGCCTCCTCTTTGGTAGGCAGAAGCCTGGGAGCCTGTGAGTACGGAAAAGCCGAAGCTTATGCCAAGGAGACAAGAAGGATCGGGTCCATGATATCCACCTTTATGGCTTTTATTTTCTTTTTCTTCGGACCACAGCTTGTAGGATTATATTCAAATGATCCGAAGATTATTGAAAGTGCTTCAACAGCTCTAAAAATAATTGCGCTGGTTCAGCCCTTTCAGTCCTCACAGCTTATTCTGGCAGGAGGTTTGAGAGGAGCGGGAGATACTTTCTGGCCTCTGGCAGGCACCTTTGTGGGAGTACTGCTGATCAGGGTCGTGCTGGCATATGTATTTGTGAATATATTGGGATATGGATTGACGGGAGCCTGGATAGCGGTATTTATCGATCAGCTGGTAAGATGGTTGTTCGTGTACGTCAGGTTCAGGACAGGGAAGTGGAAGTATATAAAATTGAGATAGCTGTGTGAGTTATAATAGATATTGGATTATTGATTTAACTTCTGCTACTATGAGAATATCATGGTGGTGGAGGTTTTTCATTGGAAAGTCACGAAAAGTATGATATGGAGCATGATGCAGATACTATATTCGTTGTAATTAAATTAAAGACATTAGTCGGGGTGCAGGTGCCTGTGAAGGAAGTTATACAGATACCATACTTAAGAAAATCCTTTTGAAAAATAATGCATATAAAGAGAGGGAGGTAATACAATGAAATTTTGCTGGACTACAATATCAGTCAAGAATCTGGAGGAATCCTTGAAGTTTTATCAGGAGATGGTAGGGCTTTCTGTAAACAGAAGGTTCCAGGCAGGGCCGGAAACAGAAATTGCTTTTCTGGGAGACGGGGAAACAAAGGTTGAGCTTATTTGCAATGCTTCAAACAAAGAAATCAATATCGGGAAGGATATTTCCCTGGGATTTGAGGTAAGCTCCCTTGATGAAGCAATGTCATTTGTAAAAGGAAAAGGGGTAGAAATTCACAGCGGTCCATTCCAGCCGAATCCCCATACAAGATTTTTCTTTGTACTTGACCCGAACGGGTTAAGAGTTCAATTTGTTGAAACAAAATAAAAAAGTGTCCATTAAGTATTTTAGAGGTCAAGGTGATTATTCGCCTTGGCTTTTTTTATGGAAAATAACACAAGTATTTCTTGTATTAAAAAAGTTGATTGAGGAATATTAAGCCTGCCAAAATCGGCTAGTGATTATTAACACAACAACTAACTTGTCTTTTATAGTGTTAATAATCACAACCTTGATTCAGTGTCTCGCATGCTTAAGAAGTGATATGCGTTACGAGGCATTATCTTAATATTAAGTATTGACATAGCATATTAGAAGAACTATAATAATTCAGTAGATCACTAATATAGTGATTTAGTAAATTAGTAAACGAAAGCACATAAGGAGGTAAAACTATGAAAATACCAACAACTTTAAAGCATAAACCTGTTATTGTATCTGACAACTACGAAAACGTTGACGGCAGATATGCCTATAATACCGATGCAAAAGGCCTCTCACTGGGATTGGCTCAATGGAACGACCGTGGCAAGGTGGATATTTCGGCCAAGGTATGGAGGTACACAGGGGAAAAATGGTCCAGACAGTCTGAGGAGCTACCGCTCCACCGGGTGCTTGACCTGGCGATACTTGTTTGCAGGGCAAAGCTCCATTTCAGGGAGGCTTACAGGTATGAGAAATTATACGATACGGAAAATCCGGTCATTGACAGGGTGGGATTGCAGGGTGACGCCATGACGGTAGCTGTTTGTACCGACAATGAAAAGCTTGATGAGGATATAAAGCTTTTCAGACAAGCTTTAAGCAATGATGATGAGCTAATCGGTGAAAGACTGAGCACCCTGTCAAGGATACTGAAAGAGATGGGATATTAGCATTTAGTACTGGGTTGCAGGTAAAGAGGGAGAAAAAGAGGGTGATAGCTGATGGATAGAAAAAGAGAATTAAAGCTGCAATATAAGCAGACGAAACCGAAGATGGGGATTTTTATTATACGCTCAAAAGTCAACAATAAGTGCTATATTCAGGCAACCCAGGATCTGCGGGGTGTGATGAATGGAGCGGAAGTAAGGCTGGGAGCCGGCATGCATCCTAACAAGGAGCTGCAGAAGGAATGGAAAGAATTCGGTCAGGAGAATTTTGTCATAGAGATCCTTGAGTATCTTGAATATGACAAGGATGAGACGAAGACGGATTATTCGGAAGATCTGGCCTTGCTGCAAATGATCTGGGAAGAAAAACTGGCTAAAGAAAATATGGAGCTTTACAGGAAAAACCTTAAATGAGAGATTATCATAAAGAAGCTACCGGAAGAGGATTAGGGGTATGAAAATTGTTGTGGTCAACGGAAGTCCAAGCAAATACCATGAAGAGTCAATTGATTTGATAATAAGAAAAATGGTATAATAAATAAAAGCACAAATGAAGAAATGGAGGATAAAGATGGATAATTATGAAGTAATACTGGCCTTTTTCAATACGGCCGAAAAGCCGGTAAGCGCAGGACAAATAGCAACAGCAACCGGTATTGATAGGAAAGAAGTCGATAAGGTAATGAAAAAGCTCAAGACAGAAGAAAAAATCGTTTCACCAAAGGTATGCTATTGGGAAATAAAAAAATAAGTGGGAAATGAAAAATGGACTGTTGCGGTAATAAGCAGCAGTCCATTCATATTTTTTCACATACTTTTTACACAAATTCAATATTATTATTCCAAAATCTCTTTTTATAATAAGCTTGTAAGTTCCTCAAAGAGAACAAAATAAAAGGAGAGATGAAACATGAAAAAAATTATTACAATGGTTTTAGTGGGTTTAATGGTATTCAGCAGTTCAATGGCTGTCTTTGCCGAAGAGCTTGCTGTGCAGAATGAAAAAGTGAAGAAAATGGGTGCTGCGGGACTGAAGGAATTCACCGAGGAAGTGCACCAGATCAATGCATTGAGAGTGGAAGCACACCAGCTTAAAATACAGTTGATCGAGAAGCAGGACAAATTGTTCGATCTTTTCGCCGAAGCGAAAGAAGCCGAAAATAAGGAAGTATTTAAAGCGGCAAAGGAAGAAAGAAAGCAGATAAAAGCAGTAAACGATGAAATGAAAGCCCTTCATGAACAGGCAGTGACAGCAAGAAAAGCATTCAAGGAAGCATTGAAAAACAATGATAAGGAAACAGCCGGCGCAGAGCTTGAAAAGTTTATCAACAGCCATGAAACCATCAATGACAGGCAGGAAGACAAGGTAGAAATACTGGATAAAGTAATCGATATACTTTCATAGCACTTTACCTTTTGAGGCGGATACTTGTTAGCAGGTATCCGCCTTATTGACGTTGAGGGTGAATTACTACCACTTATAGAAGTGGCAGCTTCATAAGGCTGGCTGTGTTTCAAGCAGCTATCCTTATGGGGTTATCCACCAACCCATTATCCCTCGCTTGTTTTACAAGCTCTGGGACTACATCTTTATATTTACGTAGTATATTCAGACTACCGTTAATATCTGCATTTATCAATATTCCTGCATTACTTCTGAACAAGCCTCTGGCTATTCTGCGTTTCTTATTGTAATAGTTTTTCTCTACCGGCTCCAGGTCTATAGCAGATACTCCCGAGGTATAGCTTTCTTTTTGCAGTACTACTGCAATACCCACTATTTCTGCTTTATACTTTATTTGCTCTACGAGTCTCTGAATTGGTATTTGTACAAAGCCTTTTATGGGTGACTCCTGCTTGATGCCGGATATGTCTCCAACTACTATTGTTGAACAATTGTTCAGCAAGGCCAGCTCTATAAGTTTCCTGCCGGCTTTGTGCAGGCAGTCTTGTATATAGTCGTTCCTTTGTTTCTGAAGCTTCCTTATTCGTGCTGTGCGTTTGAATTTGCTGCTTTCCGATTTTCTCATTTCCAATGAGGTATAATATGCTATCTGCTTATTGAAGTAGGAGTTCTTTGCTTTTAGTCTTCTGCCGTCAATAAGGTACTGTCCGGGGTTATCTCTGAAGGTAACTGCACACAGGTTATTCAGTCCCAGGTCTACTGCTATTATGTTATTGCCTGTAGTTTTATTGGTTGTCTCTGTTTTATAGATTATTATTATATACCATTGTTTCCGGCTGTGGTCGTACTTGGTTTTGACTTGTTGTATACTGTCCAAATTCATCAGCTTTTGAAGTTTGTCTGAAACTTCAAAGTTTAAGCTCTCCACTCCGAATCTGGTTTGTACTTCTTTAGCCAGTGAAAGCATGAGCATATTGTTCTTAAATCTGACTGCCAGATTTGTGAATATTATTTGGTTTTTACGCTTATCTACATTCTTGTATTTTGGCGGCTTAGGCATGGCTTTGTACTTGTGCGGATTGTTTTTATAATCTGCAATAGCGGCAAAGTAGCTTTTCCAGTCCTGTTCCAACACCTTAAGGCATTGCTGGTATGTATGGGAATGCAGATAAACTCTATGCCAATTAGTTGTATGAAGTTCCTCCATATCGAAATAGGATTTATATCCATTTATAATACATTCGTAGTTGGCAATATTGTAGAGTTTGGTAGTATGAAAACATAGTTCCTCAACAATACTAAGCTGCAGAGACGTAAGTTTAGGAAAGTATTTAAAGCTTAATTTCACTATGGTTACACCTCCTTCCATACTATGGTATATGAATATTATACCAAACACATGTTCGTGGTACAACCATATTTTAGGAGAGTTTTAGGAGAGTGCTTTCATCCCATACTTACAGAAGTAGGGGTATTACGCACTCGTTTAATAAAGAAAGCACACGCTTATGATGGATTAATGATATAATTATAAGACGGAGGTGAATTTCATGAAGCATATTTTTGTGGTGGATGATGAGCGTAATATACGGGATCTGATCCGTAAATATCTGGAGAAGGAAGGCTTTTCAGTTGCTGTTTTTGAAAACGCACAGAATGTGACAAGTGAAATCAACCGTTTGAGGCCTGATTTACTTGTGCTGGATATCATGATGCCCGGCATTGACGGTCTGGAACTGTGTAAAGAAATAAGAAAACAGACCGAGATTCCTATTGTATTTGTATCTGCCCGGGATGAGGAGCTTGACAGGATCATCGGGCTGGAACTGGGTGCTGATGATTATCTTTCAAAACCCTTCAGCCCCAGGGAATTGGTGGTACGGATAAAAAATATAATGCGGAGATTGGAAAAAAGCAGTCAGGTCAGAGCCGAAGTATTGGTTATCAAGGATATCAGGGCAGAGTGCCATAGAAGATATTTGGAAAAGGACGGGACCGAACTGAAGCTTACCACTAAGGAATATGACCTCCTGGAGTTTATGATCAGGAACAGGAACATGCCTTTCACAAGAGAGCAGCTGCTGGAGAAGGTCTGGGGATATGATTACCTTGGAGATATAAGGGTAATTGACGACCTGGTCAAAAGGCTGCGGAAAAAGCTGGCTGAGATTGGATCCATGCTTGAAATAAAAACTGTATGGGGCTACGGGTACCGGGTAGATGATTAGGATGAAAATCGGCAGAAAGCTGCTGCTTACTTATTTTATACTTTTACTTACTGTTTTCATTGTAACGGGCGTCACCTTCAGGGTACTGCTCCAGAGGTACCTGATCGGTGAAGCCAGGACATTGCTGAGAACAGAAGCCCAGGCTATAGCCGGTACTCTGGAGAAAATACCGATATACGACGGGAAACTGAGGCCTAACCTTCTGGCAAAACGGGAAATGCGCATACTCGGACAATTCATCGGTTCCAGCGTGATTGTCCTGAATAACGACAGGAAGCTTATCTACAGTAATCTGGAAGGCTATGAGAAGAAAGCACTTCAAAAAATGGCTGATATCAGGGAATTAATGGCCAGGGGATATCTTGCAGAACAGGCGCCCATCCTTTCAAAAAACGGTGAAGAAAAAGGCTGGGTATACCTGTTTACGAAAATACATGAGCTCAATAAAATAAGCAGGTTAATGAACAGAACACAGGTCATCAGTCTTATTATGGGCGGAGCTGCTGCCGTTGTCCTGGGTATGATATTTCAGAGAGGGTTGACCGGATCGATTCGAAAATTAAGGCAATATATGTCCGGTTTTTCTTTCAAAGACAGCCGGCAAGAGCTGAAAATAGAAACTGGTGATGAAATAGAGGAATTGGCTGATTGCTTCTCAACCATGGTTCAAAAGCTAAGAAAGTATGATGTTCAGCAAAAAGCATTCCTTCAGAATACCTCCCACGAGTTAAAGACCCCTTTGATGTCGATACAGGGCTATGCAGAGGCCATCAAGGACGGGGTAGTTGAAGGTGAAGAAATTCAGGAAAGCCTGGATGTTATTATAAATGAAAGCAAGCGGCTGAAGACAATTGTTGATGAAATGATATATCTGGCTAAACTGGATAATGTGGAGGAGTCATTTCATTTTGAAAGGATCAGTCTCCAGGAAGTTATCGACCAAAGTGTCAAAAGTGTCAAAGCATTGTCTGATGCTGCAGGGATAGAGCTTATAGCAGAAGGTGACCGCTCTTGTGAAGGATATTTTGATAAAGGAAAGCTTGCGCAAGCTGTTATCAATCTTCTCAGTAACGGAATACGGTATGCTGAAAAGAAAATTATGATAAACTGGAAAATACATGATGATTGTATTGAGCTTTGTGTTGTAGATGATGGAAATGGCTTTCAAAGCGGAGAAGAGATCAAAGTATTTGACCGGTTCTATAAGGGTGAAAAAGGGGAAACAGGTATTGGGCTGGCTATTGCTAAAGCTATAATAGACGGTCACAATGGCCATATCGAAGCATATAATGCCATACCCAAAGGAGCTGCATTTAAAATTATGCTCCCCGGGATGTAAAATAAAACGAGTGAACTGCTGCCGGATGGCAGCAGTTTATTTTTTGAAAATTCTGCTTAAAGGTTCATAAAGCTATATTGCCTCATACATGCTGCGCACTTAATATTTTCTATTGTAATTATAAATTATATTATATATAATTTATATATAATATAATTTATGGAGGAATACCATGGAGGTTTCTGAATTCAAGAATGTAGTATGGGATTACACAAGAAAGATTGCAGAAAGTATGAATTGCATATTCAGTCCTGTAAGTGAAAATTACGGGCTGACTATGATGCAGACCAGAATTCTTATGGAACTGCACCAGAACGGTGCTCACACGATAGGAAGCCTTGCAAGCAGTACATGTGTTGCAGGAGCTAATATTTCTGCCATGTGCAAGAGGCTTGAGAATCAAGGACTGCTGGAGCGTGCAAGAAACCGGGAGGATGAGCGGGTAGTCCGGGTGATGCTCACCGAGCTTGGCAAAGAGACTGTAACTGAGATAGATAGATCGTGTAATGATAAGATTTTGCAGCATTTGGTGAATGAAAAGGAAGAGACCTTCGAGGATATTATTCTGGGACTTCAGAAGCTGAATGAGCTATTACAAAGTATAAATTGTATTGAAAAGGATTAAATTCAAATTTGATAAACGGAGAGAAATAGAATGAAGGAAGAAAAGAACCCCAAGAAGCCGATTATTTATTTTTATGTTGTTACATTGATTATTGTGCTGATGCTGAATGCTTTTGTATTTCCGGAAATGTTGAAGCAGCAGATCACCCAGGTGGACTATGGTACATTTTTGACGCAAATTGAAAAGGGTAAGGTAAAGACCGTTGAAATACAGGAGAATCAGATTGCATTTACCGAGCTCGATGAAGCAGGAAAAGAGAATATATTTGTCACAGGCCGTGTGGATGATCCCGAACTTGTCAACCGCCTGCACTCCGCACAGGTTAAGTTTTCCAGGGTCATACCAAAGGAAAATTCACCTTTGATGAATTTCATTTTGTCATGGATTCTTCCAATTATTATTTTCATTGGACTCGGTCAGTTATTGACCAGCTCCATGCAGAAAAGAATGGGCGGCAATGCCATGACCTTTGGAAAAAGCAATGCCAAGGTATATGTTGAGGCGCAGACCGGCAAGACCTTCTCCGATGTGGCAGGACAGGACGAAGCAAAGGAAGCCTTAACTGAAATAGTGGATTTTTTGCATAACCCGGTAAAATACAAGGAAATCGGAGCAATCATGCCAAAGGGAGCACTGCTGGTAGGCCCTCCCGGTACCGGTAAGACCCTTCTTGCAAAGGCTGTTGCAGGGGAATCAAAGGTGCCGTTTTTCTCGATTTCCGGCTCTGAATTTGTGGAGATGTTTGTTGGCATGGGCGCAGCGAGGGTGCGTGATCTGTTTAAACAAGCCCAGGCAAAGGCTCCATGCATAGTGTTCATAGATGAAATAGATACTATCGGTAAAAAACGTGACAACGGGGGGATTGGCGGTAATGATGAAAGAGAGCAGACATTGAACCAGCTGCTGACAGAAATGGATGGTTTTAATGGGGAAAAAGGAGTAGTTATACTTGCGGCGACCAACAGGCCCGACTCTCTGGACAAGGCTTTGCTCCGCCCCGGCAGGTTTGACCGCCGTATACCCGTGGAATTGCCGGACCTTGCAGGGCGTGAGGCTATTTTGAAGGTACACTCAAAGAAAATAAAGCTGGGCAAGGATATAGATTTCAATGAAATAGCGAGGGCGACCTCCGGGGCATCAGGCGCTGAGCTTGCGAATATAATAAATGAAGGCGCTCTGAGAGCAGTAAGGTATGGACGCAAATATGTGGAGCAAATTGATCTGGAGGAGGCTGTTGAGGTAGTTATCGCCGGATACCAGAAAAAGGGTGCGGTGATCTCTCCGAAGGAAAAGCAGATCATCGCATATCATGAAATAGGCCATGCTATTGTTGCTGCAAAGCAGGCTGAGTCAGCACCGGTGCACAAAATAACAATCATTCCCCGTACCTCCGGAGCCCTTGGCTATACAATGCAGGTATCGGAAAATGAAAATGTGCTGATGACGAAAGAAGAGGCTCTTAACAAGATTGCTACCTTTACCGGCGGTCGTGCTGCAGAGGAGCTGGTTTTCGGAACCTATACCTCAGGTGCATCCAATGATATTGAACAGGCAACCAAAATTGCCAGAGCCATGGTAACCCGTCTGGGAATGAGCAAGGCCTTTGACATGATGGCCCTGGAGACAGTGTCCAATCCGTATCTCGGAGGAGACTCTTCCATGACCTGCTCTTCAGAAACAGCAGCGAAGATCGACGGAGAGGTTTTGACGATAATAAAGAATGCTCATGAAAGAGCAATTAATATTTTAAAGGAAAATATAGATAAGCTTCACTTATTGTCCTCTCAGCTTATAGAGAAGGAAACCATGACAGGAGAGGAATTTATGAGGGTATTGGCAAGCTGACGAAACTAACGACATTTATGAGGTGTTTATGAAAAAACTGATAAAGGTATTGATCAGCAGAGCTTTTTTAGTTGGAGCGGCCATATTGATTCAGGCTTTTACATTAATAATAGTAATATGGAGATTCACCAATTATTTTATTTACTTTTATTCCATCTGCGCAATGCTCAGTTTATTAGCCGTGCTATGGATACTGAACGGCAAGAGTTATCCTGCCTATAAGCTTGCATGGATCATTCCGATTATGGTCTTTCCCATTTTTGGAGGATTGTTTTATCTGATGCTGGGAGGGAACAGATCCAGCAAAAGAAACAAACGGAATATGCAGGAAATAAGCAGGCAGATGATGGATTTTCTGAAGCAGGATGAGGAAATCCTGCAGCAGCTTGAACGGGAGAACAGGGGTGCCGCCAATCAGGCAAAATATACCGGGAGGTACTCCCTATGCCCTGTTTATACAAATACGACCACTGAATATCTTACCCCCGGTGAGAAGAAATTTGAACGGCTGCTGGAGGAATTGAAAAAGGCGGAGCGCTATATTTTTCTTGAGTATTATATCATTGAAGAAGGCATCATGTGGAATTCCATTCTGGAAATCCTTAAGGAAAAGGCAAAGCAGGGAGTCGAGGTACGTGTTATCTATGACGATGTAGGCTGTTTGCTGACTTTGCCCTTTGGTTATAATAAAAAACTTGAACAGCTGGGGATCAAATGCAGTGTATTCAATCCCTTTATGCCTGTGATGACCGTCCGCCTGAATAACCGGGACCATCGTAAGATCGCAGTGATAGACGGGCATACGGCCTTTACAGGAGGTATAAACCTTGCGGACGAATACATCAATGCTTATGAGAAGTATGGCTACTGGAAGGATTCCGCCATTATCATCCACGGGGACGCGGTATGGAGCCTGACGGTTATGTTCCTTTCCATGTGGAATTACCTCAGGAATATCGACGAGGATTTTGAAGCATTCAAGCCATCTTCAGGGGATACCGGACATTTTGCGGCTGATGGTTTCGTACAGCCCTTTGCGGACAGTCCGCTGGATGATGAAGCAGTAAGTCAGTCCGTTTACCTGAATCTCATTGGCAAAGCGGAAAAGTATGTGTATATTACCACACCTTATCTGATCCTTGACAATGAGATGACCACAGCCCTATGCCTGGCAGCGAAAAGAGGAGTGGACGTACGCATCATAACTCCTCATATTCCAGATAAGTGGTATGTGCATGCAGTATCGCGCTCCAACTATGAGGTATTGCTGGAAAGTGAAGTCAGTATCTATGAGTTTACACCAGGCTTTATCCATTCAAAGACCTTTGCAGTCGATGATATATTTGCTGTTGTCGGAACTATTAACCTGGATTACCGCAGCCTGTACCTGCACTTTGAATGTGGCGTGTGGATGTACAGGACAAAAAGCGTCATGGAAGTGAAGGAGGATTATCTGCATACCCTGGAAGCCTGTGAGACCATTACTTATGGGTGCTGTAAAAGCATAATATGGTATAGGAAGCTGGGCAGGCTGGTTCTCAGACTATTTGCCCCGCTGATGTAATTAATCAAACTTTTCCGAGATATTCCTCCAGGGTGATGTTCCTGTTTGCTATTTCAAGAGCTGCACTCTTCCCCACATAGCGTATATGCCAGGGTTCGAACTGATAGCCTGTGATGCTTTCTCTGCCTTTAGGATAGCGCAGGATAAACCCGTACCGCGGCGCATTTTCCTTAAGCCACTTTCCTTCACGGGTTTCGGCATAAGACTGGGTAAGGGCAAAGCCGACGGAAGGGCTGCTTACATCCATTGCCAGCCCGGTCTGGTGCTCGCTTTGACCTGGCCTTGCACTGAACTGGTTGGCTGCGGCTGCGGAGCCATATTTTTTTGTATTGGATGTAAAAATTGCACTTTGACGTTGATAGGAACGATAACCTGAGATAGCTGTCAACTTTATATTGTCCCGCTTAGCTTTGGCAAAAAGGGCTTCAAGGGCTTTGGCAGACTCAGGAGTCATCATTGTTTTTGCCTTATTTGCAGAGGGCACCCTGGGGGCTACCAGACTCTTAGGGACATAACCTGTGGGCAGGCTGTGAGTTTTGTTGACAAGCATAAGCTTATTTGCCGCTGCTGTCGGCGGCTTGGGTGCAGTTGCATAACCCTTCCCTTTGATTCTGAGCTTTTGTCCGGGATATATCATATCGCCTGTCAAGCTGTTGAGCTTTTTCAGCTGATCCACTGTGGTTCCTGTTTTATTGGCGATTTTATATAAGGAATCACCGGATTTGACGGTATAGGTTGCACTGGTTCTCAGCTGTATCTTCTTTGCAGGGACAATTGGTGATGTATGGGCATTGACCGAGCCGTACGCAAGAGATGCAACAAGCAGAGATCCGAGCATGATATTGATGGCATTGATTTTTACACCCGGATAGTTTTCATTTATAAAGCTTCTGATATGATTCAGCGTGTCTTTTTGAATCTCTTTTCTTTTACTGTCAAGGGTGCTGAAGAAGTCTTCCGCAAACTCGCTTGTCTGCTTATCGACATACAGGACCAGGGTGTAACCGTCTCTGGACTTTATTAATTCATGCCGTGAGAATATATCCATCTGCATACCATCCTTTCTCTCGAAAACCTCGCATTTGTTTTGTATTTTTAGCATTTTACAGAAGCTTATACCTTTATATTCAGGTTGATAAGAAGACGAAGCAGAACAAATCATGTGCAAATTGTTAAAAATTATTATAAAATGAAAGGAGATTATGGAAGCTGCATGCAATATATATTTTCCATGATTCAATGAAACGATATCTTATAGTAATTACCGGTAATATGAGGTGGGAGAAATGATAAATATAAAAAAATATTGGGAAGATCCGAATGTGCTGCAAATAAACAGGGAAAAGCCAAGAGCTTACTACATACCGTATAAGGATGAAGAAGCGGCTTTATTCAAAAGGCGTGAAGCATCACCCTTCTGTCAGCTGCTGAACGGAAGCTGGAAATTCAAATACTATGAGAGTATAAAGCTTGTCGAGGACGGCTTTTATGGTATAGATGCAGATACCGGCAGCTGGGATGACTTAATAGTCCCTTCCTGCTGGCAGGTAAAGGGCTATGATAAGAATCACTATACAAATGTCAACTATCCATTTCCCTGCGATCCGCCCTTTGTGCCGAATGATAACCCTGCCGGGCTTTATATAAGGGATTTTGTTGTGACGGACAGCTGGGATGAAAAAGAGAAGTATATCATTTTTGAGGGTGTGAATTCCTGCTTCTATTTGTGGATCAACGGCGCCTTCGCAGGGTACAGCCAGGGAAGCAGGATGCCTGCTGAGTTTGATATTTCGCAATTTGTATACAGCGGAAAGAACAGAATGGCAGTCATGGTGCTGAAATGGTGTGACGGAAGCTACCTTGAGGATCAGGACCTGTGGCGCTTTTCCGGTATTTTCAGAGACGTATATTTGCTGGCAAGAGATAAATCGCATATACGGGATGTATTTAATAGGCAGACATTATCATCGGACTTCAAAAAGGCATCTCTGAAATGTGAACTGGATACAACAGGCAGCTGCAGCATCAGAGCAGAACTGAGAGATGCTTCGGGAAAAGCAGTGGTACAGGGTGAAGCACTTGTTGACTGTCATGGGGTAATTGAGCTTGAAGTGAATGGACCGGTGCTCTGGAATGCCGAGCAGCCTTACATATATAAATTATTTATATACAGTGCTGAAGAAGTCATTGTTTTCAATGTCGGATTCAGAAGTGCAGAGATAAAGCAAGGCGTTTTCATGATCAATGGAAAAGCTGTAAAACTAAAAGGGGTAAACCGCCATGAGTCCCATCCTGAGCTTGGACAGACGATACCCGTGTATCACATGCTGGAAGATCTGATGCTGATGAAGAGGCACAACATAAACGCCATAAGGACCTCCCATTATCCCGATGATCCCCGTTTTTTGGATATGTGCGATGAATATGGGTTCTATCTGGTTGATGAAGCGGATCTGGAATGTCATGGAGTTCTGGAAGCCGGAGATTTTCACATGCTCGCGAAAGACCCCCGCTGGGAAAAAGCTTTTCTGGACAGGGCTGAAAGGCTGGTTGAAAGGGACAAGAACCATGCTTCTGTTTTAATATGGTCGATGGGCAATGAATCAGGCTATGATGTGAATCACATGGTTATGGCTGATTGGACTAAGAAAAGGGACAGAGGAAGATTGGTTCACTACGAAGGGGCAGATCCGCGTTATGGAGGGAGTGCGGATGTTGGATGCCTGGATATGGAGAGCAGGATGTATGCATCAACTGAATATATTGAAAAGTATGCCTTAAATGAAGAAAATACAAAACCACTTTTCTTATGTGAGTACAGCCATGCTATGGGCAACGGGCCCGGGGATCTGAAGGACTACTGGGATATAATATACAGGTATCCGAAGCTTATGGGGGGCTGTGTATGGGAATGGTGCGACCATGGCATTAAGACGGCAACAGCTGAAGGAACAGAGTATTATGCTTATGGAGGGGATTTCGGGGATGAGCCAAATGACGGGAATTTCTGCCTGGACGGGCTGGTTTATCCGGACAGGACCCCGCACACAGGGCTGCTGGAGCTGAAGAAAGTAATAGCACCGGTCAGAATTGAAGCAGAATGCTTGAAGGAAGGCACTGTAAAGCTTACCAATCTTTACGATTTCCAGGACTTATCCCATGTCCTTCTTAAGTGGAAGGTGGAGAAGGATGGATCGGCTGTGGAACAGGGAGAGATCGCTGACCTTAAGATCATGCCCCATAGTTCGGAAGTGGTCAGATTGCCATATCATTTGCCTGAAGGCTCAGGAAGCAGATACTTTGTTACCGTATCGGCCGTACAAAAGAAGGATACCCCTTGGGCTGCAAGCGGACATGAAATAACCTTTGAACAATTTGAGCTTCCTGCTGACAGACCGGCAGGGAAGCAGGAAGCTCATAAAGGCAAGGTAAAGGTGGAAGTATCAGAAAGTCTGGTCTGCATAGAAGGCTTTGACTTCTATCACGTGTTCAATATGGAGGAAGGAGGCTTTGTAAAGCTTTCAAAGTACGGAGTCGATATGCTTGCGGGGCTGCCAAGGTTTAATATCTGGCGCGCACCTGTGGATAATGACAGGAACATTAAGCTGAAATGGATAGAGGAAGGCTATCACAGACTAGAGAAGCATGTATATGAAGCAAAGGTACTTGAAGTATCCGGAGATACAATAAAAATATCAGTTGATTTTTCTCTTGGAGGGTACATAAAGCGCCCAGTATTACATGCAAAGGCAGTATGGACTGTTCTGGGCACAGGAGAAGTACTCCTTGATACCAGGGTAAAAGTAAGAGAGGGACTGCCGTTTTTGCCCCGCTTTGGCCTGCAGCTTGTAATGCCTGAAGGAAATGAGGAGGTTGAATACTTTGGGAATGGCCCTCATGAAAACTACATAGATAAGAGGCAGAGTGTTGTGAAAGGTAAATATCTGACAACTGTGGATAAAATGTTTGAAAATTACCTTATGCCTCAGGAAAATGGCTCAAGATGCGGGATGGAATGGGTCGTCATATCCAATGCTCAGGGAATGGGGCTGCGTTTTGCATCTGACTCAGAGTTTTCATTCAATGTCGCCCATTACACCCCCGAAGATCTGACTGTCGCGGCTCATCCCTTTGAGCTTAAAAAGAGAAAGGAAACCACTATAAATATTGATTATAAAATGAGTGGAGTAGGTTCCAATTCTTGTGGTCCTGAGCTTCTGAAGGAATACCGGCTTGATGAAAAGGAATTCGGATTCACTCTCAGAATCATGCCTGTTTTTAAAGAAAGCAAGGGATATTTGTAAATATCTGCACAGGCCATACTCTTAAGTAAGACATAAAAGCAATTTTTCAGTAATTGTAATTCTGAAAAATTGCTTTTTTTCTATTAATGCTCTAACAATTCTAAAAACATGTTGTCCATAATATATTAGAGTAAGCATTAAAATCTTTATTCCAGGAAGCCACAGATAGAGGAGGATCATATGTATAAAGTCATTATTGCCGATGATGAGCCTAAAGTATCTCAGCTAATCAAAAATCTTATTGATTGGGAGGCCTTGGGTCTGGAGCATACAGCAACAGCCCAGGATGGGATCGCCGCCCTGGAGCTGATCGGAAAACACCAGCCGGAGATCGTCATCACAGATATAAGAATGCCGGGTTATGATGGTATTGAGCTTATAAAGTATGCAAAAGAAATCAATCCCAAAATAGATTTTATCATTATCAGCGGATATCAGCATTTTGACTATGCCCACAATGCAATCAAATACGGCGTCAAGGATTATCTGCTGAAGCCTCTCAACAAAAATGAAATCAATACGGCATTATCAAAAATGGTTGAAAAGTATTCTGAAAGATCAAGGCAGGAAATGCACCTCCAGGACGATATAAAAAGGTTGAGGAATGAGCTGCTCCGGAATATTTACCTTGGTTATGGCGATCCTGTACAGAGAGCTGCGGATTTAAAGCAGATCAACCAGGATTACAACTCAGGCTTTGTGGAAGGCTGTTATCAGGCAACTATTATCAAACCTGATTTTGAGTATCAGCCCAATAATCATGAGGCAGTGAAGATGCTTCTTTTGAAAGCTTCCAAGGTTGTTGAACAGAACCTTAAAGGCGTATGCACGGAGCTCCTGCAGCTTTTGCTTGAGGACAGGATCTTCATCATAGCCAACTACACAGCTGAGAACAAGAAAGTATTCAGAAAGGTATTAAATAACATTATTGAAGGGTGCCATTTATTCAGGGATATTTTTAAGGATCTTACAGTCACAGTCGGGCTTGGCAGTGCTCAGACAAGCCTTGCAGGTATGGTTCAATCGGCCTGTGAAGCTAAAGAAGCTCTCGATGATCGAATTATACTGGGGAGTGGAAAAATTGTCCAATATAATCCTGAGCTGCATATGAAAAAATCTGTAGAGGCTGCCGTTAACTTTGAAAAAAGGAGGAAGCTTCTGGGTATGATAGAGATCTTTGATGCTGCAGGGATTGAAAAATGGATAGACGAAAATGAAGCGGAGGTTTTAAAGCTTCAGAATATATCAGGCCAATTTGTCCTTGCTGTTATTGAGGATATCCTTGAAACCCTTTTGTTCGGTTTGAAGAATAACGCAAAGGCAAATACGGTCGATAACAGTTTAATAGTGGAATTCCATGAAGCTCTTCTTATGCAGACCAGTGTCCGGGCTGTCTTTGACGTACTTAACAGGTACGTGGGAATAATATTGCGGCAGATTGCTGAGGACCGCAAAAACGAAAGCAGCCGACCGATAAAGGAGGCTCAGAAGTATATCAATGAGCATTATGCCTCTGCTGTAAATCTTGAGGAGGTAAGTAACCTTATAGGGTTTAATGCGACATATCTTTCAACACTGTTTAAAAAGGAGACCGGTATGAATTTCGTGGAATATGTGACTAATGTCCGGATCAAATCAGCCAAGCAGCTGCTGTCCGATTCGAAGAGAAATATCCTGGATATATCCCATGAGGTGGGCTACAGCGATTTCAAGCATTTTACGAAACAGTTCAAGAAAGTAACGGGACTTACCCCGTCAGAGTATAGAAAATTATATTATTAGAGAGGTATCATATGCAGAGGTTGAGGATGCGCGCCGGAAAGACCATAAAAGCTTATTTGTACAGAACTGCATTCAATGTGATAAAGATATTATGCATATTGTATTTATTCAGCCTGATCATGATGATTTTTATGCTGATCATATCCGGCGCCGGCTATTTATGCTATATTGCCTGCGCAGCAAGCTTTGCAGCATTCATAATCAGCCTGTTATGGATGTACAAAAAGCTTTACCTGCCGTTTAAAGGCACTGAGCAAGCCCTGCGCAACTATAATCTCGGTTACAATTCAAATGCGCCCAATGAAATAAACGTTTTTTATACTGAAGAACTGGAAAGGACATTTTCAAAATTCTTCAGCCTGTTTGAGAGTATGAATGCTATAAAGCTGACTAATACCAATGCGGAATACAGAGCTCTCCAGAATCAGATAAACCCTCATTTTCTATACAATACCCTGGAAGCCATCAGGAGCGACGCCTTGAGTGAGGGCTCTGAAAATATTGCCAATATTACTGAAGCCCTTGCAATGTTTTTCAGATATACAATTTCAAATGTCAACAGCATGGTTACCCTCGAAGCTGAGTTAAATAATTCAGAGAACTATTTTGCTATTCAAAATTTCCGTTTCAGAGATAAAATCAACCTGAAAATCAATATAGATGACGAGGATATGTCTATATTGGAGTATGAGATCCCAAAGCTCACTCTGCAGCCTATCATTGAAAATGCAATCATACACGGACTGGAGAATAAGGTGGGCCGGGGTACGATTGAAATTGATATTACAGCAACAGAAGACAGGCTCATTATCAAAGTCACGGATGATGGGGTGGGGATGGATGAAGAGGTCCTGAACAGTATAAACGAGCGGCTCCATGAAATATCCGGACAGGGACTCATGCCTGACAACACAGAGAAAGGCGGTATTGCCCTGATCAATGTAAATAACAGGATCAAGCTGCAGTTTGGCGAAAAGTACGGTCTTAGGATATACAGCATAAAAGGTCTTGGTACAAGTGTGGAAGTCACGCTGCCGCATATGAATGAGAAAAACGGGTGATTATATGAAACGGGAAATACTGAGGATAGAAAATATTATAACTGAAGAAAAAGGGATAAGGACACTTAATGACTTCTTCCTGAATTTATACCAGGGGGAGTTGTTAGGTGTTTTTGTTAATAATGCCCTGGAGAAAAAGCATCTGATTGACCTGATATACGGTAATGTGGAGGTCGGGAGAGGAAGGATATGCTATGAGAACCGGCCGGTCAATTATGAAGACTATGTGGATATGAGAAAGAGCAGGATTTCACTGGTACAATCAACCAGTAAACTAATTGATGATCTGACTGTGGCGGATAACATTTTTGTCATCCGTGATAAATTTGGACGTTACCGGATAGATAAACGGGTAATATTTGATCAGGCAAGGAATCTGCTGGAAGAGCTTGGTCTGGGTATAAGCCCCCGAAAAATTGTATACCAGCTTTCAGGCTTTGAGAAAACTGCAGTTGAAATTGCCAAAGCATATGGTTTAGGCGCAAAGATCATCATTTTAAAAGATCTGTCAAGTTACCTGTCGGATTCCGAGCTGAGTCAGCTTACTGGAATCATCAATGAACTGAAGGGCAATGGTATCTCCTTTATAATGATTGACAGCTTCACCGATATTTTAAGGCAGTTTTCTGACCGCATGTTTGTTATGAAAAATGGGCGTAATGTCTGGACACTGAAAGGTGAGCAGATCAATAACGATATTCTGAAAGCGTATTTTTGCACCCATAAGCATGAAATATCAGGAAGTCCGGAGATAAGAAACACAATAGCGCTGAAATTTGATCATGTCTCAACCGGCAGACTGGAGCCTCTAAGCTTTGAAATACATTCAGGAGAGATGTTGAGCATCCTGGATAATGATGGATCCTGCATTGATGAAATCACTAAGGTTCTAATCGGCGAAAACAACAGCTACCAGGGTGATATATTCGTTGGGGACCGGCTGTTCAAGCCACGGAGCCCATGGGAAGCTGTAAAAAAGAATCTGGCATTTATAGTGGAAAACCCGGTGGAAGCGATGCTTTTCAAAGATATAACGGCAATAGACAATCTTTGTTTTGTATCCGGCAATAAGATAAACACCTTCTGGTTGCATTCAAGATACAGAAGCTGCTGTATTGACGATTATGAAGGGTTTTTCAGTAAAGAAACCCTGAATTCCCGGACTGAAGCACTTTCAGTATATGATCAGCAAAAGCTGGTTTACCTGAAATGGCATTTGTACAATCCCAGGATTGTTGTCTGTGCAAGGCCATTCAGTTCAATAGATGTTGAATTAAGGGAAATCACCTCTGAAATGATGAGGCTGCTTATGGAAAAAGGTGTTGCTATACTTGTGCTGGCATCCAACTATTCTGAAATAGACGGCTCCGGGGCAAGGATGGTATTAAGACCCAAAGAATGCCCCATATAATCATAAGAATGCCCTTAGAATCAGCATATTTACTTTGATAAAATCATTTGTAAGGATAAGAAAGCTATATAGATTATAAAAAATTGTACGCTCATTTTAGGGGGAATGGATGTGTCGGACTACTTGATAGAATTAAAAGGGATCAGCAAGGTATTCCCGGGTGTCAAAGCACTGGACAGAGTCTCTTTCTCCTTAAAGGCCGGTGAGGTGCATGGACTGATAGGCGAAAACGGCGCTGGAAAATCAACGCTTATGAAGATAATAAGCGGTATATACAATCGTGATGAAGGCGAGTATCTGATCAATGGTAATACTGTGGGCGATTTGACGCCGAAGAAAGCGCAAGAGCTTGGAATAGCAATTATTCACCAGGAATTGAACATGTGCCAGCATTTGACGGTTGCTGAAAATATATTTTTGGGCAGGGAAAAGAGCAGGCTTGGCTGCATTAAGCAAAAGGAAATGAACAGTGCCGCAGAAGAGATCCTTGACAGGCTGAAAATCGATATAAAGCCGGACACAGTGCTCAGGAAACTACCTGTATCAAAGCAGCAGATGGTTGAAATCGCCAAGGCCTTATCAAGCAATGCCAGAATATTGATAATGGACGAACCGACCTCCGCATTAACTGAGAAAGAAATAGTCGAGCTTTTTGAGATCATCAGGCATTTGAAGAGTAACGGGTGTGCAATAGTATACATCTCACACAGACTGGAGGAGCTGGAGCAGATTGCAGACCGGGTTTCAATATTCAGGGACGGCAGGCATATCATTACAAAGGATTACAAGGATACCGGCCTGAACGAAATAATCTCATACATGGTCGGCAGGGAGATAAAGGAGAAATTCCCTACAGTAGTATGTCAAAGAGGGGATAAACTTCTGGAAGTAAAGAACCTGTGCTCATGCATCATCAATAATGTAAGCTTTGACCTGTTCCAGGGCGAGATCATAGGTCTTGCCGGACTGATCGGGGCAGGGAGAACCGAACTGGTCCGTACACTGTTTGGGGCTGAAGCCATAACAAACGGAGAAATCTATCTCAAAGGCAGAAGATTGAATATAAAATCACCCATGGATGCTATTGAAGCAGGTATCGTACTTGGCCCGGAGGACCGGAAAAAGGAAGGACTGTGCACCAAGCTTTCCATCCGTGAAAACATAGGGCTTGCGAACCTCGACCTGATCTGCAGCTGGGCAGGACTTGTTGACAGCAGGAAGGAAAACTCACTGGCAGAGAGGGCAATTGAGATGCTTAAAATCAAAACGCCCTCTCCTGAGCAGACTGTGAATAACCTGTCAGGTGGAAACCAGCAAAAAATAGTTGTGGGGAAATGGCTGGTAAGAAGCGCTGAAGTGGTGATATTCGATGAGCCCACCAGGGGTATTGATGTAGCGGCGAAGGTTGAGATATATAACATTATGAACGATCTTAAGAAGCAGGGGATAGGGGTTATTTTTGTATCGTCAGAAATGCCTGAAGTCATGTGTATGAGTGACAGGATCCTGGTTATGTGCAACGGGAGGATCACCGGAGACCTGGTTTCAAGGGAAGCGACCCAGGATGAGATCCTCCGGTGTGCGACCCAATATAACCATTAATAATATATGCTTCGAAAAGATATAGAGTTAAGGGAGAAGGATCATGGTGAACAGAGAACACAGCATTAACAGCTTATGGAGACAAATAATCTCGGTCAGAGGCATGGGGCAGGTTATCTCAGTATCGGTTGCACTTGTGATCATGACGATTGTATTCGGTATAATAAATCCACTGTTTTTTTCACCTGATAATATTACAAATCTTCTGCGCCAGGTTGTCCCCATTATGATTATAGGCATGGGTCAGTCCTTTGTGCTGATTACAGGAGGAATTGACCTGTCCATCGGTTCTGTTGCCGGCATGTCATGCATGCTGTCTGCAACCTTGATGACAGCCGGCGGTATGGATCCCTGGCCGGCATCCATTATAACCATATTTGCCTGCTGTGTTGTAGGGCTGGTCAATGGAGTTCTTGTATCAAGAGCAAAACTGCCCGCATTTATAGCTACCCTGGGTACAATGATAATTGCAAGGGGTATTGCCCAGCTGGTTAACGGCAACATGAATACCGACGGGATTCCGGAGTATGCCAAAGGCTTCAAGGATCTGTTCTATTATGGTGATAGCTTTGGACTGTACAATCCAATATGGATTGGATTGATATTATTCATAATCTTCAATTTCATACTATCCAGGACAAGAACGGGGCGGCATACCTATGCAATAGGGAGCAACTATGAAGCGGCAAAGCTTTCAGGAGTCAACGTTATTATGGCAGAAAGCAAAGTGTATATATTCAGCGCATTCCTGTCGGGGATCGTTGGCCTGATGCTGACTGCCCAAAGCGGTATGGGTACAATGAGCGCCGGAAATACTTATGAGTTGAATGCGGTGGCCGCATCTGTTATCGGCGGGGTAAGTACCATGGGAGGTCAAGGGCTGCTGTTTGGAACGGTAATCGGCTCCTTCATCTGGGGTGTATTGAACAATGGACTGCAATTTGCCGGAGCTCCGCTTGCCCTGAGGAATCTGGTCATAGGCGTTGTTGTCATAATATCGGTCTTGATCGACAGGGTAGCGAGAAGCGGGAAGTTTGATTTCAGGAAAGTATTAAGAAGCAAAGTAAGCTGAACTTTCTAGACAACTGCAAAAGTGTTTTTTACTGCAGCGCCAGTAGGCACTGTGGATTAAAAATAATAAATATGAGGAGTGGAGAGTATGAAAAGAGTTCTGGCCTTCCTGCTGATTCTAACAATCGCATTTTCCTTTACAGCCTGTGCCCCAAAGACGGAAGCACCGGCAGCACCGGCGCCTGCCGCTGCCCCTGAAGCAGCTGCTCCGGCCCCGGCTCCTGCCAAGACTGTGTACCTCATTACAATGGACAAAATGGACCAGCACTGGGTAACTGTAGATTCAGGAGCCAAAACTATGGCGGAGGCACTGAGGTTGAATTACAAATGGGACGCACCGGATGTGAAGGATAATGCAAAACAGATAGAAGCTGTCAACAATGCGGTTGCAGACAAGGCAGACCTGATCCTGCTTGCAGCAAATGACCCGCAGGCTATTTCAGAAGCAGTTAAAAATGCTAAAGCAAAGGGTGTAAAAATCATATATGTTGACTCAGCGGCCGACGAACCTGCCATAGCAACCCTATCGACAAACAATTATCAGGCAGGGGTACTGGCAGGTCAGACCATGGTGGAAGAGCTGAAGGCTGCCGGTAAAGCAAGCGGAAAGATCGGCATCATAAGTGTCAATACTGCAACAAACTCGACAATGAACAGGGAAAACGGCTTCAGAGAGGTTGTGACAGCTGCCGGATATACCATTTTGACAACAGAGTACAAGGACGGCGATGCAGCCGCTTCCCAGGAAGCCGCATACGGCTTTATCGCCGGGAATGAAGATCTGGTCGGATTATATGGAACCAATGAAGGCTCAACAGTAGGTGTGGGCAATGCGATAAAAGCATCCGGCAAGAGCCTTATAGGTATTGGTTTTGATAAATCTGATGCAATTCTTGGACTGCTGAAGGATGGCAGCTTAAAGGCCGCTATGGCGCAGAACCCGTTTACGATGGGATACCTGGGGGTCGCTCAGGCCTATGCAGCATTAAACGATAAGAGCACAGGTCCTGCGGTTATAGATACAGGAGTAGCTATTCTGAGGAAATAGCAGAGTAATGCTTGGAGTGCCGGCCTCCGTCGTGGGTTTACCCGGTGGAGGCTTTTCTTTATCTTTAGCTATAATCAGTATCGTTCCGCTCCATGACTGAATATATTGTACATAAAGGGTCTGATGTGGAGCGGGGTGAGGTTAATGGCGGATTCATTAAAACATATAACCAAAGTTTTTAATGAAGCGGAACAGATTATTTTTGATGATTACTCCAGGATCATTCTGATGAGTGACTGCCATAGGGGCGATGGAAGCTGGGCCGATGAGTTTTCCGGAAACCAGAATCTTTATTTTGCAGCCTTGACCCATTATTATAATGAAGGGTTCACTTATATAGAAATTGGCGATGGAGATGAGCTCTGGGAGAATAAAAGATTCTCCGACATCAAACAGGTTCACAGTGATGTTTTCTGGCTGCTGTCCAGGTTCTACAATGAAGGCAGGCTTTATATGATTTTTGGAAACCATGATATGGTGAAAAGTGATAAGAGGTTTGTAAAGAACAATCTGTATCAATACTATGATGAACCTGGGCGGAGGTATATTCCTCTGTTCAAGGGCATTAAATTCCATGAAGGTCTGGTTCTGAAGCATAGGACTTCAGGATACAGGATTTTTCTTATACATGGGCATCAGGTCGATTATTTGAATTATCAGCTATGGAAATTGGCTAGATTTTTAGTCAGGTATTTATGGAAGCCACTAACCACTTTCGGAGTAAATGATCCCACAAGGGCAGCAAAAAACTATGAGAAAAAAGAGGCTGCAGAAAAGAAGCTTACAGAATGGGTAATAAAAGAAAAGCATATGCTTATTGCAGGCCATACCCATAGGCCAATGTTCCCTGAGGTTGGTGAGCCCACCTATTTCAATGATGGGAGCTGTGTCCATCCAAGATGTATAACGGCAATTGAAATTTCAGAAGGATATATCATGCTTGTCAAATGGAATGTCAAAACAAAGGATGACGGTACAATGTTCATTGGCAGGGAAGTGCTTGCGGGACCAAGGCGGTTGACGGAGTACTTCGGCAGTAAGGAAGAGTTCCTAAGCCGCTATATGCGGATATTTGTATAGAACAGGGAAAGAAATTGAATTCCACAGATGGAGCAGATGCCTGGTATAAATAGTGTACCGGGCATTTTTACTGTCACAATATATATTGACAAGCGGCTTCTGTTATGGTATATAAAAAATGAGGATTAGCACTCAATAGGCGAGAGTGCTAATAAATAATAATATCTTTTTTATTGAAGGAGAGATATACATGGCAAAGAAGCAGTTTAAGACAGAGTCAAAAAGACTGTTGGATCTGATGATCAACTCAATCTACACTCACAGAGAGATTTTCCTCAGGGAGCTTATTTCAAATGCAAGTGATGCGATTGATAAGCTTTATTACAGGACATTGACGGATGACTCTCTCGATTTCGATAAGGACAACTATTATATTAAAGTGGCTCCTGACAAGACAAACAGAATATTGAGGATTTCAGACACAGGTATCGGAATGTCAAAGGAAGAACTGGATGATAATCTTGGGGTAATAGCAAAAAGCGGTTCTTTGGCATTCAAAAAAGAAAATGAACTGAAGGATGGTTATGATATCATAGGGCAGTTCGGTGTAGGGTTTTATTCTGCATTTATGGTAGCCGATACCGTTACTGTGGTAAGCAGAACTTTGGGCAGTGACGAGGCATACAAATGGGAGTCCAGGGGGACTGAGGGGTATACTATTGAACCTTGTGAAAAGGATACTGTCGGTACGGATATCATACTGAAGATAAAAGAGAATACAGAGGACGAGAAATACGATGAGTATCTTGAGGAATACAGGCTAAAAGCCATCATTAAGAAGTACTCTGACTTTATTAGGTATCCTATAAAGATGGATATTACCTCAAGAAGGCTAAAGGAAGGTAGCGAGAAGGAATACGAGGATTACACCGAAGAGCAGATCGTGAACAGTATGGTTCCGATATGGAAAAAGAATAAAAACGAGCTTAAGCAGGAGGACTATGACAATTTCTATTCCGAGAAGCACTATGGTTTTGACAAGCCTTTGAGGCATATACATATAAGTGCAGACGGCACAGTCAGCTATAATGCGATTTTATTCATTCCTGAAAATATACCTTTTGATTACTATACAAAAGAATATGAAAAAGGTCTGGAGCTGTATTCCAATGGTGTTCTGATAATGAATAAGTGTGCAGACCTGCTGCCGGACTATTTCAGCTTTGTAAAAGGGATGGTCGATTCCGAAGACCTGTCTCTCAATATTTCCAGGGAGCTGCTGCAGCATGACAGGCAGTTGAAGCTCATTGCCAAGAATATCAAGAATAAAATAAAGAGTGAATTGGAAAACCTGTTGAAAAATGAAAGAGATAAATATGAAGAGTTCTACAAAGCCTTCGGAAGACAGCTGAAGTATGGTATCTACAGCGATTTTGGGAGCAATAAGGAGATTCTGCAGGATCTTCTGATGTTTTATTCATCAAAAGAGAAGAAGCAGGTCACTCTGGAGGAATATGTCTCAAGAATGCCTGAAGGGCAGAAATATATATATTATGCGGCAGGGGAATCAAATGAAAGAATAGAGAAGCTGCCGCAGACAGAGCTGGTATCGGACAAGGGCTATGAAATCCTGTACTTTACCGATGATGTGGATGAATTTGCCGTAAGAATGATAATGACTTATAAGGACAAGGAGTTCAAATCCGTATCAAGCAGCGACCTGGGTATAGAGATTGAAGAGATAGTGGATAAGGCCGGAGGGGATGAAAAAGACAACAAAGAGCTGTTTGAGCATATGAAGAATATCTTATCAGGCAAGGTCAAGGATGTAAGAGCATCGAAGAGATTGAAAAATCATCCTGTATGCCTGTCCAACGAGGGTGAGCTTACAATAGAGATGGAGAAGATTTTAAACTCCATGCCCAATAATCCCAACATAAAAGCCGACAAGGTTCTGGAAATAAATATAAACCATGATATGTTCAAGGCATTGAAGCAGGCATATGATAACGATAAAGAGAAGCTCGGGCTGTATACAGACATATTATATAATCAGGCCCTCCTTATTGAGGGGCTGCCTGTAGCTGATCCGGTAGAATTCACCAATAATATCTGTAAAATAATGATATAAGAGGCAACAAAGTTGCCTCTTATATTTTCAGCATTATGGAAAGTTTGACAAATTTAGGATCATACATTATACTATAATATTGGAAAAGTGAGTTATTTGTTAATATATAGAAAAGTTTATAATGAATTTGCTGTTTTTAGCGGAGGGATTTTTATGTATAGTAATCTCAGAAACTCAGGAATAGATATTATTGGCAGAATTCCATGGGGTACGCATATTGGTCAGCTGTATTCATCAAAAGCTGACTTTTATGATGTTGGGGTGCCGTATATCCGGTCAGGCTTAATGAATAATGAATTATGCATATGGATTTATTCGCAGAACACAAGTTATGAAGAAATAAAAGGTATTATAAGTGAGAGTGTAGAGGATGTTGATGCATATTTGAAAAGTGGCCAATTAAAGATAATTCCACACACAGAATGGTATATTGAAGATAATAGTTTTAATGAAGTAAGGATAAACAGGCAGTGGAGTGATCTTGTCAGATATGCTTTAGATAATGGGTTTGATGGTCTTAGGGCAGTTGCAGATACATTCTGGCTGGAAAAAAGCTATTACAGAACTTTTGCACATTATGAGCGTAATGTTAACAAAACTATTTCTGAATTGCCTTTCATAGTGATTTGTCTTTATGATGCAAACAAAGTGGATATATTCGAAGCTGCAAGTATAATTAAGAATCACAGTTATGTAATAGTCAGACATGAAAATAACCTGGAGCTTATTAAGAATATAGAACTTCTTATTAAGGATAAACAATTGGAAGAAAGTGAAAAAAAGTATAATAAGAATAAAGAATTGCTGGATAATACATTGGAATACGACAGAATGAAGACTGAGTTTTTCTCAAATATCTCTCATGAGTTAAGGACACCTCTTAATGTTATTCTTGCTACCATTCAATTGTTGAGATCTCAAAAGGATCAAGCCTATCCGGGTATGAAAGAAAACAAATACCTAAAGATCATGCAGCAGAATTGCTTTAGGTTACTAAGGCTTGTAAATAACCTTATAGATATAACAAAAATTGATTCAAATTATTATGAAATCAGGTTACAAAATTATGATATTATCGGTCTGGTGGAAGGAATAACCATGTCTGTTACCGAATATGCAAAGAATAAGGGCATTACCCTGATTTTTGATACTAATACTGAAGAAAAGGCAATAGCATGTGACCCTGATCAAATTGAACGGATTATTTTAAACCTTCTTTCAAATGCAATAAAATTTACGCCCAAAGGCGGTTACATTTGGGTGACTATTCTTGAAAAAGGGAATAAAATTGAGATTACTATAAAAGATACAGGAATAGGCATACCTCGGGATAAACAGGAATGCATATTTAATAGATTTCAACAGGTAGATAAGTCATTGACAAGGCAATCCGAAGGAAGCGGCATAGGTTTATCACTTGTAAAAGCTTTAGTTGAGAAGCATAATGGGAGAACTACTCTAAAAAGTGAATTGGGTAAAGGAAGTGAGTTTACTATAGAAATCCCATGCAATATTTTGATGGAGTCAGAAAGTAAAGCCGGTATTCATCAGAGCCATAGCAGCCATAATTATGTTGAAAGAATCAGTGTAGAGTTTTCTGATATATACTCATAATGCATAGTTGTACTTGCTGTTTATATTTTGGAAGAAAAAAAGTGATATAATAATGTAAAAGGAATATGAATATACGGAGAGGTGCAATGTGAATAAATACAGCTTCATGTACCATGACAGGGAATATTTGCTTGGAGAAGATAATTTCAGCTATATGATCAATGATGAAGAGGATCCCGTTACGGGTATTCAAAGGTCTGATATCTTAGAACTGCTGAGCCGCAAAGGGACAGTTGACTTTGAAGCAGAATACTATGACGAACCTTGCCAGAACTGCCTTGCAGGCAAAAAAGAGAAAAGCAGGTATTTTAAATTCTTCGAATATCACTTTTTCATATATACAAAGAAGGGTGAGTATGTTATAAGCAATATATCGGAGGAATATGAGAATGGTTCTTTTGGCAGGCTATTAAAGAAAGGTGCCGTTGACAACAGTTATATTGTGAGTATTGCAGTATGTGCTGAGTGCGGGGACTATTCCATAGAAATAACTCAGTGTGATGTATAGGAATCTAGATTCACATGGTGCCATTTATGATTCAGAAATAAAAAGAAATAAAAGTGAGGTATAAGAATGAAAAATAAGACCCTTATAATTATAATAGGTGTTGTTGTACTGCTGGCAGTATACTTTGTAGGTGTACAGAGAAGCCTTGTAGATTTGAGTGAAGAGGTAAACGCCGCATGGGGAGATATTGAAGTACAATACCAGAGAAGGGCTGACTTGATACCCAATCTTGTAGAGACAGTAAAAGCCCAGGCTATAAAAGAACAGGAGATATTTACCCAGATTGCGGAAGCACGGTCAAAATTGTCAGGTGCAGCAACAGTTCAGGATAAAATCCAGGCAAATGAAGAGGTTTCCTCAGTATTGGGAAGGCTCCTGGCTATTACGGAAAACTATCCGGAATTGAAGCAGAACCAAGGTTTCCAGGATTTGAGAGTACAGCTTGAAGGTACTGAAAATAGGATTGCGGTATCAAGAAAATACTATAATGATAATGTAAAGCAGTATAATAAGAAGATCAAAGTATTCCCTACGAATATAGCGGCAGGTATACTGGGATATAATGACGAATTCCCATATATTGAAGCAGAAGCCGGTGCGGAGAAGGCACCAGAAGTAAAGTTTTAGAATAAGTCTTTGTCTGCATAGAATTATAGATAGCAACTCTAAAACCTGATTTTAGAGTTGTTTATCTATATATAAAATTATATGAATTGGAGGCATGCAATGAAACGACTCAGGCTGTCAGCAGCGTTCATCATAATTTTGCTTTTGGTCACAATAGTCTCCGGGATATTAGGGGTACAGGCAGCAGAACCCAAAATACCAAGCCCTACCAAGGAGTTCTATTTCAACGACTTTGCCGGAGTGCTGGATTCAAATACGGGTCGGGATATAGTAAAGCTTGGGGAAAGTACCAATGAAGCCACCGAAGGTGGCCAGGTGGTGTTTGTAAGCATTGAGACCTTAGGCGACAGTACAATTGAAGAATATGCCAATGCCCTTTTCAACAAGTGGAAGATTGGCACCAAAGATAAGGGGATACTCTTTATAATAAGCATGGAGGATAGAGAATCAAGAATTGAAGTAGGCTATGGCTATGAAGGAGTATTGACAGATCTGGAGAGTAATAAGCTTCTGAAGAAGTTTTCCGGACTGTATAACGAAGAAGGTATAGACGAAGCAGTAAGGACGATTTATATGGATATCTGCAGTATTGTCAGCGGCAACGAGGATAATGTCACATATCCTGATTACAGTAAGACGGGAAGAGAAACAAATACAGGAAGTGATTTTTTCAGAGAGCATCCGATAATGACATTTATTGGCGCGATTATAATATTGATATTGGTTATTCTGGATTTTGTCTTAACGGGAGGCCGAATCACATTCTTCATTCTAAGAATGGCAGCAGCCTCAGCAAGAAGAGGCGGAGGCGGGAGGAACTCAGGGGGTGGAGGCCGCTCCGGAGGAGGAGGCTCATCATCCAGGTTCTAAAACAAAGCAGGATTACCTTAATTGGTAATCCTGCTTTAATCATACTACCCTATGAGAAATTTCTTAAGCGCTTATCTTCTCGCCCTTGGACTTGTTTCCGAAGAATGTATTTATTGTGGTTACGATCAATATTATTGCCAGAACGAAGAGAATCGCAGCCATGCCCCCAATGATGAAGTTGCCGCCTGCAAAATTGTTCTTAGCTACTAATACCAGAGCAGTAAGTGTAACTGCGAACATAAATACCATAGGTATCACAGTCATAGAGTTCTTCTTGCCTGACTTAGCCAGCCATGCAGACACTGCAAGGAGTGCCAGACCTGCGAGCAGCTGGTTCGCAGAACCGAATATAGGCCATATCTTTGTATATCCGTATGAAAGCAGCAATGCAGATAAACCTACTGTTACAGCAGTTGCTACATACATATTGTTCAGAGGTGATTTTGTTCCATCTGCTTTGGTGGTCATTTCCTGGAACATATAACGGCCCAATCTTGTTGCAGTATCAAGACTTGTGAGAGCAAATGCGGAGAAAGCGAGTGTTACAAATACCGTCCCGACAGGAATAGCAATTCCGAAAGTACTCATGAATTCTGCAACACCATTTGCAAATATCTGAGCCGGAGTACCTTTTGCTCCTGCTACATATCCCACTGTGATAAGAGCTATAATAGCAAGAACACCTTCAATAAGCATTGCACCGTAACCTACAAGCTTTGTGTCCTTTTCATTGTCAAGCTGCTTGGAGCTTGTACCCGAGCCAACCAGTGAATGAAAGCCGGATATCGCTCCGCAGGCTACTGTAACGAACAGCATCGGGAAAAGATACTGAGCCTTGGCTCCTTCACCAACTGTGAAACCGACTGATGCAGGTATAGCCATTGCAGGTCTTACAAGAATTACTCCGATAAATGCTCCGGCAAGCATAGCATACAGGAGGAAGGAGCACAGATAATCCCTGGGCTGCAGCAGCAGCCAAACAGGCAGGGTGGATGCTGCGAAGATATAGAGAATAAGTATTACATCCCATGTGAGTTTTGAAAGCTTAAGTATTGGGAACTGATAGCCTATCCATATGCAGAAGAACAATAATGCAACGCCTGCTACTGTGGATAGTGAGAGACTTACTCCCTTTCTATAAACCAGGAAACCGAAGGCCATTGCCAGGAATATGAATAGTATTGATGCAGTACCGGCTCTTGCTCCTGTAATTGCTTCAGGCTTTGCAGGATCAAAAGCGAAGGTGCTTGCACAGATGTCGGTAAATGCTGCAACAACCAGTATCAATGTAAGATATGCGAAGATGTTGAACAGCTTCTTACCGTTTTCACCGATGTTTATCCTTATTATTTCGCCTATGGACTTTCCTTCGTGCCTTATTGATGCAAGAAGTGAACCCCAGTCATGAACTCCGCCGAAGAATATACTGCCTACTACGATCCATAGATACACTGGAAGCCATCCGAATATTGCCGCTGCTATAGGACCTGTGATAGGGCCTGCACCTGCTATGGATGAGAAGTGATGTCCGAGAAGTACTTTGGCATTTGCCGGGCAGTAGTCAATGTCATCTCTCATAGTATGTGCGGGAGTTTTCTTGCTTGGATCAATGCCCCACTGTTTTGCCAGGTAGCCGCCGTATAAGGAATATGCGGCCAGGAATAATAGGATACCGATAACTAATAAAACTAATGAGTTCATTTAAAGACCTCCTTTTTTATATTGCATAGGAAATTGTGATTTCCTTAATGCTTACAGTGACTTAAGCACATCATAAAAGGCTTTGTCCGTTAAAAATAACTCAACAGCAGCATTTATGCATTATGCTGTCAATTGATAAACCTTCTTTACCTTTTTGCCGGCCTTATTGGTGACAACTTCGTTGTTGTCCAGGTCAATACATATAAGCCTTACATCACACCACCCCTTTAGATAGAAGGAGTAGACCTTGCTGTAGCTGTATCTTTCGACTATTTTTTTTACGCTGTCATTAATATTGCTGCTGATGATTACTCCGGTAACGTATGTACTCATGTGATCCCTTCCCGGCTCAATCAATTCATCTGCTATTCTCTTCAAATACTGTCCATAGGCAGCAGCCTCCTCTTCGCTGATAGTGTCATACTTCTTGATATAGCAGTATTCAAAGTTCTCACACCTGTCTATAACATCATTCTGAGTGAGGAAGGTTCTTCCGCTGATGTTGACGTATTTGGCAAGCATATCTATTTTGTTCTCCAGTATCTCTACATCTGTCTTTATATGGAAGTGTCTTTCGAATTTCGATTTCAACATATTCATGTATGATTCGTATTTCATATTAATCCTCCAAACAGCTATATTTAATTACTTCTTAACAACTATAATTATATAGGAAATGTACAGGTTGGAATCCGGAATTGCATTAAATAGCAAAATGGGCACATAAAATGCATTTATATGCCCATTAGCTGTTTGAAAGCAGATATGTTCTGCCGGCTTACAGGGATTTCAGAGTGCAATCCATTAAGCTTCAGCATGTATGTGTTGTTGAACCAGGGGATTATTTCCGTAATTTTGCCAGTATTGACAATATAGGAACGATGACATCTGAAAAAAATATCAGGAGGCAGTTTCTTATAAAAATCGGATATGCTGGAGTTAACTATGTATTCATCCGCTTTGGTGAATACATGTACTTCATGCTCATGGGCTGTGCAGTAATATATATCATTTAAGCTTAATACATACAGCTTGTTATTTTTCCACAGGGTGATCCTGTCATTACTGCACTTGACAGTACAATTTTCAAGTCTGTGCAGTGTGCTGATTATTCTGTTTTCCGAATAAGGCTTTACAATATAATCATAAGCAGCAACCTCGAAGGCTTCCAGTGCATATTCACTGTAAGCGCTGATAAATACGAAGACAGGTTTGGTCTGCAGTGTGTTTATTACCCTGCTGAAAGCCATACCATCCAGCTTTGGCATGTTTATATCCAGAAAAACAACATCTACAGGATTTCTCTGCACATATTCCAGTGCTTTGATACTATCATCAAATTTACCCAGTATTTTTATTGAACTGAAATTTTCGATAAAATAGCTTAGCTCCTGTATTGATGGAGATTCGTCATCTACAATAATACAATTCATGGATCCACCTCTATCTTAAAAAGTATTGTTCAGCACATGCTATTATCATCCAGGACAAAACTGATTCTTGTGCCTATAGCAGGCCGCTCTATCGCAAGGCCTGTGCCATATATGTGCCGGAGTCGCATATCTACATTTGACATGCCGATTTTATTCTCTCTGACAGTACCGGAATTGATGCTGTCTACAAATGCTTGCGGAATTCCTATTCCATCGTCTTCTACAGTTATCTTTATTCTGTCCGGATCGTTCCGTCTCACATGAATCCGGACATTTCCCGAGCCGGAGCCTTTTAAGATCCCATGTTTTATTGAGTTCTCCACAAGAGGCTGTATGATTAAAGAAGGAATTTTTACATGGATGCTTTCATCAATATCATAGATCACATTCAGTTTATCCCCAAATCTTGCCTTCTCTATTTCCACATATGCTTTTACCTGCTGAAGCTCCTTGCTGATATCCACAAAGGTGCTTGTCTCTTCAATATTATATCTTAAGTAGGTCGATAAATTTACGATAAGCTCTCTCGCACTTTCCTGATTGGTTCTTAGCAGAGCTACAATGGTGTTTAACGCATTGAAGAGGAAGTGCGGATTGATCTGTGCCTGGAGTGCCTTGATCTCCGCTTTTGCAGCCAGATCCACGAGCTTGCCTACCTTGCTTATTTCCAGCTGTGTTGATATTAATTGGGATAAACCTATGGCCAGCTTTTCATTAGTGAAGGAGATACCGTTTTCTTTGGCATAATATAGCTTCAGAGTACCTATAGTGACATCCCCCTCTTTAAGAGGTACTACAATTGCGGATTTCAATCTGCAATTTTTTGAAGAGCATTCTATTTCCCTGGAGGTATTTAGTATACTTATCTTTCCTTCTGAAATTACCTGCTTTGTGGCGGAGGTCAGGATCGGCTCACCACTGATATGATGGTCGGAACCCAGGCCTTCATGGGCCAGGATACTGGTGGTATCAGTGATTGAAACTGCTGCTGCACCTGTAGAATCCTTTATTATGGAACAAATGTTTCTTAAGGAGTCGCTGTTTATTTCCCTGAAATACGGGAGAGTCTTGTTTGCTATCTCAAGGGCCAGCTGCGCTTGTTTTGCAGCAAGCTGTTCCTTTTCATTAAAAATCTTCTGTATCAGCAGTATTAGAATGCATATGCCAAGGGCATTAGTCAGACTCATAGGGAAATAGATGCTTTTTACGATAGTGAGTGCACTGGAATAAGGCTTGGAAATCAGCAGGATAAGAAGCATTTCAATACTTTCCAGAACAATGCCTCCGATGAGTCCGTAGAACCATTTGTCAAACCTGTTGCATTTCTTGTGAATAAATGCAGAAGCAAAGCCGGCAAGGATAGTGGTTATTGCGCAAGGAATCGAGGTTATGCCGCCGATATCAAAAAGGAACCGGTGTATGCCTGCAATAATGCCCGATACAATACCGACAAAGGGACCGCAGAGTATACCCCCTGCCATTATTCCGATTATCCTTGTATTGGCTATAGCACCGTAAACATCAGTACCGGTATATGTACCGATTATTCCGAAAATGGCAAAGGTCAGCGATAACACAGCGAGGTCGGAGCTTCTGAATTCATCCTTCTGAAAGATCCTTCTGAATATAGGCAGATTGGTAATAATAAAAGCAATAATGACCACGTAGCTCAAATTACTTATAAGATTTTTCAACAAATCTATCGTAATCATACATATACCTCTCTCTTGATGTTAATATAGCCCTTTCATACTATTTTAGCTTTTTCGACCGATATCTGCAAGTAAACAAATAAGACCCTGCTATAGAAATATATAGCAGGGTCAGGCTGAAGACAAACTGAGGAGCAGACATGTCATAGCCTAAATATGCTTATACAGAAATTGTCAATGGTACTTAGAAACGAAGCCTTAGAAACAACCGTATGCGAGGCATGGACGCCGAGCAAGTCCTAAAGGTCACGGATGACCATTTTAGGACGTTAGGTTTTTCTTAGGCTGAGTTTCTTAGTGCCATCAATTTCTGTATACTCATATGTGGCTATTACGTGGCTGCTCCAGTTTGCTGCTTTGTCTTCAATTGAAACCCCTGCTATAGAAAAACATGGCAGGGGTTTCAGTTTTAGTTCGTTGTATTAAGTGCTATTTTTTTACTTCCTGTTTTCCGGTGACTTTGCTCTTATCATCCATTTTGAAGCCGGATTTGGCATCATCGGAAGCAAAATATATATTTCCGTCAACTGTGGCGTCAACCAACTGAAAGTCCTTTGTGTTGACATAGAGATCACCTTTGAAAGTTCCGTGCTGTATGCTGGCCATAGGACTGTTAATGGTCATCTTTGGTGCTGTCAATGTGAATCGGGCAGTTACGTTACGCTTGTCATCCTGGGTATAAAGAGCTATCTTACGCTGTATGATATCCTTACCTGCGTCATCCTTCTTGCCATTTTTGAATTCACCGTCCAGTACCAGTTCCTTATCGGTAGAAACATCTTTTACTGTGGCTATGATCCATGTGCCTGTGCTGCTGATAGCCTTTTCAAAAGCTTCGGCATTATCAACTATTGAAGCTGTCGTTACGACATCAGGTGTAGTCTCCGGCGGTGTTGTCTGCGTCGGCGTCGGGGTTGCTGCCTGTGTTGGTGTTGGTGTTGGCTCCGCAGGTGGTGCGGGTTCTGGTGCGCATCCTGCTAATAGGGCAATTATCAGCACTAATGTTAATATTATGACTTTTGCCTTCATTAGAAATCCTCCTTGAAAATATTTTGGTATTATTATTGATTATATTCAAGCTTATTTTTATATCTCTAATACATTATTACCTGAATGATTAAAATTAATGTACGATCAAATATTAGTATATTTTTCGAAATTTCATTTTTAATGCTTACATTCCGCTAGATTGCTGAAGGTGGATCAGCCGGTATTAATAAATGGTCCCGAACTGTTTTATATCAAGCCTGACAGAAACATCCATTTCAACTTCCTTATAAGCTTCCTTCCAGTCCACCTGCTGCCAGTAGTCATTGTATTTTGCTCTCACAATATTGCCGATGCCTAAAGGATCACTGCCTGTGGATTTTAGGTAATCCAATATTTTTACACATTTGTTTTTGATCTCGGTGCTAAGCTGCTGTTCCAATACCTTCTGATCGTCCGCATCAGATATACTATTCAACTGGAACTCATCCAGAATGCAGTCTATTTTCATTGCTATTGAAACAATGGGCTCATCATCTGAGAAGCTTACATTAAGCTTACTCTTTGCAGTCCTTATTAAAACAGCTGTTCTGGCTTTTTCACCGGCAGCTTTGTCTTCGGTTGGCAAAATATTACCGACATATTCTGTCGGTTTCAGCTTACCCATCATGGCCAGAAGCAGGGAAGTTTCCCGGGGGGAGAGCTTACCGACCATTTTATCTTGGGAAAACAGTGCTGAGCCGGTAACTTTAATACCTTCTCCCTGCAGCTTTAGGATAGGTGTAATAGGATCTATTCCTGGTGCAAGGCTTAGTGCACTGAAATTCCATATCCTTGTTTCCGGTATATATGAACTGATGATGTTACTCTTAAGAAGCTCATTGATATAGAAGGCAGCACGAGGTTTATCCTCAAAGGTGGTAGCTCTTTTCAGCATCTCATAAGGGCTTCCTTCGATAACGACTATCAATGCAAGTGTTGGAAGAGCGGGGTCTCTATGAAAAAGATCCAACAGCTCATTAATTCCCTTCTCGGCCATTTTGTTGGAGATAAGCAGCTGCTGAATTTTTCCGCCCTCCAACAATTTCGGCGAGAGCAACCGGGCATTTTCCCTGGCTTCCCTTAATATATCCCCCTGAATGTTGATAATTTCTACCTGTTCCTTTATCTCCCCGCCTACAACCGGAGAAGTATAAGTAATCAGTAGTTCTGCGGTTTTACCCGACTCAATACCCATTTGCAGAATATATCCGGTTTTTTCAAATACTTTTTGATCCCAGCAGCCTGTTAGTATTGTTGTAACTATCAGAAGCATGACAATCATTAATCTCATTTTTTCATTACACCCCTTGTATTCAAATATGAGAGCAGCAGTGAAAACAATATGAAGGCAATCAATGCCAGTCCTGACAAATTCAAAGTATCAGTGAGTTGAAAAACAAAGCTCAGAGATGGTGGGATCCTGCTGGCAAAAACTACTGCAACACAAAACGACATGTGCAACAAAAAGCTTTTTTTTGTATTGAGCAGTTTTTCCAAACAGCTTAAGGTGCAGTAATAGTAGCCCGTCATAGTTATACCCATTGCAGGAAGCCATAATGCAACAAAAAATAAATCCAATCTTTCAAGGGTGGGTGCATTATAAGCCCTTGCCAGGCTAAAAAGCGGGAATACCAAATGTTTAAGAAGGTTTTCCCCAAATACACCTGTAAGTACAACGATCAACAGGACATAGAATAAGGTTGTGGCAATATTTGCAGTTATCACACTTTTAATAAGCTTTCCCTTATCTGAAATGTCAGGATAGATAACAACAATAAGCTCTATTCCCAGGAATGCAAGACTGGAGGGAACTATACCCTTTATGATTTTTACCAGACCTGTCTGGCCTACAGGCATAAGGAATGTGTAACGGATACTGCCCAGAAATAGCATAAAAAACAGAACCATTGTGACCATAATGAAAACTATAATTCTATCAAACCTGCAGATGGTCTTTAACCCGTACCATGTCATATGTATGAAGGGAATAATCAGCAGCGCGGCAATAATTACGCCGGGAGTAAGCTTCAATACCCCAATATTTATAATTTCGGTAAACAATCTTAATGCAAGAACCGTAGCAAAAAAAAGATATGCAATGATCAGCAGGTTTATGATATATCCTATTATTTTTGTATAAAGCAGATAATTTATTTCCATTATAGATTTATCCTTATACCTTCTGAGGAAAATAATTATTAAAACACCCAGAAAAGCATATATGAATCCTGTGATAAACACTGATATCCAACTGTCATGACCAATCCTTTTCACAAGAACAGAGGGTGAGGTCAAAATACCCAGACCTATCTGTACGGACATGATAAATGTAAGCAACTGGCCTGATGTTATTTTATTCTTATTACTGCCCATCATTGGTACCTCTTTCATCATCTGCAGGCTGAGTCATTGTGGTCCTTTTCCTCATGAAGCTGAAAGGAAAGCGAAGGAAAGTATCTTTCAGACCACCTCTTTTAAAAGGAACAACCGGCTGAAAATACGGCTGTCCCAGAGATTCCAATGTCAGTAACTCAGAAAGCAACAGTGAAGAGAGAACCACAATGCCGACAATACCAAATATTGATGAAACAATCATAAGCATAAACCGCAAGAACCTTAGTGACAGGCCAAAGTCATAAGAAGGCACAACGAAGGATGCAACAGCAGTCGCTGCAACAACTATAATGAGCAGATTACTCACTATCCCTGCCTCCACAGCAGCCTGACCTATTATGATACCGCCTACTACGCCGATTGAAGAGCTTATATAACTGGGAAGTCTGATGGAAGCTTCTCTTATCATCTCAATGGTAATTTCCATTATCAACGCTTCTATTATTGGAGGGAAGGGTACCTTAGCCCTGGATTCCGACAGTGTTACCAGAAGATTAAGAGGTACCATATAATAATGAAAGGATATAATGGCGATATACAGGCCTGGCAAAAACACGGCTACAATAGCCGCAATAAACCTTACGATCCTGATGAAGGAACCGAACATCCAGTTTGTACTGTAATCATCAAGAGCCTGGAAAAAGGAAAAAAAGCTTACAGGAGCGATAAGAACGATGGGAGTACCATCAAGAAGTATGACAAATCTTCCTTCGAGCAATGCGGCTACAGCTTTGTCAGGCCTTTCGGTGGCATAGTATTGAGGAAGCGGAGAATGAGGAAAATCCATTATCGTCTGTTCAATATATCCGATTGCGATCAACCCATCATAGTTGATCTTTTCAATTTTTCTTATAAGAGTCTGAAGAAGGGACTTGTTTGCTATGCCTTCGATATACGCAATACATAAAGTCTGATTTGTTGTTGTCCCAACTTTAAAGCTTCTGAATTTGAGGGTAGTATTGCTTATAAGTCTTCGTAGCATGGCGGTATTTGTTGTCAAAAGCTCAGTAAATCCACTTCTGGGCCCTTTAATATTCTTTTCTGCTTCCGGCTCTTCAATGCCCCTGCTTTCTATCTTCTCGAACCTGCCAAGCACAGCAAGGGAAACACCCTCCATAATGAATGCTGTGTTTTCTTGCAGTAGCTGCTTTATTATCGAATCAAAATCATCATATAGTCTTATTGTGGCTGATGATATATTAAATATGCTTTTGTCCTTAATGGCCTCAGGAATGTCCAATCCCATAATAGGTTTGATAAAATCACGGTTGAGTATATCTATATCAACCATTCCATTAATATAGATAAAACAGCCTTTTTTACCGTTACTAAAGAACACCTTTTTTATTATGACATCAGGGCAGTTTTCAAATGAATTTTCCAATTCCTTAAGGTTGTCATCGAAGCTGCTGCTTAGTTTTTTGGACTTTGAACTGTTTTTATTCATATAATCATTCACCTGTAATTTTGCTATGACTAAAGTTATTACCATTTCACACTATTATTTACAGCTTTCGCATTAATTATTTTTATTGTTAGAAATTTTATAATATAATATTTACAATAAGAGGAGCAAGGGGTCAGTACAGCGTCCCCTTGCTCCTCTTATTGCCTCTATGTCCCTACAGGCTGTCGCCAAAGTCCTTCCTGAACTTTGCAACCAGCCTTTCCTGCCAGTCGGATACGGGCTTCAGCCTTCCAAAGAAGAAACGCAGGATTTTTGGCTCATCTACAAAGACAAGCCCTTCTATTAGCTTACGGTTTTCATAGAGCCAGGCGATCCTGTCAACTGCATATTTGACCTGGGACAAAGTGAAAACTCTTCTTGGCATAGCCAGCCTCAGAAGCTCCATATTTGAAAATACCTCGCTTCCGTCAGGATTTCTCTGTTCTGACAGCGTACCACGCTCCATGCCGCGGACGCCGCTTGCAATATAAAGTGCGGCTGCAAGAGCTCCGGCAGGGTATTCATTTTGAGGTACATGCTTCACAAATTCCATGGCGTTTATATGACATCCAAGGCCTCCTGCAGGAGTAACAACAGGTACGCCTTTCTTAACAAGCTCATCTACCATAAATGCAATAAATTGAGGTCCTTGGTTAATAACGTCCTCATCCATTGTCTCATCAAGTCCGACAGTCATGGCTTCCATCTCTCTTACAGACATGCCGCCGTAAGTAAGGAAGCCCTCGTACAGAGGTACAAGCTCACGCATCTTTTCAAAAAAATTCTTATCTTTGAAGCATATGCCGCCGCCTCTGGCGCATCCGAGCTTGCGGGCAGAAAAGTATATGATATCGCTGAAGGATGCAAATTCACGGGTTATTTCCCTTATGCTCATGGATTTGTATTTTTCTTCCCTGGTCTTTACAAAATGCAAATTGTCGGCCAGCAGACTTGCATCAAGCACAAGCAGGATACCATGCTTATTGCAGACCTTGTATACCTCATTAAGATTTTCCAGTGAGAAGGGCTGACCACCAACTAGATTTGTACCGGCTTCCATGCGTACAAAGGCGATTTTATCCGCTCCATGCCTGTCTATAAGGGCATTGAGCTTGTTTATATCCATATTCCCCTTAAAAGGGTTGGTGCTTGTGGTCTCAAGTCCTGCATCAATTATTAACTCCTCTACGATCCCACCATTCAGCGTGATGTGGGATTTTGTTGTTGTAAAATGATAATTCATAGGCACAAGCATACCAGGCTTGACCAGCGCCTGTGAAATAATATTCTCACAAGCCCTCCCCTGATGAGCAGGCAGGAAGTATTCCATACCGAATATTTCTCTGAGCTTGCTTTCAAGCCTGAAGAAGGTTTCACTTCCTGCATAGCTGTCGTCAGCTATAAGCATTGCTGCCTGCTGTCTGTCACTCATTGCGTTTACGCCGCTGTCCGTCAGCATATCCATAAATACATCCCTGTTTTTTAGCAGGAAGGTATTGTTGCCGGCTTCAGTCATAGCTTCCAGGCGTTTTTCTATAGGGGGAAGCTCAAGCTTCTGTACTATGCGCACCTTGTGCATTTCAAGTGGTACCTGTTCATTACCGAAGAATTTGATATTTGCCATGTTAATTCTCCTCCAATTTCAAATAGATTTGTTTTAAATAATAGTAATAATAATAGTCCGGGTCCATAGAACCATCTCCTTTACAAAATAAAAATCCCGTCCTTTGAAAATTCAAAGGACGGGAATATATCCGTGTTACCACCTTAGTTTATCGGTACCTCACAGTACCAACCTTATCAAGTACTTGCACCATAACGCAGTTATACTTTAGCACTGTAACGGGTGCAGGTTGCCGGCATCAGTCTACTCGGGACAAGCCCTTTTGATGATCAGCTCTTGAGATGTATTCAGAATGTACTCCCTTGCCCCTCTCACCAACCGGTAGCTCTCTTTAAGGTATACTATTCCTACTTCTTCCCAGTCAACGCTTTTAAAATATTATTCATAAAATATATTCATATTATACTCGCGTATTTTCCATAAGTCAACACTGACAAGGGCACTGACATGGGGACGGTTCTTGTGGATGACAGGGGACAAAACTGCAGTAAGATAGATATTTAGCCATTATGTCAATAAGACAAATATCAGAAATTACCGGAATCAATAGAGATAAAACTAATAAACTTATCAAGAACTGACAGCGGAAGCGTCCCCGTGTCAGAAAGTGGCTATAGACACCATTTGACAGTAGTGGTATAATAATGTAAACAAATAGCGTAAAGGCTTGAGAATTGGAGAGCCGCATAAGTTGGGTCTATGGAATGATAGGCATTGATTTTTGCGGCTTTTTCTTTTGCTGCTGCGTGTTACGTGTTTTGAATTTTGTACTTGAGGTTATTGCCAGCTATTTAAATATGATAAGGGGGGCTTGTAATTGAGGCGAATTGTGGTTTGGACTGCAGGGATCATTGGAATTGCAGCATTCCAGCTGTTGCTTGACACAACTGACTTTACCGGTGCTGTGTTAATTGCAGTAGTTATTTTCGGCAATGCTCTGATCTATTTTCCGGTAACTGCCTATTTGCATAAGCTTGATCTGGAAGAAAGACGGGAAGTTGAAGCTGAAAAAGTGCAGGACGGCACCAATGGTAAAGAAATTACCGGCAGCATAAGTGAAAACCTGGCAGCTCTGGCAGAAACGGTAGGTTTTGATACCCAGCAGATTCTTTGGCTTTCAAGGGATAATATAAAAGCCGTTGAGCAATTGGCAGGCGGTTTTTATGAGGTAGAGGAGCTGAGTCAGCAGAATGCTGCAAACACTGAAGAAATAACTGCTGGCATCAGTGAGCTGGCGGATACTTCTGAAAAGCTCCGTGAAAACATTCTGAGCATGGACGGGCATATGTCAAGATCCATTGAGATGCTCAGGCATAATGCCGTCACATTAAGCGGAATTGGTGATTCGGTTAATGAGTTTGCCGGATCACTCAGAAAAGCATCGGAAAGCAACCTTACACTCCAAAGCGCATCCAAAAAGATCAATATTATAGTAGAATATATTACAAATGTATTCAAGCAGATCAACCTGCTGGCATTGAATGCATCCATTGAAGCAGCCAGGGCAGGGGAAAGCGGAAGAGGTTTTTCGGTGGTGGCGCAGGAAATAAAGAAGCTGGCAGATGAAACCAAGCAGGCCCTTTCAGAAATAGGATCGATTATTAATGAGATAACGGAAGAAATTAAAATCTCTAATGAGGTAGTAGTTATCTGCAATGACAAGATAGGGGATGTGGAAGCGGCAGCAGGTGAATCTGTAAATGCAATATCCCATATAGAAGGAATTATTGGGGAACTGAAAAATAATCTCGGTAACCTGACGAGTGTTTCGGAGAACCAGACAAAGGCGGCAGCTGAGATGAGGGAGGCTTCCCAATCTATTGCAGTATCTGTAGAGGATACCTATAATACGTCTGCAGGGCTTATTAAAATGGTTGACATGCAGAAGACAAAAAATGATGATATGCTGCGCTACAGCGGCCGCTTGAACGATATGGCGGTCAATCTCCAAAGTATTGTAGCAGGTCTGAAGGGTGAAAAGGAGATCATATTCGGGATCAATCCCTTTACTTCTCCCGAAAACATACGGAAAATGTATGCACCGATACTGGAGTGGGTTTGCAGAAGAACCGGACGGAAGTCCAGAATGATCATTGTCAAGGATTATGATGCATTAACTGAAGGAATCAAAAAAAATATTATCGATGTCGGATGGTTTTCCCCTTTTGCCTACGTGAACGCCCACAAGGAGAGCGGAGTCATACCTATAGCCACACCGAAAGTAAACGGCAGGTTTTCATATAACGGCTATATTATTACCAGTAAGAAAAGTGGAATTACCAGGCTGGGTGATTTGAAAGACAAGCATTTCGGTTATGTGGATACCAAAAGCGCATCAGGCTATATCTATGCGCGTCATATGTTCAAAAGAGAAGGCTTGAACCCGGACAAGCTTTTTGCAAGGGTATCCTTCATGGGAAGTCATGATAACGTTATTAAGAGTGTTTTATCCGGAGAACTGGATGGGGGTGCTACTTACAGTGAAGCTTATGATATGGCAAAAGCAGCCGGCTTGCATGTAGGTGAACTGAATATCCTTATAAAGACGGAGGACATACCCAAGGACGCCATTGCCATAAATCCCAATTTGTCAAGAGCAGCAGCGGAGGAGCTGAAACAAGCTTTCACGGCTTATGACGGTACAGCCAGCAAAGAGTCACCGGTACAGGGCTTTGCCGAAAGTGACGATGCAAAATATGATGTGATCCGGGCGGTAGCCGGATAATATAAAGCAGGGGATGGTTCAAACCATCCCCTGCTTTATTACAATTTCATTAAGAAATGCTGAAACGGCAGGGCATTTGAATATGTTTGTAGAAATACCATAAAAACCATATTTAATTCAAAATTCGGCTTATAAGGAGTAAATTATGAAGCATATTTCAAGGATCATCATTTTCTTACTTGTTCTGTCACTTGCACTGCCGGCATTGCCGGTCTCTGCTGCTTTCGAGCCTTTGGAGAAGAGTGAGCTTCGCGGGGTATGGGTTGCGACGGTAGTGAATATTGACTACCCTTCAAAAGCGACCCCCGATCCGCAAGTATTGAAGGATGAAGCTCTGAAAATATTGAATAATGCGGAGGACATGGGTTTTAATGCTGTTTTTTTACAGGTACGCCCTACTTCAGATGCATTGTACAAATCCAAAATTTTTCCCTGGTCAAAGTATTTGACCGGAAGCCAGGGACTTATGCCCGGTAATGACTTTGATCCTTTGGAATTCTGGATTTCCGAAGCTCACAAACGTGGAATCGAGCTGCACGCCTGGGTAAATCCGTACAGGGTTACTAAAAACAAAGCAGGTGAACCCAGGCATGATTTTAAAGCTCTGGATGCTTCAAATCCTGCCAGGTTGAGGCCTGAATGGGTAGTAAAGTATTCAGACGGAAACCTTTATTATAACCCCGGGCTGCCGGAGGTCAGGGAGCTGGTCATTGAAGGAGTGCTGGAAATTGTTGAAAATTATGATATAGACGGGATACATTTTGATGATTATTTTTACCCGGGTAAGGATTTCAATGATAACGCGGCTTTTACCAGGTATGGGAAGGCTTACAAGAACATAGACGACTGGCGCAGGGCGAATGTAAATATACTTATAAGCGATCTGTCAAAAGCGATAAAGGCGGCGCGTGAAGATGTGCGCTTCGGAATAAGCCCCTTTGGAATCTGGGCAAATAAAAAAGCAAATGCTCTTGGAAGTGACACAAATGGGATGCAATCCTATTATGATCAGTATGCAGATACAAGAAAATGGGTAAAGGAAGGCTTATTAGATTATATTGCTCCGCAGATATACTGGAATATTGGATTTGCAGCAGCAGATTACAGTAAATTGCTGACCTGGTGGAGCAATACTGTATCCGGCACCGGTGTGGATCTGTATATCGGACAGGCAGCATACAAAAGTGTGGGTGCCGGATCGTCCAGTCCATGGTATGCCGGTTCTGAGATAGACAGGCAGCTTAAGCTGAACTCAAAGAACCCTGAAGTCAAAGGAAGCATCTTTTTCAGTAATAAATCCCTGACAGATAATCCGGCAGTTAGGGCAGTCATCAAAGCAGCATATAAGAAAACTGACGGCATTGCTTCGGGTATCCAGGTCAGTGTTTCACGGCCATCGGAAGATATACACACGCTCTTTGAGAAATTTTATCTGACCGGTGTTTCAGATCCGGGTAAGCCGCTGTTTCTTAACGGAAGTCCGGTGGAAAACCGGTCTCCCAAAGGCTACTATGGAGTTCTGGTACCCCTTAAGGAGGGAGCAAATACATTTACGGTCTCGCAGGAGAGCTCTTCTGCAACCCGTATAATATACAGAGATGCTGCTCCCACTGCACAGGAAAAAATGAGCAAGGCAGAAATCATTGCAGCTTCTACTTTTCCACAGTCACAGGAATACCGTGCTCCAGGAGAGAAAATAACTCTTTCCTGTAAGGCACCCATCGGCTCAAAGGTGACAGTAAAAATTGGCGGGAAGAGCTATGAGATGAAAGTTTCAGGCACAGCGCCAAAGGCTCCGGGATTATTTGCAGGTACATATACATATGACTATACAATATCGGGGTATACAGGTACACCGCGTAATATAGACCTGGGAGCACCGGTTTATACAATGAACTATAAAGGCACCGTCAGGACGGTAAAAGCACCGGCCAAGGCAGGAGTGATAATGAAGGACTCCCCCTTTTATGTAAAGGTTGAAAAGGAAGTCATAAATACGTATAAATCATCAGCAGGTTCAAATGGTGCAGCTTATGAGCTTTACAAAGGAATGACCGATTATATTACCGGGATGACGGGAGATTATGTGAGGCTGTCCCTGGGACAATGGGTGAAGAAGGAGGATATTACCACATATACCTCCAAGACTAAATTCAGCCCAACGGTAAGAAGTGCCGGTTATACTGCAGGGGAATGGTGGGATGCCCTGAATCTCACTGTTACGGCTCCGGTTGCGGCAACAGCGGATTTTGACGGTACTTCGCTGAAGCTTAGTCTTGCGGCTGTTTCCTCAGCTGCTGCACCGGTTCTGCCTGAGAACTCGCTTTTTGCTTCTGCTGTTGTTTCAAAAGAGGGAACCAATACCCAGTATAATCTGACACTAAAGAAGGATCAGCGTATCAGCGGCTTTTATATACAGAAAACCTCTACCGGTCTCACACTGAATATTAAAAAGCCTGTAAAGGCCAATGATGGAAATATGCCCCTTTCGGGAATAACTATAATGCTTGATCCCGGCCATGGAGGCAGTGATGCTGGAACTACCGGGCCACTGGGATTAAAATATCCTGAAAAGACTATCAATCTGAATATTGCCCTAAAGCTGCAGACAGAGCTGGAGAAGCTTGGAGCGAGAGTTCTTATGACACGGACTGAAGATAAGGCTGTATCCCTGGATGAGCGCCTTACTGCTTCCAGGAAGGCAAAGCCTGATATGTTCATATCTGTCCATGCAAATGCTATGGAAGATAATGTAGATATATCCAAGGTAGACGGGTTTTCGGTATTCTACCGCGAAAGCCTTGCAGAGCCTCTGGCTGAAACCATGTTCAGCAGTGTATTGGATACCTTGAAGCGTAAGAATAAAGGGCTTCACAACAAGAATTTCTACGTAACAAGAGGCACCTGGACCCCTTCAGTACTGCTTGAAAGCGGTTTTGTGCCAAACCCCCATGAATTTGAATTGCTGACTGATGAGAATGAGCAGACAAGATTTGCAAAGTGCATCTCTGAAGCAGTTGTGAAGTATTTCAGACAGTAATATGCTGATATGGTATAGTGAAGTAAAGGGACTGCTGCAGGAAACGGAACGTTCAGGACCCATCCAAAATTTACTATTCTGCCAATGCCTTAAATGCTATGCACTCCGGGTGTTATCAGGTAACTTGCCGAAACAGTTAAATAAATTTTAAATAGTATATTGACAAAATGGATAAATAGGAATATTATAAAATAAAGATATTTCGAAATACGAAATATTTGGAGGATGAAACAATGTTTGGGACAGACGATATTATGGATATAATATTAGAAAATATTAAAAAGCTTTTTTATCCTGGAGATTGGATGGAACTTGATCTAAAGTTCTCTAAGTCCGAGCTTTTCACCATGCTGTATCTTGATAGAAGGAAAGAGACCACGATGACCGAACTGGTGGAATACATAAACTCTCCAATGAGTACTGCGACAGGAATAGTCGACAGGCTTGTGAAGAGTGGATATATTATAAGGGGGCGAAGTGAGACAGACAGGAGAATTGTGGTACTGACACTTACGGAGGAAGGTAAGAAGCTTATTGAAAAGCTTAAGAGTATGATGCTCGGTTATATTAATATGGCCATTGATGATCTTACAGAAGAAGAAACGCAGTTTTTGACAAATATTATATTCAGGATAATGAATAATCTGCAAAAGAAGTTGAGTGCTAAAGTACCCGGTGAAAAGGATGAAGCTGTTATTAAGAAAATAGATATTGAATAGCCGCCCATTAAAGTGGGCGTTTCAAAAACCCGATACTTCGGATTACGTAGTATTCGTAAAAGGAAATAATATCTGGATAATAAGGAGGAAATATTATGAGGATTATTTTATATACCGGAAAAGGCGGGGTAGGAAAAACCAGTATCGCGGCGGCGACCGCAGTGAAGATTGCGGAACAGGGAAAGAAGACTCTTGTAGTGAGCACAGACCCCGCACACAGCCTTGGAGACTCTTTCGATATGAAGCTTTCCAATGAACCGGTGGAAATCAGGAAAAACCTTTGGGCACAGGAAATAGATGCGATACATGAAGTGGAAGAAGGCTGGGGAAAGGTCCAGAAATACTTTACTGAGCTATTTACTGCCAAGGCTGTAAAAGATATTACCACACAGGAGCTGACTGTTTTTCCAGGGATGGAAGATTTGCTCAGCCTTCTCCGAATACTGAAGTACTATAAGGAAGGAAGGTTCGAGGCAATTATCATTGACTGTGCACCGACAGGGGAGACACTTGCCTTGCTGAGTTTTCCCGAAATGCTCAGATGGTGGATGGAAAAGCTTTTTCCAATAAAGAAAAAGGCTATCAAGGTTGCAGGGCCTATTGCGGAATCCATTCTGAAGATACCAATGCCTTCAGGGCAGGTGCTTGACGAGATCGACAATATGTATTATCAGCTTGATGAGATGAAGAAGATATTCTCCGACAGGGATGTCACAAGTATAAGAATTGTTGTGAACCCGGAGAAAATGGTGATCAAGGAAGCGCAGCGCAGCTTCACCTACTTGAACATCTATGATTTCAATGTAGATGCTGTGGTTGTCAACAGAGTAATACCTGAGAATGTAAAGGATGACTATTTCAAGGTATGGAAGGATATTCAAAGAAAATACAAGGAAGATATTATTGACAGTTTTACTCCCATACCGTTATATTATGCACCTTTATTTGAGACTGAGGTTGTGGGAATGGAAATGCTTAAGAGAATGGCGGAGGAGGTTTTCAAGGGAGAAGATCCTATGGATATAAAATATAACGGAAGAGCGCAGAGTGTGAGTAAGGATGGAGAGGATTATATACTGTCAATAGCAATGCCTTTCATGGATAAAAAGGAGCTTTCATTGAACCAGAAAGGCGACCAGCTCATAATAAAGGCTGGAAGCATAAAGAGAAACATTACTCTTCCAAGGACTCTCCTGGACTTTTCCATAAAGAAAGCTAAGTTCGAAGACGAAATGCTGAAAATCTGGTTTGGGAGTGATAAGAATGAATGAAGCATTAGTAAAGGAAATAGTTAAATGCAAGCTGCATATCGCAAATACAATAATTGAACAGCTGCCCACAGAGATAGCTGAAGAAATAAGGAAAACGGGTAAAGTAATTCTTGAAAGCCTTAATGAAGGTTCAAAGGACATTAAAGAGCAACCGGTGAAAAAGGCAAAAACCTCAGATAAGCTTAACAATGTTCCAATTGAATAATATATAAACATAGTGAAGGTCTTTCCAAAGGACCTTCATTATGCTTATGCCTCTTAATATAATAGCAAAAGAGACTGGTAGTTCAATGTCGAATATTAATATTGTAGGTCGAAAGAGCTACTGGTATAATATTATATAGTACAAACGAACTATATGAGATAGCAGCAAAATATGCTGTTTTATAGCTAAGGAGTGTGCTGGTATGGAACGAGTCGCTAAAGGGATAGCCGCTATGTACAACTACGCTTTAGTACCTCATAGCATTTTTTCTATTATGCTGTTAATTTCTGGTATCATTATTTATAGATTGATCAGGATAATCAACAATCAGAGGAAGTCGGCGGAAGAGCTGGTTCAGCGGCAGAGTCTGAGCTTTGAAGCTTTGTTCAGGAATTCTTCCGATGCTATCGTTCTATTCAATCAGCATCATGAGGTTACTGATATAAATGAGAAATTTACCAGTTTGTTCGGGTATACCATAGATCAGATCCGCGGAAGAGAAGTGGACAGTATAGTAGCACCAGGAGAAAATCTGGTTGAGGCAAATCAGATAACCGATAACCTGTTTAAAGGGTATGAGGTAAGTCATGAATCCGTCCGTTACGGTGCTGATGGGCAGCCAAAAGATGTGAGCATAAAAGGGGTTCCTATAATTCAGAACAATAAGATTATCGGTGGCTATGGGATATATGCGGATATTTCTGCGCGTAAAAAAGCAGAAAAGGAAATAATATATATGAATTATCATGACCAACTGACAGGACTCTATAATAGAAGGTTTTTTGAAGAAGAACTGAATCGGATCAATACAGAAAGAAATCTTCCGATTTCGGTGATTATGGCGGATGTTAACGGGCTGAAGCTTATTAATGATGCCTTTGGGCATGCTGCGGGTGACAAGCTGTTAATGAAGACAGCGGAGATAATCAGGAAGGAAAGCAGGGCAGATGAGATAGTTGCCAGATTAGGCGGAGATGAATTTGTTATCCTATTGCCCAGGACCGATTCGGAGGTTGCAGAGAAAATAATTAAAAGGATAAAAGCAGCCTGTGCGGGCATAATGCTGAAATCAATGGAAATATCGGTTTCCTTTGGCTGGGACACAAAAATCAGTGCTGCTCAGGATATAAATGAAACATTGAAAAATGCAGAAGATTATATGTACAGGAATAAGCTGTTTGAAAGCCCCAGCATCAGGGGAAAGACGATAAAGGCAATTACAAATTCACTATATGAAAAGAATAAAAGGGAAGAACAGCATTCACAGCGGGTGAGTTATTTAAGCGAAGCCATCGGTATCGCAATGGGACGGGGCGACAGTGAAGTGAATGAGCTTAAAACCTTGGGCTTGCTTCATGATATAGGTAAAATTGCGATAGATGATAAAATACTGAACAAACCCGGCAAGCTTTCGATGGAAGAATGGAATGAAATAAAGCGTCATCCGGAGATAGGGTACAGGATATTGAGTTCGGTGAACGATATGGCTGAAATGGCAGAGTTCGTACTTGCACATCATGAAAGATGGGATGGAAAAGGTTATCCCAAAGGGTTAAAGGGTGAAGAGATACCGCTGCAGGCAAGGATCATAACGATTGCAGATGCTTATGATGCGATGACAAGCGAAAGAGCTTACCGTAAACCGTTAACTGAAGCTGCGGCTAAGGAAGAACTTGTGAAAAACGCAGGAATACAATTTGATCCCGAAATTGTAAGAGCTTTTATTGAAAAGGTATTGCAAAAAAAATAGTGTAGCAGCAAGGTCGTGCAGCATGGAGGCTTGAAATATAGACAAAAACACCTATTTATCGGATAGGTGTTTTTTATATTTTAGCCTTGACCAGAGTGGTCCGGCATGTTATATTGTTATAAACGGACCAGATTGGTCCGAGAGTTGTCCACAATTTTGGATGAAAGGAGATGCACATTTTGTCTTTACCATTTTTGAAGCTTGAACCTGAAAAGCAGGAGCGTATTTTAAATGCAGCGATGAAGGAGTTCGCCAAGAAAGGCTATGACGATGCATCAACCAATGAAATCGTTAAAGAGGCGAATATAGGAAAAGGAAGGCTGTTCCACTACTTCAACACCAAGAAGGAGCTTTTTCTCTACCTTTATGATTACAGTATGGAGATTATTAAAACAGAGTATTTTGATATGGTCGCCGTCGGTGAGCGGGATATTTTTGCGAGGCTGCGTCAGGCTTACTTTCTCAAAATGGATATGTATAAAAAACATCCCTGGATGTTTGATTTTGTAAAAATTGTTGTGTATACGGACAGTGAGCAAGTCAAGGAAGATATCAAAAAAAGATCAGAGGCTTTCCAGGCATCCGGCTATGGAGATTTATTTGAAAATATTGATGAATCCAAATTCAAGGACGGGATTGATGTCCAAAAAGCTAAAGATCTTATATTCTGGGCAATTGGAGGATATGGGAACAAGGTACTGGAGGATGTTAAGGAATTAGAAATAAATCAATTGGACAATGACGGGATTCTTGTGGAATTTGATGCTTATCTGGAAGTGCTCAGAAAATGCTTTTATAAGTAAAAAATGGAGGTGTAAGCAAGTATGTATGTTATTCAAACGATAAAACTAACCAAGTCTTTTGGAAAACAGCAGGCTTTACGAGGTGTGGACCTGACTGTGGAGCAAGGAGAGGTTTATGGATTTATCGGTCCCAACGGTGCGGGGAAATCTACGACAATCCGCATCCTTTTAGGTATGCTTCACAAGGATTCGGGAGAGATTACGCTTTTAGGCGGTGACCCATGGCGTGATGCAGTTGAATTACATCGCCGCATTGCTTACGTGCCGGGTGATGTCACACTATGGCCAAACTTGACCGGTGGAGAAGTTATTGATTTTTTAGGACGCTTAAATGGAGGCTTTGATCCGGCCGTCCGCAAAGAATTGGTGGAGCGGTTTCAGCTTGACCCAAGAAAAAAATGTAAAGCATATTCTAAAGGCAACCGCCAAAAAGTAGCTTTAATAGCGGCATTGGCATCAAAGGCTGAATTATTGATACTGGATGAACCGACTTCCGGGTTGGACCCCCTTATGGAGCTGGTCTTCCGGGAGTATATTGCTGAAGCAAAAAAAGCCGGCAAGACTGTATTCCTGTCCAGCCATATACTGGCTGAAGTCGAGGCTGTTTGCGACCGTGTCGGTATCATAAGGCAGGGGCAGATAGTAGAAGCGGGGACCCTGGCAGAGCTGCGCCACCTGACCCGCACCACTGTCACAGTAGAAGCTGCAAGTGCTGCCTCCGGCTTGGAGAAGTTGGCTGGTGTTCATGACTTATCCAATGAAGGAGGAAAATGGCGTTTTTCAGTAGATGCCAATGCCATGGATGAAGTCATGCGTATATTGGCACCTTTGGGGCTTAAATCTCTGAAGGCCGAGCCGGCTACATTGGAGGAGTTATTCATGCGACATTATGGTGATGATATACGTGAAAAGGCGGTGCGCTAAATGAAACAGAGTTATTTTGCAGGAACCGGCAAGCTTATACGTCTTTTCCTGCGTAGAGACCGTTTTATACTGCCTGTCTGGATTTTGCTTCCTGTTATGCTTGTTGCAGGGCAGGTTTCATTTGTGGGAGCAATGGCAGATTGGCAGAAGTTTTTGGGAGAGCTTTCCGGAAACCCTCTGACATCAGCATTGCTTGGGCCTATTGTACCCTTGAGCAGAGAAGGAGCAGTACTTTGGCGCGGAATGCTGCAAAGTGCTATTGCAATTATGATAGGCAGCGCTTTTACTGTTATTCGTCATACCCGTACTGAAGAAGAATCGGGGCGAAGTGAATTGATTCTTGGGTGTGCAGTAGGAAGACATGCATATTTGACAGCAGCATTAGTGTTCTCCTGCATGGGAAGTTTGATTGCGGGACTGCTTGTTTCTGCTTTACTGATAGGCAGCGGTTTTTCTGCGGTTGGCTCCTTGCTGGCCGGTTTAACGATTGCAGCTTCAGGATGGCTATTCGCAGGGATAGGCGGACTTGGTGCGCAGCTCCGTGAGCATGCAGGAAGTGCAAGAGGTTTTGTATTTAGTGTGTATATGGCAACTTTTGTACTTATGGTAATGAACCATGTAGGAGGCGGCAGCACCGGCTGGGCATGGCTTGTTCCCCAATCATGGTTCCGTATTACACTACCCTTCAGGGATAACAACCTTTGGCCTCTGCTTATTTTTGCTATCTTGTCACTTGTGCCGGTGATATCGGCATATTCCTTGTCAGCCCGCCGTGACCTGAGAGCAGGACTTTTCGAACAAAAGCCGGGTGCGGCTGAAGGGTCGCCCGGTCTGAACAGTCCGTTGGCATTGGCCTGGAGACAGCACAAAAGTACAGTATGGGGCTGGACGATTGGTATGATTTTCCTGGGTGGATCTTTTGGTTTCATCACACCCAATATATCTGACAACATAAGTGAAATGCTGGTAGGTATGAACTCATGGGCAGCAGCTATGGCAAGGCAGGGGAACAGGGAAGGCTTCATGGCGGCTTCCATTTATATGACAGGACTTATGGTGGGCATGTCCGTCTATGGGATAATAACTGTACTGAAGCTTAAAAAAGAAGAAACGGAGCATTTCGCTGAGATGGTATTGGCAAGACCTGTTAGCAGGGCCAAGTGGATGAGCAGCTATCTGGTCATGGCATTTGCAGGAAGTTCATTCATACTTTTCATGCTCGGAGTTGGAGCCGGATTGGGATGGAGTATTGCCTCCGGAGATATGACTTTATTATTCCGTACCCTGGGAATGAGCCTTTCCAAAATTCCATCCGCATGGATAATAATTGGAATAGCTGCACTTCTGTATGGATGGCTGCCGCAGGTAGCCTCAATCTTAAGCTGGACCTTCATAGGACTGTTCATTATTGTGGAAATGCTTTGGGAAGCAGGAGTTGTAGGATGGTCTGCGATGAAGCTTACTCCCTTTGCCTATGCGCACTACAGTATACCGGTTAATGAACTGCCTCTGTTTCCACTGCTGGGACTTTTGATTCTGGCTACGGTGCTCACAGGTGTGGGATTGATTGGATTCAAAAGGAGAAGTATAGGTTAAGTATTATAGAGCTTTAGTATTTTTCTTTAAAAGAGTCAAAAAATTTTTCGGAAATTCTGTTGACATTGACGTAACGTAAAGGTGTAAAGTAGTCTTGTAGGGAGGTGAAAGCATGGAGTACACGGTGCAGAGGCTTGCGAAGCTGGCTGGTGTCAGCACAAGGACACTCAGATATTATGATGAGATTGGAATTCTTAAGCCGGCAAGGATCAATTCATCAGGATATCGTATATATGGTGAGAAGGAAGTCGACAGGCTTCAACAGATTCTCTTCTACAGAGAGCTGGGTGTTAGTCTGGACAGCATAAGGGAAATAGTGACGGCACCTTCTTTTGACGGAGTTAAAGCACTGCGGGAACATCGCGAGAAGCTTCTTGAAAAAAGAGAGCAATTGGATTTGCTGATAACTAACGTGGACAAAACCATGGCGTTAACAGAAGGGAGAATTAAAATGAATGATAGAGAAAAATTTGAAGGCTTTAAACAGAAGCTTATAGATGACAATGAGAAGAAGTATGGTAAAGAGATCCGTGAGAAGTACGGCAAGGATACAGTTGAAAAATCGAACAACAAGATGAGGAACATGACACAGGAACAGTATGAAGCAGTGACAAAACTGGGGGAGGAACTGATGAAAACCCTGGCAGAAGCGTTCAAGACCGGTGATCCGGCAGGTGATCTGGCACAAAAGGCTGCAGGTTTGCACAAACAGTGGCTGACCTTCTACTGGGACAGTTATTCTAAGGAAGCCCATGCAGGTGTTGCGCAGATGTATGTGGATGATGAGAGGTTCACAGCATACTATGACAAAGAGCAGCCAGGTACAGCAAAGTTTTTGAGAGATGCCGTGCTCATATACACGGGAATGAAAAGTTAATGATGAAAAGCGATTGGTGAGAGCCAATCGCTTTTCATCATTATTTAAAAGATATATCTTACAATTCCATAATGTATGTAAATTTGATAGAATTAGATTATGAACGCACGAAAGTATTTACATGGGGCAAAGTGCGAATTCAATAACAATCAATATTTAGTGCAAAATATATAGAACAAGGTAAGTATACAGGAGGCATCCATGCAAAAGCTGGGAAAGAAAAGAGCATTAATGATTTCGGGGCTTGCAATCGCACTTGTTTTTGCTGTTTTTTCCTCGGGTGTGATTAATGGACAGGCAGATCCCTTTTCAGAAATCAAAGAAAAAATGTCAGGTATATCAGAAGAGGAAAAGGAGAACCTGCAGAATCTATTTACTCTTACTCAGGAGATAGAATCAATGGAGCTTGAGGAAAAGAAGCTTGCAGAGGAGATCAAAGCAATGAGCCGGGAAGTCGAAAGCCTGGAGGCTGCTATAGCCAGGAGTGAGCTTGATTACCTGAAAAGGAAGGAAAGCTTGAGGCAGGTCCTCAGAAGCTATCAGAGGATGGGACCGGGGTCTTTTATTGAAATAATACTGAATTCAGATAGTCTAAGTGCATTTTTGCATAGAGTGAACACCCTGAGGGATCTGACACGCAATACCGGTGAGCTTTTGGAACAGCTGAAGGCAAGCGGTGAGCTGCTGGCAAAGGAAAAAGCGGGGCTGTCAGAAAAACTCGTTTTGTTGGAAGAAAAGCAGAGGCAGTCAAAAGAGGCACTGGCAAAAAAGGTGAAGCTGAAGGTGGAAATGGAGGAATATCTGGTATCCCTGAAGGGGGAGAGGGAGCATTACCAGCAGTATCTGGCCGACATAGGGCAGGTGTGGAATGAACTTAAACCTTTGTTTGCAGAGGCTGTAAAGGATTTCTCAAGAATAATCGAAGAGGGCAGCATACCTGCAGCTGCTGTGAAAATCAGCATTTCCTTCCCTGACATAAAGGGAGCTATAGAGGACAGGACTATAAATGATATAATTTCGGAGCAGAGCAGCCTTCCGCCTATAGTGTTTGCTTTTCATACCGACGAGGTTGAGATAAGCCTGCCGGAAAAGTATCTGGAGCTGTCAGGAATATTTGTTGTTAAGGATGGACATGCTCTTGAGTTTCAGGCCAAGGAAGGCAGCTTTTATGGAATGCCCCTTGAGCCGGGGTCCATAGAAGAATTGTTCAGTGAAGGTGATCTGGTCCTTGATATTAAGCCGCTGTTGGGTGGAAACGACATACATGCTTTAGAGCTTAAGGAAGGATATCTGGAATTGATCCATAAGCTGGGTTTGTTCTAAGGTGCCTCGTAAAGTTATTTTTGCTGAGGTATGCTATATGTTTTGCACTAAACATCTTACATTGAATTCAGATGTGCAAAACATTTTCCTTGATTCATATGTTGCAAAAAATTCATCTCTGATAGTGCATAAGTAGATGCTTCTACTGCTTATGCAAATGATAAATCTTTTTTGCGACATATATAGGCACAAATTAATGATGTGCTTAATAACACTGTGAAAAAAGTGAAAAATGTTGTGTTATTAAGCACGAGGAGGAGAAAATATGATCAAGGCTAAAGGAGTTTATCTGAAGTATCCGGAAGGTACAACGGCTCTTCAAAATATAAATCTGGAGATTGAACCCGGTGAGCTGGTATATATAACCGGCCCCAGCGGTTCAGGAAAAACCAGTCTCTTAAAGCTTATCATGGGTATTGAATATCCTACGGAAGGTACATTGAATGTGCTTGGACAGCCTATGGCTAAAGGACAAGCTGCAGGGATCAGAAGGCTGCGTAAACTGATGGGGCCTGTTTTCCAGGAGTTCAGGCTTATTAAGGGGAGAACGGCAGTTGAGAATGTAATGCTGGGCATGAGGTTTCTGGATGACCCTCTTACACATATAAAGGAAGATGCTCATAATGCACTGGCAAAGGTAGGCCTGAAGCAAAAAGCGCTTTCATTGGTGGAGCACCTGTCCTGGGGTGAATGCCAGAGGGTGGCAATTGCCCGGGCAGTGGCAAGAAAACCGGTACTGATAATAGCAGATGAGCCAACGGGGAATCTGGATAAGGACAATGCTTTAAATATATTGGAGCTTTTAAATTCCTTCAAGGACAACAAGACGACAGTAATCATCACTACTCATGCAACCCATTTGATTGAAAGCGCAAAGACGGACAGGCATATCCGTATGGATATGGGTAGCATGAGCTGGGAAAGGTTGGATGAGCTTAAATGAAAAATTTCTTATATAATACCGGCTATTTTTTGAGAGAGGTAAAAACAATAATCCGCTTAAATTTATTGTCCAATATCTTTTCGCTTTTAAGCACAGGACTTATTTTCTTTATCCTTACAATGGTGATCTCCGGCTGGTGGATAAGCAATCAGGTTATTGAAACCATACAGGGAGAGGCTGAAGTGAATGTCTATTTTAGTGAAGCTCTTGATGAGGCTGGTGCAGTAAAGCTTGCAGAAAAGATTGAAGGTATACAGGGGGTGCGGGAGGCAAGACTGGTTGATGAAGCCGAGGCGTACAGCAGGATGGAGGAGATCCTTGGAAAGGAAGCCAAGGTCCTTGAATACTTTGAGGACAATCCTTTTAGTGCGTTTATAGAGGTGAAGATCCGGATAGATGAAATCGATCCTATTCTGAAAGAGCTGGATTCCATGTTAGGTATTGAGCATGTAAGGGATAACAGGGAAGTGCTGGAACGTCTCCACAGTATAGCAGGGGTTTTGGAGATAATAGGGTATCTGGTGGTGGCCGCTGTAGGGATCACCACAATAGTAATAATATCCCATATTATCAGGATGGGTATATATGACAGCAGGGAGCAGATAAACACCCTGAGATTGATGGGAGCGCCGGAAAGCTTTATTGGGTTTCCTTTTATGCTGGAAGGGCTGCTTCTGACACTTGGTGGGGGTGTGCTTGCAGCTGCCCTGGCGGTATTCTCGCTGAGGTATATGTATTCATGGATGACAGGACCGCTGACTTTTATTCCGCTTCCACAGCTTGGAACCATGACATCACAGCTGATCCTCCTGGTCATGTCCCTAAGCGGGGCATTGGGGATCGCAGGAGGCTTTTTCGGGCTGTCATCCGCAAAAAACAGCTAGTGATTATTAACACAACAGCTTTCTTGCCATTCATAGTGTTAATAATCACATCCTTGATTCAGTGCCTCGCATGCTCAAGAAGGGATAAACGTTATGAGGCACTAATCAGAGATTAATATGAAGTAGGCTTGCAAAGTGGAATATTCCATGCTAGTATAGTATTGAAATTAATAGTTATTGTACTAGGGGGGCTGGAAAGGCCAGCTGAGATAGAGAACCGATAAAGTCTCTGACCCTTTTACCTGATCTGGATAATACCAGCGTAGGGAAGTAGAATGTTTATACAGATATATAAGCATAAATCCTCATACACGGGTTTATGCTTTTTCTTTTGGCCCTCCTAGTACAAAAATCAAAAGTATAATAGGAGGTTTTTTTTATGCAAACCAAAAAACTTACATTTTCTGCATTACTTGTGGCGATAGGCACTATGGCAGGCAATATTATCTATATACCTGTCGGAGCGGCCAAATGCTTTCCGGTGCAGCATACGATCAATGTCATATCCGGGGTGCTGCTGGGTCCATGGTATGCCGTGGCAAACGCCTTTCTCATTTCCTTACTCAGGAATGTGCTGGGTACAGGTTCGCTTTTAGCTTTTCCCGGAAGCATGGTAGGAGCCTTTTTGGCGGGGTTTCTATACCTGAAGTCCGGCAAGAAAGCATGGGCGGTACTGGGAGAGGTATTTGGAACAGGAATACTGGGCGGCCTGCTGGCATTCCCCATAGCTAAAATCATATTGGGAAAGGATGTTGCGGCTTTCTACTTTGTCATACCGTTCCTGATAAGCACCATAGGAGGCAGCATAATAGGATATTCGGCCCTAAAGCTGATGGAAAGAAATAAGATATTGACGAAATTGAATGCTTAGGGGGAAGGGATAATATGAAAAACGTATTGACAGTGGCAGGCTCGGACAGCAGCGGCGGAGCAGGAATACAGGCGGACCTGAAAACCTTTTCCGCACATGGGGTCTATGGAATGAGCGTTATAACTGCAGTGACCGCCCAAAATACACAGGGTGTCCTTGGAGTACAGGATATATCCCCTGAAATGATCAGCAAACAGCTTGAAGCGATATTTGAGGATATAAGGGTAGATGCCATGAAAATAGGTATGGCATCTCAAATAATAACAATAAATGCAATAGGGGAGGGACTCCGCTGCTATAAGCCGTCAAATATAGTCCTGGACCCGGTCATGGTATCGAAAAGCGGATACCGGCTTCTGCAGTCTTCGGCAATAGAAGCACTGATAAGTGTATTGCTGCCTCTGGCGGAGGTGGTCACCCCCAATATTCCTGAGGCTGAAGTTATTACAGGTATGAAGATAGACAGTATTGCAGGAATGGAAAAGGCTGCGGGAATGATTCATGGAATGGGGCCCAGGAATGTATTGATAAAGGGCGGCCACCTGGATAAGGAAGCAACGGATATACTGTTTGACGGCATTGACTATACTTATTTAAAAGGCAAGAGGATCGATACAAAAAATACTCACGGGACGGGCTGCACCTTATCCGCCGCCATTGCCTCCAACCTGGCAGCAGGCTATTCCGTTCCGGAAGCTGTGACAAAGGCAAAGGAGTATATAACCGACGCAATAGAGAATTCTCTGTCCGTAGGCAAAGGGGTTGGACCTACGAACCATTTTTACACCCTGTACAAGAAAGCAGGTGTTTCATATGAATAAGACCGGTGACAATATTTCCGTAATGGGTTTTTTTATTCTTTGGTTCGGAGCAGCTGTATCAATAGCTGAAATGCTTACAGGTGGGCTGCTTGCTCCCCTCGGCTTCAGGACTGGTCTGGCTGCAATAATAACAGGGCATCTGATCGGGACAACGATCCTGGTACTGGGTGGGACAATAGGCACTGAGGAAAGGCTCCCTTCCATAATGTCAACAGGTATAACCTTTGGGACTTACGGCACTTACCTTTTCTCGATTTTGAATGTACTTCAATTGATCGGTTGGACTGCTGTCATGATAATATCCGGTGCAAGGTCTCTGAATGAAATTTCTAAGGCGCTGTGGTCCTATGACTGTATCAGTCTTTGGGGCATCATAATAGGCGGACTAGTATGCCTTTGGATATTGCTTGGCAAAAGCGGGTGGAAGAGGTTGAACCTGGCTGCCGTTTCACTGCTTTTTCTGCTTACCGTCCTGCTCAGTACTGTTGTTTTCAGGAACAGCGGACTGTTTTCCGGGGGTGCTTCAGGTGATATGTCCTTTGGAGCGGCTTTGGAGCTGAACGTGATAATGCCTCTTTCATGGCTTCCGCTAATAGCTGATTACACAAGGTTCGCAAAAACAAAAAGAGATGGCGTCATAGGAAGCTTTCTCGGATATTTTACAGGCAGCTCATGGATGTATACCATAGGCCTCGGTGCAGCAATTGCTGCAGGCAATTCCGATCCCGGTGCGATGATGCTCGCTGCCAACCTGGGTCTCACGGCCCTGGGCATAGTTGTTCTATCTACGGTAACAACTACATTTCTAGATGTATACTCAGCGGGAGTGACATTTTTGAATCTGTTCCCGAAGCTCTCCGAGAGGACAGCTGCCCTGGCCGTTGGAATGATGGGAACGCTGATAGCCATAGCTGCGCCAATTGAACAATATGAAAACTTCTTATATGCGATCGGCTCTGTTTTTGCACCTCTTTTTGCGATATTGCTTACAGATTACTTTATTATCAGAAGAAACAGGAAACTTCAGGAAGGACTGCTGGTAAACTGGGGAGCGGCAGCAGTCTGGATCATGGGTGTAATACTGTATTACCAGTTTATAAAGCTTGAGCTTGTACTGGGTGCGACTGTTCCTGTAATGCTGATAACAGGTGTGATTCATGCACTTTCATGGAGGTGGACTGAAAAATGGAAGTTGTTAAAAAAGCAGCAGGGCTTTTAACGAAAATAAAAGAAAACAGGCCGGTAATACATCATATAACCAATTATGTGACTATGAATGACAGTGCAAATATAGTGCTGGCCGTCGGGGGTTCGCCTATAATGGCAAATGACACGGCTGAGGTTACTGAAGTGGTTGCAATATCAAAATCATTGGTGCTCAATATGGGAACACCTAACCGGAATAATTTCCGGTCGATGCTTCTGGCAGGATCGAAGGCCAATGAGCTGGGTATTCCCGTAATACTTGATCCTGTCGGCGCAGGTGTTACAGCTTTTAGAAAGGAGATATGCGGCAGGCTGCTTACAGATATCAGACCGGCGGTTATCAGGGGGAACTTTTCTGAAATCATGCAGCTGGCAGGTATGAACGGATACTCCCGTGGAATAGACTCCAGCCTGGACACTGACAATGGAAAAGGGCTTGTCCGGGAGCTGGCCGGAAGGCTGAACTGCATTGTTGCTGCCACAGGCAGGTATGATATGGTTTCTGACGGGAAAACAACTTATACCATACATAACGGACATGAGCTGCTTTCAAGGGTAACCGGGACAGGGTGCATGACATCGTCACTGATCGGTGCCTTCTGCAGTGTGGCACAGGACTATCTGGCAGGGGCTGTCGGCGGTATCATGGCTATGGGGATTTCGGGGCAGCTCGCTTTTGACGGTATGCTGCCCGGGGAAGGGACCGGTATGTTCAAGGTAAGGCTTTTTGACAATATATATAATCTGGATGGGGATACTTTAGTAAAGGAAGGTGCTGTTTATGCTGAATAAGAAGCTTATTGATTATTCGCTGTACCTTATAACCGACAGTCAGGCTTTAGGCGGTAAGGATCTGCTTGACAGCATAGAGGCTGCCATAAAGGGTGGAGTGACTTTAGTACAGCTGAGGGAGAAGAATATTACTGCATATGACTATTATTATCTGGCTGAAAAGGTTAAGAAGCTGACGGATAAATATAATATACCTCTTATTATCAATGACAGAGTGGATATCGCTTTGGCGGTCAATGCCGCCGGAGTACATCTCGGGCCGGAGGATCTGCCTGTAGCCGCTGCAAGAGGTGTCATGGGCACGGATAAAATCATCGGAGCATCTGCCAATTGTATTGAGGAAGCGCTCTATTTCAAGGAGCAAGGAGCAGACTATCTGGGAATAGGAGCTCTGTTTCCGACAAAAACAAAAAGTGACACCGAGCATGTCAGCCTTGAGCAGTTGAAAGCAATAAAAGCTGCAGTTCCTATGCCTATGGTTGGAATCGGCGGTATAAGTGCTGAAAATGCCCTTCTGGTTAAAGCTGCGGGGGTGGATGGCATAGCAGTAGCTTCCGCTATTCTGGCAAGTGAGAATATATATGAAACAGCACAATATTTGAGAAATATTGGAGACAACCGAGAATAAATAATGTAAAATTGTAATAAGATAGTTAATACTTGTTTTCTCAGAAAACAATACTATTATCAAAACTATGGAGGGATCATTAATGATAGTTACAACAACTCCTTCGGTTGAAGGGAGAAAAATTGTTGAATACAAAGGCATAGTATTCGGTGAAGTGATATCCGGAGTGGATTTTATAAAGGACTTTGCAGCAGGGCTTACAAACTTCTTCGGCGGAAGATCGGGATCCTATGAGGGTGAGCTTATTGAAGCAAGGGAAAAGGCAGTATCCGAAATGGTCAGCCGTGCCCGGAGTATGGGAGCCAGTGCTGTAGTAGGCGTGGATGTAGACTATGAAGTCCTTGGGCAGGCTAATAATATGCTTATGGTAACAGCCTCAGGCACTGCGGTGGTTTTGGAATAAGCCGGGGGTATACAAAGGAGGATAGAAACATGAGTTTCAAAATAAACGATAAAGTGACATGGGTAGGTAAAATTGACTGGGAGCTGCGCAGATTCCATGGAGATGAGTATTCGACCCACAGAGGTTCCTCTTACAACTCTTATCTGATAAAGGCTAGGAAGAATGTACTCATCGACACGGTTTGGGCGCCCTTTGCAGAAGAATTTGTGGAAAACCTGAAAAAGGAAATAGACCTGAATAAGATCGACTATATAATTATAAACCATAGTGAAGTCGATCACAGCGGGGCACTGCCGCTGCTGCTGAAGGAAATACCCGGCACGCCTGTATACTGTACAGCCAACGGAGCCAAGCTCCTGAAGGCCCATTACCATGAAGACTGGAATTTTGTACAGGTCAAGACAGGTGACACCCTGGATACAGGCGGGACCAAGCTTACCTTTGTGGAGGCGAGGATGCTCCACTGGCCGGATACCATGTTCACTTACATGGCAGGCGAAAACATACTGTTCAGTAACGATGCCTTCGGGCAGCATTATGCTTCAGAGCTTATGTATAATGACCTGGTGGATAAAGCTGAATTATATCAGGAAGCAATAAAATACTACGCAAACATATTGACACCCTTCAACAGCTTCGTTATCAAGAAAATAGAAGAGGTGCTGAGCTTCAAGCTGCCGCTGGATATGATCGCTCCAAGCCATGGGATCATATGGAGGGATAACCCGGTTCAGATAGTTGAAAAATACATGGATTGGGCCAGAGACTACCAGGAAAACGAGATAGTCATAGTTTATGATACCATGTGGAACGCAACAAGAAGAATGGCAGAGGCCGTGGCAGAAGGCATCAGAAGTGTTGATAAAACTGTGGCAGTCAAGCTTTTTAATGCCGCACACTCAGATAAAAATGATGTGATAACGGAAATTTTCAAGTCCAGGGCGGTATTGTTCGGCTCCTCCACTGTCAACAAGAGTATCATGCACACAACCGGAGGGCTGCTGGAGATGATAAAGGGCATAGGCTTCAAGAATAAAAAGGCGGCAGCCTTCGGCTCCTATGGCTGGAGCGGAGAGTCAGTGGCGATACTTAATGAGAAACTGAATGCTGCGAAGCTTGAAGTAGTGAATGACGGAATAAAAGAGCTGTGGAATCCGGATAATGATGCAATGGAAAGATGCAGGCAGTTTGGAGCAGATTTTGCAGGAAAACTATAAAAGACTGTAAATAGCCAAAGTGCCGTATATTCGGGTGAAAGCCCTGATATACGGCACTTTTTTATTTCAATTTATCAAGCAGCCTTTTCAATATTACTGCACTTTCAGCACGGGTGGTTATGGCTTTCGGAGCGAACTTTTTGTCCGGGGTCCCATTTATTATACCTGCTTTTACTGCAGCAGCCGAGCTGCCTTTAGCCCATCTGCTTATGCTGTTGCTGTCCTTGAAGGCTGTTAGTGCGTCAGTATCTTCCATGTCAACAGGAAGGCCTTCAAGCTCCATCGCCCTGACGGTTATTGCAGCTATTTCCTCTCTTGTAATAGGATCATTGGGCATGAACCTTCCATGCTCGTTACCTTTGATCAGACCATAACCGCTGGCTGTCATTACGGAATAGAAATACCACGCTTCAGGCTTTACATCATCATATTCAGAATCCAGACCAACAGAATAATTACCCTGATCAATTGCCCTTACCAGCATGGTCACAAATTCTGCACGGGTGACTCTGCCGTTTGGAGCAAAGCTTTTACCTTCCGGGTCTACGCCTCTTACTATACGTTCAGAGGCAAGGTATTCAATTTCCTTTCTGGCCCAGTGATTGCTTATATCGGTGAAAGCAGAGCCGGAACCTGAGGTATTATCTCCAGTATCTTCCTGTATTTCCCCAATTCCTCCGCTTGCCTCCCAAGTTTCATATGCTTCAGTTTTGTTTTCCAGACTTTTTAAAATTTTTAATACGGAGGTTTTCTTAAGAGAATTCATATCGCTTATTACAGCATATGCATTACCTTTTCCGTCAATCTGCATATTCTGATAATACCTGGGCAGCCTTCCGAGCAATTCACCGCTGCTTCTCAGGTATACTTCACCTTCCGTAATAAAATACTTGTCATCAACATGGATGAATTTACTGCCATATCCGACTGAAGGCTTTGAAATATCATTGCGGTCATAGTGCGTGTCGCCAAAAAACATATCATCACCGATAAAAGCTGTAACTCCATTATGCCTGGCTGTATTCACACTTTCAGCTTTGAACGGCAGCTTCACAGGCTTCAGATCAATTGTACTTAAGCCGTATATACCATTGATGGAGGATGTATAAGTATTTCTGGCATATAAAACATGATTCTCCCTATCCGCAAATATGATATCCGTACCTGATGCACCTACAGTCTGGCTATGCTCATAATCATGGAAGGCGATTTCCTGCCGGGTCTTCTGAAGTATATCATAGGCGTAAAGGCCCTTTGAATCCTTATAAAATAGTTTGCTTCCGTCGATTTCTACCAGCTCAGGCCGGCTGGTATTTTGTATTTTATCTACAATTGTTTGAGTTGAGGTATCCACTACAGCTATATAATTTGCACCGTAAACAGGGATATAGAGCTTCCCATCCAGGAGTTCCATATCTGTCGGCCTTTCCCCGAGCATCAACTCCTTTTTCAGCTTTAAATCGTTCATGCCGATGATATGAAGCTTGTAGCTTCCTTTTGAAATTGCATATATAAGTTTATTTGCTTCATCAAGTACGATCCTGTCTATGCTCAGCTTGAGCCCATGTTTCAGCGGATCATAAAATTCAATATTATAGTCTGTTCCTGCTACAGCTGCATTGTATTTTGCCGGGAAGCCTTCCAGAGCCGACTTGACGGAATACTTCCTTATTGAGTAGGAAGCCTTGTTATAGATATAAACATTGCTTTCATTATCCATGTATGCTAAATCCGACTCATAAGGCAGATCAGCGATTTTTTCAAAGGTATCGGCATTATAATCGATTCCTGTATCTGGCCTCGGCTTGGGAAAAAGAAATTGTGAAAAATCCAGCTTTTTGATGGCTGAACCCGATCCATTATACAGGTATACTTTGCCTTTACTGTCCAGAAGGGTATCGATGTTATAGCTGTAGCCTTCCAGATAACCGGTGGATATTTCTATATCTGACAATCCGGGAAGCTTTAATTCATTTTTTAATGCAAGGGTATTAATATCAATAAAATACAGCTTCCCACTTTCTGAAGAGTAAGCATAAATATTACCGTTGGCTTCATCCAGCATCCACTCCGTCAATTGTCCTTCAAATTTGAAAGGCTTTGATGAATCGGAGGCTGCAGCATCGGTTGTTATAGCTGTTAGCGAAGAAAGAAAGCTTGTAAGCAGTAAGAGCAGGCACAAGAATAAGCTTGTCTCCCTTTTGATTTTTTGCATGGTTGTCCTCCTATCAAATATGTGATTATACTTATTTATATATTAAATCTATCACATACTATACATAAAGTATGCCGGTAAATGGTGGGCTGTCTGCAATAAAGTGATTGGAACTTTTTTTGAAATGCTTCGTCATATACATATAGGAAAATTTCAAATAAATACTTGTGGTGATATTATTTAGGTGTAAAATAGATATGTTGTACCGAGAATAATAATAATAAGAGCGGTTTACAAAAATCTAACAAAATAATTCACCGGTTAAGGGAGTTGATTGGTTTACATGTTTAACAAGAAGGTTCTGGTAAGATCAGTTTCACTGGGTATGTCCACCCTCGTGCTTTTGGGCAGCGGTCTGCTTGCAGGCTGTACAACTTTTACAGATGAAAATAGTTCCCCTGGTGGAACTGCAGATAAAACTCCTCCTGCTGTGGAAGAAAGCAAAAAGGATAAGGTAATGCCTGAATTTATTGCACTTGTAGGAGAAAATTCAAAGCCTGACGTATTGGTAAGGTATATTGACAAGAATATTTCAGGTGTTACAGCAAAAGATGCATCTGTGATGCTTGAAGAGCTAGAAAAGGCTCAGAAAAACTACCTGCCTATGCTTGAGGATAAATATTATGCAGAGTCTGTACAAAACAGCTTGAATAAGATATATGAGCCAGGATTCGATCTGAATAAAATCGATGACATACAGGAGCCTGAGCTGAAAAGCCTTTTGGAGGAAACACGTGATATGGGCTACAGGCTTGAGACGGCAGAAGGCACGTATTTTCCGATGATGAATTATGAATACCTGAAAAAGTACAGTCCATATGCTTTGGAGGATATGAAGAGTTATATTGATATAATGGCAGAGGAGACCAGCAAAGTTCCGGCAAAGGATGCTGCTCTTGTGATCGGCTGGGATGAAGTCATCGGCAGGGCGCTGGCTCAGGAGAGCTTTATAAATACAAATGGAAGCTCTGCAAAGCTTGACAGGATCAAAGAGCTGCAGAAAAGATATATAACTTTCATCCTCTATGGTCTTAACAATACTCCGCTATTCAGCTATGATACCAAGACCATGGATCCGGATGCCAGAAAGGCTTACACAAAGGCTGTGAAGGAAAAAGGCGACAGTGAGCTGATGCAGATGTTGGGCGAGTACATGGAGATACTGGAGAAATCAAATTACAAATTGACTAAGGAAGTAGAAAACTTCAGGAAGAATGCGTCAGGAAACCATTAATTTTAAAATAGGGATCAGGGAACTGTAGTTATCTGGAGGGTTTGATAGCTGCAATTCCCGTTTTTTTTTACAAAAGCTTTTGCGCAATAATAATCAATATAAATGCATAGACAGAGCAATAATATGATTTAGAGCATTGAAGAAGGAGACGATGATACATATGCTGGAAAATCATATCTTAGTGGCTGTAATAGTATTTGCATTGACTTATTCGGCAATCATATACGAAAAGATAAACAGGATGGTAGTAGCTCTTGCCGGAGCAGTATTGATGATAATTTTTCAGGTCTTATCGCAGGAACATGCTATCAGGCATATTGATTTCAATACGATCGGACTCCTGATAGGAATGATGGTAATCGTACTGATATTAAAACGGACGGGGGTATTTCAATACATAGCGATAAAATCAGCCAAGAAGGCAAAGGGTGAGCCGTGGAAGATCATGGTGCTGTTTGCCGTAGCTACGGCAGTAGCGTCTGCACTGCTGGACAACGTTACGACCATCCTGCTGATAGCGCCGGTAACCCTGGTAATAACAGACACTCTTAAAATAAATCCCACCCCGTTTCTTATTACGGAAGTTTTCGCTGCTAATGTTGGCGGTACAGCTACCCTGATAGGTGACCCGCCCAATATCATGATAGGTGGAGCTACACACTTAAGCTTCATGGAATTTCTTATTAATCTGGGGCCTATAGCTGCTGTAATACTAGTTGTCACAATTACATTACTGGTTGTGATCTTCCGCAGAAGTATGCTGGTGGAAGAGAGGAATAAAGGCAAGGTGCTGGAGTTTGATGAAGGCAAGGCAATACAGGATAAAAAGCTGCTTGTCAAAAGCATGATAATCCTGGGAATAACCATAACGGGTTTTACAATGCATTCGGTAATTCAGCTGGAATCTGCCACTGTGGCCATTACGGGGGCGGTTGCCTTATTGCTTGTAAGCGGAATAGAGCCTGAAGACATTTTTATGGAAATTGAGTGGACTACCATTTTCTTTTTTGCAGGGTTATTCATTTTGGTTGGCTCACTGGAGGAGGTAGGCCTGATAGAGAAGCTGGCGGTTAGGGTCATGGGACTGACTAAAGGGAACCTGTTTGTTGCAGCTATGCTTATACTGTGGATGTCCGCAATATTATCAGCATTCCTTGACAATATCCCGTTTGTTGCAACTATGATACCTTTGATAAAAAGTCTTGAAGCTATAGCAGGTACAGAGCTTACTACCCTTTGGTGGGCCCTATCCCTGGGAGCCTGTCTTGGAGGAAATGGTACAATAATAGGAGCTACTGCCAATGTGATAGCAGGGGGGATGCTGGAAAAGCACGGATGGAAGCTGGGTTTCTTTAATTATATGAAGGTATGTTTTCCATTGATGCTGGTATCCATATTTTTATCGATGTTATATATTATCATTTTTTATCTATAGAATCAGGTAGGATTGAAAGGGGAGGGTTATAATGAAAAGGTATATAGGGGCTGAAGCAAGCGAGCATGAGATGAAGTTTATCCAGATGGGTGCCAGGGTTGAGCAGATTAATGGAAAAATGTGCTTTATAAGATTCAGGATCGGCAGCCTTGACGTGGAATATGCCTATAATATAAATATTAAGGGCAAATATTTCCTGGAGCGCATCAAACCGTACCCCCTGCCGATAAGCGTTTTTGAAAGGGAAGAGGATATAGTGGATGTCATAACTGTTGATATACGGCAGTTCAACAACGCTGTCAACAGCAAGAATATTGACACCTTCATCGGTATCAACAAAGAGCTGCATATGACAATAAAAGCCTTTGAAGACTTATTCCTGTACTATAACGTGCCAACCTTCAAAGCAGATGTAATAATGGATAAAATAAAGGGGATACAGGATGAAATCCGTCTTACCCAGGAGCAGTCTGAGAGAGTGTTTTTCGAGAAAGATCCCGAATATCTTCCTATTGCACAGAACGTGAAGAAGAAATAATATTGCTTGGTATATGGTCTTTATATACACTTTTAACAATGTGAAAATATTTATCATAATTTATAAATAATTTATATCGATAAAGATTGATAATATTTATACAATATGTTAAAATAATAACATAATAAATTTTTTCCATACAGATGGAGGGGGAAACATGAAAAAAGTATTATCAATCGTATTGGTGCTTACACTTGCACTATCAGTTCTCGCGGGATGTGCGGCACCGGCAGCACCAGCAGCACCAGCAGCACCAGCAGCACCAGCAGCACCGGCAGCAGACGGAAGCATAGTAAAACTAGGCCTTGGACATAACACTTCAATTGAAAAATCAGCAGACCTTGGCAGCAAGGACGGCAAAGAAGTACTTCCACTTGGTCAGGTTGACACAGTTATGGCTGCTGTCGGCTTTGACAAGGATGGCAAAGTTGTTTCAGTAACAATAGACAATGCACAGACAAAAGTAAACTTTGACAACAAGCTTCAGGTTACATCAGATCTGAAGGCTGAAAACAAGACAAAGGTTGAACTTGGTGATGCATATGGCATGATAAAGGCTTCAACAATCGGCAAGGATTGGTACCAGCAGATTGCTGAGCTTGAAAAGTGGATGGTCGGCAAAACAGTAGACGAAATAAAGGCTATGAAGACAAAGACTAAGGACGAAGCTCATCCGGCAGTTCCGGACGTAGCAGAGCTTACATCCCTTGTAACAGTATCTGTTGAACACTATATCGCAGCAGTTGAAGAAGCTTTTGCAAATGCTGTTGATGTTACAGGCGGCGTAAAAGTAGGCCTTGGACACAATGTGGATATCGGCAAGTCAAAGGGCCTCGGCAAAGATGCAGAAGGCAAGGAAGTTCTTCCACTTGCTCAGGTTGACACAGTTATGGCAGCTACAGCCTTTGACAAAGACGGCAAGGTTGTGGGAACTATAATAGACAATGCACAGACGAAGGTTAACTTTGACAATACCGGTAAGGTTACTTCAGACAGAAAAGCAGAATATAAGACAAAGGTTGAGCTTAAAGAAGGCTACGGCATGATAAAGGCTTCAACAATAGGCAAGGAATGGTACCAGCAGGCTGACGCCCTTGGAAAGTGGATGGTCGGTAAGACAGTAGACGAAATAAAGGCTATGAAGGTTAAGGCCAAGGATGAAGCTCATCCGGCAGTTCCGGACGTAGCAGAGCTTACATCCCTTGTAACAGTATCTGTTGAACATTATATCGCAGCAGTTGAAGAAGCTTTTGCAAAAGCAAAATAAGCAGTACAGTATAATAGACATTGCGGTCCTCCACCACATAGGTGGGGGACTTTTGTATAATCTGCCTGATTATAATATAATAGCTTTGTTAAAATAATTAAGGGTGATATAAATGAAGAGGAAAATTTCTTTGCTTTTACCGGTGGTATTGCTGGCGCTGCTTTTTATAATCTTCAAGATGAAAGAACCGGAAAGCGAATATAAAAAATATAATGATACTTTTTTTGATACCTTTGACACCATAACCCAGGTGGTGGGGTATGCCAGGAGCGAAGAGGAGTTCAAGGCCTATTTTGAGAGGATACGCACCCGCTTTGAAGAGCTTCATAAGCTTTATGACAAGTATAACGACTATAAAGGCATAAACAATATCAAGACGATAAATGATAATGCAGGGATTAAGCCCGTGAAGGTGGATAAGAGAATAATAGAGCTTGTTGTTTTTGCAAAGGATTGGAACAGGCGCACAGGCGGACGCACAAACATCGCAATGGGTCCGGTGCTTGAAATATGGCATGACTATCGTGAAGAGGGAACTGATGATCCTGAGAATGCCAGGCTGCCAACCCTGGAGATATTGCAGGAGGCAGCGAAGTATACCGATATTGATAAGGTTATAGTGGATGAGCAGAAAAGCACGATATACCTTGCCGATAAGCACATGAGCCTTGATGTGGGCGCTATAGCCAAGGGTTTTGCCACCGAGCTTGTGGCAAAGGAAATAACGGCTGAAGGTTTTGTTTCCGGAATAATAAGCCCCGGAGGAAATATCAGAGTACTTGGCAAGCCTCTTGACAGAGTGCGTGAGCGCTGGGGTATAGGCATACAGGATCCGGAGAAAATGATAGTAACAGCTGAAGAGAACCTTCTCGACACTATATTTGTGAATAATGCTGCTGTAGTAAGCAGCGGTGATTATCAAAGGTATTATGTCGTGGATGGGAAGGTTATTCATCACCTGATTGATCCGGATACGCTTATGCCGGGGGAATATTACCGGGCGGTTACAATAGTTGCTGAACACTCGGGACTTGCAGATTTTCTATCAACTACTGCCTTTCTGCTGCCCTACGATAAGAGCAGGGCGCTGGTGGAAAGCCTTGAGGGCGTTGAAGCTGTGTGGGTCATGCCTGACGGGAAGGTTGAAGCAACAGAGGGAATGGAGATAATAATGAAAAGTCAAGGGGCTACCGGTACCAAAGCTGAATAGCATATATAATACATAAGTGGAGTGACGGCTCCACTTATTTTGCTATATATGTACAAAATATGTCGTTTCATATATATGAAATTGACAAGCATTTTCCATAAATATAATATATTCACATAAGAAGTAAGTGGGGGGGCATTAATATGAAATCCTATGTTGTAATAAGTGAGATGGACAGGAACGGTGGATTGAAGCTGCCTGAAAATCTGCTGGAACTGTGTGAAGTCGGAGCAGGGGATGCACTTGAAATGCACCTGGAGGGTGAAAATATAGTTTTAAAGAAATATCCGCCAACTTGTATATTCTGCAGATCAGAAAAGGATTTGCGGGAATACAGGAACAAAAGCTACTGCTGCTGCTGTGCGGATGAATTGAAAAATTATTGATAACTGTAAGAAGTAAGGCAGCTTGGCTGCCTTACTTTTTTATAGTCGAGCTTAATGACAAACCCTAATGAGCACAATACTAAAGGAGCATAGCCTTGTATATCGACTCACACAGTATAAGCCTTTGGACAGAATAAGAGCTCGATATGCAGTAAAATCCTACCGCGCATAAACCCAACCTCCTGTTGGTATGCGCTGGATTTACATCACGTAAATCCTACGGATTTTACTGTGTATCTTCACTTTATTCTGTTAGCCAAAGGCTTATAAGTGTTCGCTGATATACAAGATCAATACTCCTTTGAATTATAATTTTACTTGAGCAGGGTTTGTCAGCAGTCTTACTTTTTTATAGCCTTATAATATTGAAATTATCCTCGAGCAAAGCCCAGTTCTGCGGGAATGGATAACCCAGCGCCCAATAGCTTACACCTCTCAGGTTATAGCTTTTTACCGCGTCGAATTTTGCCTGTGCGCTGCGGGCATCCTCAAACCACACTTCGTGGTTTCTCCCCTGGGCATCGGTATAGCGGTAGTATGGAGAAGCTGTTACGGTATCATATTGTATAGTGACATAATACTGTCTTGCCCTGTCCATCGCCTCCTGCATACTGAAGGTTTCAGCTTCCTGCCCCTTAACATGGGGAAGCAGCCAGTCCCTTGCATATATCTGAAAGCCAAAGAATAGCTTTTCACTGGGCATGACAGATACAGCATAATCGAGGACCCGCTTGATCTGGTTCAATGGAGAGATGGCTTGTGGAGGACCTAAGCGCCAGCCCCATTCGTAGGTCATAAGCACGACGAAATCAGCAATTCTACCATGGGCGGGGTAGTCATGGGCTGTATACAGCAGGCCGTGCTGCTCGGGGCCATACTTCGGCGCCAGGGCGCTTGAAACGGAATACCCTTCCCTGTGAAGGCGGTCTACCGCACGCTGCATGAATTGATTATAAAGCTCCCGATCGGCAGGAAGGACATTTTCAAAATCAACATTTAATCCTACATAGCGTTTTTGTCTCATTACATTGATTATATTCTGCAATAGCCTATCCTGTATTTCAGTGCTGGACAAGACGACATGAGCCAGGTTTTCGCCTAATTCACTGTAGGTGAAATTTGTAATGCACATCAGAGGGGACACGTCTTCTGCAATGGCTGTATTTACTGCTTCTGTATCCTTTATCACTTGCAGGCTGCCGTCCTCCCGGATCCTGTAAGCAAAAGGGCTGAGATAGGTGAGATGCTCCCCATCCTCTTCCACAATAGGAATAGCATCTGCGCCAAGGATATAGATATAGCCGTTTACTTCAATAGCGGGTCTTCGCTTTCTTGGTATGATAAGCATATATCCCGGGTATATGATATTGGGATCATCTATATTGTTGATTTTTAATAGGGTTTGTACAGTAGTGCCATATCTTTGGGCTATCCTCCACAGTGTCTCTCCCCGCTGGACGGTATGGCGGAGAGGAGGTATGAAAAGCTTGAGGCCCGGATATATATTTGCCGGATTTGCTATCTTGTTGGCCTGAACAATAGACTGGATCGATATACCATAAGTCTGAGAAATTTTCCATAGTGTCTCACCTGATTTCACGGTATGTAATACACCTTCCGTCGGGATAACCAAGGCCTGACCGATCAATAACAGGTTTGCATCCGGCAGTTCATTGACACTGACTATTTCTGACGCCGGGACCTTATAAAACGAGGCGATCTGCCAAAGTGTTTCCCCGGATTTTACTACATGAATGAGCATATGACAACCTCCCTGTTTTTCCTTTATATAATCTATGCGGAATTCCGTTTATACAGAATAGCAATTACTATGCTGCTGTAACAATTGCCCGGTTCAATGAATACTATAATATATGCTATCAATTTTATGGGGTGGTAATATGGAAACTTTGAGATTGGGCTCCAGAGGTCCGATGGTTAAGCTTATACAGAGCCTTCTGGCAAGGATCGGATATAATCCCGGAGTCGTGGATGGAGTCTTCGGACAGCAGACATTGGAGGCGGTAAGGGAATTCCAGCTGGATAATGGCCTTACGCCTGATGGGATTGTGGGCCCGGCAACCTGGAGCTGGTTTGAAAGGTTCCTGAGTGGTTATGATACCTATACGATACGACCGGGGGATACTTTTTACAAAATTGCCAGGAAGTATTACACAACACTTAATGCCGTGCTGACTGCCAATCCGGGACTGGACCCCAGGAGACTGCAGGTAGGTCAGAGGATCATAGTGCCCTATGGTATCGATGTGGTTTTCACAGATATCGACTACACCTATGGGATAATGGAGAGAAACATAAGAGGGCTTAAGACAAGGTATCCGTTCATAGAAACAGGAATTGCCGGGAAAAGTGTGCTGGGTAAAAACTTATACTATATCAGGCTGGGTAATGGACCTGTAGAGGTATTTTATAACGCTTCACACCATGCTCTTGAGTGGATTACGACTCCGCTTCTGATGAAATTCATCGAGAACTTTGCCAGAGGATATGCGAACAACTCCTATATACAGGGCTACAATATCCGTGATTTATGGAGAAGAAGCAGCATATACATCATGCCTATGGTCAACCCGGATGGAGTGGACCTGGTGCTTGAGGGGCTGAAAAGAGATAATCCTTATTACAATCAGCTGCTTGCATGGAATGATACCGGTCTGCCTTTTTCACAGGTATGGAAGGCCAATATCAGGGGGGTAGACCTGAACCGTAATTATCCGGCGTCCTGGGAGGATGCCAAAGCCCAGGAGCCGCAGCTCGGTATAGACGGCCCGGGACCTACCAGGTATGGAGGTCCAAGAGCCCTTTCAGAGCCTGAGTCACAGACTGTCGTCAATTTCACTAGGCAGCACAATTTCAAACTGGTTATTGCATATCACACCCAGGGAAGGGTTATATACTGGCTGTATAAGGGTATAAGGCCGCCTAGGGCATTGGCGATTGCAAGAATTTTTTCAAATATAACAGGCTATGCCATTTCAGAGGTGCCCTATGAGGCTGCTTATGCAGGTTACAAGGATTGGTTCGTGGAGCAGTACAGGAGGCCTGGCTATACCTTTGAAGTGGGGATCGGGAGAAATCCCTTACCGATTTCCCAGTTTAACACCATATACCGGGAAAATGAGGAAGTATTGCTGCTGGCACCTATTGTATAGAATAGTAATGGTAAGGAACGATCTTGACCGTTCCTTATTTTGTAGTGATCTTCAATTGACTACACTTCTGCAAATACTGTATACTGTTTACGTAATATTATTCTGAGGTGATAAGATTGAGGATAATGCTTTATATGGCTATAATTTTCATAGGTGCCTGGCTTGGTTCCAGGGACAAGCTTCCCGAAAGCTTCACAGGCAAGCTGACCAGGCTTCAGTATGCCAGCCTGCTGTTCATGCTTTTTGTAATGGGAGTTAATATCGGTGTTAATGATGATGTGGTGAACGGATTCTACAAATTGGGCTTTCAGGCAGTTGTACTGGCTGCTTTTTCAATAGCCTTCAGCATATTATTTGTAAAGCTTGTATCAGGCTTTGTACAGCGGGACAGAAAGGATACTGAATGACATGAATACGGGTATAATTGCAGCAGTTGCATCGGGAATAGTTCTGGGCTTGTTCCTGTTTCCAGAGCAGCTTGTTCAATATATAGGAATAGTAATAGATATGGGACTTTGTGCGTTGTTGTTTTTTGTAGGCATAGACATAGGCAGGAATAAGGACATAATAAATCAGATAAAAGCGTGCGGCTTCAGAATGCTCCTTGTCCCAATGATGATAGCCCTGGGAAGCATAACAGGCAGCATGGCCGGAGGGTTTTTGATAGGGCTTCCGTTCAACGAGTCCGGTGCTGTAGGTGCCGGTTTAGGCTGGTATAGCCTTTCTGCGATAATATTATCCGACTACAGTGCGGAAATAGGTGCAGTGGCTTTTATTACCAATGTGTGCAGAGAACTCTTTGCATTGATGGCGATACCCTTCATAGCCAGATACATAGGGAAGCTTGAGAGTATTGCCCCTGCAGGAGCTACAGCAATGGACACTTCTCTTCCTGTTGTATCGAGAGCTACTGACAGCAGGACAGCGGTGGTTTCCTTTATTTCCGGGGTCGTACTGTCGCTGCTGGTTCCTGTATTGGTACCGCTTATGATAGCCTTATAAGGTGTGGTGATTTTATGAGCAGCAAGAAAAAGAAGGACTTCCATGAGGAAGATATGTACAAGCCGATATATGATTATCTTAGCGGCCTGGGTTATACAGTACGCAGTGAGGTCAGCCACTGTGACATAGCGGCAGCTAAGGATGACCAACTGCTTATAGTTGAGATGAAAAAAAGCTTGAATCTTGATCTGATCCTGCAGGCTACACTAAGGCAAAAGCTCGCGGATATGGTATATGTGGCTGTGCCTAAACCAGGCAGGGATTTATTCTCCAAAAGGTGGTCGGACTTATGCTATTTACTGAAGAGGCTGCAGCTCGGACTTATTTATGTATCGATTAAGGAAGATTGCTCCTTTGCAGAAGTAGCCTTTGAACCGGTCGCCTTCGATATGGGAAAGACAAAGAAAAAGAACAAAAAGAAGCAGGAGAAGCTGATAGAGGAATTTGAGGCAAGGCACGGGGATTTCAATGTTGGTGGAAGTACTGGGAAGAAGCTTGTGACTGCCTACAAGGAACAGGCTATACATATTGCCTGCTGCTTATTGAAAAATGGGCCATTGAGCACTAGAACACTCAGAAAACTGGGAACTGATGAGAAAAAGACCTTTGATATTGTATATCAGAACCATTATGGCTGGTTTGAAAATATATCGAAGGGAGTATATGACCTAAGTGCGGATGGGAGAGAAGAAATTGGCAGATATCCGCAGCTGGTTGAATATTATACAAAGCTGATAGAAGATAAAAAGCCGGAGTGAGGGCTTGGGACGTAAATCCCACCGCCTCGCCCGGCTTTTGTTTTGTTAGTATTTACTTGAATCAAAAATTAAAGAGTAGCAAAAAACATTAAAATAATTGGTGTTTTTTGTTATTTTTTTGTTGACTAACTAACTAAGTTAGTTTAATATATAATTATAAACTAACTTAGTTAGTATAGATCATCGATGTTTCAAAAAGGAGATATTATATGGATAAAACAACAAGGGATATTATTCTGGATGTTGCAATAGAACTGTTCGCTGAAAAGGGCTACAACCGCGTGTCGATTCGTGAGATAGCACAGGCTGTGGGCATTAAAGGCAGTTCCATATACAACCATTTCGATAGCAAGGAAGCTATTCTGGATACGATGCTTGAGCTGTACAAGGAAGAATCTGACAAATATTTCGGAGGCTTTTACATGGAAACAAATCTGGACAGCCTTATAGAAGAGCTGACTATAGAAGTGCTGCTGGAGAGGTCACTTCTCATGTCGGTCGGGTTTATGGCTGTGCCTAGAATAAACAGGATTTTTAAGGTGATTACCTCTGAGCTTTCCTACAGCAGTAAGTGCAGGGAGTTCTTCTTGAGGGAATTTATCACAATTCCCGGGGAAACCTTGAAGGAAATCTTCTGGAAGCTGGCGGATAAGGGTAAGGTAAAGGCTGAGGATCCTGAACTGCTTGCAGTGGAGTTTTACTCCTTTGTCATATACAAGTTTTATGAGGATTATATACTTAAGGGTGAAAGCAATATGGATTTTGAGAAAATGCGAAGGGAATTCACAAGTCATATAAGGTTTTTCGCAAGTATGGTGCGAAATGAAAGGAGTATATAAAATGAGGATATTGGCTGTAATGGGAAGCCCAAGAAAAGGGGAAAGCTATAAAGCTGCCAAAATACTTGAAGAACGGATGCGAGCACTTGGGGAAGTGGAATTTGAATACCTATTTTTAAGGGATTTGAACCTGGGGAACTGTATAGGATGTCATTTATGCTGTGAAAAGGGTGAGGAGAAGTGTCCCCTGAAGGACGGCAGGGATGAGGCTGTTGAAAAAATGCTGACTGCAGACGGAATCATATTGGTTACTCCGGTATATTCACAGCATGTAACAGCTCTGATGAAGAATTTTATTGACCATCTATCCTTTATGTGGCACAGGCCAAGGCTTATAGGCAAAAAGGTGATGGCGCTGTCTACAGGAGGCGGCATGTTCAAGGAAACCCTGGGGTATCTCGAGACCAATGCAAACTTCTGGGGCTGCCATTTTGTCCACAAGCTGGGGGTTCCTCATTTTGAGGCTTTGAAACCAAAATTCAGGGAAAAGATTATGAAGGATATAGATAAATCAGCAGCAATATTCTATCGTGCGGTAAATGAGAACAAAAACCCAATACCGACTTTAGGCGCTCTTTTCAGGTTCAATATGTGGAAAAGCAATGCCATTGCGTGCAAGGAGGTATCGCCCAGGGATTATCCTTACTGGAAGGAAAATGGCTGGATCGATAGCGAGTATTTTTATGATATCAGGATAAGCCTTCTGAAAAAGCTGGCAATCAAGCTGATTGGCTTTATCGGCGGATTATATATGAGCAGGATGTATGAGGGATACTAGGCAGATCAGTGGAAAACAGACTGATTAGTTTGTCTCAAGCTTAAGGCAAACTAAGGAGCAGGCGTGTCATAGCATAAATATGCTTTATACAGAAATTGTTAATGGTTCTTAGAAATGAAGCCTTAGAAAAACCGTATGCGAGGCACGGATGCCGAAGCAAGCCCTAAAGGTCATGGATGACCATTTTAGGGCGTTAGGTATTTCTTAGGCTGAGTTTCTTAGAACCATCAATTTCTGTATATGTATATGTAGGCTATGACACGCCTGCTCCAATTTTATGCTTAGTATTCAGCCAGAAACAAACTTATAAGCCTGTTTTTAATATTTCAAAAATTTACCTTGATAAATATATTTTTTAATGCTATTATAAATATGAAAATTGGTATATACAACATGACAACATATTAATATGGCATATACATATAATAATGAAAATTGGGAGGATTTATGAAAAAGGTAAATAAGAATTCACCGCTGCCGCTTTATTATCAACTGAAGGATATAATTTGCGAACTGATTGAAAATGAAGAGCTCAAGCCCGGTGACCCCATACCTCCTGAGAGAGAGCTCTGCGAATACCATGGGGTAAGCAGGATGACGGTGAACAAGTCAATAACCAATCTTGTAAATGAAGGCTTGCTTTACAGGGAACAGGGAAAAGGAACCTTTGTGGCAAAACCGAAGGAGGGATACCAGCTCTCCAGACTGCTCAGCTTTACCGAGGACATGAAAGCAAAAGGGCTTCAGGTTGACACCCGGGTGATTTCTTTCCATAAGAGAACTGCTACAAGGAAAATACAAAAGGTATTGAACCTGTCTGACAGGGAAGAGGTATTTGAGATAAAAAGACTGAGGCTGGTGGAAAATGAGCCGTATGCCCTGGAGACAGCCTATCTGCCGGTCATACTCTGTGAAGGCCTGACTATGGAAAAGCTGGATAATAAATCCCTTTATGATATTTTACGCAATGAGTATGAGCTTAATATGGACTATGCCCATCAGACCATTGAAGCGGTTATCCTTGATGAGTATGAAAGTGAGATTCTGCAGGTTCCGCAGAGGTCTATTGCTCTGATGCTTTCCAGAAAGACATACCTGGAGGGCGGTAAACCGATGGAGCTTACAAAAGCAGTATACAGAGGAGATAAATATAAGTTCGAGGTGGTACTGAGGCGCTAACAGTCATGTACAAGCATGACTGTTAAGATAAAAAAGGGGGTTAGCTTTTATGAAATTTGGGTTTGGTAAACTACAAAGGCTGGGGAAAGCCATGATGCTTCCGGTGGCGGTATTGCCGGCAGCAGCTCTTTTACTGAGGCTTGGACAGCCGGATGTTTTCAACATTCCTTTCATGGCGAAAGCCGGTGGGGCTGTTTTCGACAATCTGGCACTGATTTTTGCAATAGGTATTGCTGTGGGCTGGGCTCACGACAATGGTGGTGCGGCAGGGCTGTCCGGTGCGGTTGGTTATTTCGTGCTTGTAAATGGCTTAAGCACAATCAACCCGGATCTCAACATGAGTGTTCTGGCAGGTATTATCTCAGGTCTGGTCGCAGGAGGACTTTATAATAAATACTTTAATATCAAGCTGCCTGAGTTCCTCGGTTTCTTCGGAGGAAGAAGGTTCGTACCTATTGTTACCGCCGCTGCTATGATGGTACTGGCAGGGATATTCGGACTTATATGGGCTCCGATACAAAATGTTATAAATGCAATGGGCCAGTGGATAATCGGAGCCGGAGCAGTTGGAGTATTCGTATTCGGCTTCCTTAACAGGCTGCTCATACCTTTCGGATTACACCATGTATTGAACAGCTTCATCTGGTTTGTATTCGGCAACTTCACAGATGCATCAGGCCAGGTATGGACAGGCGACCTGAACAGATTCTTCCATGGAGACCCGACAGCGGGTAATTTCATGGCAGGTTTCTACCTCATATTCATGTTTGCTCTGCCTGCAGTAGCATTGGCCATATACAAGACAGCAAAGCCGGAAAACAGAAAAGCTGTAGGTGGCGCACTGTTCTCAGTCGCATTTACTGCTTTCCTTACAGGTATAACAGAACCCCTGGAATTCATGTTCATGTTCCTGGCCCCGGTGCTTTATGTACTGCACGCAATACTTACAGGCTTAGCCCTTGCGGTATCCTACACATTTGGAATACTGCACGGCTTCGGCTTCTCCGCCGGGTTGATCGACTATCTGCTCAACTGGGGACTGGCAACAAATCCGGTGATGATAATACCTATAGGCCTGGTATTCGGCGCTATTTACTACTTCGTATTCGTATGGGTCATTAAAGCATTTGATATTCCTACTCCGGGAAGAGTGGATGAGGAAATGGACGAATCTGCAATGGGCGACTTGAATATCAGTGATTTCTCTGTTAAACTGGTGGAAAGACTTGGAGGAAAATCCAATATTGATACATTGGATTCCTGTATAACAAGGTTGAGAATGACTGTAAAGGATGTCAATGCAATAGATGAGGGTGCCCTTAAATCTATGGGTGTAAAAGGTATACTTAAAAAAGCCAACAGTATTCAGGTAATAGTGGGAACAAGAGCAGAACTGATTGCGGATGAAATGAAGAAAGCTATAAAAATGTAATGTGATCAAAACAGGGCGGCTTATGCCGCCTTGTTTTTAAAGCAAGGGGGGTACTGCAGTGCGCATTAATCCTTATTCTGAGAATTTAGACAAGTTAACAACCTTTGAGATGGTCAAAGTATTTAACAATGAAGACAAAAAGGTTGCGGAAGTAGTTGAAGGCTGCCTTGAACCTGTCGCAGCTGCAGTAGATCTGATGGTTGGTGCAATGCAAAAGGGTGGAAGGGCGATATACCTTGGAAGCGGAACAAGCGGTAAGCTTGCTGTGGTTGACGCTTCAGAATGCCCGCCTACCTTTGGGGTAGACGACAATATGATTATCGGTGTGATATCAGGTGGGGTGGAAGCGGTTGCCGGCTGGAAGGAAGAGACGGAAGACGATGGTGAACTGGCGATCAGGGATCTTATGGCAAGGAATCTCAGCTGCAGGGATGTAGTGGTCGGGATCAGCGCCAGCGGCAATACGCCTTATGTATTATCAGGGATTGGATATGCAGCAGCTATTGGCTGCAGGACGATTGGAATAAGCTGTTCCGTTACAGGGGAGCTTAACAGGGCTACAGATGTAAGCATTGTTTCGGATGTAGGGCCGGAGGTTATCGAAGGCTCTACGCGGTTAAAGTCGGGGACAGCCCAGAAGATGATACTGAATATGCTTTCCTCGTGCACTATGGTCAAACTGGGCAAGACCTATGGAAATCTTATGGCAAACGTAAGGCCGATAAACAGGAAGCTTAAAAGACGTGCTGTTGAAATAATCATGTATGCAGCAGGATGTGGCGAAGAAGATGCATTAAAGGCCCTTGAAAAGGCGGGAGACAATGCAAAGGCGGCAATTATAATGCTGATTGCCGGTAATGACGCAAAGGAAGCATAAAAGCCGGTGAAAATGAATGACAGGCCAGAGAGCAGTAAAGGGTGATTGAATGAAGGCAATAGTAAATGCAGATATCATAGTGGAGAATGATATCCTGAAGGGTCATGCAGTGCTATTTGATGAAAGAATCATAAAAATATCAAAGGAATGTGACATAAACATATCCGGACTTGAAGAGGTTATAGACGCAGAAAACAAATACCTGTCTCCGGGCTTTATCGACATACATATTCATGGCTGCAGGGGGAACGATACCATGGATGACAGCGACAGCAGCATATTGAATATCAGTAAGGATATTGCAGCTACAGGTGTTACAGCTTTTCTGCCGGCTACGATGACAATGGAGTTTTCAATAATCAAGGAAGCTTTTAAAAGAATCAGAAGGCTTATGGGTAATGAGCAGGGTGCCTCCATACTGGGCTGCTATCTTGAGGGTCCCTATATCAGCGAGGCATATAAGGGAGCCCATGATGGAAAGCATATAAAGAAACCTGATTTTAAATGCATTGAAGGTTTTGCGGATGTGATCAGGATAGCTGCCATAGCACCTGAGGAGGAGGGTGCGGAGGAGTTTATAGAAAGCTGTGCAAGGAAAGGCATTGTGGCAGCCATTGGACATACCGGCGCAAGCTATTGGCAGGCTATAAGGGCAATACAGAAGGGTGCAGGTCTTGTGACCCATACCTTCAATGCCATGACGCCGCTTCATCACAGGGACCCTGGTGTAGTGGGAGCCGCAATGGACAGTGACGTAAGCTGTGAGCTAATTGCAGACAATATACATGTGGATTCTGCTGTTCAACGAATACTCTTTAAGGTAAAAGGGATAGAGGGGATCATATTGGTAACCGATGCAATGAAGGCATGTCTTCTTGAGGACGGTGAATATGATCTCGGTGGACAAAAGGTATTGGTAAAGGGCGATGAAGCGAGGCTGCTTGCGGGAAATCTGGCAGGGAGCGTTCTCACCCTGAACAAAGCTTTGAAAAACTTTATAAGCAATACCGGAGCAAGTCTGGTTGATGCTGTGAAAACCACAACAGAAAATCCGGCGAAGCTATTGGGGATATATGAAACAAAAGGGAGTCTGGCTATAGGCAAGGATGCTGATTTTACTTTGTTTGACGGGAAATTTAACATATACAGCACCTATGTAAAGGGAAAAAAAGTTTATGAGAGGTTGAACCATGAGAATAGTAATTGCCAAGGATTATGAAGAAATGAGCAGGAGAGCTGCCAATATAGTGGCGGGGCAGATTTTTGTGAGGCCCAACAGTGTGCTTGGGCTGGCAACGGGCAGCACTCCGCTTATGATGTACAGGGAGCTTATACGGACGCAAGGAAAGGAGGGACTGGATTTTTCTGAAATAACTACCTTCAATCTGGATGAATACATAGGATTATCACCTGAAAATGTAAACAGCTATCACTATTATATGTACAGCAACCTTTTCGGGCACATTAATATTAAAAAAGAAAATATTTTCATACCTGACGGTATGGCTTCAGATATTGAAAAGGAATGCGGGGATTACGAGGAGAAGATCAGAATAAGAGGCGGTATTGACCTGCAGGTATTGGGAATAGGAAATAACGGGCACATAGGTTTCAATGAACCCGATATCAAATTCGAGGCCACTACGCATAAAGTTAAGCTGGATGAGGAGACTATTCTTGCTAATGCACGTTTTTTCGAGGATATCAATGATGTACCCCGTTATGCAATAAGTATGGGAATAAAGACTATCATGCATGCCCGCAAGATACTGCTTCTCGCCAGTGGAGCCGGTAAAGCGGAAGCGTTGGGGAAAGCATTGTATGGGGGGATAACCCCTGAGATACCTGCGTCGATATTGCAGCTCCACCCTGATGCTATTGTCATTGTTGACGAGGAGTGCGCAGGTTATATCAAGGATTAGGGGGCGGGAAAATTGAGCAGCAGAATGCTTGATCTGAGGCCGGCACAACTGGTCGGACTGAGAGGGAGAGAGCTTATAGAAAGTATAAGGACATCTGAAGGAAGGACTGTGGCTTGTGAGGTTGTGTGCCCTGTGATGCCTTTGCTTTATGATGTGACAAATGCAGAACTTGCAGCTGCTTTTGGTGCTGATATGATAATCCTGAACTTATATGATGTTTCAGAACCCCATATATTTGCTGTAAAGCCTGAGAATGGTGAGACGGTGATTCAAAAGCTAATCAGGCTGACTGGACGCCCTGTTGGTGTTAACCTTGAGCCTGTTGATCCTGAAAGTGAAGTCAGCGGAGGAAGGGCAGCTGTTGAGAAGGGCAGAACAGCTACCCGTGAGAATGCGAGGCTGGTTTATGACCAGGGGGCTGCACTAATAATTCTGACCGGTAATCCCAAAACCGGAGTGACTAAAGGGAGCATCCTGAAGGCCATAAGGGAAATTAGGGCTGAATTATCAGGGAGTATTGTGCTGGCAGCCGGAAAGATGCATGGCGCAGGTATTGGGACGGAAATGGGGGAAAGGATCATGTCGGGGGAAGATGTGGAGAGCTTCATAGAGGCAGGTGCAGATATAATATTGGTGCCGGCACCGGGCACTGTTCCCGGAATAACTGTTGAGTTTGTGAAAAGCTTTGCAGATATCGTCCATAAAAAGGGAGCCATGCTTATGACTACGATCGGGACTTCGCAGGAAGGCGCGGATATCAGCACAATAAGGAGTATCGCATTGAACTGCAAAATGGCGGGAGCTGATATACATCATATTGGTGATGCCGGTTACACGGGTATAGCTGTACCGGAGAACATTACTGCATATTCTATCGTCATAAGAGGTATAAGACATACATACAGAAGAATGGCTATGAAAGAATAGGAGGGCTGAAATTGCAGAAAGAAATAATAAAGGTAAAAGGTAAGGACGGTCTTCATGCAAGACCTGCGGCTGAGTTTGTCCAGCTGTGTAAAAAGCTGAAAAGCGATGTGAAGCTTGAAAAGAACGGAGTCAGTGTATCAGGGAAAAGTATAATAGGAATAATGTCACTGGGAATATCAAAAAATGAAGAAGTAACAGTTGTAGTTGAAGGTGAGGATGAGAAGGCTGCAATGATATCAATAAAGGAATTACTGGATAAGGAGTAACTGAATGTTCGATTTTTTTAAGAAGAAGGATGATACAATCATATTATACAGGCCTCTTAAAGGGAAGGTAATCGATATAACTGATGTGAAGGATGATATGTTCTCAACCAGAATGATGGGAGACGGAGTTGCGGTTGAACCGGAAAGTGAGACTATCCTTTCTCCCTGTGACGGCAAAATACTGCTGATACCAAAAACTCTTCATGCAGTGGCTCTTGAGACCAAGGGCGGAGCTGAGGTTCTGATACATATCGGTATTGACACAGTTGAACTGAAAGGCCAGGGGTTTACCTGCCATGTGAATGCAGGGGATATGGTTAAAAGAGGAGACAGGCTTATAAGTATCGACAGGGATTATATTATGAGGGAAGGCAAGCCCCTTACAACTCCTATCGTCATAACCAACGGGGACGAGAAAGGGATCGGGATAAAGAAAAATCTGGGGAATGATACTGATATCATAATGGAGCTTGTTATCAAAGGTTGAATAAAGAAAATAAAATGTTTTTCGCGAAATGTTGGGGGTAAAAACACTATGAAAAAGGGTTTGGCTGTATCTCCGGGTATTGGGATAGGGAAAGCGTATGTCATCATAGAGCCTGAAATCATAATAGACAGGAAGGGTATAATTGAAGAGCAGGTCCGGGGGGAAATAGAGAGACTGTCGGAAGCACTGGATCTCTCAAAAAAACAGCTGGATGAAATATATCAAAGGGCTGTGGCACGGGGTGAGAAGGCAAAGACGGAAATACTGGAAGCCCACATGATGATGCTGGACGACCCCATGCTCGTTGAGCAGGCAGGGGACAAGATCAGCAATCTCAGACTAAAGGCTGAACATGCCTTCTCTCTGGTTATCGATGAGCAGGTGGAGGTATTCGGAGGCATTGAAGACCCGTACATAAAGGAAAGGATAAACGACATAACGGATATAGGCTCAAGAGTTATGAAGAATCTTACAGGAGCTGTCATAAGGGATATTTCATCCATAGATGATGAAGTAATACTGGTAGGAAAGGAGATCACCCCATCACAGATAGCGGCTGCAGACCCAAGATATATCAGAGGAATAGCTGCTGAAACCGGAGGTGCGACCTCTCATACGGCAATATTAGCGCGTAACGGGGGTATTCCTGCAGTAATGGGGGTGAAGGATCTGACAGCTATTGCAGAGGATGGCCGGTTGATAGCAGTGGACGGTACAGCGGGCATCGTTCTGTTGGAACCGGATGAAGAAAAGCTTACAGAGCTGAGGGAAAAAATCCTCAATGCAAAAAAAGTTGAAGAGGAATTAGCCGGTATGAAGGATTTCCGGGCAGTAACCAGGGATGGGCATACTGTTAAGCTAGAGTGCAATATAGAAGGGGCTGCAGGTATAAAGAAGGTTATGGAAGCGGGTGCAGACGGAGTAGGACTTTTCCGTACCGAATTCTTGTTCATGGACAGGAGTGCTGCACCGGGTGAAGATGAACAATTCAGGGCATATAGGGAAGCTGCTGAGGCTTTGGAAGGAAAGCCGGTTATCATCAGGACACTTGACATAGGCGGAGATAAAAATATTGAGTATTTGAAGCTGCCGGCGGAAGCAAATCCTTTTCTGGGCTTCAGAGCTACAAGGATGTGCTTTGAGAGGCTTGACATGTTCAAGTCACAGCTTCGGGCAATACTTAGAGCCAGTATATACGGCAAGGTAAAAATTATGTTCCCCATGATAGCCACTATAGATGAGTTGAGAAGAGCAAAGAAAGTATTGGATGAGGTGAAGCAGGAGCTGGAGACTGTGAATATAGCTTTTGATAAAGGGATAGAAGCAGGAGTTATGATTGAAATCCCTTCTGCAGCATTAACTGCTGATATACTGGCAAGAGAAGCGGATTTCTTCAGTATAGGTACTAATGACCTGACACAGTATACTTTGGCAGTAGACAGGACAAATGAGAAGGTGGGCTATTTGTATAACAGCTTTGATCCTTCGGTAATTCGCATGATAAGTACTGTTATAAAGGCAGGACATGAAAAGGGAAGGCCTGTAGCTATGTGCGGCGAGTTCGCGGGTAATCCCAAGGCAACATTGCTGTTACTGGGGCTTGGACTTGATGAGTTCAGTATGGGTCCGGCCATGGTGCCGAGGATAAAAAAGCTTGTCAATTCAGTTGAAATGGATACCGCAAGGAAGATATCAGAAGCGGTGCTGGAGATGGAAACCGCACTTCAGATCGAAGAATACCTGGTTGAGAAGAACAAAGAACTGAAGCTGGATTATTTGTAAGTTATATAGAAAGCAGATATGTCGAATTTATGGTATTATAGAGATAATGGGATAAACATTATCTCTATATTGTATTTTTGGGACAAAGGAAGGATAAAAAAAGTTGAATAGAACTGCAAGAGCTTTTATATCCCTGACAATAAACTGCTTGATTCTGACAATTGCATATTTTGCTTTAGGATGGCTGAAAACAGCGACTCCTTCAGTTAAATTACTTATACAGTATTTAGCCTACGCTCTCTTTGCCATGGGTATTTTTTTCGGATGGTGGTTCAACCGGAGCAGGGTGCTCTTTTGTTCACTGACGCTGATATCGTGCCAGCTGGTGCTGCTGAACTATGCTGCTTATGGAATGGAAAGCTCTGAATACTATAATATGGTACTTTCCATCGTATCGGTATACATACCGCTTAATATCCTGGTTTTTTCAGCTCTCAGGGAAAGGGGCATAGTATCTGCCTGGGGCAGGATGAGGTTCCTGTTCATTACTATTGAAGCGCTGATTGGAGCATGGATAATCTGGTATAACGACACAGATCTGCTCCAGCTTTTTGATATGGAGCTGTTTCCCGCGGATATCAGACTACCGGAAGGAATTCCGCACATGTCCCTTGTGTTGTTTTTTTTAGCTTTGATATATCTATTCATAAGACAATCTGTGACAGGGAAAAACAATGATGCACCCTTTATGGGGATATTGATATTTTCCTTTGCCGCTCTGGTGTTAAGCAAGGATGCTTATGCAGCAGCCGTTATGTTTGCTCTGTCGGGATTTTTACTTGTAGCAGTGGTACTTTTGGCTTCCCACAGCATGGCTTACCTGGACGAGCTTACCGGACTGTCTTCAAGACGCGCTCTGAAAGAAGAGTTTATGAAGCTTGGCGGCAGATATACCATTGCTATTCTGGATATAGATCATTTCAAAAAATTCAATGATACCCACGGTCATGATGTGGGGGATGATGTGCTGAAGCTCGTGGCAGCCTGCATTAAGGGCGTAGGGGGAGGCGGCAGGGCTTATAGATGCGGGGGAGAGGAGTTTACGATCATTTTTCCGGGCAAGAGCTTGCAGGAAGCTATACCGTACCTGGAAGAGCTCCGTGAATATATAGCAAGCAGGGGCTTCATAAAACGAAGCAAAAAAAGACCCAAAGAGAAGCCTGCCGAAATTGTGACAAAAAGTGGTTCATACAAGAAGCTGTACTTAACGGTAAGCATTGGAGCAGCAGAAAAAAGTGAAAAGTACAAAAGCGCTGATGAGGTAAGTACAGCCGCTGACAAGGCATTGTACCGGGCAAAAGCAAACGGGAGAAATTGCGTATGTAAATAACCAGTTCAATTGAACTGGTTATTTTATCCTCGAAACCCCGTAACTCCGGAGCCTTGAACCAAAACTCCCCGTATCTCGTATCTCGAATCTCGCATCTGATGCAGTCATTATCTCCCTGGTCTCATGAACATCTGTGTCCAGTAATAGCTTCCGCTCTTACTTTTAGCCACACCTACACCTATTTCAGTATAAGCTGTACTCAGAATGTTCCCCCTGTGTCCGGGTGAATTCATCCAGGCAGCTACGACCTCTTTTGGTGTTCTCTGACCCATGGCTATGTTTTCTCCTCCGGAAGCAATTCTGATCCCAAAGGATTCCATCATGTCAAAAGGCGAGCCGTAAGTCGGGGACTGATGAGCAAAATAGTTCTTATTTATCATATCCTGTGATTTGTACCTTGCGCATCTTGAAACCTGCCAATTGGCTTTGAGGGCTGTAAGTCCTTTCTTGGAGCGTTCTATGTTGGTCAGGCGTATTACTTCGTTTTCAAGAGCGTTTATTGCAGTCATGCTTGGTATTGTAAGCTTCTGTCCCGGATATATCAATGATGGATTCTTTATTTGAGGATTTTTTGATATTATTTCACTTATACCTACCTGATGCTTTTGTGCAATTTTCCACATGGTATCGCCAGAGCGGACTGTATAGGTGGTATCAGCAAAAACTTGCAATACTGACATTGTGAAACACAGCACCGCTAAAAATGCAATCAGTTTCTTCTTCATACTATCGCCTCCTTGGTAAAGTGTATGATTGTATCCAGCATCATTTTTGAACACCTACAAGTTTATTTTTGATAAATGAAATTTATTTATGTCAGATAATTTATGTAACATTTGAGCAAACAGCTTATATTATAAAAAATATTACCAAACTGTATATTCGGATTTTGTTGAAACAGGCAACTATTTGGAAATTAAAACGTATTGATGAAAATATTTACAATTGTTATAATATAAACAAGCTTGATATAAATTATAGACCCTTGTATTATAAAGGTATTATTCAACCAATATTTGAATACTTAAAAAATTTTTAACTATTGATATAGTGCAAAAATTGAATTTTTATGCTAGAATGGTTTTGAGGCTTGTTGAGGGAAGTGGTGGCTTATGAAAGTATTTTGCTAACTGAAAGTAGGTCTGTTATTTTCCCATCAATAGTTTTACTGCAATTTTATTCAATCCAATCTTAAATTAAAAGGAGGTTTTTTATGCAAGCGTTTCATGAGTTTGTAATTTGGATCGACGGTTATCTCTGGGGACCACCGATGTTGGTGCTCTTGTTCGGAACCCACTTGTTCCTCACTTTCAGGTTGGGATTTATTCAACGTTTTACTGGTTTGGCAATTAAGCTTTCAGTTAGCAAAGACACATCAGGTGAAGGAGACGTAAGTCAGTTTGGTGCACTTACTACAGCCCTCGCAGCTACAATAGGTACCGGTAATATCGTAGGGGTTGCTACAGCTGTTGCTCTCGGTGGTCCCGGCGCTGTTCTCTGGTGCTGGCTCACAGGTGTATTCGGCATAGCTACCAAGTATTCCGAAGCATTACTGGCAGTGAAATACAGAGTTAAAACTTCCGACGGAACTATGTTGGGCGGACCAATGTATGCTCTTGAGAATGGTCTGAAGATGAAATGGCTGGCTGTTCTCTTCTGTGTGTTCACAGGTATAGCTGCATTCGGTATCGGTAACACAGTTCAGGCAAACTCCATATCCTCAATGGTAGTTGAGACCTTTGGGATTTCACCGTATATAACAGGTGCAGTAATGGCTGTACTTACAGGCATTGTTATACTTGGCGGTGTTAAGTCCATAGCAAGCGTTTGTGAAAAGCTTGTTCCTTTCATGGCAATATTCTATACATTAGGTTGTTTGATAATACTTATAATAAACGCTGGACTTGTTGGACCGGCAATCGCACTTATATTCAAACATGCATTTACACCACAAGCTATGGGCGGCGGCTTCGCCGGTGCTACTGTAATGATGGCTGCAAGATATGGTATCGCTAGAGGCTTGTTCTCCAACGAATCCGGTCTTGGTTCAGCTCCTCTGGTTGCAGCAGCAGCTCAGACTAAGAACCCTGTAAGGCAGGCTCTCGTATCCTCCACAGGTACTTTCTGGGATACAGTTGTTGTGTGTGCTATGACAGGTATAGTGCTTGTAAGCAGTATACTCAAGAACCCTACAGGTCTTGAAGGACTTAAGGGTGCTGCTCTTACAAATGCAGCATTCCAGCAGATCCCTGTAATAGGACCTATCGTTCTTACAATCGGTCTTCTGACCTTCGTTTTCTCAACAATACTCGGCTGGTCATATTACGGCGAAAGAGCAGTTGAATATCTCTTCGGCAAGAAGATAATAATGCCTTACAGAGTACTCTGGGTTATCGGCGTATTCGTAGGATCTGTAATGTCATTGCCGCTCGTTTGGGACCTTGCTGACGCAATGAATGCCATGATGGCAATACCTAACCTCGTTTCACTGTTGCTCCTCAGCGGAGTATTAGCTGCTGAGACAAGGAAATACCTCATCGAAGGAAGCATTGATGATGTAGACAATACTCCAATACCAACAATAGATAACAAATAGTACAGCGACTCAATAATACTAACCTGTCAGTTGTTTATAAGCAGCTGACAGGTTATTTTGTGTCGATATATGAAATAAAATTTCAAATATTGCATTGGTGTATTGAAATAATATTTCATATATCGTATAATAAACATATACATTTATTGGGGTAACAATATAAATTTTGCAATGGAGTGATATTTATGAAGGTTGATCTGGATAAGCTCATAACCGAAAGCAGGAATGCTAATACCGTTAATATTGATAATGTACCAACATTGGAAATGCTGAGGATGATCAATAATGAAGACAAGACAGTGGCTTTTGCAGTGGAAAAGGAACTGGACAGGATTGCGGAAGCAGTGGATAAGATCCATGAAAGAATGTCGGAGGGCGGCAGACTTATATATATAGGAGCCGGTACCAGTGGAAGGCTGGGTATTGTTGATGCTTCCGAGTGCCCGCCCACATTCGGTACGGAACCGGAATTGGTTCAGGGGCTGATTGCCGGAGGGAGGAATGCAGTTTTCAAATCTGTTGAAGGAGCGGAAGATCATAAGGAAGGTGGAATTGAGGATGTGAAAGCTATCGGACTATGTGACAAGGATGTGCTGGTAGGTCTTGCCGCAAGCGGAAGGACACCTTATGTGATTGGAGCTCTGGAGTATGCAAATGAAATAAACGCAGCGACAGTAGCCGTGACCTGCAACCCAGATTCAGAAATGGCTCAGATTGCAGGAATATCCATTGCAACCGTTGTAGGTCCTGAAGCGCTTACGGGGTCTACAAGAATGAAGGCGGGAACGGCACAGAAGCTGGTACTCAACATGCTTACTACAGGAGTAATGATCAAACTCGGCAAAGTCTATGAAAACCTTATGGTGGATGTTAAAGCAAGCAATATAAAGCTGACTGAAAGAGCCAGGAGAATAGTGAGCCAGTGCGCCGGAGTGCAGGAATCCGACGCGGCGAAGGCTCTGGAAGAGACAAACTATGATGTGAAGCTTGCCATCTTCATGATCAAGTCCGGTCTGTCAAAGGAAGCTGCCAGGAAAGAACTGGACGGGAATCATGGATATATTAAAAAGGCTCTCCAAAAATATTTATAAAGGGGGATTTACACGTGAGTGACAAGATTAAAAACATGGCTGAAGGAATCATTAAAGGCTGCGGCGGAAAAGAGAATATACAGTCGGCTATGAATTGCATGACAAGAGTGAGAATGACTGTCAGAGAAGCCGGCAAAGCTGATGAGGCAGCTCTCAGGAATGTCGAGGGTGTTATGGGTATTGTAAAGACAGAAGAGCAATTACAGATTATCGTAGGACCCAGTGTAGCCACTAAAGTGACAGAAGAAATGAGAAAGACTTTAGGTCTCGGTGAAGACAGGACATCCTTCGGTGAGGCTGAAAAGGTCAAGAAAGAGATGAAAAACAAGTATGGAACACCTGCAAGTGATATTTTGAAAAAAGTATCCAATATATTTATTCCGTTGATTCCTGCCTTTATCGGATGCGGCTTGATACAGGGCATCAATAACCTGATAAAGAAATTCAACTGGATTGAACCGGGTGCATTTACTTCTCTTCTGACTGTTTTCGGCGGTGCTGTATTCGCATATATGCTGATCATGGTTGGTATGAATGCGGCTAAAGAGTTCGGAGGCTCACCGGCTTTAGGCGGGGTCATGGCAGGTATTCTGATGACTCCGGGACTTGCAGATGTTCAGTTGTTCGGCAAGGCTCTGGTCCCCGGACGCGGTGGAGTTATAGCAGTACTTCTGGTTGTTCTTTTTACAGCTATTGTAGAAAAGAATGTCAGGAAGATAGTACATGAATCGGTAGAATTGATTGTAACACCGCTTATAACAGTACTTATTTCAGGTTTTGTCGCTATAATAGTTCTACAGCCTATTGGAGGCGCTATATCCGACGGCATAGGGGCAATAGTTACAAATGCGATACAGACAGGAGGAGCATTTGTAGGCGCAATACTTGCCGGAACCTTCCTGCCTTTGGTTATGACAGGCCTGCACCAGGGGCTTACCCCTATACATGCAGACCTGCTGGCGAAATTCGGTGAAAATGCGCTTCTTCCTATACTGGCTATGGCGGGTGCAGGACAGGTTGGTGCAGCAATCGCAGTGTATGTGAAGACCAGGAACAAAAAGCTTAAAAAGACCATTGCAAGTGCACTGCCCGTTGGAATACTTGGAATCGGAGAACCTTTGATATACGGTGTGACACTGCCCCTTGGCAAGCCTTTCCTCGGTGCATGTCTTGGTGCTGCTTTCGGAGGTGCTTCAAATGCATTATTCAATGTGGCTTCAATAAGCATGGGCTTATCCGGACTGCCGCTGGCATCATTGATCAAGCCTGACAAAATAGTCTTGTATTTATTAGGTGTGCTTGTATCCTATATTGCAGGATTTGTGATCACATATCTGCTCGGATTTAATGACCCTGTGGATGAGGAACAGGATTACACAAGCGCAGCCGGAACGCACAGTACTACAATGTAAGGAAGGGAACATAGATGGTCGGCATAGCATTGTATACGGGTATAGGATACAGTCTCCCTGATAATCTGGAGTATCTTGAAAGGGCAGCGGCATTAGGTATAAAGGAAGTCTTTACGTCTTTGCATATCCCGGAAGCCGACGGCAATGTTTACAAGGAAGCTGAGGAAATACTGCTGAAGGCCAGGCAGCTGGGAATGACTGTTACAGCAGATATATCCAGGAATTATATGGATAGGACCGACTTAAAAGCTTATGACTTATATGCCCTCAGACTTGATTTTGGATTTACAGCTTCTGAAATTGCAGCTTTATCCAGGGAAGCTCCTTTTAGAATACAGCTGAATGCAAGCACGATATCGGACGAATATCTGGATGTATTGATACATAATGGTGCTGAAATGAATAGGATGGAGGTATGTCATAATTATTACCCGAGAAGAGATACGGGTATTGCATACGAGCTATTCATGGAACGGAACAGGTGCTTCATGGAGCATGGAATGAAAATAGCTGCATTCATACCTCTGCAGCATGAAAGAAGAGGTCCTCTGCATGAGGGTCTTCCGACTTTGGAATGCCACAGGGATTTGAGTCCCCTCATTTCATCACAGCACTTACTGCATTCTGGAGTTGATACTGTTTATATCGGAGACGCCTTTGCTACGGAAAAAGAGCTTAAAAGTATAGCAAGCGTTAAAAAGAATATATATTCAATTCCCTTGAGGCTATACGAACCAAGGGATACAGAGATCCGGATACTGTCAGGCTTGCATACGAACCGTATGGATCCGGGTGAATATGTGATCCGCTCCCAGGAGGCAAGGTTGAAGGTTAATGAGAGGATATCCAGACGTAATAGCATAGAAAGAAAAAAATACAGTGTTACTATAGACAATGAAGGATATTTGAGGTATGAAGGAGAATTACAGATATTAAAAAAAGAACTGCAAGCTGATGAAAGGGTTAATGTGGCAGGGGATGCATCGGAGGCCGGGCTGCTGATCGAGATGGTTAAGCCTGGAGACTGCTTTGAGTTTATTATGTCTGATGTCTGGTCAAACGTTTGAAGTCAGCACCGGGAGGTATAGGGATTGAGCTGTATTCTGAAAATAAGAGAAATTTATGAAGAATTGACCCCAGCAGAAAAAAAGCTGGCAAACTATGTTCTGGAAAACGGGGATCAGGTAGTTAGCCTTGCTGCTTCTGATTTTGCTGAGTTATGCGATACAAGTCCTGCCAGTGTCATCCGCTTTGTAAAGAAGTTAGGCTTTGAAGGTCTCCAGGATTTTAAGATAGATATTGCAAAAGGACTGGCGTTAAAGCTGAACAATCAGGAAAATGTATATGAAGCAGTCACTGTTCATGATTCCACAAGGGATATAATTACAAAAATCGCCAGAGGAAACATTAAAGCCATCGAAGATACTGTCGGAGTACTGGATGAAGAATCTGTATCCGAGGCAATAAAAGCATTGATTGAAGCAAATCATATCAACATTTACGGAGTAGGGGCATCCGGACTTGTAGCACAAGATCTGCAGTATAAGCTGATGAGGATAAGCAAATCCGTAAGTATGTATATGGACAGTCATACCCAGCTTACCTCTTCAATACATATGAAAAAGGGCGATGTAGCTATAGGCATATCCCACAGCGGCAGGACGCTGGAGGTTTATAAGGCCCTGGAAAAGTCAAAGCTCAGAGGTGCAAAAACGATTTCCATTACCAAATATGGAAATTCCCCAATCAGTGAAATTGCCGATATCAAGCTTTATACGGCAAGCGTGGAAAAACATCTGAGGACGGGGGCAATAGCTTCGAGGATAGCACAGCTTACAGTAATTGATATTATTTTTATTGGTGTCGCAAGAAATAATTACACTGAGATAGCGAAGTTTATTCAGGACACAAGAGATATGGTTGAGGATCTGAAAATATAAAATTTAGATGACAAAATAGTATATAATAAATGCTGTTTTGTCATTTTTTATTATTTAAGTTTAAATTTTGATAAATATACGCATTATATTACATAGCATCTTTACTGCTTTAGTTATTGATTATTTAGCCCATTTTGTTTAAAATATAATAGTACAAGCTGGCAAATATTGTAGACGGAACTATATTTTAAGATGGGGTGATATTTTGGAGATTTTATCAAATGCTTTGAGTAACCTGGGTTATACTGCATATTCCATAATAAGTGCAATTGTTGTCATTTTCGCTGTTTCCTTTTTTACGATGCTCAGTGTCAGGGGAAGATACCGCAAGCTGCAGAAGGATTTGAAAGCAGCTTTGGCAAGAAAGGAAAGTAAGTTCAGGAGCCAGGTATTGGATGCAATAGTGGAGGAGTACAGGACTATTTCTATGACTGCAAGAGGAGAAATCAACACCCAGGCCATAGTGGAGAAGAATTTCAGCACCAGGCTTAAAGGACTGGGGTTGGGAGAAAGATTTGTAAAGAACTCCGTTTCCCTGATGGTGGTGCTTGGTTTGCTTGGTACCTTCTACGGGCTGACACTTTCTGTAGGAAAGCTGGTAGAGCTTTTAAACACTGGTGGGAACAGTAATATGCTTATAGGCATGGATTCAGTCATTTCAGGGCTTATTTCCTCTGTAAGGGGAATGTCTGTTGCTTTTTCAACAAGTCTTGCAGGGGTAGGGGGATCGATAATAATAACAGTTCTGGGGATTCTGGTAAATGTAGAAGAAGCGAGGCAGAGCCTGATGATCCAGCTTGAGGATTATCTTGACAATGTGGTTGAGCAGGAGCTGCTGGGATCCAAGGAATCTGAGCTGAGCAGGGTCGGCACCGCAATAACAACCTCCTTTGACGGTGTAAGCCATAAAGTGGAGGAAGTACTTAAAAGTACGGTATCTGACTTTTCGGACAAGCTTTCAACCGCAAGCGGCAGTATTGAGAAAGCTTCCAATTGCCTTGAAGAGACAATCAGGAAATTTGAAGACGCCCTTGCATTATTCAGTAATAATACAAGAGATTTCAGTGAGTTCAATTATAACCTTAAAGGAAATATTGAGAGAATGGACGTAGGCTTCCTGAATCTCAGGGAGAGTCTTGTAGATACTGCAAAGATCATAAACTCCAATCAAAAGGTCATGAGCGATTTTACGGATGCGGTGCAGCAGGCTGCAGTGACTATAAGCAGTGAAAAGGGACCGGAGCCGGGAGGTAACAGATGAAAGCAAGGAGAAGATATTTTGGAGGGGGAGCTGAGGCGCAGGATTTCTGGCCTTCCTTCACAGATGTAATGTCTACACTGGCTTTGATATTGTTCTTTCTGATGCTGCTGGCCTATGTTCAGAACATAATATACGGAAACAACCTTGAAAACGCAAAGCAGCAGCTGGAGATATCGAGAGCGGATATAGCCAGTGCGGAAAGAGAGCTAAGGCTTATCAGACTGGACATAGACAAGACAAGAGCAGCCCTGGCGCTGTCCGAGAAGGAGATCGAAAACCAGAAGGCAATAATAGCAATGAGCAATGAGGAACTGCAGAGCCTGAGAGTCAGACTTCAAAGCATTGCCTTTCTCAGACTGGACATATTGGAGAAAGTAAAGGAATCAGTTGAGCAGGAGCTGGGAAGATATAATGACCAGGGACAGGAGCTTGTTTCTATAGGAGACAATGCAAACATAATTATCAACGAAAGCCTGGTTTTTGCCTACAATTCTTATAAGCTCAAGCCGGAAGCCAAAGAACTGCTGACACAGCTATCCAAGGCCTTTGAAAGAGTGCTTGAGAACACTGAGATAAGGGAAAGCATAGATGCCATCAGCATTGATGGACATGCAGACAGTATGGGGAACTCGGATTACAACAGGGAATTGTCTACAAGAAGGGCCACGGAGGTGGTAAATTTCATGTTCAGTGCAAATCCCAATCTGGAGATCAAATTTGGGGAATACTTTGCAGCCAACGGATTTTCTGAATTCCGTCCCATAAGTACTGGCAGCGATGAGGAAAGCAGGGCAACAAACAGGCGTATCGAGATTTCCATTATAGTCAAGGATTCAAATATTCAAAAAGTGATTGAGAAGTATCTGGATGAAACGGAAGGAATACTGGAAAACAGGTGATAAATATATAAATAAAAAACGGCTTGCGCCGTTTTTTATTTATTTGCTTTACATTTTTTCTACGTTGGCTGCCTGTGGACCTCTTGCCCCCTGAACTATTTCGAACTTTACCTGCTGGCCTTCATTTAAGCTCTTGAAGCCTTCATCCTGTATTGCAGAGAAATGTACGAAAACATCCTCTCCGCCTTCTATGGATATGAATCCGAAGCCTTTTTCCGCATTAAACCATTTCACAGTGCCTGTTTTCATTTAAATCCTCCTAAACTGCTACACTACATATACAATCATTGTTACGAAAACAATGCATTTTTACAGGAAACTATTGTTTAAGCTTATGCCATAACTGATTTGTATATTTCATGCTTTTTCATTAGTATTATCTCCAACTAAGAACAAATAATTCAAAGACATGCAATTAATAGGATAAACCTTGTATATTTTTATAGTTTTTCGGGCTCCTCGTATTCCACACCTTTGGGATCAACACTAACCTTCTTCATTCTCTGGTCCTCAAGGGGCTTATCGGAGTGATTCCTTTTCACTGCTACGATTTTATCTGCAGCCGCTATACCCTCGGTGACCATGCCAAAGGCAGCGTACTGACCATCAAGGTGAGGTGAATCAGCCACCATTATAAAAAACTGTGAACCTGCCGAATTTGGTGACATTGACCTGGCCATCGATATTACGCCCTTTTTGTGCTTCAGATCATTTGCAAAGCCGTTGGATCTGAATTCTCCTTTTATGCTGTATCCGGGACCACCCATTCCTACACCCTCCGGGTCTCCGCCCTGTATCATAAAACCGGGGATGACCCTGTGGAATATAAGGCCATTGTAAAAGCCTTTGTTCGCCAGGGATATGAAGTTCTTTACGGTATTTGGAGCGATATCAGGGTAAAGCTCCAGCTTCATTATATCACCGTTTTCCATTTCGATAGTTGCTATGGGATTGTTGCTCATGTCAATCATCCTTTCTGTTTGCCTTTAGTTATTAAAATATTATACACATATTTTATGGATAACATATATAATGTTACTCCAAATTATTAACAAATTCCTTCATTGACTCTAAAGGTATCGCACCGGTGGCTCCATCGTCAAGGAAACCTTCGGTATCAATAAAATATGAGGTAGGTATTCCTGTGACCTGGTATTGCTGCGAGATCTCTCCCTTGGTATCCAGCAGTACCGGGAAATTGTATTTGTTTTTGGTTATGAAATCCTGTACTGTCTTCTTATCTTCTCCTACATTGACCGCCAGTATTACAAGGCCGCTTTCCTTAGTCTCCTGGTACAGCTTTTCCAGATCGGGCATTTCCGCTTTGCAGGGAGGGCACCAGGTAGCCCAGAAGTTAAGGTATACCTTCTTGCCCTTAAGCCCGCTCAATGTAATCTTGTTTCCGCTCAGGTCCTCCAGTGTAAAATCATAGCTCTCCATCAGATTGATTTTTTTCTGCTCCTGTTGACCCTCCGGCTGGCTGCTGTCTGTTGGGGCAGGGCTGGGCTCAGGTGAGGGGGCAGGAGCTGCCTGCTCAGTCTGCTGATCCTCCTGAGGAGGGATGATTACTGGGTTGGATTTGGCATTGTAGCTGCGGGTGGTGTAAACAGCAATAGCCACAAGTATAATTGCTGTTGTCCAAATGATAACGCTTTTCTTCATATTCAGCTCTCCGATCTTTTTATTTAAAGGTTGAAAAAGTCAAAATATTGGCTCAGTACTGCTATCTTGTTTGTAAATATGAGAACACCCATAATAATTAGAAGAATACCGCTTGCTATTGATATTGCATTCAGATACCGGGATATCTTCCTGAAATACTCACTGAAGCTTCCAATTGCATAGGCAGTAAGTATGAAAGGAACCGCCAGTCCTAACGAATACGCTGTCAGCAGCAGGATTCCCATACTTATTGTCTCCATGCTTCCTGCATATATTAGTATCGAGGCAAGTATGGGGCCTACACAGGGAGTCCAGCCGGCAGCAAAAGCCATTCCTACGAATACTGAGCTGATATTGCTGTGCAGCTTTTCGAAAGGAACGATCCTTTTCTCATAATACAGAGTCTTTATTTTAAAAATCCCGGTGATGTGTATTCCGAACAGTACTATTACAGCACCGCCGATTTTTCTGAATATATTCATATTGCTTATCAGAAGCTTGCCAATGGAGGTAATGGAGGCCCCCATGACTATGAATACCAGTGAAAAGCCCAGAACGAATCCAAGGGATTTGTACAGAGTATGCAGCTTCGCTTTCCCTGAACTCAAGTCAGCTACGGTAGAGCCTGTTATATAGGTTATATATGCAGGCACCAGCGGCAGCACACATGGAGAAAGAAAGGACAGCAGCCCTGCTGAAAAAGCCAGCAGCAGCGACACGTTGTTCAATAATTTCACCTGCCTATAAGTATTTACGGGTTTCGGGTTACGCGTTTCGAGGTGTCCAATCTTCGAAGCCTGCGCCCAAATCTAGCGACTAGCAACTAAAGACCAGTGACTGATATCGTACCCCCCATGGGTATGCATTTATTATATTATATCATGAATATGGAGATTTTATGAAGAGGGAAAAATAAATTATTTGAATTATTGACAGTTGGTAGATATAAAAATATAATCAAAGTATACCCCCTGGTGGTATGAAATAGGCTGCGAGGTTTCGGGGCTACGGGGCTACGGGGCTGCGAGGTTGTTAGGTTATGTGATTTTAGAATAAATAAGGAGGTAAGGATATGGGTAAGAAGGTGCTTATTGTTGGAGGGGTTGCAGGTGGGGCATCCGCGGCTGCAAGGCTCAGGAGAGTGGATGAGAAGGCAGAGATAATAATGTTTGAAAAGGGCGAGTATATTTCCTTTGCAAATTGTGGTCTCCCCTATTATATAGGAGGTGCGATACAGGAAAGGAAAAACCTCCTTGTGCAGACTGCAAAGGCTATGAAGTCGCGGTTCAACATAGATGTGAGGGATTTATCCGAGGTAATTAAAATCGACAGGCAGAAAAAGGTGGTTGAAGTAAAGGATCTGAGGGATGGGAGGACTTATGAGGAAAGCTACGATACCCTTGTGCTTTCGCCGGGTGCTGCTCCGGTTAGGCCGCCGATTCCAGGAATAGACAGCCCTAACATATATACATTGAGGGATATTCCCGATACCGATTCGATAAAGGGATTCCTTGACGCCAGGAAACCGCAGAGCGCAGTGGCTGTGGGTGGAGGCTTCATTGGGCTGGAGATGGCGGAGAACCTTCATGCTGCTGGTTTGAAGGTGGATATTGTAGAGGCTCTTGACCAGGTTATGGCGCCTTTAGATTACGAAATGGCTGCAATTGTCCACAACCATATAAGGAGCAAGGGCTGTGGACTTCATCTGAAGGATGGGGTTAAAGCCTTTGAACCGGAGGGGGAGAAGACGGTAGTGGTGCTTCAAAGCGGCAAAAGAATACCTGCTGATATGGTAATACTTTCTATAGGCGTGAAGCCCAACAATATGCTGGCAAAGGAAGCAGGTCTTGAAATAGGGATCACCGGTGGAATAAAGGTAAATGAATATCTGGAGACCTCTGACCCGGATATATATGCATTAGGGGATGCCATAGAAGTAATAGACTATGTAAGCGGCAATCCTGCACTGATACCTCTTGCCGGACCTGCAAACAAACAGGGCCGTATAGTTGCCGACAATATTGCCGGACGAAGGGAAACCTACAAGGGAACGCAGGGAACGGCAATCGCAAAGGTGTTTGATATTGCTGCAGCATCAACGGGAGTCAATGAGAAGACTCTTAAGAAGCTTGGCAAGGAGCCGGGTAAGGATTATATTACTACGATCACTCACTCGGCTTCCCATGCAGGCTATTATCCCGGGGGAAGTGCAATGGCAATTAAGCTGGTATATACTCCTGAAGGCAGGGTACTGGGTGCGCAGATAGTCGGCTTTGACGGGGTGGATAAGAGGATAGACTATATTGCAATAGCTGTAAGGCACAGGATGACAGTACATGATCTGCAGGAATTCGAGCTGGCCTATGCACCGCCTTTCTCTTCTGCCAAGGACCCTGTAAATATGGCCGGATATGTTGGAAGCAATGTACTGAACGGAGATGTAAATGTGGTATACTGGAATGAGGCAATGAATGCGGACATGAGCAAGACCTTCCTGTTGGACGCCAGGGAGCCGGCAGAATATGAGCAGGGTCATATACCAAATGCCGTAAATATTCCATTAGGACAGATAAGGAGCAGGCTTGACGAGATACCTAAGGATAAAGTGGTAATAGTCAACTGCCAGGTGGGTCTGCGTTCTTATATAGGAGTCAGGATGCTGATGCAGAACGGCTTTGAAAATATAAGGAACCTCAGTGGAGGTTACAAGACCTATAAGGCAGCAGAGGACGATATGAAAAATAAATGATGATTGGGAGTGCCGGAGATAACGGCACTCCCTTATTTATGAAAAAAGTTTTATTATATCAATTTTTGTAGTAAAATTAGTATGATGGTTAGTCCGATATTACTACTGGTAATATATGACTGTAATGAACGGAGAGGGCGTCAGATGAAGAATATTGATTTTAAAGACAATATTGTAAAGAAAAACAAAATTCCTATACTCATTTATGTGCCGGAATGGATACAGCTTTTTTCCAGCTATAAATCCAGAAGCATGCAAAAAATAATTGCAAAGCTTGAGGAACTTATTGCAAGGGAAAAGGAATTTGATTCCGAGCTTAGCGGTTTTGAAAAAAGAAAAAAAACGGTAATGAATAAGATATTGTATCTTTCAAAGGATATAAACGAAAACAATGATGAGACAGCCCTTTCCAAAATGGAAGAGGCCGAGAAGGAGCTTCTTGAAATCAACAAAAAGATACCTAAGCTCATAGAAGAGCTGGAGATACTCCCGGGCCTTATAAATGAAATGAATACACAGCTTCTGAAGGAAACCATCAAAAGGTCCTATGAGCTTATAAAGGAGCATAAATCAGAGTCTGAGAAGTGCCAGGAGCAGGTGAACGAAATAAGGCAGAAGCTGGCTGCGTTGATACAGAAAAAGGTTGATATGGAGGATCGGGTGAACAAGCTGTATTCCTTTGTTCACGGAATGCTGGGGGCAGATGAAATGGAAAGCCTCGATGAAAGTTTTTTACCTTAAGACAGGACAGGATAGAACAGAACAGGGGGGAGATTGAATGATATTCGGTATAGGAACTGATATTATTGAAATAAAAAGAATCAAGAAGGCAATAGCCAGAAGTCCGAAGTTCATTGAAAGACTGTTTACTGAACAAGAGATGGAATATTACAGAAAAAAGGAGATGAAAGCCCAGCATATCGCAGGTGGATTTTCTGCAAAGGAAGCTGTGCTGAAGGCTCTGGGGACAGGACTGAGAGGCTTCAGGTGGAAAGATATTGAGATATTGAGGGGTCCGGTGGGAAAGCCAATAGTCAGGTTTGGCGGGAATGTCAGACAGTTTATGGAAGACAATGGAATAGGTATGATTCATGTTACCATATCCCACTCAAAAGACTTCGCTACTGCAACGGCAGTGGCGGAGGTTTCGACGGAAAGGGAGGGCATAGCAATTGAAGATTTGCTTTTCCAACCAGATGAAGAGGCTAGACGAAATATCCATTAATGAATACGGGATACCCGGCGTGGTGCTTATGGAAAATGCAGGGCTGGCTGTGGTGCAGGAGCTTGAAAGGCTTAATATACCGGAAAAACAGGTACAGGTGGTATGCGGAACCGGAAATAACGGCGGGGATGGCTTTGTGATTGCAAGGCATTTATATAATAAGGGCTGGAAGGTCAATATCAGTATTTGCGGAGAAGCAGGGAAGATAAGGGGAGATGCGCTCATCAACCTTCAGATAGCCAGGAATACAGGCATTCCGGTTTGCTCTATTGAAGGGGATTCTGCAAGCCTTCCGGAAGGCTTTATCAAGGACAGCCCCCTTATAGTTGATGCTTTGCTGGGAACGGGCTTCACAGGCAGGCTGAAAGGTTTATACAGGGAAACTATTGATAGGATAAATGGAAGCAAAGCCTGTGTAGTATCTGTGGACATACCCTCCGGCCTGGATGCCGATACCGGTTTTTCCGGTGAGACCTGTGTAATGGCAGATTATACTGTCACCTTTCAGCTGCCTAAAGCCGGACTGCTGATGAATGACGGTCCGGAAGCATGCGGAGACCTTAGGGTGAAGGATATTTCAATGCCGAAGGCGGCTATTGACGCCATGAAGCTGCATTTAAACCTGTTGGAAGAGGATATGATAAGGGGTATGCTGCCCAAAAGACACCGCAGCACCCATAAGGGAAGCTTCGGCAGCGTACTTGCGGCAGCTTGCTCCAGGGGAATGGAAGGCTCGGGTATAATGTCCTCAAGGGCTGCGTTAAGGAGTGGAGCGGGAATCGTTCGGCTTGCGCTGCCCGGCAGCCTGCAAAAGCTTATGTGTGCAGCGGCTTTGGAGATAATGACAATGAGTCTGGAGGACGGAGGCTCGGGCATCCTTACGGAGGAGTGCATACCGCAGCTTCTGGAGGCTGCGGAAAAGAGCAGCGCCCTGCTCATAGGGCCGGGACTGACAGACAGTGAAAACATAAGGACGGTAATGGCTGAGGTTATTAAGAACTGTTCTATACCAGTTGTTATAGATGCTGACGGGCTGAATGCAATTTCGAAGGATCCAGGTATCCTGAAAAAACGCAGAGGCGAAATAGTTATAACTCCTCATCCGGGTGAAATGGCAAGGCTTTGCGGCTGCAGCAGCTCAGATATCCAGAAGGACAGACTGGGGTTTGCAGAGCGGTTTTCAAGAGAGTATGATGTAGTCGTAGTGCTGAAGGGCTACCGGACAATAATAGCGCTGCCTGATGGCACCGGCTTTATTAACCCGACCGGCAATCCCGGAATGGCTACTGCCGGTTCGGGGGACGTCCTTGCAGGCATGATCGCTGGTTTTGCCGCGCAAAAAATGAAGTTATCCGATGCCGCATTGTGCGGGGTATTTATACATGGAGCTGCAGGAGACCGTGCAGCGGGGAAAATAGGAGAATATGGACTTACGGCAGGTGACATAATAGAGAATATTTCACATACAATAAAAACATATAGTTAGATAAAGGGCGGTAAATGGCCGTCCGCAGGAGGGTGCATTGTGTATCGCAGAATTATATGTTTACTGGCTATTGTATGTATGATATTCACAGGCTGCGGAGCTTTAAAATCCGGAAACAGCTTTGAGGAAGTGAGCAGGAGGCTTCTAAAGCTTAATGACTACACCTGTGATGTGACAATGAAAGTCACAAATAACAAGAGTACAAATCTATACAAGCTGAAGCACTTTTATAGAAGCCCCGACAAATACAGGGTGGAGGTTCTGGCTCCGAAGGAGCTTGAGGGGCAGGTGACAATATATAATGGAAGCAGCTCATACATATATCATCCCCAGATCAACCAATACCTTGTAACTGAGGACTTTTCAGGCTCAGTGGAGTACAATTCCTTTATAGGCTCCTTCCTGGAGCATATCGGCAAATCTGATGACATAAAAATAAGCAGCGAAAAAGAGGGGGACAAAGAGCTGATCGTTCTGGAATTTGAAGTTGCAGAGCCAAACAATTATATGCGTGTTGAAAAGCTGTGGCTGGATCCGGAGGCGATTGTGCCGTTAAAGGCGGAAATATACGGGAATGACGGCAGAACATACGTAGAAGTATACTACAATAACTTCGTCTACAATCCCGGCCTGAAGGATGGGGATTTCGAGATTATACAAAATTAATTTACAGGAGATGGAATATAATGTACGATCTGAAGAAAATCAGAGCCGCATGGGCGGAGGTGGACCTGGATGCTCTTGCTCACAACATCAGGGAGGTCAGAAGGCTTGCTGTGAAGGATGCCCTTGTAACTGCAGTAATCAAAGCCGACGGATATGGACATGGAGCAAAAAAAATAGCACAAACCCTTCTGGACAATGGCGCAGACAGATTTGCAATTGCCGTGCTGGATGAGGGTATCGAACTCAGGCGGGCAGGCTTTAAGGTGCCGATACTGGTCCTGGGCTTTACTGATAAGGAAAGGGCAGAAGAAATAGTAAGCAATGAACTGGAGCAGGCTGTTTATTCCTGGGAGCTGGCTGAGGCACTTTCAAAGGAGGCTTCCAGGCAGGGAAAAACTGCAAAGCTCCATATCAAGGTTGATACCGGAATGGGAAGAATAGGCCTGCAGCCAAACATGGACTCAGTGCAGCTGATAAAGAAAATAAGCCGGCTTCCCAGTATTGCCATAGAAGGTATATTTACGCATTTTGCTGTAGCTGATGCTGTAGATAAGAAATATACAGAGGGACAGTATGAAAAATTCAATTGGATATGCGGAGAATTAGAGAAGGAAAAAGTCAAAATTAGTGTACGGCACTGCGGGAACAGTGCAACAATAATAGATCTGCCGGATATGCACCTGAATATGGTCAGAGCCGGTATCATGCTTTACGGTTTGAAGCCTTCAGATGAAGTGCTGCTGGATAGACTGGAGCTCAGGCAGGTAATGTCCCTGAAGGTCAGGATCAGTCATGTCAAGGAAATAGAGGCAGGACAGAGTGTAAGCTACGGAAGAAAATTCATTGCCGATAAAAGGACAAAAATCGCTTCACTGCCTATAGGCTACGCCGATGGTTATACAAGAATGCTTTCCGGAAAAGCGGAAGCACTGGTAAAAGGCAAAAAAGTGCCTGTAGTCGGAAGGATCTGCATGGACCAGTGTATGATTGATGTTACCGGCATTGAAGATGTAAAAGTGGGCGATGAAGTAGTGCTATTCGGAAAACAGGACGGTAATTTCATCCATATTGATGAGTTGGCCGACAAGCTTGGCACCATAAACTATGAGATAGTATGCATGATAAGCAAGAGAGTTCCAAGGGTTTATGTCAAAGGCGGAAAAATAGTCGATGTACAAAATTATCTTTTGGATTAGAAATGCAGGCCGTTGCCATATATTTCACGTAGGCACAATGTAAGAATTGGTATATAATATTGTATATGCGGTTAGTATAATCGTATATGGTACAAATGTGCATTTTTTTATTGTGAAAGATAAAGCAACAATAACAAGCATAGAAACATTTTGCATAATTTGACATGCTCTGCTCATACATATTATTGAAATACAGAATGCGAATAAATATTTTCTATATCCTTTCGCACTTCTGTAACCTTAATATGCATTGTAGAAACATAATAATGCTTTCTGCAATTGTTTTAGGGTTTTAAAGAACTTAGGAGGTGCTAGTGTGGCTGATTTGAAAAAAATTGCCGTTTGTATGCCGGATACACTTTTAAAGGAAATAGATGACATGGTTTGTCATGAATGCATCAATAGAAGTGAATTCATCAGAAACGCCATGCGTTTTTATATAAGTGAGATAAAGAGAACCAGTATAATTGAAAAAATGAAAAGCGGATATCTGGAGATGTCTGAGATAAACATTACACTAGCAGAGATAGGTCTTACAGCAGATAATGAAACAATGATGGGGTATGAAACAAGGCTTGCGGAGTGTGAATAACGTGGTTGTAAAAAGAGGGGACATTTTCTATGGCGATTTGAGCCCGGTTATAGGATCGGAACAAGGCGGAGTAAGGCCTGTGCTGGTCATACAGAATGATATAGGAAACAAATACAGTCCCACTGTTATTGTTGCTGCAATAACCTCGCAGATAAATAAAGCAAAGCTGCCTACCCATGTTGAGCTGGCAGCTGAAAGCTATGGAATAACAAAGGACTCTGTGATACTGCTGGAACAGATCAGGACAATAGACAAGAAAAGGCTGAAGGAGAAAATAGGCCACTTGTCCGAAGAGCTTATGAAGCAGGTGGATACTTCGCTACAGATAAGCTTCGGGCTAATCGAATATACAGGTAGTACATAATACATATATATTGGCTGGGACGCGTTGCATCCCGGCCTTTTTTGTTTTTTTTGGGCAGATATATTCTGTATTTGAATAGAGGGTATTTAATATGACATAATATCCATGTGTTTGGCAAATTAACGTAAAATAAAACAATTTATGCAATTTTTACTACATTTTGTATAATTATTATGTAAACATTTATATTTTTTATGTAAAATGGTAGTATGAAATCCAAAAAACAACTCCTTTGTGGAGTTGTTTTTTGGTAAATTTGTGTAGGAGTAATGGATACCATACTGATAAGGTCCAGGGTGGACGGTCAGATAAGCCTGGATTATATAGTGGAGTAATTTGAAAATCAATAAGAATGTTAGGGGGATTATTGAATGATCGGAATCAGACGTAGTAAAAAGCTATTTAGGATTATAGCATTTGTGCTCATTGTAGAGCTGTGCTTCGGTACGGTCGGAATGCCTCAAAATTATGTATTTGCAGACAACAGTACGCAAACACCGGAAAATGATCCGCTGCCGGAGGAGGAAAGCAATAGTATAGAGATAAACAGCGACATAACTGATGATATTACGGTAACGGAAAGCATATATGAAGAAGTCGTGCCTAAGGAAGGAGAAACTGACGGTACGGGAAATGGCCTGATGGGCGAGTATTATGATGACATTGATTTTGAAGATCTGGTATTTACCAGGGTTGATCCGGAAATAGACTTCAACTGGGGCTTCAAAGCTCCTGATCCGTCTATGGATAATACCAGCTTCTCGGTCAGATGGACAGGCCAGGTAGAGGCTGAATACACCGGAAAGTATACATTTTATGCATATGCATCCAATGGAGTCCGCCTATGGGTAAACGGAAAGCGCATTATAGATGAATGGAGATTCCTGTTTCCAAAAGAAGGCAAAGGAACAATTGAACTGACAGCAGGCGAAAAATATGATATCAAGGTTGAATACCAGGAAATGATAGGCAGGGCCAAGGCCGTGCTTTCATGGTCGTGCAAGGAGCAGAATAAGCAGCTGATACCCCGGGAGCGGCTTTACTGCCTGCCAAAAGCTCCCGATGGGATTACCGCAGTGCCTTCCATAACCTCAGTTGCTTTGAAGTGGAATGAAGCAGCCGGAGCAGAAAGCTATGACATCAGTATCAATGATGAGGTAATCAGTAAAGTGAATGCTGCGGAATATGAAATTGAAGGTTTGACTCCCGATACGGAGTACACCATAAAGATCAGGAGTGTAAGCAGCTTTGGTACCGGTGAATGGAGCAAAGCAATTGCAGTAGCGACTCTTGAGGATCAGGAAGCTATTGTAGGAAATGGTAACGGACTTAAGGGAGAATACTATGATAATATAATCTTCAAAAAGCTGATATTTGAAAGGGTCGATCAACAGATCGACTTTGATTGGGGCAAGGGAACGCCTGATCCCAAGATAAAGAAAAACACCACTTTCTCTGTAAAATGGACAGGCAAGCTGCTGCCGCAATATACGGGAAAGTATACTATATATCTTTACTCCGACGATGGGGCAAAGCTCTGGATAAACGGGAAGGAGCTTATTGATTACTGGAAGCCTCACAGCTCCAAAGAAGGTACTGCAGTCGTAGATCTGGTTGCAGGAGAAAAATGCGATATAAAAATAGAATATTTCAACATAATGGGCGATGCAGAAGTGAAGCTTTACTGGTCCAATCCCTATGAAGAAAAGACAATTATACCGAGGGAACAGCTTTTTACGACTCCGGGAATAACAGAAAACCTGCAAGCTGCTGCCGAGGGTTCAAGTATAACAGTCACGTGGGATAATACACCCGGAGCAGAGGCTTATGAGCTGGAAGCGAATGGAACAACTATAAACATAGGAATGGAAGCCAGGTATGAACATGAAAATCTGATACCAAATTCACAGCATACTTACAGGGTAAGGGCTGTCAATGAAGTGGGCAAGGGCGGCTGGAGTGGGCTTGTCACAAGAACCTCTGCGCCGGGAGTACCCACTAATATAGCAATGGAAGAAACCGATACGACAATAACAATTGCCTGGGATGCTGTGGAAGCTGCTGAAGCTTATGAATTGGAAAAGGACGGGGAAATAACTGATAACGGCAGCGGCACAAGCTATACACACAGCGGTCTTGTTCCGAATACAGAGCACAAGTATAGAATAAGGTCGGTGAATTCAAACGGAAAAGGTGAATGGAGCCAGATTCACAGCAAGTATACGCTTCCCGATACCCCTGAGAACTACACCATAGAAGTCACCAGCAATACCGTAACAGTAAGCTGGGATGCCGTGCCGGGAGTGCTGTCATATGAGATAGAGGCTGATGGGGAGGCGCGGAATATAGGCCTGGAGACCACTTATATCCATCGGGGCTTAAGACCTAATACAGAGCATACATACAGGATAAGGACCATTGGCTATGGAGGAGCGGGCTACTGGAGTGAAGAGATAAAAGCATCGACCATGCTGGCAGTACCTCAGAATATTACAGCAGAGGCAACCAGCAGTACCATAACATTAACATGGGACTCTGTTGAATATGCACAGTATTATGATATAGAAGCAGACGGAGCCATTGTAGATAACGGTGGAAGCACCACATTCACACATAGCGGTCTTGCGGCAAATATAGAGCACACCTACAGGGTGAGAGCCCGTGAGGACCTGGGCGCAGGGGACTGGAGCGAACCGTTGACAAAGAAGACCCTGCTTTCAACTCCCTCAAATTTCTATGCTGAAGCAACAGACACTTCCGTAACAATAAAATGGGATACGGTTGACGGTGCTGACAGTTATGAGGTTGAACTGACAGGTGTCAGAACAGTTAAGGTATCGGGACCGGAATGTGTGCTTGATGGTTTAAATCCGAATACAAGATATACCTACAGGGTTATGGCAGGCTGTGAATGTAATGAGAGTGAATGGAGCGGTGAACAGAGTATAATCACTGTGCTTGAAGCCCCCTCAAATATCACATTTGAGTCCTCAAGTACCATAACGGAAATAAAGTGGGATACGGTGAATTCTGCAGACCGCTATGAAATAGAAGTTGATGGAATAGTGCTGGACAACGGCATAAATACCTCTTATACCCATAGCGGGCTGGAACCGGACAGCCGGCATGAATACAGGGTAAGAGCCATTAATAGCAATGGCACAGGCGTCTGGAGCAGGCTGCTGCTTAAGACTACTTCACCGCATATACCCGTGAATCTTGCAGCCATGTCTACCAGCAGAACCAATACACTAAGCTGGGCTGTGATTGATGAGGCTGAAGGCTATGAAGTGGAAGCAGACGGAGAAATTGTTGCAAGTACTTCGGATACTGCTTTTGTACATGAGAATATTGATCCCGACAGCGAACACAGCTATAGGGTAAGAGCAGTCAATTCCAACGGAAAAGGGGATTGGAGCCTGTCTTTGAGCAAAACAACAGCGCCTCATGTACCTGCAGGGATAAATGCATTTTCCAACAGTACAGAGATCAGGTTTGTCTGGGAAGAAGTATATGAAGCCAATATATATGAAATTGAGATAGATAATGAATTTTTAACCGACATAACAGAGACAGTCTATGTATATTCTGAACTGGCTCCTAATTCAGGGCACAAATTCAGGATTAGGGCAGTTAATGGAAACGGCGCAGGGGATTGGAGCGAGCTGGTATATAAGTTTACTGCGCCGGATGTGCCGGTGAACCTGCAGGCTGTATCGGCCTCCGGCTCAATAATGATAAGCTGGGCTGCGGTTGAAGCTGCGGAAGGATACGATATTGAGATTAATGGAACGGCAGTGGATGTAGGAAATAGTACATTCTATACACATACGGGATTGAATTCCAATACGCAGCGTGCATATAAAGTGAGAGCCAAAAATGAAAATGGGATAGGTGATTGGAGTAAGGTAATCGCAAAGACAACCTTGCCCGGTATTCCTTCAAATGTTACAGCTGAAGCTGCAGAAACTGCAATTACTCTCAAGTGGGATACGGTGGCAGGAGCCGATCAATATGATATAATGGTTAATTCATCAGTTATTGAAAGCACTATGGTTATGGAATACGTCTATGATGGGCTGCTGCCGGATACAGAATATGCTTTCAATATAAGAGCTAAGAATTCTGAAGGAGCTGGAGACTGGAGCGAAACCATTACAAAAGCGACAATGTTTGGTGCTCCCAAAGGGCTTACAGCCCTTGCGTCGGAAACATCTATAACATTAACCTGGCAGCCGGTTTCCGAAGACACAGCATATGATGTGGAAGTTGATGGGATTATATTTGACAATGGAACCGGTACAAGCTTTATTCACCGGGATTTAACCGCCAATACCCGTCATACCTATAGAGTCAGGGCAAAGACTGAAGCCAGTATAAGCAGCTGGTCCGAAGCATTGGACATATACTCACTTCCTGTAACTCCAGCCAATATTATAGCGACTGCAAGCAGCAGCGATATAAATATTACATGGGATATGGTAGAAGGGGCGGCAGGCTATGAGCTTGAAGCCGACGGGACGATTATAGAGCTGGGTCTGATAAACAGTTACCGGCATATGAACCTGGCTCCTGACAGTACACACGTATATAGAGTAAGAGCAATAGCCGAAGGCGGCAGAAGTGCATGGAGTAATGAGATATCGGCAACTACATTGCTTGGAGCGCCTCTGAATATCGTTACAATGGTTACCGACAGCTCAACTACGTTGACATGGGAAGCAGTATACGGCGCTGCAGCATATGAAGTGGAAGCGGACGGAATAGTTGCGCCTGTTTTAGATGGTACAAGCTATACTCATTCAGCCTTGAACGCCAATTCGGTACATTTTTACAGGATTAGAGCCAGAAATGGAGAGGCTGAGGGTGAATGGAGCTTACCGGTAACAGCACTTACAATGTTGAAGACTCCGGTAAATATAAAGCCTGTACCTGCGGTAAATGCAATTACTCTCACCTGGGATGCCATTGGAGATGCGGTCAGCTATGAGGTGGAAGTAAACGGAACAGTCATTAGTGATATAAAAGAGGCTAAATATCAAATTGTTGGATTGACGGCAAATATTGAATACATTATCAGGGTTAAAGCAAAAAGTGAAATGAATGCCAGTGACTGGAGCACATATATCAACCAGTTTACCACACCCAATATACCCATTAATTTGAAGTCTGTTTCGACAACCGGATCGATAACCTTAAGCTGGGACGCAGTGGAAGGAGCAGTTGGTTATGATGTAGAGGCGGACGGGAGCATAATCGACAATGGTGAACAGATAACATATATCAACACTGAGCTTACTCCCAATACACAGCATACCTACCGTGTAAGGGCAAAAAACGCAAGTGCTGCAAGTGAATGGAGCATTCCGCTGACTGAGACGACCGCGCCTGAAATGACAATAAACTGCGCAGCGGATGAGTCCTTCAATTTCGTATTGGCAATACCTAAAAAGGCAGATATAAGTCAAAGAACTATAACTGTTACATACAATGCAGATGAACTGGAAGTGCTGGACATATACGCAGCTACTCCTGGAGCTGATCTGAAGGAAGGCAGGATCCAAGGGACGGATATCACAGTCATGCATTTTACACCGGGAAAAATTGTGCTGACTGCTGAAAATGTGACAAAGACAACAATGAATGTTATAAAATTCATGGCAAAAACCAACCTGAGTTCCAATATCAGCTATGTGATTGAATAATGATATCAATCCGGAAAGGAGAGAAAGTTATGAATAGAAGAAGGTTTAGGAAGGCTTTAACATTTATGTTGGTGATATTGCTGTCGTTCAGCCTGAACATCCAGGTAAATTTGACATGTGATATGAGAGGGGTTTCAGGAATGCTTGATATAGAACTGGGAACAAAGGTCTATGGAGACTTTGACCCGGCGACCAGTCCGCCGCCTATTGCTATAGGCCGCGAGCATGTGGTTGCAGTAATGAACGATGGAACGGTGAAAACCTGGGGAAGGAATAGCTCGGGTCAGTTGGGGTTAGGCCATTATAATGATGTATTGACCCCTACTACTGTACCTGGATTAACTGGGGTAATACAAGTTGCAGCAGGCATGCATTTTAGTTTCGCCCTCAAAAACGATGGAACAGTATGGTCCTGGGGAGACAATGAGTCAGGTATACTCGGTTTAGGGATATCACCTAAGCAAATGAGTAAAACTAATGTGCCAACCAAGATTACCACTTTATCAAATATCATAAATATAGCTGCTGGTGATTATCATGCTCTTGCTGTTGATAGGGATGGACAGGTTTGGGGATGGGGAGATAACTCTTGGGCACAGATAGCATTTTCCAACCATGAAGAGTCAGTTGAACCATACCCGATAAATTATCTAGATACGGGAAAACAAGCCGGTGGAGCTTTTCATTCGATGGTACTGAAACAGGATGGAACAATAGAAGGCTTTGGGATGAATAGATATGGAGAAATAGGGTTAGGTAACAGGACCAATAGAGTATATTGGGCGAGTTTAGTAGATGGAGTATCGGGAGCAAAGCAAGTTGAGGCCGGCGATGAATTTTCTATTGCTTTATTGAATGATGGAACAGTTATGGGCTGGGGATTAAATAGTTCAGGTGAATATGGAGCGGGTAATGAAGACGTAAGCCCTTTAGCTGTAAATATACAGGGTTTCACAGGAGCAAAGCAGGTTGCTGTAGGTCATTCCCACACACTGGCACTAATGAGTGACGGCAACGTAAAAGCATCTGGAAATAATTATCGTGGGTCACTTGGCATTGGAAATACGACAGATCAACTTACACCTGTGGCAATACCCAATTTTTCCGGCGTAAAACAATTATTTGCCGGATATGAAAGTTCTATGGCAATCAAGAATGACGGAACATTATGGGCATGGGGCAATAATGAGGATGGGCAGCTTGGGCTTGGAAACACCACAAATCAGCTTACTCCCGTTCAAGTGCCGGGAATCACCTTCAATACAGCACCGATGATAGATACAGTAATATCGCCGTCAGTCAACCAAATATACAAGGCTGGAACGATGATAATACCGAAAATAAAGGTACATGATGCTGATGGAAATACCCTGAACATGACCTGTAAAATAGACGGTACCGTAGTAGGAACACTGAACAAATCAACAAATACTGCAGCGCCGACAGACTACACTTTTGCATCTGTACCTGCCAATAATTATACTGATGCCAATCATACGGTCACCTTTGAAGTATCTGACGGAAGCACTACAGTAAGCAAGAGTGTAACAATAAAGGTGGATAAAACAGCACCTGTGATAGGGACTGTAAGTTATACACCGACACATAATAATATGACGGTAGCAGGGGTGGCTACAGATGCCTCTACAGGCTTGGATGCAGCTCCATATAGATATACCATTGCCGGGGGCAGTGTGAACTATCAGAAAAGCTGGACTGTCGATAAAAGCTACACTACACCTGCGGGCCTTTCCCCAAACACCTCTTATACGGTGACCTTCGAAGCCAGGGATAAAGCGGGAAATATAGCAACAAAACAGCAGGCTGTATATACAAAGGCGCAGACACCGGCACTGACTGTAAGCAGTCCTTCAATAAACTCCCTGGTAGTAAGTACAACGGACGGCAATCCGGCAGCAACACAATACCAGATAATTACGGGAGGGAAATATGTAACTGCATCGGGAAGCCTTTCAACAACGGCAACCTGGATAACTCTCACCAATAAAAAGATAACGGTAACAGGCCTTAATAATAATACATTGTACAGCTTTACCGCAAAGGCGAGAAATGCTGCTTCGGCAGAAACAGCGGCAAGTGCGGCGGCAAGCGGGACAACCCTTCCCAGTGCTCCTTCAGGACTGAAGGGGACACCGGGAATAAATGAAGTGAAGCTTGATTGGAATAAAATAACCGGAGCCACAGGATATGATGTGTATGCAGACGGATCGGAAAAACCCAACATATCAACAAACACATATACCCACAGCGGATTGGGAGCAGAAACTGCCCATACTTATAAGGTGAGGGCAAGAAACGCGGGGGGAGCAGGACCGTGGAGCGGCGAGATAAGAGTAACCACACTGCCGAATCCTCCGGCGATACCTACGGGGTTGAATGTAAAGGAGATAAAAAATAACGAGATCGCGGTGGAATGGAATACGGCGGCAAGGGCAGAAAACTATGAAATAAGGATAAACGGCAATACAATAAATGGAATAAAGAGCACAAGCTATAAGTTCACAGGACTTGCGCCGGATACTGAATATACGATATCGGTGCAGGCGGTAAACAAAGGCGGGGAAAGCGGATATTGCAGCGGAACAAAGGTCAGGACACTGCCTGATATACCTGATATACCGGCTGAATTGAAAGCAGAGCCGACGACTTATACAATAAAGCTTGCCTGGAATGCGACCGCAAGAGCGGAATATTATGAAATATGGGTAAACAATGCCTTCCTGGCCAATACAACTGAAACATTCTATTTGCATGAAAAGCTCTCTCCTGTAACTAAATACAGCTATAAAGTAAGAGCATGGAACAAAGGCGGCCCAAGCGCCGGATGGACAGAGCTTGAGGCAGCCACTTTGCCTATGAAACCTGATGCACCGGCCAACGTAACGGCAACGGCGGAAAGCTCAAGCATATTTATAACCTGGGATACGGCAGACAGGGCAGAAAGCTACAAATTGAGAATAGACGGGGATGACAGCAGAATAATAAGCGGTTTGGCAGCAACAAGCTATGTACATGAAAGGTTGATGCCCAACACTGAGCACAGCTACGAAATTATGGCGGTAAACGCAGGAGGAGAAAGCAGCTGGAGCAAGGCTGTAAGGATAACCACGCTGCCGGAAGCCGCAATTGCAGTAACTAATGTTGCGGCAGTAGTGAAAAGCACTTCCATATCATTATCCTGGGATGCAGTGGCAGCAGGCGTTGAATATGAAGTGGAAACGGACGGAAGGATAATACGAAACGGAAGCAGCACCATATACAGTCAAAGCGGCTTGGCGCCGGTAAGCCAGCATAACTACAAGGTAAGACCGGTAAAGGACGGAATAGCGGGAGAATGGTGTGCAGTAATAACGCTGTTTACCCTGCCGAATCCGCCGGATGCACCGAAAGGCATAACCGCAACAGTAACAAACACTACGATACAGCTTACATGGGAAGCAATAGCGGATGCAACAGGCTATGATATAGAAATTGAAGACGGATTGAAGCTGGAGACAGTAACCGGCAGCACCTTCACCCATGAAGACCTGGCTCCCGGAACACAGCACAGCTACAGGATAAGAGCGAAGAATTTGGGTGGAGCTACAGCATGGAGTGAGAAGATAACGGAGAGCACGATAAACCCATCCTACACACTGGAAGCCGAAGCGGGGGAAGAATATCACCTGGCACTGACGGCATCAGGCATACAGGATTTTAACGGAGTAAAATTCATAGTAACCTTTGATCCTGCTCAGATGGAGATACTGGACCTTTGTGAAGCGACGCCGGAGCTTAACCTGGTTGAAAACGGAAGGATACCTGATACGGGATTAAGTGTGGTACAAAATGAAGGAAGAATAGAATTGGCGATGGACAACCCAATACTGCCGGGTAAGGCATGGTCGGGAGTGATAACAACAATAACCTTCAGATCAAAGGTCAATAGTCTGATAACCATTAACTATGCTATCGAATAAAATCTAAAAGCGTCAAAGTTCAAGGCACTGGAAGCCAAGGAATTTGACCGGAAGAAGAGGTGAAATAATAATGAAGATAAAAAAAGCATATGTAAAATATGTTTCATTGCTTGTAGGTTTGATGCTGGTATTTCAGACAGTGGCCGTAACATCAGGAAGTATAGCGGACAAGAATAATCAAGATGCATATGAACCGGCTGCCGATGATAGAAGGATAGCTGATGAGATATCCAACATGAGCGGAGTAAAGGCTGAGGATATCATAAAGCTTAAAAAGGATGGCAGGACCTGGAATGAAGTGCTTGAAGCCATTAAGAGTGATACCGGCTATAAGGCTGAAAATGATTCGGCCATGAGAGATAAAACTCTTTTATATACCGGCCTTGGTGCTGATGCAGTAGATAAGCTGAAAGCCGAAGGCTTTGGTGAAAGTGAAATAATGGAAGCCAAAACTGTCGTTGAAAGAGTGCTATACCAACTGGAAGAGCTTCAATATTCCAGCAGGATAACTGAAATACCCGCGATAGGTAGCGGACAGGATCAGGTTGAAGATCCTGAAGGATATAAAGCTCTTCTCACCAAGCTGGAGCTTAAGAAGGCAGTAGCTGTGATACTGAAAGTAAAGAAAGGCTTTAACAATATTTATGAAGCTATGGACGAATACTTGTGTGCCCTTCAGCTTGATATGAACATTGAAGAAATGCTTATTGACAATAGCAAATATGAAGCACAAAAGCAGGAAAAGCTGTTAACTGTTGATCCATTAAGCATAATCACCGTAGCTTCCATAGAAACCAAACTGATGGACAAGTTCCAGGCGCAGAATCTTAATGGGACTAATGAAGTGATAATAGATCAAAATGCTGATAGATATAATGAAACAGATATTTTGCATATGGACAATAATGCGCCTCAGCTGCCAGAGGCGGAGATAAAGGACGTAAAGCCCATAGACCCGGCAGAAGAGCTTATGAAAGAAATAAGTGGAATAACTGAAAAAAGTATGGGAGCGGAAAGGAGATAGCGGGTTATGAAAAATAAGAAGTTGGCCAAACTGCTGGTATTCATTCTGTTGATTGGAAGTGTGCTTCCTATGGGATATATGGTTTTTTCAGCAACCTCAGGCTATATAGCTATGCTTAATCCAGATAACGAGAGTAACGTAGACATTGAAGCAATTGAGAAACCCCCTGTTTCTGAGGAGGTTGGGACCAAGAAAGAAAGAAACGCTGAAGAGCTGCCTCCGGTTAAAAAGGTTCCGGTAGTAACGAAGGAAATGAAAGACAAAATTGCAGCACTTGACAGTGCTGACTCCGCAAGGAATATAAGGAATCATGAAGAGGCATTAAAAGCATTGAAAGTAACTGAAAAGCTTCAAACGAAGCTTGAGGAGATGTATACAAAGGAACACAGTGTGCCTGAAGTCTTGACGGCTTATGAGTTTTTATACGACGAATTCGGTACCATTGATGAACTGGAAGAACTGTTGAACAAAAAAAAGAGCGGTAAAGACTGGGCTTCGATCTTTAAAGAATACAATAAGAATAAGAAGGAGTTTGTACCTGGAAATTTCAAGCCGGGAGAATTGGAGAACCTGATGGAATCGGGAAATCTTTCTCCTGACGATATAATGACAGCGGACAGAATCTCTCAAAAAGGCCTTGGGACCTTCAGCGAGCTGGTCAACAAGCGTATGATGGGGTGGGACTGGCAGGATATAAATTCAGAGCTTGGTGTTATCAACACTTCAGGCTCATTCCCCATAGTTGCCGTTGATAAGGAAGAGATGGAAGCATACCTCAAAACTACCGGCCTCACAAGGCAGCAGGTAGTGAAGGGCTTTAAACTTGCCGCAAAAGTTGGAAAACCTCAGGCTGAAATAGTTGGAAAGCTGAAGGACGGCAGCAGGGAAGAGGATATACTGGCTCTTTACTACAGTGAAAAGTACGGGAAATAGGGGCAGGAGGTGAAGGATTATGAAAAAGCTAAAAAGTATTATATTACTCATTATTTTTATGCTGGCATTTACTCCGCTCCAGACTGTGAATGCCGATACTCTGGAGGAATACCTCAATAACCTGGTAGGTCCGAAAGAGCAATATGATGCCGACCTATCGCCGGTATACCTGAGCAATAACGCATTCGAGGAAACAATTAGTCCCCAGAACGGCGGACTTACACTGGTGCAGACGGATTATTCGCTGCCGGGAAGGAATGGATTGGATCTTGAGATAAAGAGAATATACGAGAACAGCGCTTCAAATATCAAGGAAATGAAGGTAGAATGGGAAGACGACGTATGGGTGGATTATGTTGAAGCAGATGAAGATACGTCAACCTTCTTCGAAGACAGATACAACCTCGGAATAGGTACAAGATTCTCATTCCCTTCAATCGAGGTAAAGGAAAATGACGACGGAAGCAGCTATATGTTCCTGCATACGGAAAACGGAGCCGTATACAGACTTGACGGACCTTATGAAAATAACAATATCAAATCGTATTTTCCTCTTAACCAGACAGTAAAGGATGTAAGCATAATTGAAGATTCAAGCTTTACCAACGGGCAGACTGACGGGACCTCGAAATTCCTGATGACAGATAAGGAGGGAAGGAGGACATACTTTGCCGCTGACGGCCGTGTGCTGGCCATTATGGACAGGTATGGAAATACAATAAAGTTTGAATACTCCGCTTTAGAGTATAAAATAGACGGACGTACAAAGGAAAAAAGGCTTATATCAAAGATTACAGATACAGTGGGAAGAGTAGTAAATATTCAATATAAAGAGAATTACGGCTTTGGTGTCAAGCCTGTCAGTACGCATAATTACAGTCAGGAAGAAAGCTATAAGGAATCCAACAATCCTGATGAGAAATACTCTGGAGATTTGGAAGGCAGATTTCAAGTCATAATAGAGCTTCCAAACGGCAGATCAATCATATACGACAAGAGTGCGGCCCTTGTTTCGGAGGGCTCACGGAATGTTATAAGAACAAGACTGCAGAGGGTTTATGACGTGGATGGAAAGGTGAAGTTCCATTACTGGTATGAGCAGCAGGACCTGGGGTTCACATTTATGAACGGGGAAAGCTATGAGGTTTATAACCCCTATGAAAACCTTGTTCAAATAAATGATTTCAAAACAAATAAAATTACAAGATACATCTATGATACTTATAAAAAGAGCTTAGGCGATAAAGGGAGCATGCAGTACAGGAAAATAGTAGCCAAAGAAGAAATGGAAAAGACCGGATACTTGGCGAATGAAAAGGACTTTTCAAAACGCTATGCAGGAGTTCTGAAAAATAGGATTACATATGCATATACCAGGGAGCCGGACGGGTTTGGCCATTCCGGGTATAATGAAGGCTGGGATTACCTTAAAGACAAATACAGGTACTTTACGGATGTAAAGGACATGAAAAATGCCGTAACCAGATATACCTACAATGGAATCCATGAGCTTGTCAATATAGAGGAATCCGGCCCGAACCACAAGACAAGTATAACTACCGAATATGATGAAAAGAAATTTCCCATAAAAACTGAAAAGCAGATATATAATGTCGTAAACGGCGTGGCGGCTGGCGACCCTGTTAAAAAGATTGAAAACTTCCGTTATGATGAATACGGCAATATGGTAAACTACACGGGTCCAATCGCAAACAGGGATGAGAAGGGCTACCCGGTGGACAGTGAGAATACGGTGACCTACAACTACGCTATTGACAGATTCCATGTGCTTTCACAAAAATCCTGGAAGAAGGACAGTCAGACAAATTGTCAGATAGGATTTGCAATAGACGGAAAGGGTAATATTGTGCAGGAGAAGCGTCTTCATACGGACAATGGGGACAAGTCTGTCCTGATTGACTATCAGTATGATGATTACGGCAACATGACCAAAAAGACTGTGCATTCTCCTGAAGATACTTATATTACCAACTGCGAGTATGGGGCTCCTTACAACGGTGCTTACCTTACAAGGGAGTACGGCGTTATAGACAATAGGAATGTCGGCAAGGAGTATGTATATGACTTCCTTACGGGTGATTTAAAAGAGGAAAAAGCTGCAAACGGAAAAATAACAAAATATGCTTATGACCTTCTTCACAGAGTGACCAAGGCTGAATACCCCGACGGAGGAGTAAAGCTGTACCAGTATAATGACTACTGGAATGCCGATAGGGAAAAGCTGGTTACCGACCAGGAGGGCTACAGGAATCTTTATGCCTATGATATTTTCGGGAACCTGAGCTCGCATAAATTATACGATAATGATAAATGGAACGTTGTCAGCAAGTTTGAATACGATTCCAACGGCAATAAGACGAAGGAGACAGATTCCAACGGGCATGCAGTAACGTATTCATACAGCAGTGACAATAGGCTGCTTCAAAAGGCATATCTGAAAAACAATGCTGAAGTAAAGGAAAAGCTCAGCCTTAGTTATAATTACGGAGCCGGCAGCGATACCTTCCTGCTTGTGACTATAACAGATGAGGATGGTTATGTAACGCGCAACCATTACGACGCTGCCGAAAGATTGATTGCTGTTGATAAAACACCTGATAACAATGTTTTTTACACAACTAAATACGCATATGACTACGATGGCAGCAAGATTTCCATGACTGATGCAAAAGGAGGCGCCACAGCATATGTGTATGACGATCTGAACAGGCTGATAAGCCAGAAGGATGCCCTTAACAACCAGATAATATATGTTTACAACAACCTTGATCAATTAGTAAAGAAGGAAGAACCGGGAGGAAAGGCGGTTGAATTTGAATACGATACGCTGGGCAGGGCGGTAAAGGAGAAGGTGTACGAAAAGGGAGACAGTGATTACACATATAAGAAATATGCCTATGATGATGCGGGAAACATTTTGAACATCACTGAAGGGATGGTTGAAGGCGGAGCTGATATTCCGTCTGCCGTTACCGATTATGAATACGACAGCATGAACCGGGTGACAGATGAATACAGGAAGGTGGATGCTTCAACAGCAGCACATGTAAACTACCGGTACGACCTGCTGGGCAACAGGACTCAGGCCACGGAGTTTATCAATTCTACTGAGGACAGGTATATAATATATAACTATGACTACAACCCTGCGGGGAAAATGATACTTGACGAAGGCTATCTGCAGGATGTAGGAAATGTGCGGAGAGGATACTACAAGACTGTTTATACCTATGATTATGCGGACAATATGCTTACAAAAGAAGAGCTGACAAGCGAAGAAAAGTACAGGACTACCACACTTACCTATGATTACAGGAATAGAATCATTAAAAGGACAGAGCCCTTTGGCGCAGGCGGCAAAACAAAGGTAACAAGCTACGAATATGACGGCAGGGGCAATGTAAAGGCGGAGATTCCGGTCGTAAGCGGAATAGCTATGAAGAAGACATACAAATATGACGGTATGGGTGATCTTGTAAGAGTTTCGGATTTGCTCGGAAATATCACAAGGTATGCCTATGACGGCAACAGGAACAGGATAAAGGAAATTGACCCCCGGCATACAACCGTGTCGGACGACAATAAGCCGGAGATATTCAATACCGCAGACAGGCTTGAGTATGAATACGACGCCGTTAACCGTCTTGTAAAAACCGCTGCCGTAGAAAACAGCAAACCGACAGTAATACAATACAGGGAATATGATGGACGGGGCAATCCGGTAAAATATGCTTACGGCGAGGGCTTTAACCCGACAAATCCGTCGGCGTCCATAGGTGAGGAATATGAATATGATGTGCATGACCGTGTTGTGGGCTACAAAACAGCTGAGACCGTAAAGCGCAATACTGAGAAGGGTGAAAATGATTATTCCGCGAGATATACCTATGACGGTTCCGGAAGGATTCTGAAGGAAATTGACATAACAGGGTACACCACAAGCAGCAGCTATTATATGAACGGCATGCTCAAGGAAAAAGTCTACGCGGACGGCTCGAAGGAAAGCTATACCTATGACCTTACAGGCAAGGCTGAAAGTGTAAAGACGGATAAAAAGAATCAGCTTACAAAGAGCTGCAGCAATATATTCGGAAAACCTTATTTTGTTATCTACCCCGATAACACGCAGGAGAGCTTTGAATACTCCTTTACCGGAGAGCTAAAGCAAAGTGCCGATAAAATGGGGAACCGGAAATACTACGAGTATGACCAAAGCGGAAACCTTATCGGCAGCATAGAGTACATTAAATCAGATGATAGCAATGATTACTTCCGGATGGTGAAAAATACCTATAATGAAATGAACAGTATAACCAGCCGTGAAACCTTCCTTGTGAAGAAGGCAAAAGCTTCGGGAACTGAAACCCTTGAAGCCGCAGGGGATTTGATTATCTATACCTATGACAATATCGGCAGGCTCAAAAAGACAATCGGACCAAAGGGCAGGGAGACGGAAAACGACTATGACAGAGCAGGTAATATAACTACAAAGAGTTCAAAGATAAATGGGGAAAACAGGTATATAGAGAGATACGCCTATGATCTGCAATCAAGGATTATGGAAAAGAGTACGCTTTTAGAAAAATCAGATCTGGAGCCTAAATATCTAATCGGTGCCAAATTTGATACTCTTTTACCGGATAAAGTAAAGGCGTCCGTTACATATGAGTACTACAGCAACGGCACGGTAAAATCCGAGCTTGACCCCAGCGGTAACAAGACCTCCTATGAATATGACCTGGACAGGCATATGACCAAAAAGACCGATCCGGTAGGCAATATAACAAAATACTACTATAATCAAAAGGGAAATCTGGTAGAGGAAATAAACCCAAACAATGCATCAACAGAATATCGGTATGATGAGATGAACAGGTTCATCGGGAAAATAGTATCGACAGCCGGCGGAGGAAGAGGTAACTACAGGTATTTATATGATGTTATGGGCAACCGTATAATGGACATAACCCCGAATAACTACGAGTCCTCAAAGGATACCCCTGATCTTGCGGGGACAATGGCGGGTACAAAATATGAATATGATGCGATGAACAGGCTTATATCGACAGCCTCGCCTTACGGGGACATAACCAAGTACAACAAATATGATATGAACGGCAACCTGATAAAGGTCGTAGACGGGCTGAGATACAACGGCAATCCGGTTACTTCTCCGGGAACGGAATACTCCTATGACGGGCTCAATAGACTGGTTACGACTACGGATGTCCTGGGCAACAGTGAAAGCTTTGTCTATGACGTTTTGGACAACCTGGTTGGGAAAACCGATACAAGGGGCAATGTAACAAGCTATGAATATGATGCCGACAGGACATTGAGAAAAGTAACTTATCCCGATACGGGAGTAGTGGAGTACACCTATGACGGACTGGGGAGGAAACTGACCGAAAAGGACCAGAGAGGCAATATCACGGCATATACCTACAACGGCTTCGGCAAGTTGAAATCCAGAACAGACGCCATGGGCGGCACAGAAGCCTACAAATTCGATTTGAACGGCAACACAGTGAGATTCATTGATGCGAACGACGGTGAAACTACATTCAGCTATGACGGAAACAACCGGTTGAAAGAAAAGAAAACACCTATCGAAGGCTCACACTATATGATGGAAAAATACGAATATGATGCACTGGGCAATGTGCTGAGCCATATTGCCACAGGCACCAGGGATACGGCTTCGGTGAGGGGAACAAATTATACCTATTATCCGGGCGGACAGGTGGAGACCGTCTCCGACAGCGGCGGCAGAGTAACAAAGAATTTCTATGACAAGAACGGCAATGTCATAAAGACAATGTCCCAAAGAGACGGCGACAATTACGATATAACCAGATATGAATACGACAAGATGGACAGGCAGATAAAATCAATTATCCTTATAGACCGTGACTACCTTTACAATGCTTCGGAGCTCCCCAATATTAGCGCATTGCGGGATGAGGAGCATCCTGACAAAGTTATGCTCATTACCGCCTATGAGTACGATATTCTCGGCAACAGGACGAAGGTAACAGAGCCCAAGGGCTTTGTATATGATGAGGAAGCGGAATATACTGCGGTATATGGCTATGATGAACTGAACAGGATAAAGACCGTCAGAAGGATGCATAACGGCAATGACATTACGCTGGAGTATTTCTATGATGAGGCAGGAAACAGGATAAAGGAGATCAATGAAAGAGGTTTTACAACAGAGTACACCTATGATTCCATGAACAGGGTATTGACAAAGACCGATGCTTTGGGCAGAGAATTCATATATGAATATGACCTATCGGGCAATAAGCTCAAGGAAACCAATGCAAAGGGCGACAGCATCAGCTACAGCTATGACGGCCTGAACAGGGTGGAAACGGTTACCGATCCCTATGATGTTGTAATAAATGCCAAGGTATATGACAAAAAAGGCAATATAATCAAGGAAATAGATGCAAAGGGATACCTGTCGGAAGATACAAATGATGAGCGGTACGGGACGGAATATGAATACAACCTTGCAGGACAGGCAGTAAAGGTCACAAATCCGGAGTCCGGCGTAACAAGATATGAGTACGATCAGTTCGGACAGGCAGTAAAAAAGACGGATGCCCTGGGCAATACAACGCTGTACGAATATGACAGTATGGGCAGGCTTGTAAAGGTAACGGACCCCATGGAGACAATAACACAGTACAGCTATGACAAGGCGGGCAACAAGCTCACCACTACCGACGGCAGGGGTAAGCTTACAAGCTATGGCTACGGGGATTTCGGGCTGATGGTTTCCATGAAAGACGCGGACGGAAGAGAAATGACCTACAAATATGATGCCGTCATGAAACAGGCCTATATAAAGGACAGGAACGGAAATGAAATCACCTTCCGGTATGACAATAGGGGGCTGCTGACAGAGAGAAAAGCATTGGATAGCGGTATTACCGTAAGCTTTACCTATGATGAAGCGGGCAACAGGGCCTCCATGACCGACGAAACAGGCTCCTGCACCTATGAATACAATGGAAACAACCTGCTGGAGGAAATAGAGAAAAACGGTGATACCCAGATAAGCTACACGTACGACGAAATAGGCAATATAGAAAGCGTAACGGACAAGCTGGGCAACACTACAGAATACACCTACGACAAATCCAGCAGGATGAAGACGGTAACCAATAGTGGCAGGACAACCGCATACACCTACGACAAATCCAGCAGGATGAAGACGGTAACCAATAGTGGCAGGACAACCGCCTATGAATATGACAAGAACGGCAACAGAGAATCGGTCGCATATGACAGCGGAGTAACGGAAGAATACCAATACGACAGGAACAACGGCCTACTGAGTTTAGTAAACACAAGGGCAAACGGAAGTGAGATATCCGGCTATACATACACCTATGACAAAGCAGGAAGGCAGATATCAAAGACCGACAGCTACGGAACAACGGAGTACACCTATGATGCAGCAGGAAGAATAGAAAAAGTGGAGGCCCCAGGTAAAACTACAATATATTCCTATGACAGATCTGGCAACAGACTGTCCCAGCTGGAGACCTACACCTCCGAGCAGACAATCGGCAGTATTGACGGAACGAATATGGAAGAAATAAAATATATCATAAAGAAGATCGAATATGTCTACTCCAACACCAACCAGCTGCTGAAGCTGACGGAAAAGATGCTGGATGCGGAAGATAAGGAAATGCTGGAGAAAGCGACTACCTACAGGTATGACAACAACGGCAACCAGCTCAGGCAGACAGCGGAGTACATCCTTCCATATGTCAATACCTATATAAAGACCTATACCACAACAGTATACGGTGATAACATGACAGAGCCGATACACAAGCTGGTGGAACAGGTCAGCAATACCTTTGACCCCTTTAACAGGCTTGTAAAAGCGGAAAGCATCAAGGCAGGGGTAAGGACGGTAGTGGAATACAAATACAACGGGGACGACCTGAGGACACAGAAGACAGTAAGACGCTCGGACAAAGACAATACAGCAGAGATAACCGGCTTCCTTTACGACAGGCAGCATGTTATACTGGAAACAGATGGATCGGATAATGCAAAGGTAAGCTATGCAAGAGGCATAAACTATATATCAAGAGAAGACGCATCGGGCAGATTATCCAACTACCTGTACAACGGACACGGGGACGTGGTACAGACTGTGTCTGAGGATGGAGCTATAGAAAACCAGTACGACTACGACATATTCGGCAATCCGGTACTTACGGTGGAAAGCTATGACTGTGCAATTAGGTTTGCCGGGGAATACTATGACAGCGAAACAGGACTCTACTACCTGAGAGCGAGATACTACGACCCGTATATAGGCCGCTTCATCAGTGAAGACAGCTACTGGGGTGAGGATGATAATCCACTTAGCCTGAATCTGTATACCTACTGTGAGAATGACCCGGTTAACTTCATAGACCCTACCGGACACGGCAGGGAGGAAATAAAGGCGGAAATAGCCCAGATAAGAAAAGTGATAAGAGAGCAGCAGGCAATCTGGTGGTATGAAGTGCATTACAACAATGCCAGCCGGAAGAAGTCCGAGTGGAATGAAGTGCAGAGGGAAGCACACAGAAGGGCAAATGAACTGAGGGCCCAGCTTGCAGAACTGCAAAAAGCATTAAGAGAGCTGGAAGAAGCGGAGAAGGTAGAAGATGAAGCAAAAGAAATGGAAAAAGAGGCAAAGGATGATGGAACTGGCAAAAAGGGATTAGATGCAGCGAGTATCAAGAGTTCATCACCGCCTGAGGCTGGAAAGAAGGATCCGACAGAGCAGATAAAACCCAAGGTTGATGAAATGCTGAAGCCGGAGCAGCAGGCAAAACCAGTAGAGACAAAGGCAGTTGCAGCAGCAAATACAAAAGAAGTATTAGGGGTTGGAGACCAAGGCGATGGAGTAAAGAAGCTACAGGAGCTGCTTATTGGAGCCGGAATCACAGAAGTGAAAGTAAACGGTAAGGTTTCTCAACTAGAAGCAGATGGCAAATTTGGAGCAATAACGGAAGCTGCAGTAAAGGCATACCAGGAAAAGAAGGGATTAAAGCAAGACGGAACAGCGGGACCAAAAACCCTAAATAAGCTGATAGGCTCAAACTTCAACTCATATGCCGAAATACTGGACAAGAAACAATCCGGTAAAGGGAGATATAATAATGACAGTATAGAAGAACAAAGGCTTAATGCCGTAGAATATAACAGTGATAATGTAGAAGCGCAAAGCCTTGGTGATGCAGCAGGTGAAGGGGCTACTCAGGGGACGGGTAATGCTTATGTAGCATTAGGCTCTGTTATAGTTAAGGTTCCTGCAGGGAAATATCCTGAAACTGCTCAGCATATAAAGGAGGCTGTAAATAACGGTTACCCAGATGAACTGACTATTGACCGCAAAGGTGCAAGAGCAAATCGTGCAGCATCATTGAAAGGACATGTTAAATCAGCAGGCTTGGACCTAGATGAGTATCCGCCGGCAATGTTTAAGGAAGGTGGAGAAGGTGCAAGTGTAAAACCAATTAAGTCTTCTGATAATAGAGGTTCAGGAGCTAGTATTGGTAATCAATTAAGAGTTTACCCTGATGGAACAAAAGTGAAAATTGTAATTGATGATGACGATGATTCTGATAATAATACCCCGGGTGCTTCAGGCGGTGGTTCAGGCTCATATACGTTTGAACAAAAAGGAATACCGTTAGGTAGCGCCATAGACGAGAACGGTAAAATACGTGATGGAAATGGTAACATTATCGGTTATTATGATTATGAAAAGAATAATTCATACACAGAAGTAAGAACTCAAGTCGTAGTACCTATTATGAATCCTAGTGGCGGGTTTAATTTCAATTTTGGTAGTGGTTTTAGCTTTAGTCCTTCATTTGTTCTGCCGTAGGAGTAAGTAAACTATTGGAGAAAGGGGTGCATAATATGAAATATTCAACTGAGCTAGTAGATGCAAATGAATCAACAAAACAGCTTATTGAAAAATGGATAGGTGAATCATCAAAAAAGATAGTAACAATTCCTTCAGATAGAGAGTGCGCTACAAGAACCATTGAAGATTTGCAGATTACAACAAAATCAGTCTTGGGAGCTACTATATATTATTATGCAGGGTTAATGATTGACCATGGATGGATACGCATTTTAGGTTCTGGAAATAAGACTACTAGAAGAAACATTTCAAACTGGAATCAAATTGCTACAAATGGAAAGTGCTCTAAGCTTCCTGGTGCCTTGCTAGTGGCAGATGATGTTCTTGGAGGGTTCTATGCAGTTAATGGTAATGCGTTCGAAGGGGATGCGGGTAATGTATATTATTTAGCACCGGATACCTTAGAATGGGAAAATCTAAATATGCAGTATTCAAGTTTCTTGAATTGGGCTATTCTTGGCGATACTGATTTATTTTATAAATCATATAGATGGAATGGATGGGATAATGAAGTCGAAAAGGTTGATATGGACAATGCAATATTATTTTACCCATTTCTATGGTCTAGTGAAAGTAAAAATAAAGTACTAAAACGGTCAATCGTATCTATTGATGAAATATGGAATCTAGAGGTTAACAATATGAGTTCATAGAGCCTGTATTATGTACAGAAACTAAAGGTTATTTGAAAAAGAGAAGAGTACGATAATACACTGATATAGCATTGCATACAACATAAACTATAGGTCACACAGTTTCGGCTGTTGTGGCCTTTCTTTTTATTCTTGCCTCAGTAATTTTGAAGAGTTAAGATGAGACAAAATCGGGATGGTATTAGTGGCAGGCATTGAGAGCAGTAAGGGAAATAACAAATTCCATTTTAAGATTCTACAGAAGCAACAGGTGAAACGACATCTATATGAAAAAAGTTGGACACATTGTTAGGGACATAAAATAAGTATAAGGAAGAGGAATATAAAAAATTCCGGAAAGTTGGACAAAGGAACATCGATAATAAAAGCAACAGGAAGAAAGGAGGACAATGTGAAGACAATAACGATAAGAGAACTGCTTACAGTGGCAGTAAAGCAAATCATACTGAAGGAGCAGTTTAGTAGATTCGGTGAAGCTAATAACCTTGTGGAGTATATACTAGACAACAGCACTCTTTCAGTATCCCATAATGATGACGTCAATTTAAAGTCGGGCAATACATTCGGTATAGGGGATGATAATAAGGACAGAGAACTGCAACTTCCTAAATACTGCGTGTTCAGCTTTGCAAGGGCAAAGCTAGCGGACTTTCAGAGCAGTTGGGTACATACAGAAACCATGACACATTCATGGAGATTAAAGAGTATGCCGGACTTTCAAAAGGTTGAAGAATACCTCCGCAGCAATTCCGATGATAATACCGGTATAGTTGTACTAGTGGATGCAGTTCCTATGAATTTCACATTATCAAAAGGCGAAAACTCCTGCGGAGATATATGGGTTCCTGTACCTATAGGTATTCAGTGGGAAAAGCCTGTATATAAGCTTAGCTATAAGAAGAATGGTGGGGTATATGAAGAAGTATTTAACAGCAAGTGTGCATTGGGAAGTAGGATGCTGCAGCTGATATCTAGTGAAGCAGAGCGGATAAGAGCTTTCAGCCTTATAGATGATAACAAACACTTGGGATTCAGGGCATCGGGGTATATCTATCAAAGCGGCGGGAAGTCGGAGATAACAGATAGAAACACGTGTATTATATGGGATAATCCGCACTATGAAGAAACGGAGGACGGTTGTTATGTGTAAACTAGAGGGTTTTGAGGTCAGAGTACCGGAAAGTGTATATTATATGCTAAATCAGTTGGACAGTTTGAACTTGGTAATAACTGATAACTGCATCCAAGTACATGGCAGTATTGAGCTTGTTAATCCAACTATTATCTGTGATGAGCAGGTTGACGACAGGCTGTATCGGGGTTTGAATGAAGCATAGGATATATAGAATGGGTATTATAGGGTCATCGCGCAGTATAAAGGCTTGATGTCCTTTGCTTTTCAAGCCATTTAGCGGTTTCACCGAGAAAGTTTTCTACCTCATTTGAGATTTCCTATGTATTGCAAGGTTTCTCCCGATTTTGGACATACCCACAGAATATGGAAATTGGCTCTTGCATCGAGATGCAGACTCCTTGATATGACAATGAAAACAAGCTGAAAATAGGTAGTGATTTTTTGATTCAAGAGATGCAACTTTTTGATGTAAAGTGGACAGAAGCAGAATTTTGGGTAAGGGACATTTTTGATGCATATTTTTTTACCAAATTACATCTAAGAAGCACCATTTACATATGATAGCCGCAGTACACATCTAAAGACGTTCTATGTGATATAATTGTGCCGGGATAAAGATTATGAGGGGTAAACAGTATGTGTGGTAATATGATGGATAAAACAAGCTCAGTATTAAAGCTACTGACAATTGCAGTTTTGACAGCCGGGCTGATATTCAGTATATCCGCAATTGCATCGTATAAAAATGCAAAAGGTACTGCGGTTAAATATCTTCAAATAATCAACTACAACAAAGAAACCTATCAGGAATTGAAAGCAGAGCTTTATGATGTAATTGCACCGGAACTTCAGAAGTTGCTATTCAGTAAGGTGGAATATGAAGGCGCAAACCTTCCACCAATCCATTACTCAGTAAACTCTGTCAGGGGTAGTGTTATTGGATGCAACCATTATGTTTTTCAAGTCAATTGGACTATAAACTATAGTCAGAGTATAGACAGTCTTATATACATAAAAGACGGCGTTGTTTATGATGCACATAGACTTGAATGAAAATTATAGAAGTTAGCATATATCAAAGAAAACCTCTATTGAGCGGCTTTAAGATGGCGGCTCTTTTTTTATGCCCTTTTTTACAGGCGCGTTTAATTGAAATTTAAGATTTATGGCGCTGTTAGGATAGGGTAATGAACGCTTAGCGCTCAATAAGGTGGAAATTTCAAAATGAGAAAAGTGGTTAAATGGTTGATATTGCAGGGTAAATAGATATTTCGAAAGTGCATAAATCGAGGTGCTCAGGAACCTTGCAACAACAAGCTTTTAAAGGATAGCTAAAAAATAGATAAAATTTCTGATTTTCATATACTTTTGTGTAATGATCCAACCGAAGGTTGGATCATTACACAAAATGGACACGAATCACAATTAAAGGAACTAAATTTACAAATAAGCTACAGAAAGGAAGTGGAAGCTACAGTTATTTGGACAGAAATAACTAGATTAAGTATCCGGCAATATGAAGGGAGGGTATGAAGATGAATTTTGAGTTAAAGAAGTTTGGGGATGACAGGACAGAGGCAGAAGAAGCAGAGGATAAAGCTAAGTGGCATAGAGAAATAGAAGAATTAAGAGCAAGGTATTCAGAGGAAGAGGACGATTATGACATTAATTACATAGAGATGGATGAACTAGAGCAGTACTAGAAAAACAGATAACAGAATTATCCTGACTGCTAACGGGGAGGGGTAGTATGCAGACATCGGCAGTGATACTGACAAGGGTTGGGTCAACAAACAAGAAGGATATTGAGCTATTAGGGAAGAAGGTCGCAAGGCTTACAACGTACTGTATGACAAGGAAAATTGCTATTGTAGATGTCATCTCATTTGTTGGAAACCCAAAGGAAACAATAAACAGAATAAAGGGATTGTCAAAGTCAGGGGCATTTGAGTATTTAGTAGTACTTAGTCCTGAGGATATAGCGGATAGCAAGGTGGAATTTGCTAAAACCTTAGAGGAACTGATGTCGTGGTATGGGGTACAGATTCACATAGTAAAGTGATAAATAGAAAAACTCTGCTTCCAAAACATCTAGAGCATTGGGAATCCCAAAGCTCTAGATATAATTGAATAATCGGAAGTTCTAGAATATTTAAGAAATCCCATTTAATAATTCCCAATCAAAGGATTACTCTTTTTCAACAAAACCTATTGTAAAAAGAGGTTTTAGAAAAAGAACAAAGATAAAAAGTATGGGAATCCGGGAATCAAATAACAGCAGTGGGAATACCATAAATCCTATGATATATGCTATTCCCGATAATCTAGAGATTTTGGGAACGGCAGTCGGAGGTGATAGTGGTATGGTGTACGGATATATGCTTTCAAATAATCGCACAGATATTTATGTTTCAAACACAGCTTATATAAAGCTGTTAAGAGATAACGAAGTCCATGAGGATAGCGTATATATAGATAATCTTGACGATTGTTCGCACAGGCCGGAACTGAGGGAGCTAATAAAGAATGTGCTGAAAAGCGGAGATACGTTGATATTGAGGAGCATAGGCGATGTGTCAAATAACCTTGTTGACCTGCTTAAGACATTGGAATATCTGCATACAAACGGGATTAAGGTCGTTGCAGTCAATGAAGTAAATTATAGCTATGACACCTATGCCCCGGCACTGAAAGACTATATGGATATGGATAAGCTTTGGAAGTCAGTAAAACGGGTTAAAGGCATTGCGAAAGCTAAGGCAGAGGGCAGGATGGGACGAAAAAGAGATGCCACAGCTGCGGCAAGACTTGAGGACTCATTGAAGCTCTACGATTCCGGTCAGTTCAGCATCCGGGACATCAGGCGTATCACCGGAATTGCGAATAGCACACTATACCGATTTTTAAAGGATAGGGGTAAACAGGATTAGGTTTACAATGCAGGACAGGAGTACATATAATTTACATTTTTGAAACTATGCTGCTAATTCAAAGCGCTAAATTTAAGGATATCAATAAATTAACTTTATAGGCTCATAAATAGCTACTATAGTAGAAAATTATTGACAAGAGGGGAGAATTATACAGTATGCCAAACAAACGAACGCGTGCGATAACACAGCAGGAGTACTATTTGTTAGTAAATACAATCAGAAAAGGCTATACAAGCGCCGAGGGCGTAAAGGTAAAGCCGAATGTTAAGGTAAGTACCATATTGGTACTGCAAGCTAATCTAGGGTTAAGAATATCGGATGCCATCAGCTTGAAACAGACCGACATTATAAAAGAGGGTAATAGATATCGGCTCAGCATAACAGAGCAGAAAACAGGCAAGAAAAGGGAATTTACAGTGCCTCCGGAAATATACACATATATACAGGGGTATATGCTAGAAAGGGGTATTAAACCCACACAGCCTTTGTTTGATTTTGGTATCAGAGCAGTACAAAAGCATCTTAGGATTACAGCTAGACATCTAGGACTAGATGGTATCGGAACGCACAGCTTTCGTAAGTTTTTCTGTACAGAAATATATAATAATAGCAGCTATAACATCGATCTGTGCAGGATACTGATGCAGCATAGCACATCTGCAGTGACACAGCGCTATATAGGAATCCAACCGCAGTTAATTGAACAGGCTCTGGCAAACCATATCAAGCTGCCGTCATAAATAGAATACACATATAACAGTAAGGGCTACAGGTATTTATACTTGTAGCCCTTACTGTTATGTCAGCGCTCTATCCATATATATTGCAGGTTAATAACATAAATAATAAAATCCCCAACAGTTGCACCGGGTTTGTAGACAGTTATTACAGCATAAAAAGAAAAATAGTTGAGCTCATTAATCCGGCAGGATATAAAAAGGTTAAAAGTAAAGGGGGTTTTCATTGAAAAAGCTGGACTTTAGCGGCCTGAGACGATAACATCGTCCCAGGAAATGCAGCGAGTAGGGTTAATATGGATAGATAGATAGGCTTTCGTCCCGTTGCGGGTATCCCCTATTAAGGGGTATAGCTAACGCTTGAACTCAGGTTGCCGGTATTGTTCATAAGAAACTATGCTGCTGAAAGGATAAATAATAATCTAAGGAGGTTGAAATGATATGCATCATAAAGAGCAATGTGTTTATATAGGTTTAGACCTGCACAAAGAAAAGCACGTTGCAGTTGTAATTGATTGTTTCTCTGATTGGAAAAGCAAGTTGGCTGTTATCACTGTTGAAAACAGACCATCGGCATTTCCGGAATTTCTAAAGAAGGTAAAAAAATATGGTAAGAAAGATAAGCTTCCTGTATTCGGTCTAGAAGATACCGCAGGCTACGGCAGAAGCTTGGCAGTTTTCCTTGTGGAAAGCGGTCAGATAGTAAAGGAAGTAAACTCGGCACTTAGTAATCAGGCAAGAAAATCCTATCCTACTACGCAGAAGTTTGATGAGTGGGATGCCTTCTGTATAGCCGAAGTACTAAGGAACAAGCTTGATGAACTGCCTGATGCTAATCCGAAGGATTTATATTGGACCATAGGGCAGATAGTAGGGCATAGAAGAGCCTTGGTAAAGACTAATAGCGCTCTTAAAAATCAACTGCATATTCAGTTGGGGTATTCCTATCCAAGCTACAAGAAGTTCTTTTGTGAAATTGATGGAGCTGCTGCTATAGCTTTTTGGGAGCAATATCCTTCACCGCAGGCACTAAAAGGTACATCCATAGAAGAGTTGGCAGACTTCCTGCGTAAGGCAAGCCGTAATTCATGCTCAACTAGGAAAGCAGAAGCTATACTAAGCCTAGTGCAGGAGGACGGGGATACAGAAAGAGAGTATCAGGAGCAAAGAGATTTCCTAGTTAAGAGCCTTGTAAGGGAAATTAACTTTAAAAATAAGGAAATAGAACAGGTAGAGGAAGAACTGAAGAAAATCATAGGTTTTACAGGTATTAAGCTTGAAACAATGCCGGGGATAGATACAGTAATGGCAGCCGAGCTGATTGCAGAGATAGGAGATATAAAGCGGTTCAGTAACGCAGACAAGCTTGCACGTTTATCCGGAATAGCTCCTGTTACATTTGGTTCAGGTGGCAATCACAAGGAATATGCAAGCAAGCAGGGTAACAGGACACTCAATGGAATATTCTATTTCCTTGCAGTTCAACAGGTACAAGTATCAAAGGGTAGTAAGATACCAAGGAACCCACTATTTTATGAATATTATCAGGGTAAGATTAAAGCAGGTAAAACAAAAGGACAAGCAATGTTCTGTGTAATGAGAAGGCTTGTAAACATTGTTTACGGCATGATGAAGAGCAAGACAGAGTATCGTAGACCGGAACTACCGGAAAAACAGGTAATGTGATAGAATAAAATGGAATAAACTGTTTTTTACGGAGATAGGAAAAAATTGAATTAATCTAACCTTGAATGATATCAATTCAGGGGACGGGTAATGATGCAGAAAGCAAGTTTAGTGTTTCTTACTTGCAAGTACAAATGTCAAATCCAGCACCTGCTCTTAGTGCTTACATGGCAAAAGTTTCATATGACGATAGCAATTTAAATGCACATGCAACAGGCGGATTACTTGAGGTCTATGGAAAAGCAAAAGCTGGCTTTGAACCTAACTGGAATGGCACAAAGGCAAAAGGCGGTAAAGACGTGAGCATTTTTGGAGTTGATGTTCGTGGTGATGTACAAGTTTCTGCTGTCGAAGCTGGTGTATATGGAAAACTGGGTGATAATCAATTTGGAGTTGATGGTGATGCACATGGGCATATAGGTACAGCATCTGCAAATGCAGGCTTTACTGCTAGAGCAGATCGACCGGGATTAGGAGCTCGAGTTGGTGCAGAAGCATCTGTATTCGATGGTAATATATCCGGAGGAGTAACTGTGTTTGGATATGAAATAGAAGTCGGATTAGAAGGTTCCGCATTTGGGGTAGGTGCAAGGGCTGAAATTGGGTATATTGACGGTAGATTTAAGGCTCGAGCAAAGGTTATAGCTGGGCTTGGTGCGGGTGCATGGTTGAGTGTAGGAAAGAAGGAATAGGAGGGAGAAAAAACATGTTTTATGGTTATAGCAAGCAAATAAAAACATTTGTTATAGTGTTGCTGACTCTTGTTTGTACATTATTTTCAATTACTACCACATCTATATTTATAAAAAGTAGTGGAAATGATAAACAGCCCGCACTTGTATTACTTCTTACAGCGATACTGTTTGATGTAGTATGGTTTGTTTTGTATAAATTTTATGTATCAAAAATTAGATAGATAAGTGTTCTACAGAGGCTGTGAAAAAAGGTTGTAAAAATCGATTTCTATGGTAAGAAATAAGTGTTAGGTATCAGAGTGTTATCCAGCATTGAATGAATATAGCCCTCATGGTAATATTAGGATAATGATATTATCAAGGGGGCTGTTTCTTTTAAATATTGCTTTGCACTTTCTGTGTAGAGGGGACGAGCATGAATTGGGTCAGGCTTGAAATATACCCTTTTCCGATTTTGGGTATTATGAAACCCATTGGCAAAAGCGACATTCAGCATAAACCGACCACCTACCCGACACATTTGCGGTTATTCCGACCACCTAAGCCAAATGCCTTACAGCCCGCATTGCGGGCTGATGTAACGTGAGGGGAAGTCGCTTGCGACCACCCCTCTTTAACCTGCTTCATTTTCGACCGTATGGTTCAGCTTAAAATCAGGTGAAAAATGTAAAAGATAACCTTGCTAAAATCGCCCTAAAATTTGCTTTAAAAATCCGATAGGGTATCTTTACCTTACTTTCGACTAGAAAACGTCACACAGGGCGAACACGTCGCTACAAAAGGGTAAGAAATAAAAAAGTCAGTAGCTGCAATACTTGGAGCTGAAAATGCAGTCTCTGAACCCTCAGAAAAAAATCAGAAAAATAAATAAAAATCGGTGAACCATACCTTGACCACATTTCTGACCCCATGATAAAATGGAGCAAGGAGGGGGTTTAAGGGGGGAACGCTCAAAAACTCCAAACCTAATTTTTGAATATGAATCGAATTAATGGCAGAGAAGAAATCTAAATGATTTTTTCTCTGCTGTTTTGTTTTTTTGTAATAATAATTCCTCAAAGTTTGAGTTGCAATCGACTTCGATCAGAGTTAACATCACACACAACTAAAATTCGATTCAAGCAAAGACAAAAGCTTTTTATCATTAAAGTGCTTGAATCCAGCCTCGTGAGCTTGAAATCACGTAATCTGTCACATTTGGATTAGATAGGTTGCCGTCCCCTTGCGAGACCCCCAAAGGGTTAACGCTCTTAAATTGAGGTTGCCGGTATGAGAGATGGAGACAAGAAAAAAGGAGAGGATACATATTTATCAAAAAAGAAATACCTGTTTTATTGGAATAGATATGCACAAGGACACGCATTGTGCGGTGGTGATTGATTGCTGGATGAATAAACTGAGTGAAATCACCTTTGAGAACAGACCGTCAAAATTTCCTGCATTTGTTGAGGATGTGAAGAAAATATGCGGTACAAAAGAATTTGTATTCGGACTTGAAGATACCAGAGGCTTTGGAAGAAACCTGTCAGCCTATCTGGTGGGCAGGAAGTTTGATGTTAAGCACGTAAATCCGGCTTATACAAGTGCCGTAAGGCTCTCTAATCCCATTGTGTACAAGGATGATGGGTATGATGCTTACTGTGTTGCCAGAGTATTAAGGGATATGGTGGATACACTTCCCGATGCCAAGCATGAAGACATATATTGGACTATTCGTCAACTGGTAAAAAGACGTGACCTGCTTGTGAAAAATAATGTCATGAACAAAAACACGCTTCACAATCAGCTAATGTACTCATACCCAAGCTACAGGAAGTTTTTTGCAGAAATTGATGGAAAAAGTGCATTATGCTTTTGGGAAAACTATCCTTCACCGGAGCATATTCAGAATACTACACCGGAAAAGGTTTATGAGGCTTTAAAGGCTGTAAATCAAAGTCTAAAAATGGAGCGTGTATATCAGATTCTTGCCCTGATAGAAAGCGATGGCAATACAAGGAAGGACTTTCAGGAGGAAAGGGATTTCATCGTCAAAAGCCTTGTAAAGAGCATAAAAAATAACCTTGTGCAAATCAAGGAAATCGATGTTGAGCTTGAAAGGATAATTCCGCTGGTGGGGTATAAATTACATACAATGCCGGGAATAGACCTTGTAACCGAAGCGCATCTTATTTCTGAAATCGGTGATATCAACCGCTTTCCTGATTCGGATAAGCTTGCCCGGTTCATGGGGCTGGCTCCTGTATCTTTCAGCTCTGCCGGAAAGGGCAAGGATGAACGCTGCCGGAATGGAAACAGGGTGTTAAATGCAATATTCCACTTCCTTGCAATCCAGATGGTGGCTGTATCAAAGGGTGGAAAGCCGAGACACCCGGTATTCAGGGAGTATTTTGAACAGAAGGTCAGAGAAGGCAAGAGCAAACCACAGGCGCTTGTGTGCGTGGCAAGGCGGCTTGTGAGAATAATCTACGGCATGATGAAGACAAAGACGGAATACAGACCGCTTGAGAAGGTTGAAGTAAAGAACTGATTTTGAGAACTATGGCTTGAAGCTTTGGAAGTTATTTTCTTTTTAATTGAGATATTGACACAGGGATTATATAATTGTAATAGCTCTTGTAGTGAGGGGATGGGTGAACCTAAAGCTGGAGATACGGTATTAATCCCCGGTGGAAATGGTAAATTGTTCGAAGGTAAATATGTTGCAGTCACAGATTCAAATGGAAATAAGAAACTAATTCCAATGGCAAATGATATTGAAGCATGGTCTGCCACATATAAGCCCAAATTAGAAAGTCATTCTACACTTGATATGTTAGGAGCAACGCCTGGTATTAATTTAGCAGATGGAGCTGATGTAGTTAATGCGGCATGGTATCTTGCAGAAGGAAAAGGAGAGCAAGCGTACATTTCACTTATAGCGGTATTTAAGGACCCGGCAGTTGCAGCAAGATATGCTGAATCACTTGACAGCCTAAGAATAATAAATAAGAAATATGCGGGTCAAGTATATGAACTAAGTGGAGAACTTGCAGAGAAATATCCAAAAGGAGTTAATTTTACAAAAGAAGGGTTCCCGGATTTTAATCCTTATGCTAAAGTCAAAGTTGAAGTTAGTGGATTGACAGGAAAAGCTTCTGACTTTACTATGGCAAACAAAGCTGCAGGTTTAAAAACTACTCCAACGGGGTATACTTGGCATCATGTTGAGAATGGGACAACTATGATACTAGTTCCCACAGATTTGCATCAAGCAGTAAGACATACTGGAGGAGCGTCACTAATCGAAAAGGGTATAGTGCCATAAGAAGGAGGATAATAATGATAACAATAATAACACGCGGAAAGGCTATTGATGTAGAAGCGATAGATAATCTACAAGCAATATGTGGTTTATTTCTTCCAAAAGACTATACAAGTTTTTTAAAAGAGTTTAATGGTGGTATTCCTGAACCAAATATATTTGAAAAAGAAGGAAAGAAAGAAGTTTCTCTTAGTGTAAATACTTTTTTTGGAATAGGTCTAGATTCAATCAATGATATATATATACAGCTAAATGAGCTAAAAGAGAGAATCCCTCAGGGGTGTTTGCCTATAGCAAGAGCCGAAGGCGGAGATATACTCTGTCTTAATTTGGCAAATGATAATTATGGGCAGATATTTCTTTGGGAACATGAAAGAGAAATTGAATGTATTAGTATTAGTAATATGGAAAAGCTTGCATTAAACTTTGATGAATTGCTTCAGAAAATGAAACCATATAGTCATGAAGATGTAGATATGAGTAAATATGAAGTTAAAAATGTATGGATTGACCCGGATTTTTTGAAGGAGCTAGAGAACTAAGTTTTTTATATCAATGTAATACTGTATAAGTCACAGGTCACACAGTTTCGGCTGCTGTGGCCTTTCTTTTTATTCTTATCTCAGTAATCTTGAAGAGTTAAGATGATTCCAAAAGAGGGTTGGCATTAGTGGGGGGCATTAATACTACAAGGAAGATAAAAGCAACCACTTTAAGATTCTACAGAAGCAGTATGTGAAACAACATCAATATGAAAAAAGTTGGACAGACCATAGAAGGAATGAACTACCGTATATTCGGATATGTCTTGATGGACAACCACTATCACATCCTGATACAGACAATGGATAAAAGGCTACAGGAGATAATGCACCAGATCAATAACAAGTATAGTAAATATTTCAATGGAAAATACAAGAGGGTAGGGCATGTGTTCCAGGGAAGATACAAAGCGACTCTGGTACAGGATGAGAGGTATTTGATATGGGTGTTGAGGTACATACATCAAAATCCTGTGCAAGCAGGCATGTGCCAGACAGTCAGTGGGTACAAGTGGAGCAGTGATATCTTTTATAGAAAGGGAATCAAAGGATTTGTAAATGTAGATATAGTGCTTAATATGCTGGATTCCGACAGAAACAGGGCGGTAGAAAAATATAAGGAACTGATGGCTGAAAAAGAGGAAAAGGATTATGGGGAAGAGAAAGTAATCGGGGATGAAGCATACCGGCTTATGTGTTTGAGCAGGAGAAAAACAGAGGAAAGAAAGCGGCTTGATGAGATATTGATAGAAACAGGAATAAGTGATGAAGACTATAAATTGGTAAAATCAGGCTCAAGGAAAAGAAGGCTGACGCAATATAAGCTGGAATACGCAAGAGCAGCGTTAGCGTTAAGATACACATATAAGGAAATTGCACACAACATCAACATAACAGAAAGTTCAGTAAAGGATATGATATATAAAAACGAGGGTGCGAACAAATAACCGTCTAAACGTCGTGCCTGGCATCCACACAAGGAGGACGCCTATGCGTTCTCCTTGTGTGATTTCAAGCCGGCACCGCACATGGGGATCAGGCAGTCAGGCGTTTTTCCATGGGATTCGCAGTAAGCCAGATAAGCTGCATAAGTAGCAGCAGTGGTGTGCTCACAGTAAATCCCTTTTGAAGCCAGAGCGCCTCTGGCTTCAAGAATGCGGTTTTCCGGTGCCGTAACGACCTCGATGTTATACTTGTAGACATATTCCAGAATCTCATTCCCGCGCATGGGCTCACCGATTGCTATGCCTTCCGCCATAGTAGGCAAAGGCGTGACCTTTGCGGGATGCTTTTCACCTGCGGCTGCCGCCTTTGCGAAAGGATCACAGCGTTCGCTTTGAACGGTAACGATATGAGGCATTTCAGCTATTATATTACTCTCAACAAGTTCCTCCAGTGCTTTGACAGCACCAATGAACAATGTACCGTTGCCCAGGGGTATGAATATGTTCCGGGGAATTCTGTGCAGCTGCTCATAAATCTCATATATATAAGTCTTTGTGCCCTCGTAGAAGAAAGGATTATAAACATGGCTGGCATAATACTTTCCGTGCGTATCTACCTTTGCCCTGCAGGCATCGGCACACATATCCCTTGTTCCCGGGATGACATTGACACGGGCGCCGTGGGATTCGATCATGGCGATCTTCTTGGGCGAGGTGCCCTCTGGAACAAAGATCTCGCAGTCAATACCGGCTTTTGCGCAGTATGCCGCCACACTGTTGCCCGCATTGCCGCTGCTGTCCTGGACAACAGAGTCCACACCGATCGCTTTGCAGTGGGCGATCAACACCGCTGCCCCCCTGTCTTTAAAGGACAGCGTGGGCATAAAGTAATCCATTTTCAGCAGGACGTCCTCATCGAACTGGATTACAGGAGTCATTCCCTCTCCGAGGCTTATAACCTGCCAATCCCCGTCCTGTATGGGCAAAAAGGCCCGGTACCGGAAGAGGCTCCAGTTATTACGGTCTACAAGTGAGAGGTCAAACCTGGGAGGCTTGAAATCCAGCTTCCACAAGCCGCCGCAGTCACATTTCGCCTGACCTGTGGTCACGTCAGCAGTTTTACTGCATTTCGAACAAACATATTTCATCTGGCTTCAACCTCCGCAACAGCTTCTATTTCCACAAGGCATCCAAAATGCAGCCTGCCCACTGGTATAACAATTCGAGCGGGTTTATGTCCGCCGAAGAATTCGGCATAGACCTTGTTTACCTGATCCCACTGATCTATATCCGACACATATATTCTGCACTGGACGACACTGTCGCGGGAAAGCCCTGCTTCCTTCAGTACCCGGTCAACATTCTGCAAAGCCAGCCTGGCATGTTCCTCAATCCCGCCTTCCGGCACTTTTCGGCTATCCGGGTCAATTGACAGTTGTCCCGAAATATACAGCATACCGTTTGAAATGATACCGGGAGTGTAGTGCCCTTTATTTTCAGCTAGATACCTGGGTGTGATACTTTTCATCCTGCTTACCTCTCTTTCAATATCCATTAATCTTTTTACTATCTCAGTTTTCCCCTGCAATCAATGGGAATTTCCTCTATGACCTTGCCATCAGATACCAGGTAGGCTATTTCATGCAGATTGACAACTGGACAGATATGATTCGGAATGATCTCCACTTTGTCCCCAACCTTTACTGTATCTCTGAATGCCTTGTTGTAAATAATGGCATGCTCATCATAAACAGCGAAGATGTAAACATCATCCCAACCCTTGATCAGCCCCAGGCCTTTGGTTGCAGAGAAGCCTTTGCTTCTTGTCTGCGTTGTGATGCCTTTTGCGCCTACGTCGGTAATGACCCGTTCATCGGTTGGCTTGCTGATTACAGTGGTCAATATGGCTGCTGCGTTCCGGGAAAAGCTTCCATACGCGTTCGCCTGGGAAGCATCCATGAATATATAGGTTCCTGGTCTGATTTCCGTTATGCCGTCCATAATCGGAAAGTCGTGCATCATTGAGGGAGTGGAGCCGATGCTTATGACTTCCGGTACCATTCCCTTTTCCTCGGCCAGCTTTGCAAAAGCGAGAGTCCGCTTCTGACTGTTCAGGTTAATTTGCCTGCATTCCTCCACATCCACGGCGCCATAAGAATTTCCATCATGAGAGAAAACGCCTTTAAAGCCGATATTCCTGCAGGTTTTCAAAAAATCAAGAAGCTCAAGGAAATCTTTTTCTTCTATAATGCCGGAGCGGTTTTCGCCCACTTCGATTTCGATCAGTATTTGAGCGGGTTTTTCACTGTCTTCAAAAACCCTTTCAACCATTTCCGCCTGGGCAATGGAATCGAGTCCAAAGGAAATATCAATGGTTTCTGCAAGCTTCCGGATACGCAAAAGCTTTGTATCTCCTACAATTTCGTTGGCAATGAAAATATCTTTCAGCCCCGCTGCCGCCATGACCTCGGCTTCACCGACCTTTGCCACGGTAATTCCCCTGGCACCCATTTTCTCCTGCATAAGTGCCAGTCTTGACATTTTGTGCGTCTTTGTGTGAGGCCTTAATTTCACATTCCGCCGGTCGGCATAGTCCTGCATGAACTTCAGATTGTCCATCATGATCTCACGGTCTATAATAAGTGCCGGCGTATCCAATTCCTTATAATGCATCTTCATTACCTCCTTTTTCTTGTATTATCATTATCCTATTTTCTATTCGTTTTATCAATAAGCTTAAGTGTCATACCCTGAATAAAAAAATAAAATTAGTCAGATGTTTACAGAAAAGTGCCAGAAAGCCCAACCATACTTGACAGCTTTAGCCGTGGGATGAGTGGCACTAATAGTTTATAGTAATGTTGCAGTAGATATAAAATACTGATACAATAGAGTTATGGGACAAGAATATAAAAGAACATCAACCACAGTTTCGTTAATCAACTATCATTTCGTTTTCTGCCCGCGCTATAGGCGTAAGGTCCTGATAGGCGAGGTAGAAACAAGGTTCAAAGAGCTCCTGTATGAAATAAGTGAAGAGATGGGTATAGACATCTTGGCAATTGAATGCGACAAGGATTACTGCCATCTGTTTGTAAACGTCCTTCCAACACTCAGTCCGGCAGACATTATGGCAAAAGTGAAAGGAGTGACATCAAGAAAGCTAAGGCAGGAATTTCAGTACCTGCATCATTTGCCAAGTCTATGGACCAGAAGCTACTATGTATCTACTGCCGGTAATGTATCCAGCGAAACCATTAAACGTTATGTCAACGAACAAAAGATGAGGGGGTGAAGCAAAGGATAGAGACTATCAATGTACATGCGGTTTCAAAACGCGCAGAGACCGTTTGGGTGCTGCGAATATCATTAAGGCACCTGTGACATATGGTGTGGCTTGATCAGCGACAGTCTGCCAGCCTGAGCTGCTATATGCACTGGCTCAGAAGGGGTGACGGCACACCCTGAGCTTGAGGTCATACTCCGATAGCAGAAATGCACTTCGGTTTAATTACTCAAGAATCCCATTACTTTAGCTGTGGGAGTGTCAAATATGCCCTGCTCATAAAGCTTTGCCTCAGAGGTGATATAGGCTGATGGAAAAACTATAAAGGAGGGTGAATGTATGAAAATGCTCCGCGTATTGATGATTTTCTTTTTAGTGCTTGTACTGGCTGCCGGTTCGGCAGTAACTGCCGGACAGGAGGATATAACCGCATTTTCGGCACTAACTGCGGAACAGGAGGATATAACCGCCTATAAACAGTTTGAATCGAATGTGCCTGGCGTATCTGAGAGCATGCTTTATCCGGAGTTCTGGATAAAAAACACCCCGGACGCCGGTAAGCTTATTGCGGCTGCTGAAGAGATCGCAGAGTTCAACAGGGTTAATGTCCGGGATGCGGCTGCGCCCCTTGCAGATCTCGAAAACTATCAGCAAAGCTTTACCAAAGCTGAGCTGGCTGAACTAATAAGGGGCCTCAGCAAACCGGCGACCTCGGAAAGATATAACTCTGACGGAGAACTGGTCGGTAAGAAGTACTATGACCTGATTATTAGCAATCTGAACCTGAATGGATTGCGGGATGTCAATGCCGTAAGGTATGGAATAGCAGTGAGAAGAACAGAGATGAGGACCTTCCCGACATACGACAGACTATACAGCAGTCCTGCAAACTATAACATAGACAGATTTATGGAAACGGTGGCGTATCCGGCAGAACCCCTGGTAATCCTGTCAACCAGCAAGGATGGACAGTGGTACTTTGCCCAGATGTATAATTACCTGGCCTGGATTCCCGCAAAGGATGTGGCCGTAGGGGATAAAACAGAGCTATTCAGTTATGTTAACAGAGAACCTTTCCTGACAGTGACGGCACCCAGGATACATGCCAGCTTTAACCCGATGAATGCGGAGCTGTCGGAGCTCAGGTTTGATATGGGAGCAAGGCTTCCTCTGGCAACAGCGTCCGAGGTCAAGGCTGCATTTTATGACCAGAATCCTGCAGGCAATTTCGTTGTTAAGGTTCCAACCAGGAATGAGGAGGGAAAGCTGATATTTGACTATGTTCTGATTTCAAGATCGGCTGATGTGAGTCTGGGGTACCTTCCATACACTAAGGAAAATATCATTAAGCAGGCCTTTAAGCTGCAAGGCGAGAGATATGGCTGGGGCGGCATGTTCAATGGAAGGGATTGCTCAGCCTTCCTGATGGATATCTTCAGGACCATGGGCGTGAGGATTCCGAGAAATGCATCGGAGCAAGGCAAGCTTATGGTGGGCAGATACTATGATATGCCTGCATCAATGACCCTTGGGGAAAGGAAAAGGCTCTTCGACGGGCTGGAACCCGGAACGGCACTGTATATGAGCGGCCATGCCATGCTGTATTTAGGGAAATATGAGGATGAATACTACATGATTCACGACTTTTCAGGCTTCAGTGTAAAAAACGGAAATGGGGAGCTGGTCAATTACAGCAGCTGGGAAGTGGCGGTAACTCCACTCAGTATACTGAGATCATCGGGGGGTATCTATATGGAGGCTTTGTATGGAGCCAGGGTATTTTTACTTGAGTAATAAATTAATGGCAAGATGAATATAATTTAGTGGTTACAGTATTCGGAATTGTGGTACAAAAGGATTATTCTGAATATTTTCAAAAAATACACAAAACATGTTGAAATTTTCAAAGATTTATAATACAATAATGATAGTAATTTAATATTTAATTTTGTTTTACTACTTTGTTTATTAATGTGCCGCAAGCAGTATTACGTAAACATAGCCCAGTAAATGATATGTTCATTTATTGGGTTTTTTGAATTTCCGGAAATATAGCAATTGCACGATTCTATCAGTACTCATTGCCGAAATGGGGCGCTCCATATTTTGGCTGTGAATAAAAAGCAAATCGAATAAATGAAAAGGAATTCCATTAAATTAATTAAAATGGAGGGATAAAATGAAAATCACGGATATCAGATTAGGCGAGATTTCAGTTCCGCTGAAAACTCCTTTCAAAACCGCCTTAAGATCAGTCAGCAGTGTGGAAGATATAATTGTTGAGATTCACACCGACACGGGTAACATTGGATATGGAGAAGCGCCTCCTACCGGAGTCATAACCGGAGATACCAAGGGAGCCATAATCGGAGCCATTAAGGAACACATAGGGAAAACTATAATCGGCATGGATATCGAAAACTTTGAACAGATAATGATGAAGCTGGATAAATCCCTGGTTAAAAATACAAGTGCCAAGGCGGCTGTGGATATTGCACTGTATGACTTATACGGACAATTGTACAATGCCCCTGTTTATAAGCTGCTGGGCGGCTACCGGAAAGAAATAATTACCGACATTACCATAAGCGTGAATTCGCCGGAAGAAATGGCGAAGGACAGCATAGATGCCATCAAAAGAGGTTTTGAGACCCTAAAGATAAAAGTAGGAAAAGACTCTCTGGTTGATATTGAGAGAATGAAAGCCATCAGAAAAGCAGTAGGTTATGACGTACAGCTCAGGATCGACGCCAACCAGGGCTGGAAACCCAAAGAGGCTGTAATAGCTTTGAGGAGAATGGAGGATGAAGGCCTGAAAATAGAATTTGTGGAGCAGCCTGTAGCAGCTCATGATATAGAAGGCCTGAAATTTGTGACAGATAATGTTTCCATACCGGTTTTGGCGGATGAAAGTGTATTTTCGCCGGAGGATGCGTTGATAATACTTCAAAAGAGGGCGGCGGATTTTGTGAACATCAAGCTTATGAAAACAGGCGGGATACATAATGCCCTCAGGATATGCTCTGCTGCAGAAACATACGGAGTCGAATGTATGATAGGCTGCATGCTGGAGGCTAAGGTAAGCGTGAATGCTGCAGTTCATCTTGCAGCAGCTAAAAGCATAATAACGAAGATAGATCTGGATGGTCCGGCACTTTGCAAAGTAGACCCGATAGAGGGTGGGGCAGCCTTTGAGGAATATAGAATCACTTTGAATGAAGCACCTGGTTTTGGTATTAAGAAGGTTAACGGAATCAGGTATTTGGATTAGATTCAATACTTACCATCTGGAAGTATGTACCGGATACAGCAGATAAGAAGTTGCCTTCAATTCAACTTGTAATACCTATTATTTTCTATACCCGGTACAATGATGTATGAAAGCAAGTTGACAGATTGGCGCCTGATCGATTTTTGTTCATGATATTGACAATGGTGCTATATTTATCCTATAATAAATTATGAAAATATTCTGTTAATGGTATGGAGGGCGTACTGCTTAACTTATCTGGAAGGCGGGATGAATACTGATAGTGCCTGACAAAGATAAGAGAGAGGACTATAAAAATCAATACTACAATCATATAAAACTGCTTTGTTTATGTGATAGAGGTATTCCCTTTATTGGAATAAACAAAACCCAGTAAGAGACCGTAGAGGTGACGTTCTTTTGCTGGGTTTTGTCTGTTTATAGGTATGTTCTGCTGAGATCCCGGCTCCGTGGAACGAAAAAAAGCCGGGAGGAAATATTTTTATATTTTAAGGAGGGTTTTTATGATTACTAACGGGTTTACTTATTTTGCAGTTCTGTGTGCACTCTGCGGCGGTCTTCTGGCAGCACAGAAGTACGTCAAAAACAAGTTCGTGCAGAAATTCTTCGGTGTCTTGCCGCCTATCGTTCTTGTTTACCTCATCGGTATGATTCTTTGTACTCTAAGCTTCTGGGATCTGGCCGAAACGAAGGCAGCCTACGGTGCCCTTAAGAACAACATTCTGTATGCGATGATTTTCCTGATGCTGCTGCGCTGCGACATCCGCAAGATGGTCAAACTTGGGCCCAAAATGATTATTGGCTTCTTCACCGGCAGTCTCACCGTCATGATTGGTTTTATAGTTACTTTCTTTATCATGAAAGGCGCTTTGGGTTCCGAGGCATGGAAAGCACTGGGCGCTCTGTGCGGCAGCTGGATCGGCGGTTCCGGCAACATGGCGACCTTGCAGGAAATCTTTCAAGTAGGCGAAGGGGACTTTGCTAATGCACTGGTTGTCGACTCCATTGACTATTCTATCTGGGTTATGTTCCTGCTGTGGTCCATCAGCTTTGCGCCGGTTTTCAACAAGTGGACAAAGGCTGACACCAGCAAATTGGACGAAGTCAGCAAACGTCTGGAAGCTGAAATGGCTGAAAAGAAGCAGGAAGTCACCTTCCCGGGCTTGATGCTGCTGATTGGTTCTGCCCTTTTGGTATCTGCAGTCGGACAGAACGTAGGCACAATACTTAACGGCAGCATGAGCTTCCTGGACAAGGCAACATGGTGTGTTCTGTTCATCACTGCTTTAGGCTTGATCGCCGCAATGACTCCTTTCGGCAAAATTGCCGGCACAGTGGAGCTTTCCAATATATTCCTCTATGGCGTAGTTGCTTTGCTGGCATCCCGTGCAAACTTCATGGAACTCAATGACGCTCCTCTGTGGATTATATCAGGCTTTATGATTCTGGCTATCCACGGCATTCTGTTCCTGACAATTGCCAAGCTGTTTAAGTTTGATATGTTTACCTGCGGGGTTGCTTCCCTGGCCAACATCGGCGGCGTAGCTTCCGCACCGATCCTGGCAGGTACTTACAGCGGATCTCTGGTTCCTGTAGGCGTTCTGATGGCGCTGCTCGGAACTGTGTCAGGCACCTATCTGGGCATGATCTGCGGCTATATTATGAAGCTGTTTTCGTAGCCGTTTATAGTGCCTGTTAATTTAACCGGCTGATTGAGCTTTACATTTGAGCCGCCGCTTCGGATTAGTCCGATGCGGCGGCTCATTACTAACTCTTTGAAGCCGGGAAATGTGAAATATGGATTAGTTTTGAGAAAGGAAATGTAATATGAATATCAACGAGAATTTCAAATATCTGAATATCGGCCTTCCTGACGACATTCTGCGCCGTAAATTCTACGGTGATTTTGCGGGCGCTATTCGCATGATAGACAAAAAACTATCTGCGGATAATACGCCGGAAGCATTCAAAAAATGCCTGACAGTACAACGTGAGATGATCCTCCGTCTGCCGGACGACTATCCGCTGACAAAGGAAGAAGCGCTTGCTGTGGTGCGTGAGCATATTCCGGATTTTACCGAAGAGGAATTTATGGAGCGTGAGGATGCGGGAAAGATCGATTGGATATATATTGACGGTGTGCCTCATTATTTCAACCGCTTTTTTGAAACGATGTGCAAAACGGATGCGGCTTTTGGTGTACGTGCGGGGGTCGTTGTGCCGGGGACTGCAACTTTTATTAATGGTGAGCCCACAAAGGATCATGCCTGCCGTATCATGCGGGAAAACGGAAAAATGACGAACCGTATCCGTTGCCGCACTTCTGTGCGTATCAAAGATGCGTATTTTGAAAAGGGCAAACTGGTGAGGGTACATTTGCCGATTCCTTGCGCCTGCGAACAGCAAAGTGATATCATAATCGAAAAGCTGTATCCGGAGAGCGGTTCTGTGGCTCCGGAGACCGCACCGCAGCGTACGGTATGCTGGGAAGAGATTATGGAAGAAAATCATGAGTTTTTCGTGGAATTCTCTTATGTACATACGGCAAAATATCATGAGGTATCCCGGATCGTGCCGTCTGAACAGCAGCCATCCTTCGACACGGAGGAAGCATCTCCGCATATTATGTTTACACCGTATATCCGTGAGCTTGTCCGCACGCTGACGGAAGGTGTGACTAATCCGCTGGAAAAAGCGAAAAAATTCTATGATTTCATTACATTGAATGTAAAGTATTCCTTCATGCGGGCATACTTCGGGCTGGAAAATATCTCGGAGACCTGCGCCCGCAGCTTTGTGGGCGATTGCGGTGTGCAGGCCCTGCTGTTTATTACACTGTGCCGCTGTGCAGGTATTCCAGCCCGCTGGCAGAGTGGCTGGATAGCCGAACCGGAATTCTGCGGTGCCCACGATTGGGCTATGTTCTATGCGGCACCTTATGGTTGGCTGTATGCTGATCCCTCTTTCGGGGGCGGTGCTGTGCGGGAGGGCAACGAAGTCCGCCGGCAGCACTATTTTGGAAGTCTTGATGCCTATCGTATGGTGGCGAATTCCGAATTCCAGGCGGAATTTACCATACCTAAACAGCAGTGGCGTGCAGATCCCTACGATAATCAGCTGGGCGAAATTGAGACAGAGGATCGTGGTCTGCGATATTCTGAATATGAGCGTACAAAAGAAGTCCTTTCGTGTGTTGAGATATAAAATGCAGTAAATTAAGTAATATATTTACATTTATAGCACCTTCTGCTAGTATAATGGCAGAAGGTGCTTTTATGTTGGATCCAATCGAAAAATACTGCATAGGGGGGAAAGACCATGTATTCAGAGAATAAATTATGGATTGCTAAAGGCGATAAACCTGTTTATCTGCTGCCCGGTATGGCAAACCGGCATGGATTGATAGCGGGAGCTACCGGTACTGGGAAAACCGTTACTTTGAAGGTAATGGCAGAATCCTTCAGCGATATGGGAGTTCCGGTGTTTCTTACCGATATAAAAGGCGATCTGGCCGGATTGGCTGCGCAGGGGAGCGATAGCCCGGAGCTGAAGGAGCGGATTACAAAGCTGGGAATAGAAGGTTTTGTCTGCAAGTCATATCCGGTGTGCTTCTGGGATCTGTTCGGTGAGGGCGGACACCGGGTCCGCACTACCGTTTCGGAGCTGGGGGCTTTGCTGCTGTCGCGTTTATTAGGATTGAACGAAACTCAGACAGGCATTGTAAATATCATATTCCGTATAGCGGATGACAAGGGCTTGCTGTTGTTGGACCTGAAGGATTTCAGCGCTATGCTGAAATATGTGGGAGATCATGCAAAGGAGTATACCCTGGAATATGGGAGCATCTCAACTCAAAGTGTAGGGGCTATCCTGCGCAGCCTGATTGCGGTGGAGGATCAAGGGGGAGCCAATTTCTTCGGGGAGCCTGCCCTTGACATTTCGGACTGGATGCGGACTGATGGAGACGGACGGGGATATATCAATATACTGCACAGTATAGAGCTTCTCCACAGCCCCGCACTGTACTCCACCTTCCTGCTGTGGATGCTTTCCGAGTTGTTTGAGACCTTGCCTGAGGTGGGAGACATGGACAGACCGAAGCTGGTATTTTTCTTCGGTGAGGCTCATCTTTTGTTTGAAGACACGCCAAAAGTGCTGCTCCAGAAAATCGAGCAGGCGGTAAGGCTGATCCGTTCCAAAGGTGTTGGTGTATATTTTATAACCCAGGATCCGGCGGATCTGCCCCAGGATGTGCTGGGACAATTGGGGAACCGTGTGCAGCACGCCCTGCGTGCATATACACCTGCAGAGCAGAAAAGTGTCAGGGCAGCAGCCCGGACCTTCCGTGCGAATCCTGATTTTGATACCGAAACAGCAATAACGAAGCTTGAAACCGGTGAAGCATTGGTCTCATGTCTGGATTCCAATGGCAGCCCCGGTATCGTGGAGCGTGCCTTTATACTGCCGCCCCAAAGTCAGCTCGGAACAATTGATGCTGACCTCCGAAGCAGGATAATGGAAGCTTCACCCATGGGCAGCAAATACGGAAGAGAAGTTGACAGGGAGTCCGCATATGAGCTTCTGCAGGCAAAGGTAAGGCAGGAGGAAGCTGCTGAACAGCAGGAGAAGGAACGGCTGGATAGACAGAAGCAGTTGAAGGAGGAAGAAAAGGAAAGAAGAGAAGGAGCCCCGGACAGACGGACATATTCACGGAAATCCGTTCTGGAGAAAACTGCAGATACTGTCATAAGCACTATCGGCAGAGAGCTGGGCAGAACAATTATCCGCGGAATACTCGGCTCTTTGAAAAATAAGTGGAACGGTCTTTAAACTGTTCCACTTATTTTTCAACAGCCTGTTATATTATATTTGGAATCATATCCAATCCCGCATGCTCATAAAAGCCGAAAAGGATGTTCATGTTCTGTACTGCCTGCCCGGCAGCTCCTTTTATAAGGTTATCGATTGCACTGACCGCAATCACCCTTTTTGTCCGTTCATCCACCCTCACCGCAATATCACAGATATTTGAGCCTCTCACATTCCTTGTTTCCGGAAGAGCTTCGGTGACCCTGATAAAGTTTTCATTCTTGTAATAGCTCTTGTACAGATCGTGGATCTCAGCCTGTGAGATGGCCTTCTTGAGGCTTCCGTAGCAGGTTGCGAGTATTCCCCTGCTCATCGGTACAAGGTGGGGTGTGAAACTGAGCAGGATTTTTTCACCTGCAACATCGGAAAGCTGCTGCTCTATTTCCGGCGTATGCCTGTGAGATGCAATATTGTATGCCTTGACAGATTCACTGCATTCACAGTACAGCGTCGGGATGTTCGCACTTCTGCCTGCTCCGGATATGCCCGATTTTGCATCGATAATGACGGAGGTATTATCGATAATGCCGTTTTGCATTAAAGGTGCAAGAGCAAGGATTCCTGCAGTGGGATAGCAGCCGGGATTTGCCACCAGACTTCTGCCGGATATGTTTTTGCGGTTTATTTCAGGCAGTCCGTAAACCGCCTCTCCCAGACGGCCGGGGAGCTCGTGCGTCACGCCGTACCATTTTTCATAATCCTTCTGGTCCCTGAGTCTGTAATCAGCACCGAGATCTATGACCTTTACTCCTGCTGAAAGTGCTTTTTCCACCAGATTGAAGGATTGACCATGAGGAAGTGCGAGAAATAGTACGTCGATTTCTGAAAGCTTCTTTTCTGCGGATTGAATATCTATGCATAGATTGTCCACCAGCCCACCCAGATTTCCGTACACATCACTTATTTTCATATTGGAATAATTATGCGATGATAAAAAAACTAAAGAAACACTTTTGTGCCGGGACAGTATTGCTGAAAGCTGATAGCCTGCGTAGCCCGTCGAACCGATAATACCTGCCTTTACCATATACATACCACCTTTATATACTTTTTTATTAGCATTATACATATATATGATTAAATATGCAATATAGATTATAAAAATTCATAAAAAACATTGCATATTAATACACATATATGTATAATTAATACCATTAAGAGTTGGAGGTGGATGCTGATATGGGGGCTGGAGCTTGTGAAGAGATGGCTGATAAGCTCTATAAGCAGTTCAAGGGTAAAACTGTAGTAATAAAATATGGAGGCAGTATTACCAAGGATGTTCGAGCAACTGACGCGCTGATGGAGGATATAGCGGCTCTGAAGGAGGTTGGTGCGAGGATTGTTGTCGTACACGGCGGAGGGCCTGATATAAATAGGATGCTTGGCAGGCTGGATATGAAGGCTGAGTTTGTCAAAGGTCTCAGGGTTACGGAGGCAACTGCAATAGAGGTTGTTGAAATGGTGCTGTCAGGCAAGGTGAATAAAGAGCTGACCTCCAGGCTGCTCGGTAAAGGGGTAGCTGCCGTAGGTATAAGCGGAAGGGACGGAAGGCTTATAGAAGCGGAAAAAATGTATGCGGAAGAGGATGGTGAGAAGATAGATATAGGCTTTGTCGGCAGAGTAGCCGGAATCAATAACAAAATAGTAAGGGACCTGCTGGATATGGGGTATGTGCCAGTCATCTCGCCGGTGGCGGAGGATAGGGATGGAAATGTGTACAATATAAATGCAGATTATGTAGCAGCAGCTATAGGGATCTCCCTTGATGCGGACAGTCTTGTGTATTTATCTGATGTGGATGGGCTGTTCGGTGATATCAATGATAGAAAAAGCCTGATAGGAAGTATCACCGCAGCAGAAATTGAGAGACTTATAGGGCTGGGCGCCATATCCGGAGGGATGATACCAAAAATGAAGTGCTGTACTGAAGCTATTGAAAAGGGCGTGAAGTCGGTTTGCCTGATAGGCGGACAGAGGGTTCATGCTTTACGGGAGCTTGTTCAGGGCGAACCGGTAGGAACTATAATTAAAGGGGGAGAATATCATGTCTAGAGAAAACATACTTAGCACTTATGCGCGCTTTGATATTACTGCAGTTGAGGGTAAAGGCTGCCTGGTTTACGACAAAAATGGAAAGAAATATCTGGATTTTGTGTCCGGAATAGCAGTAAACTGCCTGGGACACTGCCATCCTGCTATTATAAAAGCAATACAGGAGCAGAGCTGCAAGCTGATGCATGTGTCGAACCTTTATTGGAACGAGAAACAGCTTGGCCTGGCTGAAAAGCTGTGTGCATTAAGCGGACTTAAGGGAGCTTTTTTCTGCAACAGCGGTACCGAGGCTGTGGAGGCGGCAGTAAAGTTTGGGAGAAAGTACGGAAAGCTTAAGGGTGGAATATCCAAGCATGAAATTTTATATATGAAGAATTCCTTTCACGGCAGAACCCTTGGAGCACTTTCTGTAACCGGGCAGGATAAGTACCAGAAGGATTTCATGCCGCTGATACCGGGGGCCCGGAGTATTGAATTCAATGACATCGACAAGCTCAACTCAGAGATGAGTTCAAATGTTTGTGCGGTTATTGTAGAACCGATACAGGGAGAAGGGGGTATAATTGCAGCCCAAAAATCATTTTTGGAGGAAGTGAGAAAGCTCTGTGATAAATATGAGGCACTGCTTATCTTTGACGAGGTGCAGTGCGGAATAGGAAGGCTTGGAAGTCTCTTCGCCTTCGAAAAATTTGGGGTCACACCCGATCTGGTCTGCCTTGCAAAAGGCCTGGGAGGCGGTTTCCCGATAGGTGCTGTAATTGCTTCGGAAAAGGTGGCCGGAAGCATTTCACCGGGAGATCACGGCTCAACCTTCGGAGGCAATCCTCTTGCTTGCTCGGTTGCTCTGGCAATACTTGACGAGCTTCTTGAGAACGGGGTTCTTGCAAATGTCGAAGTAATGGGAGGTTATTTACTAGGTAAGCTTCAGAAGCTGAAGGAAAAGCACGGCTCAATAAGGGATATTCACGGCATGGGCTTGCTTATAGGTCTGAAGCTTTCCATCGATACCAAGAAATTCATCAGCCAATGCATAGAAAAAGGTCTGCTGCTTGTGGGGGCGGGCCCAGAGGTAGTAAGGCTCCTGCCGCCGCTTAATGTGGAAACGGAATACCTGGACAGGGCGGTAGCTATAATTGATGAGGTATTGAGCGAGTAGGGATGGGTCTTGACCCATCCTAATCCTTCAGCTTCATAGCCTCATCGGGAATCTGCGCAAGGAAATTGATATATCTGGCCAGTGAGAACAGGAAATCCGACAGCCGGTTTATGTACTGGTAATCGAGGTTGTATTCCTTGCCTTCCATAAACCTTACAAACACCCTTTCAGCCCTTCTGGTAACGCTTCTGACTACATGGCAGTAAGCTGCTGCCCTGCTGCCGCTGTAGTATATGAAGCTCTCCAAGGGACCTGCGGCATTTGTCATGATATCTATGCTATGCTCCAGGGAGCCGATATCGGTTTCGCTTATATAGCTTTGATTGAAATCGGAGGATACATCGCCGCCGATCCGGAACAATGCATGCTGCACATCCCTGAGGCTTTCATCAATATTTGCGACAGCTTCACCAGTGAGGGCATCCCCAAGCAATGACCTTAGATATCCTACCCCTGCATTTATTTCATCTATAGAGCCCTGAAGCTCGATTTTGACAGCTCCTTTTGATACCCTCTGCCCGAGTACATCAGATGTGGTACCCTTGTCTCCTGTTTTTGTGTAGATTTTCAAAAAGCTGCACCTCCTGTAGATTGATAATATTATTATATTATATATTTGCCGGATTATCAAAAATGCCGTATGTTCCATAAATCACCAGATGTGAGGAATTTTCTTTGACAGGAAAGAGTGCATAATATATAATATAATTTAATAACTATACATGGCTATGATGAGGAATAGTAGAAGGGAAGATTCTGAAAGAGAGGAAAACTCAGCGGCTGAAAGGTTTTCCAAGATCATTTCTTTTGAACCCGACCTCGGAGCTGCAGATGAAAAGTCTGTCCGCATGCCGGCGTTACAGGCGCTGAGTGGTCGCATGCAGCATATATGCATGTGTTCAATTTGGGTGGTACCGCGAATAACCTTCGTCCCTTTCAAGGGGATGGAGGTTTTATTTTTTTGAGGAGGAATTGTTATGAATAAGAAAATAGGATTTATAGGATGTGGAAACATGGCAAGGGCAATGATTGCCGGCTTATTGAATTCAAAGATTGCTGAGCCGGACTCAATTTTGGCCAGCAACAGCACACCCGGGAAGCTGGAGGCTGCCAGCCTCGACTATGGGATAGGAACCAATTCCAGCAACAGGGCTGTTGCCCGGTTTGCGGATATATTGGTGCTGTCGGTGAAGCCGAACAAGTACAAAGGGGTAATAGAAGAGATAAAAAATGATGTGAAGAAAGGGGCTGTTATTGTCACAATCGCCGCCGGTATTGAAATACGTACGGTTGAAGCCGCCTTTGGGAGGGAGCTTAAAGTAGTAAGGGCTATGCCGAATATACCTGCCGTTGTCGGGGAGGCTATGACTGCCTTATGCCGGAACGGGCAAGTGAGTGAGGAAGAGCTGAAAACCATCTATGATATATTCGGCAGCTTTGGTCTGGTTGAAGTATTAGATGAAGAGCTGCTGGATGTGATCACGGCAGTATCCGCATCTTCTCCCGCATTGGTATACATGTTTATTGAGGCACTGACCGACGGGGCGGTGCTTAAGGGGCTTTCGAGGGACAAGGCTTACAGGATGGTTTCACAGGCCGTACTGGGGGCTGCAAAAATGGTCCTTGTTACAGGAAAGCATCCGGGACAGCTGAAAGATAGCGTCTGCTCAGCGGGAGGAACTGCCATAGAAGCAGTTTACAGCCTGGAGAAGAAAGGCTTCAGGGGGCATGTCATTGAGGCGATACAGCGGTGTACTGAGAAGGCTGAAAAATTAGGCGCCGGAATGAACGGCAGATAGGTATAGGGTATGTCAGCAGGGATATATTTCCTTTAATACAAATTTGTAATATATACAGGATTTTTGCGATATTTGGCGAAATATATGCATTGCTAGAAAATATTGCACATTTTTAGTGCCTCGTAAGGTATATCCCTTCTTGAGCAAGCGAGGCACCGAATCAATGTTGTGATTATTAACACTATGAAAGATAAGAAAGCTGTTGTGTTAATAATCACTAAAAAAGGAGAATTGGGATGTTAAACAGTAAGAGTCGCAAAATAAGTGTCGCCATACTATTCGCAGCTATCCTGGTGCTGTCTGCGGTCGTTATAAGTGCTGCGGATGGAGTAGCTCCAGGCTCCGAACAGGATCCCATTGTTACACAGAGCTATGTAGAGCAGAAATCAGAGCAGATCAAGTACTATATTGACAGCCTGATTGCAAAGGCAAACGAGGACAATGCCGCACTGAATCAGGAGATCGCAAAGCTAAAGACTGAACTGGAGCTGAAGAACCAGGAGATAGCACAGCTGATTGAAGCTGTAAATAATGCTTCGGCAGGTGGATCCGGCAGGTTCGAAGTGGTGGAAATGCAAAAGGACCAGATACTTGTTGCAGGGGAAGGGGCGGAAATAATACCCAGGTCCGGCAAGTTTTCTGCCATATACGGAGCTAACGGGGGACTGTCTGATATTACATCGGCAAAGGATCTGAAAAATGCCGATGCGATAGTGAACAACCACATGCTTATCGCTTCAAGAGGAGACGGCAGAGGGGTTAAAGCCATAGCTGACAAGTCCTTCCTTATAATCAAGGGTACATATACGATAAAATAGGCTTCGGGGTTTCGGAGCCACGAGGGATAGGGGCGATTCATGAATCGCCCGTACAAGGTTACAGGGAACGCATTCCATGCGTTCTGCTTTTGCGGCGGGTTTAATTCCCGCCTGTATGTTTTTGTATGGGTTTATATACTTTACATTTATGTGGCAATAATACTATAATAAGATGAAATTGTATTGCTGATATAATCGCATAGGAAGTGAAATGATGAGAAACAGTCTGATAATAGGAAGTATATTGGTTGTTTATAAAAAGCTGAAGTTCTACTATACAAACAGCGGAACCTTTAAAGTGCTGCAAAGGATGGGGCGAAGCTTCGGAAAGCTTGCGGCAGGCAGCAGTATACTGAATTTTTTTGATAGGGAATGGAACATAGGAAGCGCATGGAAGAAAAGCTTTATATTCAGATTTCTGGTTTTACCTTTGAGGTTGTTCAAGTTTGCTTCAAGCAGGCTTTCGGATGGGACAAACAGTGCTCTGGGGGGAAGCCGGGCACTCAGTGCCATGAAAGGTTTTCTGGAAGGCCTCTATAATATGAGCACAAGGGTCTATGGGCTCCTGTTCCTTACTTTTGCCGTGACTCAGGGATTGTTGAAGCTTGCATTGAATAATGGGGAAATGCTGCTTGATATGAAAGGCATGATCAGATTGGCCTTACTGCTTGCCGGAACCGTGATGATTCTGATAAACAGGCCGGTGAGACGCCTCGTAGAGGGCAGTGTAACCGGCGCCATAGCATATGACTTTTTTAAGGTTAGGGGATTAAAGGATGGAACGGACGATAACGTATAAAAATCTGGAAATAACTGCAGTAATAGCGGGAGTGCTGTTAGGCATACTGGGATATCTTCTTCCGGCAATGACCTTTGTCCTGGCGGTCGGGGCAATTGCCGGGATTGTACTGGTGCTTTGGAAATACGAGATAGGAGTGTTTGCTGCTGTAGGATTCATCCCTCTTGCTCCGACTATGGCGCTGCTGGGCTTGATCCTGCTGACTGCTGTATCCTACGGGGTAAGACTTTTCAGGGATAAGAGCATGAGCTTCAGAATTACGATACTGGACTATTTTGTTGTGCTGTTTGGGATAGTGCTTTTCTACAGCAGTATTACCTCGTATACGCCAAATAACAGTATGCTTGCTCTGTTGGTGCATGCCGCCTACATATTGTTTTATTTTGTGCTGATCAATACCATAAAGACGAGACAGCAGCTTTTTACAGTAGTAGCACTGCTGGTGCTTTCCACCACCCTCACATCGATGTACGGCTTATATCAGCTGAAAACGGTGGGAGCCACCTCTGAAGCCTGGGTAGATACGACACTTTTTGAGGATATAAAGGCCCGTGTGGGTTCTACCTTCGAAAATCCCAATGTACTCGGAGAATACCTGGTGCTCATCATACCTGTCGCCATAGCAATGCTGTGGGGACACAAGAACTGGCTTTCAAGGCTTGTGACCATTGGGCTCGTTGCGGTCATGCTTGTATGCCTTGTTTATACATATTCCAGAGGAGCATATGTCGGGTTGATGCTTGCCTTTGCCTTGTTTGCGGTGCTCAGGGACAGGAGGTTTGTTATTCTCGGGGTAATTGGCCTGCTCATGCTGCCTTTTGTGCTGCCGCCTTCTGTAATAAACAGGTTCACCAGTATAGGGAACCTTTCGGATACGTCTTCTTACTACAGGATTTCCGTATGGCTCGGATCTTTAAAACTGGCCATGGATTATTGGCCCTCCGGTATAGGACTGGGCCTGGAGCCCTTCAAGCTCCTTTATCCCAAATACTCTTTCAATGCTGCATATGCTCACCATTCACACAATATTTATATACAGCTTCTGATTGAGACGGGTATTTCAGGTTTTCTCATGTTCTTTGCCATGATACTGGTTTATTACAAGGCCATGCTTACAAGCTTCTATAAGACTCGTGATGGCTTTATCTCCACTTTCGTGATAGCTGTTGCCTCCGGCATGGCAGGATATCTGGCTCAGGGAATGGTAGAGAATATATGGTACAACAACAGGGTACTCCTGACCTTCTGGGTCATGCTTGCTTTTGGAATGATAGCCAAGGCTCTTATCACAAAGGATAATGAGGTGCTGGATTTATGATAAAGGTCATACATGTGCTGAGTGATGTGAAAATAGGCGGGGCAGGCAGCTGGCTGCTGAATCTGCTAAGGTCGGCAGATAAGGAGAGGTTTGAAATAAAGGTGGTGCTTCCGCAAGGGAGCATGCTTATTGATAAGGTAAGGGATCTGGGGTTTGAAGCAATACCTGTTGACGGTATGAAGGACAAATCCTTTGATCTGGGGGCTGTAAGCATATTGCTCAGTATCATAACGAAGGAAAAGCCCCAGATAGTGCATACTCATGCTTCGCTGTCCGCCAGGCTTGCAGCTAAGCTGGCAGGGGTGAGGATAATAAATACGAAGCACTGTATCGATAGCAGGAAGACCGGTATAAAGAAGCTTGCAGGCGCCTGTCTGAACAATCTGCTGTGTGACAGCATGGTAGCTGTATCTGGTGCTGTAAAACAGAATATGACCGACAATGGAATTCCTCAAAGCAAAATATCAGTGATATATGGTGGGATAAGCCCCGTTAAAGAGCTTGATACTGAGGAAAAGAGACGTATGAGGGACAAATGGGGAATAGCAGCAGAGGATATTGTCGTAGGGATTGTGGCGCGGCTTGCTGAGGTAAAGGGGCACAGGTATTTTATAGAGGCTGCCGGAATTATTTCCCGGGACAATTCTAATGTGAAATTCCTGATAGCGGGCGCCGGCCCAAAGGAACAGGAGCTTAAAGAGCTTGCTGCACGAAGGGGACTTGGCGGACAGGTCATTTTCACAGGCTTTATAGAAGATGTCCATGAGATATTCAATATAATAGATATCAACGTGATTTCTTCCTTATCAGAGGCACTGTGCCTTTCAATCATCGAGGGCATGTGTGTAGGCACACCTTCTGTCGGGACGAACACAGGGGGCATACCTGAAGTTATAAAGGATGGATATAACGGATTCCTTGTAACCGCCGGAGATTCAGCCGGGCTGGCAGCTGCCGTACTCAAGCTGATCCGGGACCCTGAGCTTAGAAAAACCATGGGGGAAAAGGGCAGGCAACTGGTAGGCGATAACTTTACGTCTGATGCAATGGCAAGGGGTATTGAAGAGTTGTATGAAGCGGTCATAAAGAAAAACGGAAGGGAATAGGGTGAAGATTATGGCGTTAACAGATGGAAAGGGCAGATTGTTCGGTAAGCTCAACATAGTGGATTTGCTGATAGTGCTGCTTATCATATCAATTGCAGGAGGAGTATATTTTGCATTCTTCGGCGGAAGCGACAAGCAGGTATTGGAGACAAGCAAGATCATATATGATTTTGAGATAACCAATGTAAATAAGGACTTTGTGGATGCGATAAACCCGGGAGATCCCATAAGGGATAACATAAGGGGAAGTGAACTGGGCACGGTAACAGGCAAGACCTCCAGGAGCGCTACAATGCTGAATGAAGATCTGATAAACGGCAGATATGTTATAGCTGATGTGCCTGATATGTATGATGTGGTAATAACAATCGAGGCCAATGCCAACATTACTCCGGCGAATGTAATAGTGGGCGGCGCCGAGGTCAAGGTAGGCAAGAAATTCTCCATAAAAGGCAAGGGATATGCGAACCAGGGTTTTGTGACAAAATTGACCCTGGTTGGGCAGTAAGGAGGGGTTTGTATGCTGTTGGATGAAAAGGGAAGATTATTCGGAAAGATTAGTATAATTGACATAGGTGTGCTGCTGCTCATTGTCGCACTTCTTGGAGGGGCGTATTACAAATTTTTTATGGTGGATAAAGACAATAATGCTGCCAAATATGATACTTTGGAATACAAAATCCTGGTTGAGGAAGTCAGGCAGCAGTCGGTAGATGCTATAGAGATCGGAACGGACATATACCATGTAAAAACCGACACTCCCATGGGGAAAATAGTGAGCAAGGAGGTGCTGCCGGCAACAGACCAGCTTACCAAGGCCGACGGAACGGTGGTAATAGCGGAAAAGCCCGGAAGGTTCAATGTACTGGTCACTATACAGGTCCCGGGGGTCGAGTCGAAATATGGCTTCAGGGCAAACGGCAGGCTGGACCTTAACAGGGAAGAGCAGCATGTATTGGATACCAGGACGATAATACTGGAGACGAAGATAGTAGACGTGAAGAACCTCAGCAAGGCACAGTAAAAAAGCGTATTTATAGAAAGATGCGACATAACTGAAGTACGTGAAAACACTGGACTGCTATGAAATATTACTCGGCAGCCGGAGCTCCGCAACCAGAACTTCTAAACTCATTCCGGGCAGCATCAAAAACTCGCTCCGCTCAAACACTTGATGCTGCTTTTCCTCCATTTCGTTAAGAAGTTCTAAGGTTTCTACGCAAGGCTACTTCATAATATTTCACAGCAGTCCAAGATCCTGAGATACTATGCAATCCCTTGTAATTTGTCAAACACCGACGTGGGGAAGCTATTTCCGACGAACCTTACAGCGACCTCGGTACGGAAGTGACCCCGGGCAAAATAACCAGACGGGCTCGCAGAGATGGGACCCCCGCCAGTGATTTTGCTGGCTTTGGAAGGTGAGGAGGACATACTTCCCCTACAGTCGGAATATTTTACGAACCCGTTATGCCGCATTCCTCTACTTATTTAACAGCTCAATTGCTATCTCCGCATTTTTGAAGGCCTTCTGCTTCAGCTGTATGTTGCCTTCCTGAAGCTGCTGTGCTATGGCGGCCTTGTTGCTCCATACCTCGTCGATCAGACTTTTGAGGTTCGTAAGCTGCAGGTCGGCTATGTTTCCTGCTGAGGGCTGTTTTACGTATTCCAGGAAGCCCTGAACCTTGGGGTCGTATATCAGGCCTATGCTGGGTATTGAAAGGCTTACTGAATAAATCAGGGCATGAAGTCTCATACCCAATACCAGGTCAAGCTTTTTCATAATTCCAAGGGTCTTGTCTACGGGGTACATATCCTTTACTATAAAGGGACGGTGCTTCATTTTTGATGCAATATCCTCCGCCACCGACAGGTCGGATGGGAAATGCAGCGGTATGAATACTGATCTGGCATTGTACTTTTCCTCCATATAATCAGCTGCCTGGGCGATAACTTGGCTGTAACCGTCATAGCCGGCCCATTTTCTTATGGATAACCCGACTAAAGGCTTATCCGTAGATATTCCTTCTGCGGACAATATTCTCTCTATCTCCCCGGGATCTGCCGGCTCAAGTCCTAAGGCGGGGTCAGCCGTGACGATGATTTCAGGCTTTCTAACGCCCAGTGACTGCAATTCCAGACCTGAGGCTTCCTCCCTGAGAGTTATGATATCCACAAGGTTAATAATTTTTGAAGTAAAATAGCGGTTGGAGCTCCCGCTTATCGGACCTATGCCGTTTGCATACAGCATGACCTTGAGACCTATAAGCTTTGCAAGATAAATGGTGGTCAGATAATACACAAGTGAACGTGTGCTGGTAATGTCCGTAATAAGCGTACCGCCGCCGTTCAGGAAAAGCGTGGTCTTTTTCATCGTATCTATGACTTTGAAAAGGTTAAAGCGGTCAACAGAATCCACCCCATAGTTTTCTGCGGTATCCTTTGGAGTTTTGGAAAGAACTACGATCCGTACATCCTTTTTTATTTTTCTCAGGTTATTTATAATGGCAAGCAATATTGCATCGTCACCGCTGTTATTAAATCCGTAATAACCTGATATCATTACATCATACATAGGTTTGTCCCCTTTAAGCTATTGTTCATGTTTTAAAAGCTGCATGTATACTTCAATGTTATCCTGAACCATTCTTTTTACGGAATAGCTGTTCTCAATCAGGCTGCGGCCAAAGCCGCCCAGTGCTTTTCTTTCCTTATCGCTCATCATCAGAACCTCTATAATATCGCACTTGAAGGTCTCGCTCTCTGCCTTGCTATATCCGCGGCCTGAAAAATTGGACTTGACAGCTGCTTCCAGGCTGCATTCATCCAGTATCCCTATATAGCCCGCATTTCCGGCAAGTACGAGGGGTTTTCCTGAAGAGAGGGCTTCAAGTGAGGAACGGCCAAAGCCTATGAACAGGTCTGCCAGGGCGGTGAATTTGTTTATATCGGTACGGGAGCCAGCGACGATAATTGTGTCATGTCCGGTACTGCGGTTTATTTCCTGGGCTCTTTCCCTAACCTGGTCCAGAATATTTCCGCTTCCTACCATTATGACCTTCAGGTTTGGGATGCTTTCCACAAGCGCAGGGATTATTTCAAGGAGTTTGTTTATAATATAGCTCCTATCACTGTCAAACCTGCTTATATATACGACTTTCCTGTCCGCCGGACTGAGACCCAGCTCGGATATTAAACCGGAGCAATCGACATCAGGTGAAAACTTATCTGTATCTATTCCATTGATTGTGACTTTGATATTCTTATCTTCAATTTTATAGTTGTCCAGAAGATATTTCCGGAGATCCTCGCTTACAGCCACCGTCTTCTGGCCCCAATTGGTTATGTAGCGCAGCCCGTAACCGGTTTTCCAGGTTCCATGGGCAGTGGTCACAAAAGGGAACCCCATTTTCTTATGAAGAAGGCCGCATATAAATCCGGGGATACGGGCATGGGCATGTACCAGGTCTATGGCATTGCTCTTTATTATAGCCTTCAGCTGGTAGTAAGCTTTTACCACATTATGAGGCTTCTTGTTGTCCAGAGGCACGCGATATACCTTGATGCCGCTATTGATAAGCTCTTTTTCATATACGCCTCCGGTAGATGCCACTACTACATTGAAGCCTTCACGGGAAAGCCCCTTGGCAAGCTCTACTATATGGGTTTCTGCGCCTCCGATATCAAGACGCATAGTAGTTATCAGTATATTGTAATTATGCATTTCGTGCCTCCGAATCGATATCTTTTATATATTCTTAGCCGTGAAGCAGCTGTTCTATTCCTCCTCGATACGCCTTATCCTTGCTCCAAGGTTTATAAGCTTTTCCTCAAGCCTTTCATAGCCTCTGTCAATATAGCCTATATTGCTTATGGTGGTCCTGCCCTCTGCGGTCAGGCCTGCAACAACCATTGCAGCTCCGGCCCTGAGATCGGTGGCATAAACAGGGGCTCCTGAAAGCTTGAGCACACCTTCTATTATTGCCACTCTGCCCTCTGTTTTTATTTTTGCACCCATTCTCTTCAACTCATCAAAGTATTTGAACCGGGACTCAAATATGCTCTCGGTCACGATACCGGTGCCTTCAGAAACAGACAGCAATACGCTCATAGGCTGCTGCATGTCTGTCGGGAAGCCCGGGTAAGGCATGGTTTTTATGTTTACAGCCTTTGACCTGGCTGCTGCCTTAACCCTTATGGAATCTTCGTATTCGGTAACCTCCACACCCATTTCCCGTAGCTTTGCAGATACTGCATCGAGATGTGTGGGTATTATGTTTTTAAGCAGCACGTCGCCTCTTGTCGCAGCTGCGGCGATCATGTAGGTCCCTGCCTCCATCTGGTCGGGTATCACGCTGTGCTCGCAGCCCCCAAGGGATTCTACCCCTTTGATTTTAATAACATCGGTACCTGCACCCTTTATACTGGCGCCAAGCGCGTTCAGAAAGCTTGCCGTATCTACTATGTAAGGTTCCTTTGCCGCATTTTCTATAGTGGTAGTACCCTTTGCCAGACAGGCGGCAAGCATTATGTTGATGGTAGCTCCTACGCTGACTACGTCCAGATATATCTTGGCGCCCTTCAGTTCTTCAGCCTTTGCCCTTATAAGACCGTGGGATATTTTTATTTTGGCGCCAAGAGCCTCCAGACCTTTAAGATGAAGGTCAATGGGGCGCACCCCTATTTCGCAGCCTCCGGGAAACGGTACTTCAGCCTTCTTGAACCTGCCGAGGAGAGCTCCCAGAAAATAGTATGAAGCCCTCATCCTTTTCGCCAGCTCCGGATCTATTTTGTGAGTGCTTATGCCGGAGGCGTCTACAGTTATTTTATCCTTATCAAGTATTTGGATCTTTCCTCCCATTTGTATAAGCATGTCTCTCAGATAAGTAACATCCTTGACCATGGGAAGATTCTTTATAGTGCAGGTTGAACCTGCCAGAATCGTTGCAGGCAGTATTGCCACTGCCGCATTTTTGGCTCCGCTGATACTGACCTCGCCTGAAAGCTTCTGTGAGCCTTCTATTAATATTTTTTCCAATACATCCGACCCCTTATCGTATAGATTTATAGCTGTTAATATGTAATTGCAGCGTCCCTCAGATTCCACACATAATGACAAATGTTACATGAATATTACAATTCACATTATACACTATTTTACTGAATTTGTAATTGTCTTTTGCGAAAACATTGGGCCTTATCCCATTTGAGGAGCCTATGTAAAGTTTTCTTATGATATTATCCTTGTTTATATATAATCGTGCTATGTTATAATATTAGGGAACGCATTATATACATTCCGGCATTCCGTTATTATACGGCCGTAATGCATGCAGTGCATATAGGGTTAGGGGATGGTGTTTTATGAGAGAACAGGTTGAGATAGTCGGAATAAAAATTGACAATGTAAATATGGATGAAGCCGCCGGTATTCTGGCAGAATATCTTGATATGGATATTTGCAGTATGGTTTTTACTCCCAACAGCGAAATTTTGCTGGAGGCCGTAAAGGACAGGGAATTTGAAGGTGTGCTTAACAACGGCCAGCTTGTTGTTCCGGATGGCATAGGAGTTATGATCGCTTCCAAATTCTACGGTACCCCCGTAAAGGAAAGGGTTGCGGGTATTGACCTGATGATGCGGCTTATGAAAATAGCGGACTCAAGGGGAAAAAGCGTGTATTTGCTTGGGGGCAAGGAGGGTGTGGCTGAAGAGGCTGCCATAAAGCTGACCGAGAGCTACAGCAGGCTTAGAATAGCGGGCACACGGAACGGCTATTTCGGGGAGGATTCCGAGGAAAAGCTAATAGCCGAGATAAACAGCAGTAATGCGGACATTCTTATAGTAGCCCTGGGTGCACCTAAACAGGAAAAGTTCATATATAAGCACAGGGATAAGCTGAAGGCCAGGATTGCCATGGGAGTAGGAGGCAGTCTGGATATCCTTTCCGGCAGATCCCAAAGAGCCCCTGAGTTTTATCAGAAAGCAGGACTGGAATGGTTTTACAGGCTGATGAAAGAACCGAGGAGGATCGGCAGGATCATGAAGCTTCCGAAGTTCATAGCCCTGGCATTCTATGATGCTAAATCCAAACAGTCATAATCGGAAATGTTTCGCTGAATACTATGGTACTAGAGGATAAAATTTTATATAATGTTATTAATTACATTAAAAGGTTTAACTGAGAGGAGAGTGCTGCATGGGTAAATTTAGGGAATTGGCCCCTGAAGAATTGAGCAACAGAATCGACTATACGGAATTTGAATTTGAGACAACAGCGGATCTGAATCCGCTGGATGGTATAATCGGACAGGGCAGAGCCGCTGCAGCAATGGAGTTTGGGCTTACAATCAAAAGAGCCGGCTATAATATATATGTATCCGGAATAACAGGCACGGGAAGAAGCAGCTATACAAAATCCATAATAAGCAGGATAGCTGCAAATGAAAAGATTCCTGATGATTGGTGCTATGTATATAACTTCAAGAACCCGGATAAACCCATGTGTATAAATCTCCCCGTAGGCATGGGCTACAGGCTTCAGAAGGATATGAAGAGGCTTCTCAAAGACCTTAAGGTGAAGATACCCAAGGCCTTTGAGGGAGAAGAGTATGAAAAGCAGAAGAGCCAGATCGTGCAGGAATATCAGGAAAAGAGCTCTGAGCACATGGAGACATTCAACCTGTTCGCAAAGGATCAGGGCTTTATGATAAAGAAGAGCGAGCAGGGGCTTATGACCATTCCGCTTCACGAAGGAAAGCCGATAGAGGACAAGGACTATATGGAGATGAGCCCTGAGGACAGGAAGAGGATAGAAGATAATTCCTTCATAGTACAGGGAAAGCTTCTGGAGACGATGAAGCGCATAAAGGATATAGAAAAAACCACCAGAGACAAGATAGACCAGTTGGAGACTAAAATTGCGCTTCTGGCAGTGGAACAGCCGATATCGGAGCTTAAAGAAAAATTCGGGCAGTTCAGGAATGTGCTTGAATATCTTCAGGCTGTCCAGAGGGATGTAATACATAATATAGAGGATTTCAGGAATCTGGAGACCAGTCACGCCGACCAGCTGAATCTGGTTGAAAGGATCAGGGAGAAGGACTTTACTGTTAAGTATCAGGTGAACCTGGTGGTGGACAACAGGGAACTGAAGGGCGCCCCCGTTATCCTGGAATCAAACCCCAAGTATTATAACCTTCTTGGTAAAATTGAATATGAAAGCAATATGGGAGTAGTTACAACGGACTTTACCAAAATAAAGGCCGGATCCCTTCATCAGGCCAATGGAGGCTATATAATAATCAACATGTCTGATCTCATCAGGAATCCTGAAAGCTGGGAAGGTATAAAAAGAGCCTTGAAGACCGGAAATATAACCATTGAAAACATATTCTCCATGACAGGTATTGTGTCCGGGGGCATAAAACCCGAACCCATCCCCCTGAATGTAAAGGTCATTCTTATAGGAAGCTCCTATGTTTATCAGACACTTTATACCTATGATGAGGATTTCAGGAAGCTTTTCAAGATCAAGGCAGATTTTGACATAGATATGAGCAGCAGTAAGGAAAACTGCATGAAATATGCCAGGTTCATAAGCTCCCATTGTGAGAATAAAGGGCTCATGCATTTTGACAAGTCGGCAGTGGCAGCTGTAATAGAGCACAGCAGAAGGTTGGCGGAGCATAAGGATAAGCTCTCCACCAGATTTAACGATATCGTTGAGATATTATATGAGGCGGACGCCTGGGCAAGGATGGAAGGGTCGCATGTAGCCTCCGGCAGCCATGTGAAAAAAGCCATCGGACAGAAGGAATACCGTTCAAACCGGATAGAGGAAAAGCTGCAGGAGCTTATTGATACAGGCGTGGTGCTTATTTCCACCGAGGAAGAGGTCATAGGACAGGTCAATGGGCTCTCAGTCATGGATTTTGGCGACTATACCTTTGGAAAACCCAGCAGGATAACTGTTGTGACTTATGCCGGGGAGAAAGGGATAGTCAATATTGAACGGGAAGTTGAAATGAGCGGCAGCATACATGACAAAGGTGTGCTTATACTTACAGGCTACCTTGGCGACAAGTTTGCACAGGATTTTCCTCTTACCATATCGGCAAGCATATGCTTTGAACAGCTTTACGACGGTATTGAAGGCGACAGTGCTTCAAGCACCGAGTTGTATGCATTGCTGTCAAGTCTGGCTGAGCTGCCTTTGAAGCAGTATATTGCGGTAACCGGATCGGTTAATCAGAAAGGTGAGATACAGCCCATCGGTGGAGTGAATGAAAAGATAGAAGGCTTTTTTCAGACCTGCAAGACCAGGGGGCTCAAGGGAAATGAGGGCGTCATGATACCCTGGCAGAATGTTGTCAATCTTATGCTGAAGGATGAGGTCATTGAGGCTGTCAGGGAGGGCAAGTTCCATATATATCCCGTAAAGAGCATAGATGAAGGTATAGAGCTGCTTACCGGTATGGCCGCAGGGATCAGGGCTCAGGATGGCAGCTACCCTGAGGATACCATTTACTACAGGGTGCAGAAAAAGATTGAGAAGTTTGCAAGGATCGCTGAAGAGTTTGATGAGCCGGAACAGGAGCAAAAAGCATAATTGTATCTGGGCTGCAGAAATTAATGTTCAATTGCCCGTTTATGCCCACAGGGGTGCTTTTCATACTGGCACTGTGCTTCTTCCTGCTGGCATTTATATGCATTACCTATGTAAAAAAGGGAGAATATAAACTTGCGGGCGATAGGCAATAGGCAAGGGGCAATGGGTTACCAGGTTACGAGGTTCCGGGGTTTCGAGGGCAGGGGCGATTCATGAATCGCCCGTACAGGCTTCGAAGGCGCAGCATCATACTAGCGACTGGAGACTAGTGACTAGCGACTATTATATATATATGGAGGTTGTATGATGAGAGAGAGTATAATCAGGGATATCAAAAAAGCAGAATCAGGGCATAAGAAAATAGAATGGGTAAAGGGCTATATGCCTGTGCTGTCGGCTATAGAGAAGGAATTCATAAAAGAACAGCCCTTTGCAGGTAAGAAGATAGTCATGTCCATTCATCTTGAGGCAAAAACCGCATACCTTTCCAAGGTGCTAAAGGCAGGCGGGGCAGAAGTATCGGTAACCGGCAGCAACCCCCTGTCCACCCAGGATGATGTTGCAGCAGCGCTGGTGGAGGATGGGCTTAATGTATATGCCTGGTATAATGCAACCACTGAGGAATATACCCAGCATCTTAATGCTGCACTGGATATCGGCCCTAATATAGTCATAGATGACGGAGGCGACCTGGTGCATCTGCTGCACGGGGAAAGACAGGCGCTGCTCCCGGATATAATCGGAGGCAGCGAGGAGACCACTACGGGAGTCCTGAGGCTCAAAGCCAGGGATAGAGAGGGACTTTTGAAGTTTCCGATGATCTCTGTGAATGATGCCGACTGCAAGCATCTTTTTGATAACAGGTACGGTACGGGACAGTCGGTATGGGATGGTATAATGAGAACCACCAACCTTATTGTTTCCGGTAAGAACGTAGTGGTAATAGGCTACGGCTGGTGCGGCAAGGGTGTTGCCATGAAGGCAAAGGGCCTTGGGGCCAATGTGATAGTGTGTGAAATAGACCCTATAAAGGCTATTGAGGCATATATGGATGGGTTCAGGGTCATGTCCATGGATGAAGCGGCTGCTGTGGGAGATTTCTTCGTAACTGTTACCGGCTGTGAAAAGGTTATCACCGGAAGACATTATAAGGCTATGAAGAACGGAGTGGTGCTGGCCAATGCCGGACATTTTGACGTGGAGGTCTGGAAGCCCGACCTTGAGTCAATGAGCAAAGAGAAGAAGGTAATGAGAAATAACATAATGGGATATGTCATGGAGGACGGCAGGATAATAAACCTCCTGGCGGAAGGCAGACTTGTGAACCTTGCCGCAGGGGACGGACACCCTGCCGAGATAATGGATATGAGCTTTGCACTCCAGGCCCTTTCTGCAAAGTATGTGGGTGAAAGCCGCGGAAAGCTTCAGAACAGGGTATATGAGGTACCGGAGGAAGTGGACAAAAAGGTTGCCCATATGAAGCTTGCAGCTCTAGGTATAAGGATAGACAAGCTTACGGAAGAGCAGCAGGAATATCTTAGAGGCTGGGGAGAATAATTGATGGATATACTTTTGAAAAATGCACAGATCATAACCCTTAACGGGAATGATGACGTAATAAGGGAAGGCAATATAGGAATAAGAGACAATATAATTGACTACATAGGCAGCGGTGAAGACATACCCGGGCCAGGATATTCAAAGGTTATTGACTGCAAAGGCAGGACTGTGATGCCCGGCTTTGTGAATGCCCATAATCACCTTGCCATGACACTGTTCAGAAACTATGCAGACGATATGAAGCTTATGGATTGGCTGTTCAAAAAGATATTTCCCCTGGAAGACAGGCTGACGGACGAAGCGGTGTATTGGGGAAGTCTTCTTGCCATGGTTGAGATGATCAAAGGCGGAACAACAACCTTTACAGATATGTATTTCTTTATGGAAAATAGTGCCCGCGCTGCTTCTGAATCAGGGATGAGGGCAGTACTTTCCAGGGGTCTTCAGGGGGAGTCGGGGGAAGAAGAGCTTGACTACAGGCTCCGTGAGAACCTGGAGCTGTATGACCGCTACCACAACGGCTGTAATGGACGCCTGAAGGTGATGCTGGGACCCCACTCGATATATACCTGCTCGGAGGCATACCTGAAGAAAATTACGGCCATATCCAGGGATAAAGGAATATCCGTTCAGCTGCACCTTTCCGAGACAAAGGAAGAGGTAAGGAGCTGCATTGAAAAACATGGCTGTACACCGGTCAGGTACCTTGAGAATATAGGACTTCTGGATGGGAGGACGTTAGCAGCCCACTGTGTTGTTGTGGATGAAGACGATATTGATATCCTGGCATCCGGTCGGGTAAATGTGGTTCATAGTCCGGGAAGCAATATGAAGCTGGCAAGCGGTACCGCACCTGTGGTCAGAATGCTGGATAGGGGCATAAACGTATGTCTGGGCACCGACGGAGCTTCCAGCAACAATAATCTTGACATGCTGGAAGAGATGAGGATGGCAACCTATCTGCAGAAGCTACATACTGATGATCCTACGGCACTGCCGGTGGATAAGGTGATGAAAATGGCTTCGGTAAGCGGTGCCAAAGCCCTGGGGTTTGAAAATGTGGGAACACTTTCTGTGGGAAGTGCTGCGGATATTATAGTAATGAACACTGAGAAGGCCCATTATTACCCGAAGTACAATATAAAATCGGCCATTGTCTATTCAGGAAGCTCTGCAGACGTGGAGACGGTCATAATTGACGGCAGTCTGGTAATGGAGGGTGGACATCTGATCACACTTGATGAGGAAAGAATACTTTATAAAGCCCAGAAGTGGGCTTCAAAACTGACAGAACAATAGATTTATAAACTAGTGCCTCGTAACGTATATCACTTCTTGAGCGTGCGAGGCACCAAATCAAGGTTGTGATTATTAACACTATGAAAGACAAGAAAGTTGTTGTGTTAATAATCACTAGAAAGGCGGTTTGTTATAATGCATAACTTGACAGATAATAAAGAATTGGCAGATTTGCTGTTCCCGGATACGGAAAGGGCCCCGGAATATTATGAGCTGCTATATCCCAAAAGAACGCTTCCCGAGGGAGCAAAGGTAACCAGGTTCGCCCCCAGCCCGACAGGCTATGTACATATGGGGAGCTTGTATGCGGCCCTTGTATCGGAGAGGCTGGGACACCAGAGCAACGGTGTGTTCTTCCTGAGGGTGGAGGATACGGATAAGAAGCGTGAGGTAGGAGGCGGCGTCGGCAATATAGTGAGGTCCCTGTCCAGATTTGGCATCAACTTTGATGAGGGTGTTACGGATGTTGATGATGAGAAGGGAAGCTACGGGCCATACAAGCAGAGTGAAAGAATGGGGATATACAAGGTGTTTGCCAAGAGAATGGTAGAAAAGGGCCTTGCATACCCATGCTTCTGTTCGGAGGAAGCTCTGAATGAGATAAGGGCCCGGCAGGAAGAACAAAAGTTGACCCCGGGCTATTACGGAGAGTATGCCGTACACAGGAATTTTACCCTGGAGCAGGTGAAAGAAGAGCTTTCCCAGGGCAAACCCTTTGTGCTGCGTGTAAAAGCTCCCAACAATCCCGATAATAGATTCATATTCAAGGATCTTATAAAAGGCGATGTGGAGATGCCGGAAAACTTCCAGGATATCGTACTGCTCAAGTCTGACGGCCTGCCCACCTATCATTTTGCGCATGTGGTGGACGATCACCTGATGAGGACCACCCATGTAGTAAGAGGGGATGAATGGCTGTCCTCGGCTCCGCTGCATGTACAGCTCTTTGAAATGCTTGAGTGGGAGAAGCCCTATTTTGCACATATAGCTCCCGTAATGAAGCTGGAGGGCAGCTCCAAGAGGAAGCTCAGCAAAAGGAAGGATCCTGAGGCGGATGTGAGCTACTATCATGAGCAGGGTTTCCCAAGTATTTCCGTAATAGAGTATCTTGTGAATCTTATAAATTCCGGCTTTGAAGAATGGAGGAGGGATAATCCCACAGAGCCCAATACCAATTTCAAAATCGAACTGGAAAGAATGAGTGTAAGCGGCGCGATGTTCGACATAGTAAAGCTTACGGATATGAGCAAGGATATCATTGCAGGCATGACCGGAGAAGAGATCTACGATGCAGCTCTTGAATGGGCAAAAGAGTATGATACTGAGCTTGCAGCACTCCTCAGCAGGGATGAACAGTATGGGAAGAGGATATTGAATGTTGACAGAGGCGGTGAAAAGCCCAGGAAGGATTTTGCAAAATGGCTGGATATAAAACCGTTTATTTTCTATTATTTCGACGAACTGTTTGAAAAAGATACCGAGGACGGCTACAATTTCCCTGAAACGATGCAACCGGATGAAGTCAAAAGGATAGTAAATGAGTATGCGAAGGTGTATACACATACAGATAACAAGGATATGTGGTTTGACAGGGTAAAGGAATTCTGTGAGGCTATGGGCTATTCCAAAGATGTCAAGACCTTCAAGAAGAACCCGGGAGTCTACAAAGGTCACGTGGGAGATGTCACCGGGGTTATCAGGATAGCTGTGTCAAATAGAAAAAATACTCCGGATCTTTATGAGGTAATGCAGGTAATGGGAGAAAAGAAGGTTATGGAGAGATTTGAAAAGGTTGTGAGCGGATAAGGAGCAGTTTGCAATTATAGGAGGGGGTAATTTTGAAAATACCTGTTTATCAGGTTGATGCCTTTACCAGTAAAGCGTATAAAGGCAATCCGGCTGCAGTATGTCTTGTGGACGGAAAGCTTGAGAATGCGGTTATGCAGGATATAGCTGAAGAAATGAACCTTTCTGAAACGACGTTTGTGCAGCAGCTGGAGGAAAATGATACTGCAGGGACTGCACAGTATTATATAAGATGGTTTACACCGAAAACTGAAGTTCCCTTATGCGGGCATGCGACTCTTGCTGCCGCCAAGATCATATTTGACTGCCTGGATTTCCAGGGTGAAAGGGTAGTGTTCAGATATATAGGCGGACAGCTTGAAAGCCGCAGGCATGCCAAAGGCTTTACCATGGATTTTCCCGAGGATGAGCCTCTTGAGCCGGGTCCCTCCTCGGATCTTCTGGAAGCCATGGGCATCCGGAAGTACAAGGAGCTTGTCTACGGCAGGAATACCGGAAAGCTTGTAGTGCGTCTCAACAGTGAAGCGGAAGTCAGAGGGCTCAGACCGGATTTTGAGAGGATGAAATCCGTAAAGGTCTGTTTCCCT
>Ga0196971_1000028_pt1 | contig 156753 bp, 120 predicted proteins | sample S1v_1013CmetaG_FD_148660 | JGI IMG/M metagenome (GOLD analysis project Ga0196971, IMG submission 148660) | Soil microbial communities from Anza Borrego desert, Southern California, United States - S1+v_10-13C | ecosystem: Environmental > Terrestrial > Soil > Desert | place: USA: California...
AAGTATCCTTTCTTTTGTTTGTGTTGTCAACTATAACTTAAGAAGGGATACTTTTTTTTGCTAGATCCTAAAAGAACTTTCTTTTTTGTACCATTTTAGATTGACCTCTTTTAAACATAACTTCTACAACAATGTATTACATTCTCACAATTGAAACATCTCTTTACCTGAAGGGAAATCCTATACTAGTAGGAGGATCCTTATTTGTGAAATTTGTGTCTCGCAAATAAAAAGTCCCGCTTGCGGGACTTCGTAATCGTTTGTTTTTTCTGTGAAATCTGTGAAATCTGCGTCATGCAGCTGTCAGAATTTCCATCTGGTGTCAAGTGACAGAGCCACACGTTTTGCGTTGTTGGCCATCAACAGATAATGAAAATCCGGTGAAGCAAAGTTGAAATCAAGGAATCCGGCATCAATTCCAAGTCCGAAAGCCCATCCGAACGCATCCCTTCCTCCCACAGAAACGCCTGTTCTTATGTAAGGGATCCAGTCCATCGGCTTCCATTCCAATCCCATTGAGAATCTTGGTTTTGTACTATTTCTTGGCTGATTATTAAAGCCCTGGTTATAATCAAGTGCAACAAGCATTTGTCCGGGAAAAGATGCTACGAGTTTATGCAGCTCAAAAGCGACACCCATACGAAGTGCTGTGGGCAGTGCGGTCGATATTTCGTTAACATATTGCCCTTCACCAACGAAACTGTTCTTAACTGAATCGAGAATATCATCATCAGTTATATCCGTCAGGTAAAATGCCTGGTTTGATGAATACTGAGCAACGTTCTTATTCCACGTAATATTTCCTATATCTGTTACAGCGAGTCCGAATGACCAAACTTCATCAAGCTGAGCAGAAAGACCAAGATCAAAACCAAATCCGGTTCCTGCAGGAGTAGGAAATGGACTGAAAGAACTTTCATTGTCGGTTTCAGTTGAGTCAAAATCATACTTTACATTCATATCCGGAGAGAATGCAGCATAGGCTAAAAAGTCTCCGTGTGTAATTAACTGGTTATTTGCGCCTGTTTCAAAGTATGATTTTACATGTTCAGTACCTGCGTAAGAAAATCCCTGAACATATTTCAGAGTAATACCAGCGGATATTTTTTTAAATATATCCTGTGGTATTTCCGCGAGATCACGTGCATATGAAAGAGAATAGTTTCTCAGCCACCAGCCTTTCATATCGGCATCGTTGAAATTATAGATCTTGCCTGCGGTGTTGCCGTCGAGAGCAAGGTGAATAAATTGTTCAGGGAAGTTCAATTTAAATGATACTATATCTTCCACACCCAATGCGAATGCACCAACAGCATCGCTGGCCTTATAGGAAACTGAGAGTACAGATGTTGAGAAATCAGCCACAAAGAATCCACCGTCATTGAATAAAGATTTCAGGCGGTCCTTATCGGCGATGGTAAGCTCTCTTCCGTCAACACTTCCGTCGGGCTGTTCAACACCACCGAAGAAATAATTATAATCTTCAATAGTAAGAAAATCCGTTCCTGTACGAAGTCTTAAATTTGGAAGAGGAAAAACAGTAGTCATTTCAAAATGATTATCATCGCTGAACATGAGGTTAGCCGGATTATGACCAATCGAAAATATGCCTCTTGAAGCTGCGGTATATGTCTTTGCCATACCTACAGATCTTGCGTCGGAAGTACCGACAGATCCGCCTGCCTGGGCAAAGATAGTTACAGCAAGTAATATATTTAGTAAGAATGTTTTCATTGTTTATGCTCTCCTACATATCTTCTGGGTCTAAGTTATAATTAACTCCGCCATATACTTTAAAGCGGACCGAGTCCTTTGCGCGTACCTGAACGTAAGTGTCGCCGGGAACATTTGTACTGCCTGTAGATCTGACATAAACATCAAACACAATATATTTGGCATTTTTAAACTTCCCGAAATCACTTTTTTCAAGTACCACCTCAATATTACTTACAGAAGGTGTTTTAGGTGAGCCGTTATTATCCACCGCACATGGTGCAACCTCGATGATCTCATTCGAAACAGAACTGCTGGTATTCTTAACAGTAAATAAGGGCTGATAATTCTCATCAACAAAAGTTGCTTTGGCTCTGATTCCCAGAGGGATAAGATTTGTGATATCCACATGCAGGTTAGCTGAATTACCGCGTGCGATATTATCTTTATCTTCCTGTGTAAATTCAATTTCCACCGTATCCTGGTAACCTGCATCAGCCACGGCAAAGTGCGCGGGAGCGCTCATTGTAAGATCAAACTGGATATAATCTTCATTAGAGATAGTACCTTTGCTTGTAGTGCTCAGGTTATCAATAACATTTTTACTGCCCATCTTGATTACATCCGGCATCTGAGATAGAAAATCAGGAATAGTGCTGTTTGTTTCATCAAATGTTTTTACAAATTCCTGACCTGCAACAAGAGTATCACTGAAGTATGGCTTTCCGTTAAACAGCAGTTTGACAGGATTTATAAGAGATCCATTCGGCTGACGGGTGTAACCTGTGATGCTCATGGAATCCATAATGATCTTAAGGTTTTTCATAGCTCCGAATGTGCGGGACCTCAATTCAACTTTGGTTGATTTGAATCTGATCTTTGAACGCATATCCTTAACATCATCACCAAAAGCTTGTTCAAAATTATTTGTAGCGTATGAAAGCTCAGTCCTCTTTAACTTTCCAACCATTTTTGAAAGAGTAATTTCCTCATTGGTGACCTGAGTAACGAAATCAACATCTGTAAGAGCGCTGGCGGCTCCAAGGATCAGGAATCCGTCCGTTCTCTGCGTAGTTTCGGTGTTCATGCCGCCGCGTTTTAACTGAGCATAAACGTAATCCTGAATCGGTACTTTCACAGTTCTGTTCTCGCCGGCCATTAGAGTACCTTTTATGACCAGACTTGAACCATCATATTTATTTTTGAAACCGGGAGCCTTGAGGTCATAATTTACGCTGCCGGTAAAGCTTTTATTTACTAACGTCATTTTGAGGAAACCCGATTTGAACATTGCGCTGTCAAGCTGATATGCGGGATCGGGATTATATATCATAGAATTACTGCCGCCGCCCGCACCTGCAATTGCCATCTCTTCAGGAGCGACTCTTACCGGCATTTTAATAGTATCCTGGATATGCACAATTTTCTCAATCTTATCGGAGAATAAGAAATAAACACTGTCATAAACCTCATTATCAACTATTACAAGGTTAGGGTTATTTTCAGGTTTTATTATTTCCACCAGTGTATATGATTTATCGGTGATCGGAACATTAAGCGAAACATCCCAGCTTGGAGCAACCATATCCTTTGGTGCATCGAAGCATCCCGTAATAAAGAACGGAACAATAAGAAACGCAGATAACGCGTGAATTAATTTAGTTTTTTTCATTGAACCCCTCGTAGAAAAGATTTAAGACCGCCGGTAATGACGGCGGCCTTTGCAATCAAATTACTTAATTAACAACATTTTTCTTGTGTGAACTTTCCCATTAAAGCTAATGGTATAGAAGTATGTTCCAGTGCTAAGATCTTTACTATTAAATTCAACTGAATGTTCGCCGGCTGATCTGTAACCGTTTTCAAGAACAGATACTTCCCTGCCTAACGAATTGAATATCTTTAAAGATACATTTCCGCTTTCAGGAAGATTATATTTTATGATTGTGGAAGGATTGAAAGGATTAGGATAGTTCTGTGAAAGCGTGAACTGATCAGGAAATATTTCACTTGAAGTTAAATCAGTGGAAAGAGTTTTTCCTCCTCCGCCAAACTTAGAGAAATGGATCAGCTTGGCATTGATAACCCATGGCGTTTTTGTCTGGTCAAGATTCCAGGTGATTCCTACAGGAGTCCATACCTCAGTTCCATCAGGTTTTTTAATCAGGTAAGCGAAGCTGATACCCTGATTAATATCAATTCCGTTCGCAGCAGCAAAAGCCAGGAATGCATTAGTTACATTGATATTCAGGAAGGCACCCTTTCCGTTAAGAAAATAAAAACTGGAATACTCATCATACCACTCGCCTGTTTTCAGATCAATAATGTCTACTCTGAAATACATAAACAGCGGCTGACCTTCAACAATAAGGCGTTTGTTGGCATTTATACCCCCAAGTACAATATTCATCTGGATATTTCTGTCAAGAGACCCGACTTCCAGACCAAGTTCTGAAGTAACCAGGGCATCATACATAGGCTGAAGATCAGCAAACTGGGCTGGAAGTGTTTTTGCTTCAATTGTAAAATGGTCACCCTCAACCATCTGATCGCTGAATACTTCATGCTGGTTTCCAAATAATTCAAGGTAGAAAGTATATTTTATGGTGTCAATAACCTCTGCCTGTGAGTACGTAAGACCGGAAGAAAAGATTACGAAAAGAAAAAGTATAAGTTTTTTCATGGTTCCCTCAAATAGTTAAAATTTTCTGATGCAATTTTGTCATTCTTTTGCTCAAAGTCAACGTTTAGCACGCGATTGTTATTGGAAATCACAAACTGTAATCATGAGAATTATTTATGGATGACTAAAATAAGTATCGAAGGATTGAAAAAATTGTTTATAGCTGAATCTGATTTACGTAAGACAGTCTGTCTTTTTCTTTTTGCTTTGGATATTTAACAAAGTACATATCCAGATCACCTTTTCCTTTTGCGGTAACCTTACCGCGGTATTCGCATTCAAAGTGATCTCTTACAAGCATATAAGTATAGGCAGAAATATTTATTTCACCAGGTTCACCGGCACTTTCCATTCTGCTTGCGATGTTTACAGTATCACCCCAGATATCATATGAGAATTTTTTTGTTCCGACAACTCCCGCGATCACATATCCGGAATGAACACCTGTGCGCATCTCCCATTTTATTGCTGAAGTTTCATTACGTTTTCTGATCACCTCCTGCATCTCGAGTCCCGCCATTATAATTCTGATTGCATGGTCATCAGACTCTGTGGGAAGTCCTGCGCCCACCATATATGAATCGCCGATTGTTTTTAGTTTCTCAAGGTTGTATCTGACAATAATGCTGTCGAATTCCTTAAACATTTCATTCAGTTCATTAACAAGTTTTTCAGCCGGCAGAACAGAAGCGATATAGGTAAAACCCTTGAAGTCAGTGAACATGATACTAACGTTTTTGAATTCACGCGGCTGAACTGTACCGCTGCGTTTTATTTCATCGACAAGCGTGGCAGGAAGAATATTATGAAGCAATTCCTCAGATTTATTTTTCTCCAGCTCAAGCTCGTGAGTCCTTTCTCTTACCATTGCCGCAAGTTCTATATTTCTTTTTTTGACCTGTTGGGTTTTGGAGATATAAATAAATGAGATTATTGATGCCAGCATTATAATCATTATACTTCTGAACCACCATGTAGCCCAGAATGGTGGGTGAATTGTAAATGAAATAGTTGCAGGTGTATTGCTCCATACTCCGTCACCATTTTTAGCAATAACTCTAAATGTGTAGTTACCCGGAGGAAGATATGGATATGAAGCTATTGGTTGTCTTGATTCATTCCAATGATTGTCAATTCCATCAAGCATATATTTATATAGCAGTTTTTCTGCAAAAGCAAAACTTATGGCATTATATTCGAATCTTACATAGTTTTCGGAATAATCTAATTCGCTGATCGTTCCTATCGGAATCTGCTTATCGTTGATTATCAGATCTGTTAGAATTATTGGAGAAGCAACCAATGAAGGTCTGTTAGTTGAATATTTTGTTACCCCTTTTACTGATCCAAACCACAAATTACCATGTGAATCTTTAAAGACACCACGCTGGGTACTTTCAGAACTTGCTAAACCTTCTTTAGCTGAATAGATTTTGAACTCACCCGGTATTTGATTTTCAATTTTATTCAGTTCTATAACATTCAATCCGTTGTTCGTTCCAATGTATAAATATGTTCCATCATCAATAATGTAATTTACAATGCTGTTTGACAAACCGTTCTTATCATTATAATTCCTGAAAGTCTTTCCATCATATCTGCTGATACCTTCTTCTGTTCCAAACCAGAGAAATCCCTTGCTGTCTTCATAGATAGTATATACTCTGTTATCAATTAACCCATCCTCAACAGAATAATTTTTTATTTTACTGTTTTTAATAGAAGATAATCCATTGGCAGTACCAATCCAGATAATATCATTTTTGTCTTCATGAATACAATAAACTACACTGTCTGGCAGCCCATTGTCTTTTAAATATTTAATGATTTTACCGCCCGAATACCTATTTAAACCATTGTCGGTACCAATCCACAAATTTCCTGATCTGTCACTGTACAATGAGTTTATCCAATTATCACTTAGTCCCTCTCGCTTAGTGATAACAGTAACTTTGTCATCAGCAACTTTGTACAATCCCTCCTGTGTACCCGTCCAGATTATCCCTGTATTCTGAACTAAGATGGAGGATACATGCAAATTCTTAAGTTGCTTTATTGTAGATATACCTCTTGAATTTAATAACGTGATACCCCCGCCATCAGTACCTAATAATATATTGCCAAATTTATCTTCGCTGATAGCATAGACTGCTTCAGCTGGTAATCCATCTTTAAGTGTATAAGCAGTAAATCTTTCGGCAGGTAATCTTGAAACCCCTCCGTTACTTGTACCTATCCAGATATCTCCCCTGTTATCCTGCGCAATCGAAAGGATTTTATTGCTGCTCAGACCATTAGCAGTTGTAAATTTTTCAAAATGATTATCTTCAAATTTGAATAACCCGTCATAAGTACCAATCCACATCGTATTATTTCGATCGCAATAAAGAGCGATTACAGGTTGATCAGTTAATCCGTTGTTCAGCGTATAATTCCTGAATGTGGATCCGTTATAAACCGAAACTCCCCGATCAGTGCCAAACCAGATGTTACCATCACCATCTTCAGTAATGGTAACAACTACATCGGAGAGCAAACCATCTTTATGTGTAAAATATTCGAAATTACTTTTTGTTCTTTTGCTGATTCCGCCACCTGCAACACCGGAGCAAAACCATAGAGATCCTCTGCGATCACAAAAGATACTTCGAATAGTATTATTGTGCAGCCCGCCCTTAGAAGTAAGGTTATGGAATGTTCCATTTTGGTAAATACTAATGCCCTGCTCGGTTCCGAACCAAATGTCTCCGGAGTTATCTTCATAGGCAGTAAGAATTTTATTATCGCATATGCCATCTTCTGATGTAAAATTCTTAAAACCCGATTTATTGAGTCTGCTTATCCCGCCATCCTCGGTTCCGAACCAGATTGAACCCGTTTTGTCTTGTAGCAGCACTCTCACATGATTCTGAGCCAAACCATGTTCAGGAGTATAGTTTATAAACTTGGATCCGTTAAATTTTGATACTCCCCCTTCAGTACCAAACCACATATAGCCGTTTTTATCCTGGATAATAGAGTAGACAGATGACTGAATTAAGCCATCTTCTACTGTATAAGTTTTTAACGCGAGTTGCTGTGCGGGAAAATCAGAGGAAAGGAATAATAAGATGAAAAAAATGAATGATATATTGACCGGATGCTTCATCTTTACCAGTTTAAGTTAAGGCAAATTCCGAACTCAAGATATTATCGAAAAAATTAAATTGCTAATTAATTTTTTCTTCTTTCTTCGCGGCGGCCATGAACCCAAACTGCTGAGGATTAGCCTGTCCTTCTATTTTAATTTCTCCAAACCTGGCCTCAAATTTCTCAATGTTATCAGCAAGTGCCTTCATTAACATTTTGGCATGCTGGGGTGTTGTAATAATGCGTGCGTGAACCTTTGCTTTAGGTACACCCGGTACAACGCGGGTAAAATCAATAATAAATTCAGCAGGTGAATGCGTAATGATCGCAAGATTTGAATAAATACCTTCAGCTTCTTTTTCTCCTAATTCAATATTTATCTGCTGCCCCTGCGGCTGGTTATTCTGTGTCATTTAGTCCTCCATTTGATCAATAAAAAAGCCCGCAATCTAAAGATTAAATTGAGGGCTTTGTTGAGATATACTTTTAATTATCTGAGCTGATCAGCTTTCTCGAACGCGTCTTTAGATTCCTGGTTCATGCCGAGTACAGCGTAAACTTTTGCGAGTGTTTCCCATACTGCGGCGTCTTCAGGTTTCAGTTCAGTAACTCTTTTTAATAATGGTAATGCCTGATTGTATTTGTTTTTGTATTCAGGATTATCAACACCAGCTTCATCAGCTTTTTCTCTGAGTGTTGTTCCCCATTTAACATACGTTACCGCCAGATTATAAATTGCATTATGATATTCAGGATCTATTTCGATTGCTTTCTTAAATTGTTCTTCAGCTGGTTCATACTTATTTGCCTGGAGTAATAATGTACCATAATTATATCTGTAAAATGGATTTTCGGGGGATTTTTCAACACCCGCTTTAAAAGTTTCCATTGCTACATCCATCTTATTAGCTGAAATGTAGGCATTTGATAAATAGTACAGAATTTCCTGATCATCAGGATATTTATTTCTGCCTTCTTCAAGAACAGCAACAGCTTTATTATATTTCTCCATTGCCTTTACGCTGTCAGAAGCAGTCTTTGATTCTTTGTACTGATTATTCAGATTTAATCCCTGGGTTGTATAAATTTCACCGAGTAAACGATACGTGTCAGCTGTCTGTCTGATCTTAAGCAGATTCTCTAATGTGGTTGCGGCTTCATCCTGTTTTCCGGCCTGCAGTAAAGCAAATGCAAGATTTTTGTATGTGTCGGCTGAATCGGGTTCGATCATTATAGCATCATTGAAAGCGGAAGTAGCTCTTTCATAATACATCTTTATACTGTCTTCTGCCGTTACTTTAGTTGCCCTGTTGAAGAATGCAACCCCTTTATTAAAACTGGAAGCCCAATATGATTTTTTAAAATCATCAATGTTTTTCTCAAATTTCTTACTGATAGATAAAGATTTGTTGAAGGCTTCAATCATTTTATTATACTCACCCTTTTCACCATGAAGGTAGCCTAAGTAGTAATATCCCTCATCACTGTTAGGATTTTTTGTAACTTCTTTCTGAAGAACTTCCATTGCCTTAGCATAATTTTTCTGCTGGATATACAATTTAGCGCTGGTCAGCTCCGTGGAAGAACACTGAAAGGCACTTAAACTGAGCATCAATAATAGCGACAGCATTGAGAAAATAAGGATCCGTTTCATTTAATCTCCTGGTAATTAATTATCTTATTTAAGTAAGAAAAATTACTCATTTAGGACCCTATAGTCAAGAATAAATTTCAAGGTGTATTAATTACGAGAGGAGGCTGTTAAGTATAGAGTAAGGAGTACAGAGTATGGAGTATGGAGTAAGGAGTATGGAGTGAAGAAAGAACCCTGGCGTAGCAGATCATTCTGTAATGAGATAAAGGATAATTATCAATATACTACGTATCAATTAATAAAATTAAGCTTATCCTTAAAAATGGTGAATGATGGCTATAGAATGTTGATTTTTGGCGTATAAAAGAATATCTTATGAAACAAAAACAGGAATAATGTGCAGATAGAACAAATCGTAAAACAGGTCCCGAAGGTTTTGCTTCACGACCATCTGGACGGCGGATTAAGGCCTCAGACTATTATAGACCTTGCCCGCGATATTAAATACGATAAGCTACCTACCAATGACCCGGTTGAATTGGCTGCCTGGTTTCACCGGGGAGCAAATAAGGGTAATCTGGTTGAATTTCTTCAGGGTTTTGAACATACCTGTGCTGTAATGAGAACCAAGGATGCCCTGCAAAGAGTTGCTTATGAAATGATGGAGGATATGAAGAATGATGGGGTTTGCTATGTAGAAACACGATTTGCCCCTATTTTTCATGTTTCAAAAAATCTTCATTATGATGATGTTGTTACAGCAGTGCTCGAAGGACTTGAAAAAGGCAGAAGGGATTTCGGTGTTGGATACGGGTTAATCTTGTGTGGAATGCGAAACCGGACGGATAATCTTGAAGTTGCTGAGCTCGCTGTAAATTTCCGGAAAAAAGGTGTTGTCGGTTTCGATCTTGCGGGAGAAGAAGGAGGATATCCACCCAAGAAACACCTTGATGCTTTTCAATTCACACAGAGGTCTAATTTTAATATTACTATTCATGCCGGTGAGGCATTCGGTAAGGAATCCATCTGGCAGGCGCTTCAATGGTGCGGTGCTCATCGAATAGGACATGCCACCCGATTAATGGAGGATATTGTTTTCGACGAAAATAAAAAGGTAATCAATCTCGGAGACCTCGCACAATACATTCTGGATAAGCGCATCCCGCTGGAAATCTGTCTGCTCAGCAATGTGCATACTGGAGCAATAGACAGTCTTCAGAACCATCCTTTCGGGTATCTGTACAAAGAAAAGTTCAGAGTTACTCTTAATACAGATGACCGCTTAATGAGCGATACAACACTCACAAAAGAATTTTTAATCGCAATAGAATACTTCAATATTACACTTGATGATATAGAAAAACTAACGATAAATGCAATGAAGTCTGCCTTTATTCCGCATAAGGAAAGACTTGAGTATATTTATAATGTAATCAAACCCGGCTATCAAAAGATGCGGGAAAATTTATTATCACTCAAAATTTAAAGGTCTATGAAAAAGTTCAGAAATTATAATTTCGAATTCGACAAAAATGAGAGGAAAATACTTTCTTCATTCTCGAAACAGGTCATCAAGCAAATGGAATCAGACAACAGGTTCTTTGCAGATGTTAAGGCTTTTGGTTCTATCCTGGGAAAATTAAATGACGGTTCTGATGTTGTTAAACTTACAAAAGATGAATATACCCGTTTGGGTCACCAATTAAGAGAAAATGTAAAGTTCCTTCAGTCTAAAGCTGAAAAGGGCTGGTTTCTTAAAAAATGGCTCTATAAATCAATTTATCTTCAGTATAAAAACTTAGTCGCAACACATTTTACAGATTAATATGGAAATAAAAGAAAGAATTATAAAAGCTCCTCATGGCACTACACTATCCTGCAAAGGATGGATACAGGAAGCAGCATTGCGAATGCTCATGAATAATCTTGATCCGGAAGTAGCAGAAAAGCCCGAAGATCTTATTGTTTATGGCGGGTCAGGAAAAGCCGCACGTAACTGGGAGTGTTTTGAAGCCATCGTTGAATCCCTCAAAAATCTTGATAATGATGAAACTCTTCTGGTCCAATCCGGAAAACCCGTGGCGATCTTCAGAACTCATACTAATGCTCCCAGAGTAATTATTTCAAACTCCATGCTTGTACCCAAATGGGCTACCTGGGATGAATTCAGAAGGCTGGAAGGTTTGGGATTAACTATGTACGGACAAATGACTGCAGGAAGCTGGATATATATTGGTTCGCAGGGAATATTACAGGGTACATACGAAACCTTTGCTGAATGCGCAAACCAGCATTTCGGGGGAACACTTAAAGGCAGATTAGTTTTAACAGCAGGATTGGGAGGTATGGGCGGAGCTCAGCCTCTGGCAGCAGCAATGAATGGTGCCGCATTTCTCGGGATAGATGTGGATAAGTCCAGAATTCAGAAAAGACTTGAGACCGGTTATATTGACAGACTGACTGATGATCTTGATGACGCTCTTAATATTGTACTTCATGCAAAGGAAAGCGGTAGAGCGGTTTCAGTTGGACTTGTGGGCAATGCCGGCGAAGTTCTTCCGTTAATTCTTAACAGGAATGTAATACCTGATGTACTTACTGATCAGACTTCTGCACACGATACTCTGAACGGGTATGTACCGATGGGAATGTCACTGGAAAATGCGCTTACGCTAAGAAAGGAAGATCCTCAGTCATATATAAAGGCTTCGCAATCAACCATAGCTGAGCATGTAAGATCTATGCTTGAGTTCCGGAAGCTGGGAGCCATAACATTTGATTATGGAAATAATATACGCGGGGAAGCAAAAGAGAACGGGGTTGAAAACGCGTTTGATATTCCGGGCTTCGTACCGGAATATATTCGTCCCCTCTTCTGTGACGGCAAAGGACCTTTCCGCTGGGCAGCCCTTTCAGGTGATCCGGAGGATATATACATAACTGACAGTGCCGTAATTGAAGCTTTTCCGGAAAATCAGGCGTTAATAAACTGGATCAGAAAAGCTCGGTTATTGGTTCGATTCCAGGGCCTGCCCTCACGTATCTGCTGGCTGGGTTATGGAGAGAGAGCAAAGATGGGTCTTATATTTAATAATCTTGTAAGAGAAGGTAAAGTTAAGGCTCCAATTGTAATCGGCAGAGATCATCTTGACTGCGGGTCCGTTGCATCGCCGAACAGGGAAACAGAAAAAATGCAGGACGGAAGTGATGCAATTGCTGACTGGCCTGTACTAAACGCAATGCTGAATTCAATCGGCGGGGCGAGCTGGGTTTCGCTGCATCATGGCGGCGGAGTTGGTATTGGCAATTCAATTCATGCGGGTATGGTAGTTGTTGCTGATGGTACTCCTGAAGCTGAAGAAAGATTACAGAGAGTGTTAACATATGATCCCGCAATGGGTATTGTCCGGCATACAGATGCAGGTTACAGCAGAGCAGCTGATAATGCAAAGAAATATGGTATTAAAATTCCAATGCTGAAGTAAATATTTAATAAGGAGAATAGAAATGAAAGTTTTAATTTCTGATAAATTTCCCGACCAGTATGTAAATCAGATAAAAGACCTTGGGTTAGATGTGATTTACAATCCCAAACTCGGAGAAAATGATCTTCCTGATAACATTCAGGATATCGATATTCTGGTGGTGCGTTCTACTAATGTTAATGCAGCTGCAATTAACAAAAGCAATAACTTAAATCTGATTGTAAGAGCAGGCGCCGGTGTTAATAACATTGATATTACCGCGGCTAATCAAAAAGGAATTTATGTTGCGAACTGCCCGGGAAAGAATTCAGTTGCTGTAGCAGAGCTCGCTATCGGACTAATGATTGCTCTTGACAGAAGGATCGCGAATAATGTTATGGATTTTAAAAAGGGTAAGTGGAATAAAGCTGAGTATTCCAAAGCAGAAGGTTTATTAGGTAAAACTCTTGCGATTATCGGTGTTGGAAATATCGGGAAAGAAGTTGCAAAACGTGCTGAAGCTCTTGGAATGAATGTATATGGAAAAGATATCTCGAGAATAGAAGGCGTGGCGATAAAAGATTACTCTGAAATGGATCAGCTGCTTCCTCTTGCTGATGTCATCTCCATACATCTGCCTCTGACAAAAGAAACCAGGCATTTATTTGATGATAAAATGTTCAGCTATGTTAAACCCAATACGATACTGATAAATACATCCCGTGCTGAAGTCATTGACCAGAATGCGCTGATCAGGGCGGTTAAGGAAAAGAATTTGCGTGTTGGACTGGATGTTTTTGAAGGCGAACCCGAAGGAAAAGACGGAACTGTTAGTTCACCTTTGCAGGAGCTTGATAATGTTTATGTAACACACCATATTGGAGCTTCCACCGAACAGGCACAGAATGCTGTAGCTGAAGAAACTGTGAAGATTATTAAAGATTATTTAACCAGCGGCGTGATAGCGCATTGGGTAAATCGTGCCAAGAAAACAGATGCTCATTACCAGCTGATAGTAAAACATTTTGACAGGCCCGGTGTGCTTGCAACCATATTTGATGTTCTGAAACAGGGTGATATAAACATTGAAGAAGTAGAAAATGTTATATTCGACGGCGGTGTGGCTGCATGCTGTACCATGAAGATCAACAAGGGTGCAACCTCTGACATGCTGAAATGCTTTAAAGAGAATCCGAATGTGATCAGCGTATCTCACGTTGAAATCTGATGTCAGAAGACGGAGGTCAGATGACAGATGTCGGATGTGGGAAGTTGTTTTTCAGACCTCTGACCTCTTCCTCTGACCTCCGTCCTCCGTTCCGCCCCCTACCCCACAACCCGGCGTTTCATTCCTATTTGAATTTAATATTGGAATTTGTGCCGAAGGCAATCGCTGGGGCGAATTTGTTATTTGGGTTGTGATTTGGAATTTCTTTTGATGTTATTTGTGATTTGGAATTTCCCCCTATTGGTGAAGCGAATTACTTGCAACCAATGACAATTCTCCCTGAAAGACCTCCAAGGTTGAGGAAAACCTTGGAGGTCATTTATCTTCCAGTCTCTTTCTTCTGCCCTTCTGTCCTCCGTCCTCTGCCTTCCGTCCTCTGACCTCTGTCCTCTGACTTCCGTCCTCCGTCTTACCCTCAAACAATCCTAAGCTCTACCGGTTCATCCGTAATGCCATGATAATATGGCAGCAGAAGAAGTTCTTTTAATCCTTCCATTTCCGTTTCAGTTGCTTCGAAATAAACCGAATTCATATTTTCTTTGAGATATAACATTGTGTTTTCATTGAATTTCATGTCACTGAAAAGGTTGGAATTAGTATCAGCATTATGTTCGAGCTCGGTATTTATTTCATTAAATTGCTCTATTATTGCCTGCTGTTTAGAAGCGATCACGAAATTTACATAGGGCAGGAATAATAATGTAGAAAGCTCATCTGAGAAGCTTAATCCCCTGTTAAAATTCCCGTTCTGAAAATTTGAATCCCCGGCAATCAGATAATTCTTTTTCCCGAACTCAGTTTCTGCTGTTTCAAGGTGTATCTGCACATCGGATGAATATCTTTCCTTAAAAAGAATCTTACTGAAGATTATTTCGTTAGTGGTTATATCGCCTTTCAGGTAAAGATCATTAAATTTATTCTGTCCCGGAATAAAATAAAAAAACGCATTGGACAGCGAACCATCAAAAGATAAGGCAACCCTGCTGGATATAAAAAAATCAGGATGTTTGACCAGATCACATGAAGGTATTAGTGCTAAATCAGCATTACCATTCTCCAGTTCAGTGGATAATACTGACGCATCTTTGAATTGCATCTGATAAGGGGATGATTCCTTAATCAGCTTTTGCAGTAATACTGCAAAAATATTATTGGGTGTCAGAAATCTCATATGCTGAATATATTTAAAGAAAAAAAAGCCGCTCACCGGCGGCTTTAAGAAATATTTACTTATCTGGCTTTATTTTTAATTCTCGCTGCCTTACCTGAAAGGCTTCTGAGGTAGAAGAGTTTAGCTCTTCTGACATCACCATATTTAAGCACTTCAATTTTTGCAATTTTGGGAGAGTACATCGGAAAGATTCTTTCAACACCAACACCCGATGAAATTTTTCTTACCGTAAAGGTTTTATTATTTCCTTCTCCTCTCATTCCGATTACATCACCTTCGAAGGGCTGGATTCTTTCCTTATCACCTTCAATTACTCTTACGTGTACGCGGATATGATCACCCGGATTAAATACAGGTAAGTCTGTTCTGATCTGATCTGCTAAAAATTCTTTTAATTTGTCCATATTCACTCCGAACTATTTATTTTTTTCCATTTTTCTGTTAAAATCTTTGATTGTTCTTTTCTCCACTCTTCTATTTTTTTTGCGTTGCCGGAGAGAAGAACTTCGGGAACCTTCATATTTTTATATTCAGCCGGCCTTGTGTAATAAGGGGCTTCGACGGACTCACCTTCCTGAAAAGAATCATTCAGAGCAGATTCACTATCTCCCAATACTCCAGGTATGAGGCGTACAACAGCATCAACAATAATAAGTGCGGGAAGCTCACCACCGCTGAGAACAAAATTTCCAATGGAAATTTCCATGGTGGCAAATCTTTCCCTGACCCGGTCATCAATACCTTTATAATGACCGGCAATGATCATTATATTTTCAGCAAGCGAAAGATCATTGGCTGTTTTCTGGTCAAATATTCTGCCTTTCGGACAACAATAAATGATTTGCTGATAATCTCTCTCACAGAGCAGTTTTTCAATACATTCAAAGAAAGGTTCGGGTTTAAGTAACATTCCGGGTCCGCCGCTGAACGGCTTATCGTCAATCTGCTTATGCTTATCGTAAGCATAATCCCTTAAATTATGTACAAAAATCTGAACCTTATTACGATCCTGCGCCCTTTTCACTATGCTTGTATTAAGCGGACTATGCAGCAGATCAGGGACTGCAGAAATAATATCAAATCTCATCATCGTCATAAATATTGTCACCCGGTTTAAGAACCATCATCTTATCCGATGGAATTATACTTTCAATATAATCAGATACGGCGGGTAAAAGTATTTCCTCACCTTCTCTGGTTTTGATGACGTAAACGTCATTTGCGGGCAACATTAAAACATCAATCACATCACCGATATAACTGTTATTCCGGTAAACCCGGCAGCCGATGATATCGTGTACAAAAAATTCATTCTCAGAAGGTTTCACCAAATTCTCATCATCAACAAAAACCTTCATACCAGTTAAGAACTCGGCATCTTTACCGCTGTGAAAATTTCTGAATCTCAGAACAAAAAAGTCGTTAATCTTTCTTACTTCATCGATAAAGAATTCTTTTTTATCGCCAAAGATTTCAATGTAAACTTTATTCAGCTGAAAGAATCTCTCCGGAAAATCAGAGTAAGATTTAATTCTAATAAAACCATCAGAACTATAGATTGATTTCAGTTCAGCAATTAAATAATACTCACTCACAACAAACAATTAATCCAGGATTTCCAGAATAGCTCTTTTACCTTCTTTTGCAGCAACAGCTGTTAAAAGAGTGCGCATGGCCTGGGCAGTTTTACCCTGTTTTCCTATGACCTTTCCTACATCTTCAGCACCAACTTTAAGAGTATAAACATACTTCTTTTCGTCAGTATTCTTTTCTTCGATGGTAACACCGTCCGGGTTATCAACAAGATGTTTTGCGATAAATTCAATGAACTCTTTCATATATTAACCCTCTTAAATTAGAGCGATGAGTACGCAATTAGTGTATGAAAGACCGGTAGGTTTTATTCTACAGGTGTTTCGCCGGAAGCAGTACTCTGTACTTCCGCAGCTTCAACTTCCTTTGCTTGCTCTGCTTTTACTTTCGATGTTTGCTCAGCTTTTTTTACCGGCTTTCCAGATTGGTATTTAGCCATTTTAGCTTCTTGCTTTTTTGCCCAGTCAGCCATTTGTTTGTTTATCTCATCCTCCGCTAAACCGCGTTTGGTCAGATCTTTCCGTAGTAAGATTCCTTTTTTACTAAGAAGATTTTTTACAGTATCTGTGGGTTGTGCACCAACTCCCAGCCAATAAAGGGCTCTGTCCTCTTTTATATCAATAGTAGCCGGATCGGTGAGAGGATTGTATAAACCAATTGCCTCTAAAAATTTTCCGTCTCTTGGTGAACGGGAATCTGCCGCAACTACTTTATATACCGGCTGTTTCTTTTTACCCATTCTTCTTAATCTTAGCTTAACTGCCAAATGATTTTTCCTCCACTATAATTGTTCTAGTTCAATTTGAAATTCTTCATACCCATAAAAGGATTCTTCTTTCCTTTTGTATTTAATAATTTTATCATTTTCTGCATTTCCTGAAACTGCTTAAGCAGCCTGTTCACATCCTGTATTGAATTACCGCTGCCTCTTGCAATTCTTTTTCGCCTGTTGCCGTTAAGTATCTTTGGCGAAGATCTTTCTTCGCGCGTCATAGATTGTATAATTGATTCAACCTTTACAAGCTGCTTATCATCAATATCAGCATCTTTAATCTGGTTACCGATCCCCGGAATCATCCCCAGCAATGATTTAAGAGACCCCATCTTTTTGATTAATTTAATTTGTCTAAGAAAATCATCAAAGTCAAACTTATTCTCCCGTAATTTTTCCTCGAGAATCTCGGCTTCCTTCTCATCAATCTGCTCCTGGGCTTTTTCCACAAGTGAAACAATATCGCCTTTACCAAGTATCCTGGAAGCCATTCTGTCCGGATAAAAGACTTCAATTGAATCGAGCTTTTCTCCTGCGCTTACAAATTTGATCGGCTCATCAACAACTGCACGGATAGATAATGCACATCCGCCGCGGGTGTCTCCATCAAGTTTAGTAAGAACAATACCATCAAAATCTACTTTTTCGTGAAATGCTTTTGCTGAATTTACCGCATCCTGACCGGTCATAGAGTCAACAACAAAAAGAGTTTCAGTCGGTGTTACCGTCTGTTTAATTGCCGCGACTTCATTCATCATGTCTTCATCGACGTGCAGACGTCCTGCAGTATCAATGATAATAGTATCAAATCCATGATCCCTGGCATAAGAGACTGCATCCCTGGTTATCTTAACGGCATCTTTATCACCGGCTGAGAAAACTGAAACATCGATCTGTGTGCCAAGTGTTTTCAACTGTTCTATTGCCGCAGGACGATAGATATCAGCTGCAACAAGAAGAACCCTTCTGGATTTGGTTTTCAGGAACTTTGCCAGCTTTGCGCTGAAAGTTGTTTTACCTGAACCCTGTAATCCTACCATTAGAATGATTGTGGGACCCGAAGTATTGAGCCGGAGCTCATTTCTGGTTGCTCCCATCAGAATGGTGAGTTCATCATAGATGACTTTCGTTATCAGCTGTCCGGGTGTAATAGAATTCAGTACTTCCGTTCCGACAGCCTTTACAGTTACATCATCGATGAACTTTTTGGCAACCTTATAATTTACATCAGCATCTAAAAGAACGCGTCTGATCTCACGAAGTGTATCTGAAATATTAGTTTCAGTTAACTTACCCTGACCTCTAACCTTTTTTAGCGCTGTCTCTAATTTATTAGTTAAATCTTCAAACATATTTTGCAGACCTCAAAAATACCAAAAATTAACATTTTATCCAAATAATTCACTTAATCACGCTTTAAAGCATTCGCTCCGCTTACGATTTCCAAAATTTCCTTGGTAATGGCTGCCTGCCTTTCTTTGTTATATTTCAGTTGTAAAGTTCTGATAAGTTCTTTGGCGTTCTCAGTTGCCATATCCATGGCTGTCATTCTCGCACCAAGCTCGGCAGCATAGGATTCAAGGAGTATTCTCCAGATCTGAGAATTTAAATGCCGGGGAAGTAATTGATCGATTATTTCTTTTTTACCAGGTTCGTAGATATAATTTACCGACTGGCTAACAGGTGTGTCATTTTGCAATGTCGGGATTGGCAATAACTGTTCAACAACTATTTTCTGCTGAATAACAGATTTGAATTCATTATAGACCACGAGTACTTTGTCGAATTCCTGGTTAATATATCTGTTCTTCAGGTCATTAATGATCTCGAGCGCAATTGTATTGGTTAAGTGAGAAAAAATACCGGGGTACCTGCCCACCAGCTGCCGGTTCTCCCTTGTGAAAAAGTCCAGTCCTTTTCTTCCGATGCAGTAGAAAACAAGATTACCTGATGCAAGATATTCAGCATATTGTTCATTGGATACCTGCATAGCCTCACGAATAAGGTTCATATTAAAGCTGCCGCATAAACCGCGGTCAGATGTTACAACTACAATTGCGACTCTTTTAATTTCGCGGGCATTGAGCAATGGACTGTTAAATTCTTTTTCAACGGAAAGCAGATGCTGCAGCATCTGAGATATCTGTTTAGCATATGGCCTTGCGTTAAGAACATTCTCCTGTGCGCGTCTCAGTTTTGCAGCGGCCACCATTTTCATAGCTTTAGTGATCTGCTGTGTGTTTTTTACGCCGACAATTCTTCTTTTTATATCTCTTAAAGTAGCCATAATGCCCGGTGTTTATTCGCTTTTTTTAAATTTAGGTAAAAACTCTTCTACTGCTGCTTTAATTTTTTCAGTGACTTCCTTGGTAAGATCTTTTTCTACCCTGATTGATTCAAAGATATCATTATACTTGAGTTCAATAAATTCCAGAACTTCTTTTTCAAATCTTTTAACATCAGCAACCGGTATTGTTTCAAGATAGTCATTTGTTCCGATATAAACAGCCACTACCTGTTTTTCGACTGGCACCGGACAATAGAGTCCCTGTTTGAGCAGCTCCACCAATCTCGCACCTTTTGCAAGTGTTCTCTTGGTCGCTTTGTCAAGATCTGATCCGAATTTAGCAAAGGCTTCCAGTTCCCTGTACTGAGCAAGATCAAGTTTCAGAGATCCTGCCACGCGCTTCATTGCTTTTATCTGAGCATTACCGCCCACACGTGATACACTTATACCAACATTAATTGCTGGTCTCACACCAGCGTTAAATAAACTTGATTCCAGGTATATCTGTCCATCTGTAATTGAAATAACATTAGTAGGAATGTAAGCAGAAACGTCTCCCTGCTGAGTCTCAATTATAGGTAATGCAGTCAGGCTTCCGCCCCCTTCCGCGTCGCTCAGTTTTGAAGCACGCTCCAGCAGTCGTGAGTGCAGGTAAAATACATCTCCGGGATAAGCTTCTCTTCCAGGAGGTCTTCTTAAAAGTAATGAAAGCTCACGATAGGCCGCTGCCTGTTTAGAAAGATCATCATATATTACCAAAGCATCCTTTCCATTATCTCTGAAGTATTCGCCCAGAGTAGCGCCGGAATACGGTGCAATAAACTGTAAAGGAGCAGGTTCAGATGCGGATGCAGAAATAACAGTAGTATAATCCATTGCCCCATGTTCCTGAAGTTTAGCCACAACCTGCGCAATTGTGGAACTCTTCTGTCCAATCGCTACATAAACACAATAAACCGGTTTAACGCCCAGACGCTTTGCTTCAGGTGTATGCGTTGATTTCTGATTAATAATTGCGTCAATCGCAATAGCAGTTTTGCCTGACTGCCTGTCACCGATTATCAGTTCTCTCTGACCTCTTCCAATAGGAATCATAGCATCAATTGCAACAATACCAGTCTGCAGGGGCTGTTTAACTCCCTGCCGGGCAATAACACCAAGAGCTTTTCTTTCAATTGGCAAAAACTTATCGGTATTAATCGCTCCCTTTCCATCTATTGGTATACCAATAGGATTTACAACTCTTCCAAGCATTGCTTCACCCACCGGCATAGAAGCAACTCTTTTTGTTCTCTTTACGGTATCTCCCTCTTTTATTAATGAGGTATCACCAAATAATACACATCCTACGCTGTCTTCTTCGAGGTTCAGAACCATACCAAAGACATCGTTGGGAAATTCTACAAGTTCACTTGCCATAACCTGCGATAATCCATAAACTCTTGCAATACCGTCACCAACCTGCAGAACAGTACCTACATCATATATATCAACTTCAGCATCGAAGCCTGCAAGCTGCTTTCGTAAAATTGCAGATACTTCATCTGGTCTAACTTCTGCCATCTTATATTCCTTTGTAAATTTTCAATTAGTTTAAGGAAGTGTTTCCTTTGAGAAATTGTTCCTTTAATAACTCGAGCTGATGCTTAAGGGATGCATCAATAATTGTATCATCTATTCTAACTGTAAAGCCGCCAATTAGTTCCTTGTCCAGCGAAAAAGAAATTCTTACCTTTTTCCCTGTAAATTCCTCAAGCTTCTTTTGCAGTTTACTTTTATGTTCATCAACAAATTCTACAGAACTTTTCACCTCTGCGTTTACAATTCCCTGCTTTATATCGTTCATGCTGAGGAACCTCTGCATAATCATATATAGAAGGTTTTCCCTTTGCTTATGAACAATAAACTCCAGAAAGTTCATAGAGTCCGCTGAAATCTTTCCGGAAAAAATTTCAGAGAGAACTGAAAATTTGTTTTCTCTCTTTATTACAGGACTATCAAGTACCACCCGGAGGTCACGTGATGTTTTCAGCGTATTAAATACAAGCTGAACATCTGCTGAAACAGATTCAAACGAATTCTTCTCCTCAGCGAGTTCAATAAGAGCAGTTGCATATCTGTTTGCAATGTTGAGATCACTCATAATCAGTTCTTAGGTAGTTCATCAATATATTTATTTACTATTCTCATCTGTTTTTCTTTATCCAGATTCTCGCGAAGGATTTTTTCAGCTGCCTGAACAGCAAGTTCGGATATCTGAGATTTCAATGATTCAAACGCTTCATCCTGTTTTCTTTTTATTTCAGCACCGGCATTATCAACAATCTTTTTTGCTTCAGTTTTACTTTCCTCAACAATCTGTGCCTTAAGTTTCTCGGCAAAATCACGACCCTGAGCAATTATTTTCTGTGCCTCTTCCTCAGCCTTGTTCAGATTTGTCTGATTCAGCGCCAGCAGCCTTTCCGCCTCTGAACGGGCCTTTTCAGATTTATCCAGAGAATCTCTGATGAACTTTTCTCTTTCATCGAGAGCACCAAGTATAGGCTTCCATGCAATCTTTTTCAGGATGAGCAGAAGAATAATAAACGTAATAAGCATCCAGAATATCAATCCCGGATTTACATCAAGAAGTCCTCCATTGTGCTCTTCGGCTTCAACAAATAATCTTAAAGCTATAATAATTTGGGCTAACATTTAAATTCCTTCAAATTTGACTTGAGTAGAAGCTGGAGTGTATGTACACTCCTAACTTTTCAAAGCTAATAAGATACAAATAACCAGTGCAAACAGAGAAATACCTTCTATAAGAGCAGCAGCAATGATCATTGATGTTCTGATATCTCCAGCCGCTTCAGGCTGTCTTCCGCTGGCATCCATAGCTGAACTGGCAAGTTTACCAATACCAAAAGCGCCACCAATAACTGTTAATGCTGCACCGAATCCGGCTGCCAAGTATGCGAACTCCATTACTTTTCTCCTTATATGTTAAATAGATTAATGTTCCTGATGAACTGCCATTCCTATAAATAGCGAGGACAGCATCGTAAAAATGTATGCCTGTATCAGAGCCACCAGAATTTCAAGCAGATATATAAACAACGCAAATGCTATTGAAACAGGGGCCACAAAGTATGTCTGAAGAATAAAAATCAAACCAATAAGAGCAAGAATAACAATATGACCGGCGGTCATATTCGCAAAAAGACGAATTGCCAACGCAAAAGGTCTTGTAAACAATCCCATAACTTCTACAACAAACATTACCGGGAGGAGGAATGCAGGAACTCCATGAGGTATCAATCCCTTAAAGTATCCCCAGAAACCATTCTTCATAATTCCGCCCGCCTGAGTTACAATAAAAGATAACGCTGCCAGAGTTGCCGTAACTGAAATATTGCTTGTAACTGTAGCTGAATAAGGAAGTAGTCCGAGAAAATTACCTGTCAGAATAAAAAAGAATACCGTTAGCAGATAAGGTAAAAATTTCTCAAAACCTTTGCCGATAGTGGGACGTGCAATGTCATCCCTGACAAATACTACCAGAAGTTCAATCAGATTCGAAAATCCTTTGGGTATGAGACTCTTTTTATATGTTTTGGTAACTATACTGAATACCAGGATCAGAAGGAGCGCTGTGATCCACATAAAAACTACATGTTTCGTAATTGATAGATCGAGACCAAATAAATGGATCTGAGGAAGCGGGATACTTCCAAAAGGTTCGAAATCCACATACCTGCTATCCAGAATGTGATGAAGTATCCAGTCGCTATCAGAACTTTTTTCAGCGTGAGCTAAAGTATCCTGTACAGTTTGTACCGGGTCTGCTTGAATATATTTGAACATACTTTAAGCTTTTTTCCGAAGTGATGTTAATCTGTAATAATTTATTTCAAAAATTAATGATATAAAATATAATACTAAAAAAGCAAAAACAAATAACATAATTTGCAAATGAAAATATTTTATAAAGATAAAAAATAGCAATAAAATTAAGAACATTCTAATAATCATGCCGCCAAAAATAAATAAAATAAAGTTTTTGTTAGAATTCCGGTAACCTCTGTTGAATGCGTAAACAGACAAAATCACATTAATCAGATTCAGTATTCCGGCATAAACCGTGGATTGAACGAATAAGGATGTTATAGTTCCGGTCAGGTACAGCACGCCAATGATGGTATATGAAATAATAAACAACAATGCAAACTGGACAGATATTCTGTTCATTTTTTCTTCTTCCTGTTCAGCTCCAAAACAACCTTGATAACATTATAGATTCCTGCGAATCCGCCTAGAAATGAACAAACAATCGTTAGTACAGGGCTGGAATTAAACTTTCCGTCAAGCCAGTATCCCAGAAAAAACATTAATACAATCGTAGCGGCAAGTTGGAAGCCAAGACCCAGATATGGTCCAGCTTCCCTGTAAATAGCGGCATATTTGCCTGATTTTTTCTCAGGATCAGACATTCTTCAGAATATCTGCAGGTTCATGCTGATTAGTCATTGTACATTTTCCATCAAATCGCGCTCCGGGTTCTACAACAAGAATCTTGGCAGCCACATCTCCTTTTAATACTGACTTTGCTTCAAGTACAAGCTTTTCCTGAGCGTTCACAAATCCGACTATTCTTCCGCTAAGTGTAATATTTTCTGCTTTAACCTCCCCGTTTATTTCTGCAGTCTCGCCTAGTGTAAGGTTGCCCTGTACATCAAGATCACCGGTAATAACTCCGTCTATTCTGATATTACCCTCACTCTTTATTTTTCCTTCTATAAGAACGCCTTTACTGATGATACTTACATCCTCGAAGGATCCATTTTGCTTTTTTGTAATCATAATAACTCCTAATTAATTAAAACAGTTTGGGGATCAATGACCTGATTTGATTTCCAGATTTCAAAATGCAGATGGGGACCAGTCGTATCTAAACCGGTATTTCCGGTTAAAGCAATTAATTCTCCCTGGTGAACGGAATCTCTTAATTTTTTCATAAGCATAGAGCAGTGTTTATATACCGTAATATATTCATTTTCATGTATGATAATCATCATATAACCATCAGAGGCAGTATAATCAGCAAAAACAACAAAGCCGCCTGCCGCAGCCAAAACCGGGGTTCCGGTTTTAACAGCATAATCTACTCCAAAATGACCTTTTTCAGAATTATACTTTCTGCTCATAAAAGCATTTTTTACAGGAGCAATAAAAAAACTTTCAACAGAAGAGCTCCTGGTATTATTCTGCTCAGATGCAGCTAATTGCCTGAAAGCAGTTAAAATATTCCCGCCGAAAGGATTTACTTCCTTCTTTTGTGATGGTTCTTCCTGCTTTTTCCTCAATGAATCGATAAGAAGAGAATCACCAAGCGCAATAGCGTATTTCAACTTATTATTAAGATTGGAAAGATTTTCAAGCTCCCTGGTTAAAAAAATCATCCGGCTGTTTAGAATTTCTATCTTCTTCGACTGAACCGCAATTTCGTTATTATCGAATGCGAACAGCATATACTTTAAAGGAGTAAATGCCAGCAGTAATATGGTTAATATGAAAACCACTAACGCGAATGCTGAACCAAATAATATTATTTTACCAAGTCTTAATTTGATGCTTTTCGTCTGGATCCCTGAATAATTAGGAATTACCAGTAATGAAAAATCTTTTATTCTATGTAACTTTTCGGGATTCATTAGTTTGCTAAATTAGATATCAAAGTTCACAAAATCAATCATATAAAGAATTCAAAAGAATTTAATCAAATCATCATATTTAACAGATCCCTCCCGGATCAGTGCGGGTGTACTTTTTGTCAGATCAATTATAGTTGATGCGCTGAAAGATTTATTCCTGGAAGTATAGAAAATGGCATCAATGGAATTGCCGAATTCATACCTGATCAGTACCTGATCATTTAACGGGTCCTGGCCGCTTCTGTTCACACTTGTTGATATCAATGGCATTTTAATACTGGAAAGTAGCCGTTTGCAAAAACGATTTTCCGGAATTCTGAAGGCTGCAGTTTTCATCTTTAATTCATCTTCGGCATAGGCATTAAGTTTTAATACAACTGAAACCGGAGCAGGCCAGATATGATGAAGAAAATCAAGATGTCTTTCTGAAATGATATCTATATATTCCAGAATCAGACTAAGATCATTGATAAGGAAAATAAATTTCTGATCAGAAGCTCTGCCTTTGATATTTCTGATACGCTCAACTACCTCTCCTTTAAACGGGTTTCCACCGAAACCATATATTGTATCAGTGGGATAAGCGAAGACTCCTGATTTAAGATAAAGCTCTGAAGCTTTATTTACAGCTTCATCAAAGTTTTCATCTATATTTATTAGTTCGCAATTATGATCATTCATTTGGATATTATTCTGTTTAATGCACTCTTAATATTATTTATATCTATTTTATGCGCGCAGTCAAAAGTACCTAAAGGACATGCCTGATGACCATGTATGCCGCAGGGTTTGCATTTCAGGTGAGTATAATTTATTATTTCACTTTTTTCATAATAAGGATAAAATCCGAATTCAGGTATAGTGGAGCAATAAATAGTCACCACGGGAATACGGGCACACATTCCAAAATGAGTCGGGGCGCTGTCATTCGATACAAGCAGATCGCAGTGTTTAAGTATCTCAATAGATTCTCTTATACTGAATTCTCCGGCTGTATTTATAATTCTCCCTTCCGGAAAATCCTGTGCGATTTCATCGCAATACTTCTGATCGGAACTTCCTCCTGTTATAATAACTGTAAATCCACTACTGATTAAAAACCGGATTATCTCCTTAAAATATTCTGCCGGATATCTCTTCGTGTACCAGACCGATCCCGGAGCAACAGCGGCATATCTTTGGGATCCAGGTAAGAAGTTGCTTATCTTTTCCTCAATAGACCGGTTTCCTTTTATCTCCGGAAGAATGCGCCACTCTTCATCAGCTAACTCAATTCCTGCCAGAACCAGATTACGCTTTACTTCATGCGAAGAAGGGTCATAAGGAATTAAATATTTATATACATATGAAAAGGATGAATTTGAAAATCCATACGTCTGCCTCACTTCTGTTAAGAATACGAGCAGAGCTGTTCGGAACGAACGGTGTGGTGCGTAAATGACAGAATATTTTTCTGCTTTTAATTGCCGTGCAAGCCTGAAGAGACTTATAACAGATTTATCTTTGCCATGTTTATCATAAATAATAACCTTATTTACCGCATCACTGTTCTCGAATATTTCCCGGGAACGCGGGGCGGCTACGACATCGATAAGCTTATCCGGATTACTTTTCTTTAACTGCTGGATCATTGGAAGTGTTAATACCGCATCACCTATAAAAGCAGTTTGTATTATTAAAATTTTCTCCTGCCTGTTCAGTATTTCCATATATTGTGCATCCAGAGCCATTGTTCAGGATATAGTCGTATGAAATCTTCAAGTATTAACATGTAATCCTGATTGAATTTAATAATATTATCTGCCTCAGTTCCTTTATAACTCTCCACATCAATGTGTTTAAGAACAATTTCATAAGTATGATCCTCATGCCTCATGCACATCGCGACTATTACCGGAGATTTGGTTTTAAAAGCCATGGCTGCTGTTCCGGGGTAAGTAGCGGTGCTCTGATTAAAAAATTTTACACGCACTCCTTCCCGGGGTCCCCTCTGATCACCAACTATTCCTATAATATTTTTATTCTGTAACTCCCTGAATACATTTTTTACAGATACTCCAAGTGGAATTACTTTATTTCCGAAACTTTCACGCATACTGTTCAACCAGCCGGAGACAAACTGGTTTCTCTGCTGTTTTACAAGAACTGAGATCGGAATGTTAAGGAAAATCCCCATAGCCACTGCGCCCAGCTCCCAGTTACCATAATGAGCAGTAAGCATAATAAGTCCCTTTTGTTTTTCAAAACACTTTTTCGCGAATTCTAAATCAGAGAACTTAACAAATGACCTGATCTTATCAGCTGATAATTTCGGAACACAAAGGATCTCAAATAAAGTTATCGCAAAGCTCCTGTAGCTTTTAAATGCTATTTCACTAATTCTCTTTTCTGAATATTCAGGAAAGGCCTTTCTGAGATTGGAGAGAACTACTTTTTTTCTGAGTGGAATAATATAGAAAAACACGTATGCAAGTATTATACCTGCATAACGTGCTCTTCTGATACCTATAAGATTGGATATCCTTACAAATATTTTAAATAATACAAATTCGGTTTGGTTCTGTAAAGACACTTTAGTTAGTCTGTATTCTTCTCATCCAGTTATCATCCCGTAATTCTCCCCGTTTAGTGGAATGCAGGAGTTCGTAGTTGGAAAAACCAGTTACATCGCCAAATACAAAAATTACTCCCCCTTCAAGTTGATTATACTGCCAGATTTCGTAAGGCTTCTTATCAATGTCATTAGGATATCGGTCGATCTCATCAGGTTCGCCATATATAATAAATACGCGTCCTCTGTCAGTTCTTACTCCGGATCTGTTTATTGTGCCAAATTTTTCTTCAGTAACTCTGACCCGATTCATATAATCATTATAAAATTCATTTTCAGCTGTCATAGGATCCCTGTCCCTCTTTTTCCAAAACTGATAGAGAAATTCGCGCTTTGCCTCAACAGATTCCATTTTGTTATATTGATCTATTTCCGCCCCGGCAGCGACATACTTTGATTTCTGAAATAAATCATCGCATTCTTCGACAGATAAAACGCTGTACTGGCTGCTAAGCAGGTCTGTATTACCGGCTGTTGATTTTGAAGAATCTATAACATTCGGATTATATATATAAAATCTTTTTGCAGTTGTTACGCCGTAATTTTTAACGGAGTCGATGAGAGATATTACCAGGGTATAAGAATCAGTAGGATATTTTGTCAGATTCATCGTCCCGACTTCAACCCGTGAATTACTTAATCTTGATATTCTTTTAACTTTCTGAGATACAAGCTTATTTTTACTGTTTATGAGCATCGTATTTACCTTAAGCTCTGCACCCAGAGAATCTTTCTTGAGATTATATATTTCGGAATAATAATAAAGGACTGGAATTCCCTGACCGAAAATCATTGCCGGATTTGGCATCACTTCGAGAGTATTTTTGTAGAAGATTGATTTTGAATCGGCATTCTCCTGCTTAATATTAGAGGATAACTGAATGTCGCTTATATTGACCTGCTGCCCCATAAGAGGATCTACTTTTATAACCTCTGAGAAAGATCGGGTCTGTGTTGAATCTACACCGTCACTCCCTGATACTACACAATAATATACACCTTTAGGTACAACAAACCCAACCACACCAATCAGGCTCTTATCTGTAGTATCGACAGTCGTGCTGACCGGATTATCAATCCTCCAGTCCTTGTTCAGGATAAAATTTCCGCTTACGCTATCCTGAAGTTCAATATGCAGCACTGCACGCGAGATTGCATTTTCCGACTCTTTTACTGTTGATAGATCACTTTGCCGGAAAGAATAATAAAATTCAACATAATTCGAAACACTATCATATCCGAATCTCGCGTAATCAAAATCAAAGTTAAAGTTCCCCTGAGCACTAATTAACATCGGCATCAGGAATAAAAATAAAATAAGCTTTTTCATTCAACCTTCTTTGTTTTATACAAAATTACAATAATATAAAGATAAATAAAAGCGAAGATTTCGGTGCTGGACACTCATATTTACCTGTTCTTGTACCCGCCAGATAATAAAATAGTTTCATTTTTAACCAGAATATTTACTTTTGAACAGCCTGATAATCTGCATAGCAAACATAACGATCTGTTATAATTCTCTGACAAGATAAATTAGTAATTTTTGTAATGCATTTGTCCCGGAGGGACATAATCTGCATTAGCAAACATACCCCACCCGATACACAGCCCGCAGGGGCGGTATATGTTTTGAAAACAAAATAAATGAATGGATCTCAGAAGGGATTATTACAGCCTCAGATTAAGCCCTTCCCGGAAAACATCCGGGAAGGACTCTTACTACCTAAATTATTCCAGGAATAGTTTTACGGTAAATATATGGTTTGGCTGAGGGAATTCCTGAACCGTACGATATGCATAATCAAAATTAATCCCCATACCTTCCGCAAAGCCGTAATTCAGACCGGCTCCAAAAGTAGGGCCATATATCTGATCGGCATTATTCTGGAGAAGCATATCATACCCGCCACGAATGAAGAAGGCCTGCATGAAATTGTATTCTAATCCCACGGCAAGCTGATCTTCAGCCACGTTATTATTTCTGAACCTTGTTGCAATATCCAGATTATTTTGTTCATTGAGCGCGAACCTGTAAGATGAACTTAGTTCAAAATAGCTTGGGATCTGAAACTCCTCAGCAACAGCTTGAAACACACCTCCTGAAGAACCTGGTTGTGTTCCGGGAATTTCTGTACTCGACTGAAGATCGGCACCACTGTAAATCATATTAGAGCCTACGTTATTTACAGCAGCAGCGATCGCTAGATTATTTCCAAATCTATACTGTACTCCAAAATCGAGCGCAAAACCAGTCGCGCTGGTATTGATTATTGTTTCCTGAATTATTTTTGCATTTACACCCACCGAAACTCTATCCGTTATTACCTTGGAATAAGAAAGCCCTGCAGTTAAAAATGTGGGTGAATAATCTGCACCTGTCCCATCGGGATTTTCAACGGTGGTTATAGGTATATCACCGAAATCCAGAGTCTTAAAAGAAAAAGCAAAGGAACCAAGATCTCCTAATTTTGTACCTACGGCGAAATAGGAGACATTAATATCAGCAATATAGGACATGTAGCTGAACATAGCTTCACTGGAATGCCCCAGGTCTAATCCGGCAGGATTATAATAAATTGCCTCCAGACCGGAAATATTCGCAAGGAACGATCCTCCTGTGGCAATACCTCTTGCTCCTACAGGGATTAATAATTGTTCAGCACCGGTGGTTCCTTTTCTGGAAGGATCACCTGCAAACAGCATCACGGGGATCATTAAAATCATTACAATAACAATATATAGTCTTTTCATTTTTTTGTTTCTCCTAATCTCTTTTTCTTTAAAATCTCTGAATTTGTTTCTGCGGCATGATGATGGCAAATTTCAGAATCTTTTCGCCGAATTCCGGAGAATTAACTATCGCAATGTACATACCGGATGCTACACGCAATCCTTCTTCATTCAAAAGGTTCCAGCGCAGGTATGGTGATGCGGGTCCTCCCATTTTATCCTGTGTACGCAGAGTTCTGATTAAAGAACCAGAGAGTGTGAATATTCGTATATCTATATTCTGTGGAAGATTTGAGAATGTAACAAACGGCTCATCCGGATTATCATTGTTATAACTTGTGCCCGGATTAAAAGCAAAAAGCGGATTTGGAAATACATTCACTCTTTCAAAAAGCGCTTTCTTTTCTTCAGCTGAAAGCTCACCTCCCGGACTGGTAGTGAAAGTAAATACATCATTGTTTGTATAAGGGTACACAGTTACAGGAGTTGATACTATACCATTCTGAATATTCATTCCCGGATTGACTTCAACTCCTGCGACATATAGAGCATTAAACCATCCCGACTGAGCGATCTTTCTTTGAACAGGATCAACTGCTGCAGCAGCAGGGATCGTATAACCCTTAAGATCAGCCCATACTGTCTGAGTTCCAAAGTTCCCTCCGGTAAGAGCGATATTGGCGGGTTCAGCCGTATAGTTTTCATTAAAGATTATTATATATTCAGAAGTTTTCTTAATTGTATCAGATGGGGTCCACTGACCATCAGGTACTCCGCCTAACGCAACACTTTTCTCAATAAAACCAACAGCAAGCTGTCTGGTTTCACCATAAACACTATCTACTACCCAGGCAGTAAAAGGTACATCAACATATCCCTCTCCCAGGCGTCCTGTAGCACCTCTGCCTACAGTATCAGCAGCAGTAATTCCCGCTGCATAAGTATAAGCTGATCTTCTCTGAATTACACTGCCAAGATATCCATTGAGATATCTGTAAGCTTTACCGGTTTCTCCAAATCTCAGTTCCACCCTTTTTAACTGGTCAGCCCTGATAAAGGAGCTTTGTATTGACGATAAACCTGCCAAAGCTGTCCCTGCAGGAACAGGTTTTCCCTGCGGAATATCCTTCCCTATATAAAACACTCCGGTGCCGCGAGCTTCATCAAAGTCCTTCAGTACAGTGTCTATCCCTGAAACCTGGGGATCACCAAGGGTAGGAGTGATGTTCTCAACTCTTACAATAAATCCCTGGCGTTCATTGGGAGTGGAGATATCATTTGATCCGTAAGAATATTCTTTTGAACGATCTATCAGTACCTCACCCGCGGTTTCATCTGTTAATCTCCAGAAAGGCTGGTATGTAACCGATGCACTATCAATTATGAAATCAACTTTGTATGTATGTCCTGTGAGTTTGGTTTTATCTACTACATCATATGTTACAAGTCCGCTTGAAGGTCCCTGAACCTGTTCTGCAGGCACAATTGACGCGGGAGGGCTATACATATCACTTCCGACAACAACCGTAAAGATCTGCGGTATATTTTCTGATTCACCGGCAAATGCTGCGCCGCTGATCATATAATCACCCGGAGTTCCGAAAGCAGCACCATCTCTGTTTATAAGAGCATCATAGTTAAGCCCGTATCCTGTGATAGCAAAATAATAGGGTTTACCTTTAATGATGGGTCCGCCTGTAAACGGGTCAGCCGTAACTCTCAATCGGATCTGTCCGGTTGCGCTGTCAGCATAAATTGAATATGGAAGCTGGTTTACGCTGTCGCTTTGCGCGTATTGCAGCAGCACAGCCTGAGTCTGTGCATTTTGTTTATACACATCATGTATAAAATTATTCAGATCATAACTGGCCAATAATGTAACATTAGGTACATTATTGACTGTTTCCGCAGTGGTATTTGTCCTGTAAGCCCAGACATTATAACCTTCAAATTTAATATTCCAGGCAACTGTACTGTCTGCAAAAGTTACCTGTCTTCTTGTATTCCAGGTAATATCAATTACGTCCTCGCCGGTTGTAACAACGGGTCTAACTGCGGGAGGAGTTGGCGGAGTTCTGAAGTTATTGTCATATATGAACTGAGCAAAGGTTGATATACGTTTAGCTTCGTTAACTGAAAGCAGGGATGTTGTACCGCGTCCGACTACATACGCCACAACTATATTTACCGGTTTACCTGCTTCAAGAGTAAACGGTCCCGTATTTGACATTTGTCTTTCATCAGCAGGATTAGTATTGATCCATCCGCTGTTAGCAACGGGATCTCCTGAATACCAGAATTTATTATTTACCAGAGCGCAATTAACGCCTCCCGCAACTGTACCGAATGTCCATGAACATGGGTCTAAGAATTCACCCTGCTGGTTTCTACCCAACATGTAGTATCTTGCTTCGATATGGTTATCAGGATCTCCGATATCAGGATGTGACTGAATATAATGTACAAAAGAAGAAAGTCCAAGATTTTTTGCTCCCGGAATAGAATCAACCCCTCTTATCTGACCTTTAACATTATATGCATTAGTAAGAGGAGTATCACCCTGATCAAAAATTCCATTCGCATTTACGTCGGTAAATGTTTGACCCGGAATATATGCCAGTGGTCCCTGAAAGAAGTCAATAAGGAAACACGGGGAATTAGGTCCGTATTCAGCGTCACTTCCCTTATCATAAACAAATCCTGCATTTAGCGTTGTATCACTGCCCACCAAATCATTAAGATGATCTCCTAAGTCAGGATCTGCCCAGACCCCGAAATATACTGAATCCAGGGTTGGAGCTTTGGAACCGGTGTTTAAAAGATTATATCTCACAAATACCAGGTTGCCAAGCAAACCGGCAGAAGCATAACCGAAAACAGTTTGTCTTATTTCGATGCCCTGCGGATTGTTTCCTATCCATGTTCTTAGCGCGGGATCTACAGCATCATTATAAACACACCATACGGTCTGATCTCCTAAAAGATCAGGTCTGTCCTCTGTAGGATCCCATATACCATTAGCATTCAAATCAACGGGATTATAAACACTGTCGCCATCTCCATCATAAAATTCTGCGCCAAGCGCTACAGCATCCTGCCAGTCGGTCCAGCTTTCCGCAAAATCGCCATCTTCCTTAGATACAACATATAATTGTGCTCTGGGATCGTTTCTGCCGCTTTCTATTGTTCCGGGTACATAATCCTGAACACGTGAAGCAGAAGCTACTCCGTTTGCCCATAATTGGCCATTTGTATATCCGCTTAAGAAGAATCCCGAAGAGAAGAGGAAAACTTTACCGTCAAAATGGCCGCCGGCATCCCCGCCAAACTGAACATCTGCAATAACACCTTCTCGGTTTAGCGGAAGATCAACATTATTAATCTGCATTCTGTAGGCATCACCTGCCTTCAGATTTGTTTTGTTAACACCCTTTTTACCTGATTTATTTTCTGCATAAGCACCCTGGATCAATACTAATATAAGTATCGCAATAAAAGCTGAAACAATTAGATTTATCTTTTTCTTCATTTTTAAACATCCTGCATTTATTTTCAGAGTTATAAAGCAATATTTGAAAAGTTCATCCGCAGACCTAATCTTATCAGGCGCGGAATACCAAAGTTCAAAGGATTTCTTTCGAGCGCTATATAATCTGTGACAAAGTTATTGTTACCCAGCTGGTTGGCTTTTTCAAGTGCCACTTTCTTTCCTTCTTCACTGTTAAGCCAGCCGGTAGTAAGCGCGCTTCCGGTGGACTGATAAACGTTAACCACATTTTGTGCATCAAAAAGATTATCAATCCATACATAAGGTGTAAGTATTAGATTACCTAAAGAAAATCCTTTTTCTACTTTCATATCTACCCTGAAAGATCCGGGGCCGTAAGTTGAGTTAACATACCCGCGTGTTTCACCAAAATTCGTAGTCCCGGCAAGCAGGTTCTGCGACTCAAGCGGAGTATAAGGAAAACCGCTGTTGAATGAGAGTAATATGTTCGCGCTTACTAATTCAAAAAATCCAAGTTTGTCTTTGGGAACAAAGAAATCCAGATTAACCACACCCGTATGTCTCTGGTCAAAATCAAGTGGTGCAATAACTTTGGGTATTTCACCATTAGTATTCCTGAAAGCCGCAGTAAATGAACTGTTTGTTGATGAACCGGTTCCTTCAGATAACGAATATGTATAATCCAGTGATATTCCGAAATAAGACATCCTGGTAACATCCAATGTGAAAGCAAAACCTTTTATGGTTCCAAAGTCGGTATTCATTGGAGTAATATAACGAAGAGTTGCTCCACCCTGCTGCCTCTGGAAAAAGACAGTAGATGTGTTAATCAATCCTCTGGTGTTTTTATAGAAGGCAGTCAGATTAATCGCGGCAACATCCGCAAGTGCCTGACGGAATCCGATTTCGTACTGTGTCGTAACCTCACTTTCAATATGTCCGTTGTTCAATAACCAGTTATTATCAGTTATTAAAAAATTGAGATCGTTAACAGTAGTATATAAATCCTGCAGTGAGGGCTGCTGTACAAATCTTCCATATTGCGCATGGAAGACAGTATTATCTGTAACAGGGAATCCCAATCCGATTCTTGGTGAAAGATGGAATTCCGCTTTCTTTGTTATAAAGTCTTCAGCGTCATACTCATTCGGGTTACCGAAAGCATAGGGTAATGTGGGATCCCTGAGAATGTCTGCCTGTGTATCCAGGTAATCAGCCCTTAACCCGACGTTCAGAACAATATCTTCCAGCTCGAAACGGTCCTGTATATAAGCATAAGCCTGCATTGGCTGTCTCGGTTCAGCAGGATGCCCCAAAGCAGTTTTAGTTTGTCCTGTTATATCATAGCCGAAATATGTAGGAAGCTGCTGGCGGTATCTTTCTTCAGCAGGAAGATCTCTCACACCATCCAGTGCTAAACCAACTGGCGCAATTGAGTAAAAACGAAGCAGATTATAATAGAACCCTCCCCCTACTTCAATCAGATGATTCGACAGCTGGCTGGTAAAATCTGCGTCTGCTGTAAAAGTAGAATTTTCAGTTTTCTGGTAAAGATTGCTCACCCTGCCTTTAGCAAAGAATACTCCAACAGGATCATAGCCCAGTCGCAGACCATTTCCGAGAAGATCAACCCCGATCGTTTTATTTGCCCCAACATCTCCGTAGGCTTCAAGATTGTCAAACCATACTCCGTCACCCGTCTCATCCTGAAATAATCTGTATCCTAGATTAAGGTTCCAGAATGCGTTAGCGGATAAATTCTGTGAAATTCTTGCACTTGCAGATCCATTAAGTCTTTCCGTAAGCGGATTATGCTCTGAGTTATTTTTGGCGTATTGATGCAGATATGTTCTGAAATTTCTGGTGTTGAGGTTTCCGCTTAATTTTACTGAAAACGCCCCGAGATTGTGACTCGTTTTCGCGGTAAATCTCCACACATCAGCTGAAGTATTCGGCATTGCAGCAGAGGAATATCCAACCGAAGGAATCTCAACAGATACCGCTCTGGGATCACCATCACTGAACCAGCCTCTTTCTGCTGATAAAAACATTGTATGTTTTTGCAGACCCGGGAAAATCGGTCCGCTCAGATTGAAAGTATAAATATTATATCCGTGGTCATCAGTAAACTCAGAACTGACAGCGTCCGCGTACACCCCGTACTGGGGATTTCCTGATTTGGTAGTAACGTTAATTATACCCGACTGAGCCTGGCCGTATTTGGCTTCATATCCGCCAATCTGGAAAGTAAGCTGTTCAATAGCAGAATTACTAACCTGTGAGTAATTTTGTCCGGTATATATATCATTCTGAGCGACTCCATCAACGACATACAATACTTCGCCTCCTCTGCCGCCCCTTACATTCAGGGTTGCGTTACCAGATGCGCCGCTGGTTTCAGCATCGTCTGCATTGCCAATTTGTCTTACCACACCTGCCTGTAATGATGCAATGTTTTCAACACCTCTTACAGGCAGCCTTGCAATATCTTCGGAATCAACTACCCTGACTGTATTGGTTGCTTTCTCTTCGAAGAATTTTTCATCGGAAACAACTATCTCCTGAAGCTCTACACCTGCCGTAAGCTCAACATCAATTTCTTTGGTAATACCGCCGACGATGTTTACATCATTAAAAACTCTTGTACTATAACCAACATAACTGAACCTGATTGTATATGTACCCGGAGGAACATTCAATATATAGTAATTACCTTCAACATCCGTTGCCGCGCCAAGATCAGTATTCATTATAACAACGTTTACACCGATGAGGGCTTCCCTGGTCGATGCATCGATAACTGTACCCTGTAACTTACCTTGTGCGGATTGACTGTATGAAGTGTAATTTATAAAAAGTGTGAACGCTAATATGCCAAATAAGTATTGTACATACTTCATCTCTTCTCCTCCTTATAAAAAATGCTTCTTTTTAATAAAAAAATAATAATGGTTTAAACTATCAAGAGACTAAAAAATCCCCGGAATTGATCCATTTAGATCTCTATGCGAATAAGACTGAATGATTTTTAAAAGGTGCCTGTGAGAGCAGAGAGACGGATGGTATGTTATTAATAACCTCCGGGGTTTTCCGTAACCCCGGAGGTTTGCATTTTCTTCAGCCCCGATTACTGCAGGGTCAGATCATTATCAGGTATGATGATTTTAATTACTCGTACAATAAAAACTAAATCCAGACTTATTACTATTCCAGCATCAGCTTAACTGTAAAGACATGATTCGGATTTGCAAACTCTTTTACGGTCCGGTAAGCATAGTCTAAAGAAACACTTAATTCATCGGCTATATAATAATTTATTCCTGTGCCCAGTGTTGGTCCGTAAATCTGCTTCGCATTATCAGTAAGCATCATATCATATCCTGCCCTGATAAAAAAAGTATTCATGAAAGCATATTCTATTCCAAACGCAAGCTGGTCTTCAGATGAACTGCTGCTTCTGTATCTGCTACCTGCCATAAATTTATTCTGATCAAAAACATTAAAATGGTATGCTGTACTGAACTCCACATATCCCGGAACCGGCGATTCCTCTGCAACTGCCTGGTAAATTCCATTTCCTGATCCCAATGCGGATCCGGGTACAGTAGTCTTTACCTGCAGATCAGAGCCTGTATAGGACATATTAGTTCCTATATTTTTTACTGCAGCGCCAAGGGAGAAATTATTGATTGAATACTGTGCTCCGAAATCTATCGCTGCACCTGCAGCAGCACTGTTCAGAATGGATTCATAAATTATCTTAGCCGAAAAGCCGATGGAAATCTTATCTGATACTTTTTTACCATATGAGAGAGCTGCAGTAATAAATGAGGGAGTATAAAAGCTGCCCGTTCCATCGGGATTGTCGACTGTGGTTACAGGTATATCTCCGAAGTCAATTGATTTAAAACTTATTGCAAGTGAACCGAAACTCCCCAGTCTTGAACCTATTGCAAAATAAGATACATTTATATCAGCAATATAACTCATGTAGCTGAACATCGCTTCATTATTTGCGCCCAGATCCAGCCCGGCCGGATTGTAATACAAAGATTCTAATCCTGTTATATCTGAAAGAAAAGCGCCGCTCAATGCAATACCGCGCGCGCTGACCGGAATAAGCAGCTGTTCGCCGCCTGTGGTTCCATTCCTGGAAGGATCTCCGCCATAAATCCTTATAAAAGAAAAAAGCAAAGCTAAGAGTATATATTTTTTCATTTTCTTTCTCCGGTCAAAATCTTTGGATATCTTTCTGCGGCATTATCACAGAAAATTTTAACACCTTTTCTCCCAATGCCGGCGATGAAACAATAGCCAGATAAATTCCTGAAGCAATTCTCAGTTCATATTCATTAAGCAGATTCCATCTGATAAAAGGTGAATCCGGTCCGGACTGTTTATCATTCGTAGTCAATGTCTTAATCAATTTACCTGAGATGGTAAAGATCTTTATGGTAACTTCCTCAGGCAGGTTGGAGAAAGTAATAAATGAGTCATCAGGATTATTATTGAAATAGCTTCCTGAAGAGTTGTACGCGAACAAGGGATTTGGAAAAACGTTTACCTTTGAGAATAACTCCTTCCTCTCTGATTCAGTTAACTTACCCTGGATTTTTGTTGTGAATCTGTAAACATCTCTGGATGTATATGGATAAACTTCAACAGGTATTTCAAGTTTCGATCCGGGTAATATATTCTTGTTCTTCTTTATTTCCATACCCACCAGATAAAGCGTATTCAGCCAGTTTGATGCAGCTGCAGATCTCTGATAACCGGAAACACCAGGAACATCCTTTGGTATGATGTAACCTTTCAGATCAGCCCAAATGGTCTTGCCATTATGTGTTATCCCTCTATACTCTGCCTGGCTGCCGGTTTCATCATATGGTGCGTCAAACACCATTATATATTCACCTGAGGAACGAATGTTTTCTCCGGGATTCCATTCCCCGTCAGGAATGCCGCCCAGTGCTTTAGATCGTTCGATGATTCCGACAGCAAGTTGTTTTGTTTCCCTGGTTAATGTGTCCACTACCCATGCAGTAAACGGAACATCAATGAATCCACTCCCGATTTTTCCAACCGGGCCTTTTCCTATAGTATCATCAGCAGTGATTGCTTCAGCAAAAATGTAAGATCCCTTCCTCTGGATAACACTTCCAAAGTAACCATTCAGATATCTGTATGCTTTGCCTGGTTTATCAAATCTTAATTCAACTCTTCTCAATTTATCAGCTCTGACAATGGAGGTCTTCATTGTAGAAAGCGCAGGCAGGTCTTTACCTCCCGCAAAAGTTTCTGTGGTGCTCAGTTGGATATCCTTACCAAGATAATATACCCCTGTTGCCCGGGCACGCGAAAAAGGATTCAATGAGTTATCTGATGCAGTGAACCTTGGAGTACCCGCCTTTGGCTTTAATTGTTTTATTCTGGGTATAAATCCATCAATTAAAATATCTGATGCAATGGAAGATCCGTTAAAAAGATACTCATTACAGGAATCTATCTTAATTTCACCGGTACTCTCATCTGTCAGCCGCCATAGTGAATTATAATAAACCGAGCTGCTGTCAGTAATGAATTCCACCTTATATGTGTGACCATTCAGTAAATCCTTTTGAACAACATCATAGGTTACAGTGCCGGATGAAGGACCTTCAGCTTTAACTGCGTCTATGAGATCTACAGGCGGACTGTACAGATCTTCTCCGACTATCACCGAAAAGACCTTGGGAGTGCTCTCATTTTGTGATTTAATACTGGCGCTGCTGATGACATAATCACCTGAAGAACCGAATGCGGCTCCGCTTCTATTAAACAGATTATTATAATCCAGAGAATAGGAAGTAACGGCAAAGTAATAAGGTTTCCCTTTTATCAAAGGTCCTCCCGTAAACGGATCGGATGTAATCCTTAATCTGATTTTTCCTGTTTCGATTGCATATGTTGAATGATCAAGCTGATGATCATCACTGCTTTTCAGAAATTTCTTTTCTACAGCTACTGTTAGAAAATCCTGCTTATAAATGTCATTAATAAAATTCCTCATATCATAACTGGTAATCAGTTTTCTGTTAGGATGATCATCAATCGTTTCTGATGGATTATTTGTTTTATATGCATAAACATTATATCCTTCGAATCTCAGATCCCATGCAGGAGTCTCGCTCATAAAATTCACCTGGGTAGAAGTCTCCCAAAGTATATCGATCAATCCTTCCGATGTTGATACTTCAGGAAGAACATCGGGCGCGTCAGGAGGATCAACGAAATTGTTATCATAAAAATACTGCGCAAGAGCGGAGTTTTTCTTTGCTTCATTTACTGATGAAAGCGGTGTATCTCCGCGGCCCATTATATAAGCCGCTACAATCTCGACCGGTTCACCTGCCTTTAATTTGAATGGACCGGTATTGAGCATCATCCTTGTGTCCCCCTCATTTGTATGCAGCCAGCCGAGTTTTGTTACAGGATCACCGGAATACCAGAAATATGGATTTATGTCTTTACAATTTTGCTGTAGTACTATACCATTATTCCAGGTACATGGATTTAAAGGTAATCCCTTGCCGTCAAGTCCCTTCATGAAATTTCTTGCGGTGGTTGCATCCATAGGATCACTCAGGGAAGGATGACCGTTAATATTATTTATAAAAGAAGATATCCCGGCAATTCTTGCTCCCGCAATAGTACCTGCAGGAATTCTGCCTCTCTTTATTTCAGCATATTGAAGAGGAGTTTCACCACTGTCGAAGAATCCATTCTCGTTTGTATCTACAAAAGTCTCTCCGGGTATATACACATGAGGTCCCTGGAAGAAATCAACCAGGAAACAGGGAGGATTAGAACCATAAACCTGGTCATATGATTTGTTATAAATAAATCCTGCATTAAGCAGAGTGTCGCATCCCACTAAATCATCCCACGCGATCCCGAGATCAGGATCATTCCAAACTGAAAAATAAACTGAATCCAGAAGTTCAGCTTTGGTTCCGGTATTTAAAATTTTATAGCGGATAAAGATTACATTGCCCAGAGGACCCGATGATGAATATCCGAATACTGTCTGCCTGATCTCTATTCCCTGAGGCTCCTGTCCCGGAAATCTCCTTAACGCTGATTCCAGTCCGTCATTATAAACGCACCAGATGGTCTGATCACCTAATATATCAGGGCAGTCTTCGTGAGAGTCCCAAATTCCGTTATTGTTCAGATCCTCGGGAATATATTTGCCGTCCGGATTTCCATCATAAAAATCAGCTCCCAGATCAACTGCATCACTCCAGCTAAGCCAGCTCTGTGCAAAATCACCTTCGGATTTGCTGACTACATATAATTTTGCCCGGGCATCATTTCTTCCGTTCTTTATTGTTCCCGGTATATAATCATTCCAGGAAGGATATGTTGCTTTATTTGCCCAGATTAGATTTTCATTTTTTCCGCTTAGATAAAAACCTCCGTTATAAAGGAATATTCTATCATCGAATTTTCCCCCGCCGCTTTCTGCCAGAAGTCCGGTATTATCCAGCGGCAGAACGATATTATTTATTTGAATTACATATGTTTCATCACTGGTTTTTTTAATGGATTTCGATTTTTCTTTTTGTTCATATTTTGTGAAGGCAAAAGACAAAATAACCGCGGCAGTTATAAAGATGTAAAAAGATCTAGAGGAAATTTCAGGAAACCGCATAATCACTCCGGGTTAACAAATACGCTCGTGCAAAATATGAATTTTGAAGCAGGAATTCTAATTATTTTTCAATTGAATTTTGTGGAAGGCACTGAAAGATACAAAAAAAAGGCTGTCTTTGAGGGACAGCCTTGTATTGAGATCTAATCAGTAACTAGAACGCGAACCTGACCGAGAATAAATGATTTGCATCAAAATATCTTGTGGTACGGTAAGCATAATCAACAGCTATATCAACACCGCTGTTCAGGTTAAATCCTGCACCGAAAGTAGGTCCGTATATCTGTTCCTGGTCCTGTTCAACCTGAGGCATATAAGTATAACCGCCTCTTACGAAGAACATTTCCTTGAAATTAAGTTCACCGCCAAGTCTGTATTCGTCATTGGAAAAGTTATTATTCGAGAAAGTTGATGATAATACTAATCCCATGTCATTCATAACCTGCTTCTGATAAGCAACACCTAACTCAAGTTGTGAAGGCAGTTCAAAGGATTCTGCTTCAACTGCATAATATTGTTCGCCTCTTAGTGCCGTACCTTCAGTTGCTTTTCTTAATAGATCCGGACCCTGGAAAGACATCTGAGGACCCAGGTTCTTTAATACAACTGCTACCTGCAAACCTTCAACACCTGCAAGTGAGTGATACTGAACGCCTGCATCAAATGAAAATACAGTTGCGCTTGTTCTTACAATTTGTTCACTTGTCACCTTAAGGTTTACACCAGCCTGAATTCTGTCGGTTAGAGCATTTGAATAAGATACACCCATTGTTACATACGTTGGTGAGAACATGGCGCCTGTACCTGATGGAGCCTCCACAGTTGTAACTGGTATATCACCGAAATCCAGTGATTTAATACTGAAACCTAATGAACCCAGACCTTCAAAATGTACTGCAACAGCGGCATATGATACACCGATATCAGCTATATATGTCATATGACTAAACAATGCTTCAGCACTTTTATCGGTCCTTCCGAGACCTGCTGGATTATAGAACATTGCTTCAACACCTTTTAAACCAGTGATATATGCACCATCCATAGCCATGCCTCTGGCACCAACCGGTATCAAAAGTTCCTGTGCACCGGCAGTACCATTTCTTCTGCCTCCTCCGGCATAGGAATCATTGATAGTAGCAACTAACAATAATCCCATTAGTAATGATATAAAAACTTTTGTCATTTTATAATACTCCTATTTATTTTTAAAAGTTAGAGATTATATCTCTTAACTTTATAACCTATCGATGTATTGTTTTTCCTGAATTACCGCTAATTTAAGTATCTTACTGCCGATACCAGGCATATCGATATAAGCCAGGTAAATACCGCTGGCAACCGACAAACCTTCATTATTTCTAAGATTCCAGTCAACGTATTGTGAACCGCCATCTTTTTCAATTGTGGAGATATAAACTCCTGCAAGAGAATAGATTCTTATGGTTGCGCGCTGCGGTAAATTAGTAAATCTCATAAATCTTTGGTACTTATCTCTTTCAAGATCATTACTGCCGAAATAAGGATTAGGATAAACACTGATTTTATCCATGTTTTCCTTTGCTTTGGCAACGTTATTCTTCAGTGGTTTTGTGGCCGTGAAGGTAAATACGTTAGTTTCTTTTAACGGTTTCCAGGTAGAGATCCTTATCACAGTACCCGGTTTTGGCAAATCATTAGAGTCCTTGCTCTTTGTCATAAACTGAAGCTTTGTAATTGGATATTGCGCTGTGACGCTCGTCGGTGAAGGATTGGAAAACGTTGCCGGATAACCTTCAGGAACTGCCCAGAAATGGAGTTCATTCCAGAGAACAGAGTCTTTATCCAATCTTGAAAGATCGAGGAAACTTCCGTTAAAGATTGTATCCCTGACCTCCGTAAACTTAAATTTGTCATATTTAACAGCCTCATTTATTTTAACAACAAGGCGTGAATCATCATTCTGATTGTTTTTATCTTTTATGTTCCAGAACTCAAATGGAACTTTATTCTTTGCCAAAGGATTTGCTTTAAATGTGCTCTTTAATGGATTATTCTCAGCACCATAATACTCGCTTCCCTCTGAAGTGAATCTTAATTCAAAGTCCTCTTCAGATCCAGCAGCTTTATTCCACATTCCGTTCTGACTTGCTGTTCCCGCAGCCTCCAGACTTGTGATCCACCATGAACGTGCAGCAGATTTTCCAAAAACATTTACACCTTCACGGGGTATGAAACTGGCAATATTGCCGGTTGGTTTTACATCATTGCCGCCGTCTTTAACCATAACAACTTCTTTTATTCCTCCGGAGGACTTACTTAGAACATCATCGGCACCACCCGGATCTGCAACTGCTACAATAAAGCCCTCATTTACCTTCTGATCTCTCAGAACCTGTGCCTGTAGGTTCTCAGACTGAAGTTCAGATAATTTCAGAATTGTAGTCTGATCTTTTAACAGTGTATCACCTGTTGTAAGATTTATTAATGACCATGCAAGTCCCTGGCCTGCTTTTCTGAACGTAACAGTATAGTTATCACCTGTTAACTTATCCGGATCAATTACCAGAGGTTTCACTATAGCATCTGTCTTTTCGTTAACCTGAACATCAAGATAATCCCCGGTATTATAGATATATTGCTCATCAATGCCTGGAGTTTCTGGCCTTGCCATTACCGGTACATGTGTATTTTTCAGTATTTTCGGTGCACTCTCTTCATTGTAAGCATATGCCACAATACCAAAATAATATGGTGTTCCGTTGTGAAGTGGTTCCTGGGTATATGCGTCTTCAGTTACATCAAAAGTTCTGTATAATTTGGAATCACTGCCTGAAGCTACCGGCAGCAATACATTTTCTCCCTGGATCGTTGTATAATCAAGGATTTTTGTAACGCCATCTTCAATATCATATGTTCCTAAAAGAACAGGATCAGTGCCTGCTTCATCTCTGTACTGATAAACTTCATATCCCTGGAAGTCGTATGTCCAGTCTTCTATTCCATACTGTCCCTTAATGAGGGGATCCTCGGCAACATAAGATTCTGCGTTATCTTCCCAGTAAAGGGTGAGTTTTGCGTCCAGAGCCTTTATATGAAGCTTTGGAGCAGGAGGAGGAGAAGTCAATTTAAAGTCAAGATTATATGCAGTCTGAGCAGCAAAATCAACATCTTTCAATGCTTTCAGACTTCCAATGTTATCACCGCCGCGCGCGACTAATATTCCAACAACAACTTCCTGAGTATCACCGGGTGCCATAATAAACGGACCTGAAGACATTGCAATTCTTCTGTCACCGGGATCTTCGCCCCCCGGCCAACCGGCACCTTCATACCACCCTTTTTTTGTGATCGGATCACCTGCAAGACAGAACTTTACAGGCTGGCCTGTGTTGGGATCTATGAATGGCGTACCATCCCATAACTTACTTGTCATATAATTGTACATTTGGATTGCGCCATCAGGCGAACCCAATGTCGGATCTGCATATGTGGAACTGGAGTTTATGTAGAATGAGAATGAGGTAAGAGGTAAATTGGTTTTTCCCTTTATCCATCTGCCGTCAAACTTGGCGCTATCCGGCAAATTCTTTTCAACTATGATCGGATATTTGACTGGATCATATGGAATTACCGGTCCCTGGAAAAAGTCATAGCCGGCTGCTGGTGGCGCAGCGCCATAACCGCCTTCATCTGAATTATCTCCATTATAAATGAATCCGAGTGATAATGACGTGTCACATCCGCAGAAATCATCTTCTGCAAATCCAAGATCCGGGTCAGACCAATAACCAAGGATCATATCACGAAGTGTATTATTGCCTTTATTTATAAGTTTGTATTTCTTGAAAACCATATCTCCCAACGGACCAGTTCTGTTAAAACCGAAGATGGTGCATTGTACCTCAAGACCCATTGGCTGAGTACCATATAAGAATGTTGTACGTGAGGGATCCATGTCATTCATTACCATCCAGTTAACCTCATCACCGATAAACTGAGGCTGATCAACTCCTCTCGTAAAAACACCATCGCCGTCAACATCTACCCATGGAGCACCGTCTTCAACAGGCCATTCATTATAATCTTTGGCAATTCTGTCTCTTTCAGGACCGGCCGGCATAGATTCCCAGCCCTTGATGATTTTATAAATCCTGTACTTAGAATCGCTGGGATCAGCAGGTTTACCATTTATAATTGGACCTGCCTGAAGACCATATCTGTAAGTAGCTCCGCCGACTCTGATCTCGGTACCTACCCTGCCTCCCCAGATAAGACCGTCAGTAAATATAGCAGTGATTTTGCCGTTCCTGCCGCCTGGCCAGAAAAGTCCTGATTGATCAGAAATAGGATCATGTGAACCTATGCCGCTGTTACCAAACCACATCAGGATCTGATTAATGGCTACATAGTCCATTACATCATTGGTATTCGTTTTCCTGATTTTATTACTATCCTTTCCCTCTTCCCTGTACATTCCAAGGAACAGCAGTGAAACCATCACCAGGAGGAAAGATAGACTTAATTTATTTTTCATTGAATTTCTCCTTTTGAAGTATCTTGAACTTTTAATATTCTATTTTAACACCAAGTCTGATCTGTCTGGGTGCGCCGTAAATATCAGCATTATTATTATTTACAGCATTGTATACATTTATATAGTTCTGAGCGTATTCCTCACCGGTTAATCTATAACCATCAACTCTTGTTTTACCATCATTGGTTTTCAGATAACCATCATCTGTTGAACCTGTCTGAATGAATACATCTTCAACATTTTTTGTATTAAGAACATTAAGAACCCAGACGTAAATATTTGTTCTGAACCCAAAAAGATTAACCGATTTATCGATCTTTGCGTCAATCTGGAAATTCCATGGTGTGGTTGATGAATTCAGAGATTCCAAAGGAATGCGGCCGTTGCCGTAACCTTCAACTAAAGTGAAGTTATGTCCGCTGTTAAACGAGAAAAGTAAGTTCAAACCTGTATTACTCAGAATAGCTGGTCCGTCATCATTACCGAATCTGTAATCCAGATTTATTGCTCCTCTGTGAGTCTGATTAAAATCAAGTGGTGCAATATTCTCAGGTAAGAAAGGAGTAGCTGTTGGTGACTGCCAGATAGCCCTGAAACCGGTAGTAGGATTAGAGCCAGTGCCTCTTGCATCAGAGTAGGTATAATCTATTGTAGCTGCTAATCTCTCAGTTCTTCTCAGATCTAACTTGATTTCGAAACCTTTTGTAGTAGAGAAGTCACCGTTTAACCAGCCATAATATGACCCGTGGCCTGCACCCTGCATTGCTGTAATTCTTCGCATTTGAATCTGATCTTTTATGTCTTTATAGAAACCAGTAATGTCGAATGCAAAGTTATCACCTAACTGCTGACGGAAACCAATTTCATAACTGATTGTTTTTTCAGGCTGGAGACCAAAACCGACAGGGTTCTGGATTGCATAACCGCCTTTTATGTTATCAGAAACCTGGATCCAGCCTAAATAAATATCTCTGTAACGGGTCATCTGAACAAATTTACCATACTGTGCATGGAAAACAGTTTTATCAGTTACAGGGAATGAGAATCCGATTCTTGGACTTACATGCATAATCGGATCAACATCAACAAGATTATCCTGTTTTACGATGCCGTTTTTATCAAATTCAATATTTGACGGATCTTTAAAATTCTTACTGTCAGTATCAAAGTAATCCAGTCTCATTCCAACATTTAACACCAGGTCGGAAAACTCCATTTTATCCTGGATGTAACTTCCGATCTCAATTGGTTTTCTGGGCTGGTAAAGACCAGTTTCATTAGTTTCATTTCCATATATATCATAACCGTAGTTATCAAGTCTTCTATACCATTGATCGATAGGACCGCCCGGATTATTTCTGGCATAATTTGACAGCAGAAACGCTGATCCGAATGCATATCTTCTGATTGTGAATTGTTTTACTTCCAGACCAGTTTTGAATTCGTGTGTATTTCCCAACTGATATAAAAAGTTAAATTTACCGCCAATAGAACTCATTCTAAGTTTCGCGTAGCCGGCTAACTGGCTGCCAGGTCTGGAGAAAGATGTTCCATATAGCGCATAGCCCGGCATATCAGAACCGTCACCCTGAAGTGTGTAACCAAGAGCAGCATTGGCAATGGAATCACCATACGCGGCAATATTATGTTTAAAATCAGGATCCATGGTAAGATCAAGAGAATTATAATAATTCAGATACACATCATAATAGGCATTTGAAGCAAGAAGATGTGTCATCTTGACATTTCCTGTTGCAGTATAGCCTTCACCTAATGGAGCTCTGTCGGCAGCAAAAAGCTGCGTGAGAGTAGCTCCGTCTCTTTCTAAGTACTGATAATATGTACCGCCGACTTTAAGGAGTATTGGATTGAAATCCGCAGAAACGTTTCCCTGAAGTCTGTATCCGTTATGAGCATTGTTCAATATATAACCTGCAGGATAAACCAGATCAAGTGTATCAGCGTTAACACCTCTGGTTGGATCATAAATGCCCTTTAAGTTTATTCCATCCCAGAACCTGGCCGGAGATCTTCTGAAATCATTGCTTGCAGCGATGAAAAATTTAAATGTCTTCGTATTAGGAACAATCGGACCGCCCGCGGTTAGTACATATTCACTATATCCATAGGAATAGCCGCCCAGGAATTTACGGTCGCTTGTAGGAGATACAAAGTTATCAGTAATGACTTCCATCGAAACATCATATTGTTCTGAACCGGTTCTTAATGAAGTACTTACAATTCCGGCATTGGCACCGCCGTATTCAGCAGTATAACCGCCCGCCTGGAATTGAATTTCTTCAATGGCGTTATTGATGACTGAGGTATTATTACCACCGAACATTGGATCAGTGACCATAACACCGTCAACATAATAAGCAACACCGTCTGCACGGCTGCCTCTTACATATAAAGAGCCATTTTGACTAACAACACCGGCAGCATTAGAAACAATCGCATCTACTCCTCTGACCGGAAGATTTTCAATATCTTCAGCGTTTGTAACACGTGTAGAGTTGGTGATGTTTTTATTTACCATCGGTTTTTCTGCTTTAACAACTATTTCAGTTGTTTCGAAAGTTTTTTCAGTTAACTGGAAATTAACTTCTGTGGTAAGATCTACAGATACCCTGATGTTTTCAATCAGGTAATCACTATAACCGATATAACTTGATTTTACAGTATATGTTCCGGGAGGAACATTTAATATTACGAAATTACCGTTGACATCACTTGCGGCTCCGAAATTCGTACCCATAATGATGATATTAGCCCCGATTATGGGTTCACTCGTAAGCGCATCAGTAACTTTACCTGCAACCTTACCTGTTGTACCCATTGCAAATGATATTTGGGCAAAACCAAATACCAGCATAATTAAAATTGTAAATTTTTTAAGCATAATTTATTACCCTTATGTTTGTCTTATTTTGTTCTCACTGGTAAAGGATCTGTTTCAATTACTGCCGGAGTATAGATTTCTGATGCATTTCCCGAAAGAACCACCAGGTACCTTTTATTAGGTTTTACATCATAATTGATCGACGATTTTGAAACGGGCTTATTAGAATTATAAATAGAAAAATCTATAGTCTTGCTGCCAACATTGGCGTAGTTTTTAGCAATCACTTGCTTGGATTCAAGACCCACAATCATTAAATCGTCACCTATTTTAACATCCAGTATAGGAACCAGTTTCGGTGGGAATGGCTGCATATCATTCAGCAGCATACCGGCAAAAGTTAATGTTGCCTGTCCTGATGGAGGAGCATTATTTACATAAGTCAATCCCTCATCAACTCTGATCGTCTGGAAAGTATTCATAGTATCAACTGATGAGTAGTCCCCGATAAATAGCAAAGACATTTCCTGATATGATGAGAGTTCAACTTCCTTGTCAAAAATTGTTTTTCCCTGGTATTCAACAACGAAAGGAACACTCCCGGGTTTAATATCGAAGAAACCTGTTATATTTTGATTAGCGAGGTTGTACGTGTTCCCGGCGACAGTTACTTTCATATCTGTCACATTGTGTGTGAAATTCCCAATTCTCAAAACGGCATAAGGGGTTTTTACAGGCTCTATGGTTGGTTCTTCAACACAGCCGTAGAAAACGCAGCCCGTCAGGAGAATCATTGTTATAAATAACAACTTTTTAATTTTAAATAACATTTCTCTTTCTCCTAAGAAATTTTAGTACTTGATTAGATCAGGTAAGTATAAAGATAGATTTGTCTTCTTAGACCACATAAAAAATCACATTTGTGAAATTGTACTTGCGAATATACAAAATAAAAAATAAAAAGCCAGTCAAAACAGTAAAGGACAGTCATCTTTTTTCAGATGACTGTCCTTCAAAATGATTATCGGAAAGAAATCAAATTACTTAAGCAATAACATTTTCTTTGAGCTTGTGAAATTTTCTGTCTTCAATGTATACATATACATACCGGTTGCTAAGTTGTTAGCGTTGAAATTAACTGTATGTGAACCAGCGTTCATTGAACCGTTAATTAAAGTAGCTACTTCTCTACCAAGCATATCATATACTTTTAACGATACATTTCCAGCTTCAGGAACTGAGAATGTTATAGCTGTAGATGGGTTGAACGGATTAGGATAGTTCTGATCCAGTGAATAGCTCAGATCAGCAACTTCATCGTTAACGCCTACAGTCAGACCGCTTGCATCAAATCTGGTTACGATGAATAAGTTTCTGTTCTGTGGATGGTCACCTTGCTGTAACCAGGTACCAGGACTCTGATCGTTCTGTACAAGAACCGGAATTTTGGTCTGATCCCAGATTCTGTCAGGAATAGATGGGAATAATACATCTTCACCTGTAACATTATCACCATAAATGTCAGCAGGAGTAGCCCAGGTAGCGCCATTATCAGTTGATTTGGTCATATAAACATGACCGAAAGGATAAGTGCTTGTAACACCTTCAGCTGTTAAATCACCTACATCATTAGCTGCAAATCCCTGGTAAACAATATAAATGTTGCCGGCGGCATCTGAACCGATCGTCGGCATACCCATTGAACTTACATCCAATCCTGCGTTCAAAGTTGTAGGTGTACCATCATCTGCTAAAGTAGCAAAGGACATATCATAACCTTTTGCAGGAGGTTTAATGTAAACCGGAGCTGACATATCTTCATTCCAGTAACTTAGTCCAAGACCATTAAAATCAGATACGAACCAGTATGGCTGCAAAGCACCGTTTACTCTTACTGGATTACCTAAAGTATCTTTCTCAATGCTGTATCCCAGTTGGTAGTTGCCCCAGGCAACGTGTATTTTTCCGTTAGCGTCAATGTGAACATCACCGGTACCATCAGGGTATCCAACTCCGGTCATTACATAACTTGTTGGGTTTATTGTAGAATCCCACGGCATTGTTGCTAAACCAGCATCAAGAGCCATTGCATCTAATAGCGTGGTACTTGTGAAAGTTACACCCTGATCTTCAGATTTATAAAGAACACAGTTACCTTGTGTTGTAAAATTGAATACCGCAACTTTACCGCCGCGTGCTGTTACAACTGCATCATCAGCACCAACACCAATATAACCTTCCTGCCATGCCGCAGTGTTAGTATCAGCAAGGATTTTTACATCTTCCCAGGTGGAACCCGCGTCAGTTGAACGGACGAACGGAACCGGAAGACCACTTGATTCACCGCCGATAGCGTAGATATTTGTAATTGTGCCTTCAGCATCATCTACAGCCATTTTGGGCCATGAAAATCCAGCGGTTCCGGGAACTACCTGAGGTGTCCATGCCGGAGCTTCAGGAGTACCGAAGTTAATGTTCAATTCAGCTGCAACGTGTGAGAATAATACTGCAGTTTTATCACTGTAGAAAGCACCGATTGTTGTCCAGCCTCTTCTTGCAGTTTCTACCCTGTTCCAGGTAGCAGCTGTATCCAGCCAGTTTGTATCATTATAATACTGATAGTAAGAACCTCTCTGACCAGCACCGCCTGTACCGGTATTATTATCAGAGGCCATAGTACCAACCATGATTGTCTGGTCTTCAAACCATATTATTCTGTCACCCAATCCACCATTTGTCATATAATCATAATAAGTATAACCTATAACATCACCAGAAACTGTACTTACTTTTAAAAGACTTGCTTTCTGATCAGCATTTGTTCTTGTAACAAGTTCATGACCAGATTTCAAGGGAGCCTTGTTAACTTTTGGTTTTAAAGGCTGAGCCGTTAATAAAACAGGAACCAGAAAGAACAGAATGGTTATGGTAAGTTTTTTCCTTAACATAAATCTCTCCTTATTTTGTTATTGGAAGAAAGTAAACTAAAAAACCCGCTTTAGATCTGAAATAGCTTTAAGCGTAAAGAAAAATAAACACTGAACGCTTATTTGTCAAGAAAACAGGTGTTTTTAATTCAAATTGTTTTAAAAGAAAAAAATCTTAAACGCTATTTAAGTATTTTTTCCCTGAAAGTAAACAAAAAGCCACAAAGAACAGTTAATTTTTTTTAGATTAACGAACTAACTTTCTGCTCAAACTGCGACTTTGGAACGGCTCCAATTATCGTATCAACAACCTTACCGTTTTGTAAGAAGAGCACTGTTGGTATACTTCTTACTCCATATTTGATCGCAGTCTGTTGATTCTCATCAACGTCAAGTTTTCCGACTTTGATTTTTCCATTATATTTTTCTGCAAGTTCTTCTATTATCGGAGCAATCATCTTGCAGGGGCCGCACCAGGTTGCCCAAAAATCAACTATAACCGGAACTGTCGACTCTAAAACCTCTCTGGAAAAATTATCATCCGTAAAATAAATTGGTTTCATAAAATACTCCTAATTATATAACAAAATGTCAAGACACAATTTTCTTGCCCCTTACATAGTTCCGTTCTTTTTCAGAACATCCCTTGCTATTATGCCTTTCTGAATCTCATTTGTACCTTCAAAAATACGGTTAATTCTGGAATCACGATAAAATCTTTCTATTGGAAGCTCACGTGAATAGCCCATTCCGCCATGAACCTGCACTGCAAAATCAGCAATTTTATCAAGACTCTCAGAACAGAAATATTTCACTATTGCTGACTGGCGTGATATGTTTTTCTTTTGATCGTAATCAACAGCAGTACGGTAAACAATTGACTCCATATTATAAATAAGTATGGCCATTTCGGCAAGCATGAACTGAACTGCCTGAAAGTTGCTTATACTGGTATCGAACTGTTCTCTTTCTTTGGCGTACTTAGTGGATAATTCCAGAAGTTCTTTTGCTGCACCCAGACACGCTGCGCCTAATCCCAATCTGCCGGCATCGAGAGTCTTCATAGCAATGAGAAAACCGCGTCCTTCCTGCCCGATAAGATTGGCTTTAGGAACACGTACATTATCAAAAGTTATTGCGTTTGTCATGCTTCCTTTAATTCCCATCTTCTTTTCGGGAGGACCAGCTGTAAAACCAGGCATGCTGGTTTCAACTACAAAAGCACTTATTCCTTTTTCAGTCCTGGCAAAAACTGAAACTATATCAGCAATTCCGCCATTGGTGATCCATAGTTTATCACCATTAATAACCCAGCAGTCTCCGTCTAAATGTGCCCGTGTCTTTATGTTAAAAGAATCTGATCCTGCCTGAGCTTCAGTTAAACAGAAGGCACCAATCTTTTCACCTTTTGCAAGCGGAACTACATACTTCTGTTTTAATTCTTCTGATCCCCCCAGATAAATTGCGTTAGTGCCGATGGATTGATGAGCACCGATAAAAGTTGCTGTCGACATACATCCGCGGGCGATCTCTTCCTGGGTTAAACAATACCCTACTTCCCCAAATCCGCTTCCGCCATATTCTTCCGGGATTGAAACACCAAGAACACCAATTTCAGCTAATTTATCGATCAGTTCCTTTGGAATTCTTTCATCCGAGTCAATCTTAGCGGCAATTGGTTTTATTTCTTTGTTGGTGAAATCACGAACCATTTCACGCAGCATCTGTTGTTCTTCTGTAAAACTGAATTCAAACATTTTTCTTCCTACGCTGATTTAAAAACAAACAATTATAAAAGAGATTCAAATATACTAAATCAGTACTAAAAAAGAACGATAGCATATTCACTGGTTAAAGGATAAATGACCGGAGTTATACAGTAAGTTTATTGTTATATCCATATTCAGAATCATGGACAGAAAATCAATATCCGGAATACCAATCCATTACTAACCACAAATATCCGATATAAGATTTTGAGTATAAGATTAGAATTATTTAAGGAATCCCTTACTGACTTTATCTCCGATGTAGTTTACAATATATTCACCTCCGTCAACACCTATCACATTGCCGGAAATCCAGGATGCACTGTCCTCACATAAAAGAACAATTGCTCTGGCAACTTCATCGGGGGAAGTTAATTTACCCATTGGATTTTTAGTTCTTGCTGATTCGAGCATTTTATCTGCTCCGGGTATTTTTTGAAGTGCTGGTGTATCTGTAACACCTGCCATAATAGCATTAGCGGTAACTTTCATAAAACCCAGTTCCACTGCTATCTGACGTATATGTGCTTCGAGTGCGGCTTTTGCTGCCGATACTGCTCCATAGTAAGGAATGACTGTATGTGAGCCTGCACTGGTGAGTGCAAAAATCCTGCCTCCTTCTGAGAGAAGATTTTCGAAAATAAGTCCCTGCACCCAGTATACAAGACTATGGGCCATTACATCAAGTGTCATCTGCATCTGCGCCTGTGAGATAACATCATTTGGAGATTTACCGAAATAAGGTTTAAGAGTTCCGAAAGCAAGTGAGTGGATTAGTACTTTAATTTTAGGATGTTCTTTATTGGCTTCGAACCTCTCTTTGATTTCATCAATGACTTCCTGCCTTTTAATTGGATCCGCGGCATTGATATTAAAGAATACTGCTTCCTGGCCTGACTTCTCAATTTTTTTAATTATCTGATTAACATTCGGCATTGTAATCTGCCTGTCGAGATGAATTCCAAATATGTTATATCCGTGGCGTGCAAGCTCAACCGCGGCAGCGCCGCCGAATCCGCTTGATGCGCCAAGTATTAATGCCCAGGGTTTATGATGTGCAGCTCTACCTTCCAAATATATCTCCCTTGTTTATTTTCGAAAATGTGATGTGATATAATACAAAATTAGATGAATTTTTCAAAAGGAGTGCACCGCATAGAAGTTTTTGGATATCCGCAGGAAAAAAAAGTTTATGGCTCATAAATGCGTTCCATCCGGATAAGAGAAGAAAGTACTCCTGTAGAAACACGTAATGATTAGGGACAGTAACGTATAGCGTCTTCACCAACAAGGTTCGTGAGTTCCTGTGTAAGTTCGTCGGCAATCCTCACCCTGAATTTTTTTATAAAGAATGACCGTGCTTTATCTCCATTGTTGTTGACCTGAATCACTACAGGTATAAATCCTGAATATCTTTCGAATAATACTTTCAGTTGATTTATGGTATCGGCGTTATGCTTTTCACAATCTATGGAGATCTTAAGACTTTTCGTAAGTTGTTTCTTAACGTCCTCAAGCGGCATTACACTGTCAATATTCAGCTTTATCGCATCTCCTGAACTTTCAGGTTTCCCCACCACAAGTACAGTAGATTCTTCCTCTATATATTTGCCGTACGATTCATATGTTGTACCGAACATAATGCACTCGCACGAGCCGGAAAGATCATCCAGCGTAAAAAATGCCATAGTTCTTCCGGACTTATCAATTTTCGTTTTCAATCCGGTAACAACACCGCAGGCCCTGACGTTTTCAGCGCTCTCAAGTTCCTCGGATTCGCCAAGTCTGACAGTAGCAAAGGAATTATACTCAACTTCAAATTTTCTTAAAGGATGATCAGTAAGATAAAAACCCAGCACTTCCCTTTCTTTTGACAATTGATACTTGTTTGTCCATGGCTGCACCTCAGGTATATCCGGTTCTGTTATCTGAACCGGTTCTATATCACCGAATAGACTATTCTCAGCATTGAGCGTAGAGCTTTGTACTTTATTGCCAAAATCCAAAGCAGATTCCACAACTGCAAATGCATGTGCCCTGCTGATCTTCAGTTTATCAAATGCACCGGCAAGAACGAGTCCTTCAATAGTCCTTTTGTTTACAATCCTGGTATCAATATTAGAACAGAAATCAAAAATGCTGGTGAAGTTACGGTTAATAATTTTACGGATTCTCTTAATCTCTTCAACAGCACCAACACCAACGTTTTTGATGGCAGACATACCAAAAATGATTTTACCATCTATAACATCAAAATATACAGAGGGTATATTTACATCCGGAGGAAGTACTTCAATTTTTAGTTTACGGCAGTCTTCTAAAAGTAATGTTACTTTTGATGTATTGCCGAACTCATTTGTAAGGTTAGCTGCAAGAAATTCAGCAGGATAATGAGCTTTGAGGTACGCAGTCTGATATGCTACGACACTGTATGCAACAGCATGACTTTTATTAAACCCGTAGTTCGCAAATTTATCTATTGCATCAAATATTTCAGAAGCTATCTTTTGGGATGTACCAAGACCTGAGGCACCGGCAACAAATTTTTCTTTTTGTTCCTTCATGGCGAGCAGGTCTTTCTTACCCATTGCTCTTCTTAATATATCAGCTTCGGCAAGAGACATACCTGCAATCTTATTTGCAATCTGAATAACCTGTTCCTGGTAAACTATAATGCCGTATGTTTCTTTAAGAATAGGTTCAAGATCAGGGTGCAGGTATTCAACCTTCGCTTGTCCGTGTTTTCTCTTTATAAAGTCATCAATGAATTCCATAGGACCCGGGCGGTACAGGGCATTCATCGCAGCAAGGTCTTTAATGCTTCCCGGTTTAAGCTTCTTGAGGTATTCACGCATTGGGCCGGATTCAAACTGGAATACAGCTGTTGTTTGTCCTTTTGAAAAAAGCTGGTATGTTTTATCATCGTCAACCGGAATATCGTCAATGCTGAGATCAATCTGATGATTCTTCTTTATAAGATCAATTGTATCACGAATGATCGTTAATGTACGAAGACCCAGAAAGTCCATCTTAAGCAGACCGGATGAATCAAGCTCCTTCATGTTAAACTGGGTAACAATCTCATTGGGATTGCCGGGGGTAGCAAGCGGGACATGATCGCTTACTTCGCCGGGAGTAATTACCACACCAGCAGCATGCTTGGAGGCGTTTCGGTTCATGCCTTCAAGAATTTTTGAGTTTTTGATAAGCTCTTTGATCTGAAGATCATCAGATTCATTTACCCATTTCAATTCAGGTACTTCATCCAGTGCCTGCTGAATTGTATAAACCTTTCCAAACTTTGACGGAATAAATTTAGTGATCTTATTAACCGTGGCGATGGGTATTTTCAAAACACGGGCAACATCCCTGATAACTGCTCTTGAGGAGAGACGGTTAAACGTAACAATCTGGCTTACTGAGTTTTCACCATATTTCTCCCGAACATAATCAATAACTTCGCCTCTTTTATCGTCGGCAAAATCAACGTCGATATCAGGCATGGATTTACGTGCGGGATTAAGAAATCTTTCAAAAAGCAGATCATACTCGAGAGGATTTACATTGGTTATACCCATTGCATACGCAATTAGGCTTCCTGCAGCACTGCCTCGTCCGGGACCCACGGGTATTCCCCTGTTTTTTGCCGCATTAATAAAATCGGCAACTATCAAAAAATAACCCGGGAAGCCCATCTTCTTAATTGTATCAATTTCATAATCAAAACGGTCTTCTACTTCTTTTGTAACATGCCTGATCTTTTCATATAAGCCTTGCCTTGCAAGAAGTTCAAAATATTCATCCAGCGATTTGGCATTTGAATCAGCAGGTATTGGAAAATCAGGATGCAGATGACCCTCAAAATCAAGACTAAGATTTATCTTCTCAGCAATCTCGAGAGTATTTTCTGAAGCTCCTTTGAATTTTCTAAACAGCGTGGTCATCTCATCAGCTGTCTTGAAATATATCTGGTCTGTTCCATACCGGAGATCACGGTAATCAGCAGTTCCTGTTTTATCGCCAAGGAGCAGCAGAATGTTATGCGCAAGAGAATGATCTTTTTCTATATAGTGGCAGTCATTAGTAGCAACAAGTTTAATCCCAAGTTCCTTTGCAATTCTGGGCATGTTCTCCAGGATTGGCTCCTCAATCTCTATATTATGATTCTGTATCTCCAGATAAAAGTCATCACCAAATAATTCTTTATAAGTAATGGATACAGCTTTAGCTTTGGCATAATCATTATTTACTAGATGGGAAGAAACCACTCCTCCGGCGCATGCTGAAAGAGCAACAAGTCCTTCCTTATACTTTGTAAGCAGTTCAAGATCGATTCTGGGTTTATAATAGAATCCCTCTGTATGTCCGTATGTTGACAACTTAGCAAGGTTCTTATACCCTATCTTATTTTTGGCAAGCAGTACCAGGTGGTGATAATGCCTGGATTTCTTTCTTCCGGTAGGATCCTCAATTTTAGTTTTGTCCCATCTGCTTCCTTCAGCAACAATATAAGCCTCCATACCAATGATCGGCTTTATACCTTCCTTTTTTGCTTTACGGTAAAATTCAGATGCACCGTACATAACACCATGATCTGTAAGCGCCACCGCAGGCATATTGTTTTTCTTTGCTGCATAAACAAGACTGTCAACCGTGCACGCCCCATCCTGGAGACTGTAATGTGTGTGGTTATGTAGATGGATAAAGTCTGTCATTTTCGCTTCGCTGTCATTCAATTGTCATTCAATTGTCATTCATTGTCATTTTGTTGTCATTCATAGTCATTCTGTTGTCATTCTGTTGTCATTCATTGTCATTCATTGTCATTCTGTTGTCATTCAATTGTCAATCTGTTGTCCTGGGCACTAATCAATTATTTTTTTATTTTGACCGATAGAATTAATATAATTATTTAGTCTAACTCCAAGATCGTTTATACTAAGTGATAATTCAATATATAAATCTTCCGTTATTAATTGTCTGTTATATGCTTTTGTTATCCAGGTTTTGTTTCAAAAAGAGATCCCCTGGAATAATAACAAAACTGCCTCTCATCTTTGTAAAAATATCTGCCAAATCCCTCACTAATATTAGCAGAAATGGAATCGGCTGCTTTTACTAACTGCTTCCCAATAGTATCTTTCTCAAAATAGTGCCAGTTATTAATCAGCATCCAGATTTTTTCTCCAATCTCCATTGATAACCTATAAATCTGCAAATCATCCAGTTTCATATTCCCCCCAATTTTTTAATTAAATGACTACGAATGACTTTCGAATGACCACGAATGACCACGAATGACCATCGAATGATCCGCCGCGGCGGAAATGACCACGAATGACCTACCCCCTCCCCGTATGCCCAAATCCTCCCTCGCCTCTACGACTGTTGTTCAATTCATCAGTTTCATTTATTTCTGCTAGATATACTTTGCTCAATACCATCTGGGCTATACGGTCACCCCGACGAATTACAAAATCTTCTTCTCCAAAGTTTATAAGTATAACTTTTACTTCTCCCCTATAATCTGAATCAATCGTACCAGGTGAATTTAGTATACCGATCCCATGCTTTACTGCGAGTCCGCTTCGGGGTCTTACCTGCAATTCATAACCTTCCGGAATTTCAACAGAAAGATCGGTTGGTATAAGACTGATTTTCCCAACGGGAATTCTGATCTCATTTTCTGCTGCGGCTCTCAGATCCATTCCGGAACTACCGGCAGTAGCATATTCCGGTAAAGGTATATCATTAAATTTATCAGACAAACGTTTTATTTTCAGCGTGATTTTTTGTGACATAGCATTCTTTGGTGGTTGTTCAGGATGATCAAAAATTAACAGCAATAAAGTTGAAAATCAATCTTGCAATTCAATAAAATGCTTTAGAACAAAAGATAAAAAAGATGAACCGGATTAGCTGATGTTTATATGGGTTTTCTCCGGAGAATCAAAGTTGATATGCCCTTGAGTTCACGCCTGTTTATTATATTAAATATCATTAAAAGTGCCATGAAGAGAAGGAGCAGCAGGAATTTATACGCAATCGTAAGATCTGTAATTGTATAATACAGGACAGCCACAATTGTTACCGCTAAGGCAATCCTGAAAATTTTTCCATACTCATAATTAACGGGGTAGTGCTTGCTTACAACTATAAATAAACCTGCTGCCATAACTATATAACTGATCAGTATCGCGAAACCGCTTCCAAGCATGCCCATCGAAGGAATTAAAAAGTAGTTTATGACAATATTCGCAAGTGCTCCGGCCCCTGTGATATAAGGAACCATATTAGTTTTTTCTTTTATAAAAATTCCTGCGGTGAAGTTCACATATATTCCATTAAACAGATACGCAAGAAGAATAACCGGAATAATATATAATCCTCCCCAGTATTCTTCAGCAATAATACTACGCCCGAATATTTTTACTTTAATAAGATCTTCTATAAATAATGAAAGTATCACAAGAATGATACTTCCTGCCAGAATAAAATAAGTAAGTACTTTAGAAAATATCTCTTTCGCATTCTCTTCTTTTGCGGTGTTAAGGAAGAAAGGCTGCCAGGCATACTGGAACATAGAAACAAAGAGCATCATAAACACGCCTAGTTTGTGATTCGCCTGGTAAATACCCACAGTGCTTTCATCTGTTAATTTAAGAAGTATGGGACGGTCGATCACCTGTATGATCATGGATGCAAGTCCAGCAGGCAGATATGGAATCCCGAATCTGAGCATTCTTCTAAGAATAGATGAGTCAACTTTCAAATTGAGGTTAGCCAATATATCGGGTAACAGCAAAATCAGAGTTAATACCGAAGCTGCAAGATTACTTATAAATACAGCTTCCATTCCCATATTATATACCAGTATGAGAATGAGATTAAGTGATACATTCACCGCGATGTTAATAGTTTTTATAAGTGCAAACTTCTTAGCTTTTCTTAATAATCTTAGATGAGCGAAAGGAATTACTGCAAGCGCATCGAAGAAGAGAATAGATAAAACGTAAAGTGAAACTGAAATATTCTCAGATGGTATATCAGCCAGATCATTAAAAGGTAATCTGAAGATTACAAACAAGGAGGAGAATATTATAGATGTTATCAAAACAAATAAATACGGAGTCGAAAAGATTTCTCTGTGATTATCCTCTTTCACTGAGGCATATTTTAGATACGAAGCATCCATTCCATACAGGTATACAACATTTAGAAATGCAATAAAAGCGTAAACGTTAGTTATAATACCATACTCTGCAGGTCTGAATACCTGAGTGTAAAATGGTACAAGTATAAAGCTCAAAAATCTGCTTAGGATTGTGCTTATACCGTAAATTGCAGTATCGCGTGAGAGCTCTTTAAGTTTTTCTTTCATCTTAAGTGGTGAAATCCGGGCTGGTTAAAGCAGCAAGAAGGTATCTCCGGGTACTCATTTTCACTATTACAACTCCTGGTATTATTTTATTTTAACTATCCATATGAAGATTAAGTGAAACATCTAATGCTTTGACGCTATGAGTAATAGCTCCTACAGAAATGTAATCAACGCCGGTTTCTGCGATGCTCCTTATTGTGTTAAAATTTATATTACCCGAGGCTTCCAATTTTACTGCGCCGTTAACTATTTCTACAGCCTTTATCATCCTGTCTATACTGAAATTATCGAGCATAATAATATCCGGGCTGAGTGAAAGAGCCTCTCTCAGTTGTTCGAGAGTGGCAACTTCAACTTCTATTTTTGCATTTAGTCCTTTATCTTTATTAAACTTACGGCATGATTCTACAGCTGCAGTGATTGAACCCGCTGCGGCAATGTGATTATCCTTGATAAGAAACATATCATATAAACCCATTCGATGATTTTTACAAGCTCCATAAGTAACCGCAAGTTTATCGATAACCCTTAATCCCGGTATTGTTTTTCGGGTATCTATCACCTGAGCTTTAGTATGCTTAACTTTTTCAGCTAAATTGAAGGCACTTGTAGCAATACCGCTCATTCTCTGGAGCAGGTTTAATGCTGTCCGCTCAGTAGTTAAGATTGAGGCAGAATTGCCTGACACCCCGGCAATGATATCTCCTTTTTTTACATTCAATCCATCATCAACATATTTTCTGAACTGAAGCTCAGAGTCATACAGTTTAAATACACGTTCGACTACTTCAAGTCCTGCAATTATTCCATCCTCTTTAACGAGGAATTCAGCAATACCTTTTTTATTAAAGGTTACTGTTGCAAGAGTGGTTATATCACCATCACCTATATCTTCAATTAGTGCGGTTTTGATAATCTGATCAATTTCGTTCTGGTATTTCATCATTCAATTCAATATAAGGTAATAAAGCATCGATATAAAACTGCGGAGGACGTACTGCCTTCTTTGTATCTGCTTTCATAAAAATGTGAACTGTATATCCTTCGGCAATAATTTCACTGGTGGATTGTCGTTTAATTTTATAATAAATATGAATCTTCGGTTTTGGAAGATCGGAAACTAATGATTCAATCTCAAGAAGGTCATCGTATCTGGCCGCGTTCCTGTAAATGATCTTAGCTTCCAGAAGCGGAAGCTGATAGCCTTTATCTTCTATTTCCTTATAGGGGAGTCCTATTGACCGAAGCAGTTCAGTTCTGCCTACTTCGAAATATTCAAAGTATTTACCATTATAAACAAACTGCATTTTATCAGTATCGGCATATCGTACACGAACTACCGTTGTAAACTTGAGCATGTATCTATGATCCCGGGTTATTTTTGTTATTATGAGCAGTACGTGAACCTAAGTGGGAATTTACTGATTCGCACAAAAAACTATTCTAGTCTGCCCAGACACCCATTCGTCCAAACTTCTCAAACCTGTTTTCAACCAGTTTATCCGGTTTTATCTTCACCAGGTTTCCAAGTTCTTCCTTTAGAATAGTTTTCAGATTAGCACCAATAGCATCATAATTGGTATGCGCTCCGCCCAGGGGTTCAGGTATTATTCTGTCAATGATTCTTTGTTCGAGAAGATCAGGTGCTGTAAGTTTTAATGCTTCGGCGGCCTGTTCTTTATACTCCCAGCTGCGCCACAAAATGCTTGAACAGGATTCGGGACTTATTACAGAATACCAGCAATTTTCCAGCATCAGTATCTTGTCTCCAACTCCGATTCCAAGCGCACCTCCGCTTGCTCCTTCACCAATAATTACAACAATAATTGGAACACGAAGACGGCTCATTTCCAGAAGATTTCTGGCGATCGCTTCCGCCTGGCCTCTTTGCTCTGCTTCAAGTCCGGGGTATGCACCAGGAGTATCGAGCATTGTAATTATTGGTTTATTAAATTTCTCAGCAAGTTTCATCAGGCGTAACGCCTTACGGTAACCTTCCGGATTGGGCATACCAAAATTCCTGTAGACATTCGATTTTGTATCCCTTCCCTTCTGATGCCCGATTATCATTACTTTATATTCATCAATTTTTGCAAATCCGCCAACGATGGCTTTATCATCCTTACAGCCTCTGTCACCATGAAGTTCAATGAAGTTATTTGTGATCATATAAATATAATCAAGGGTGTATGGCCTCTCGGGATGGCGCGCAAGCTGGACTTTCTGCCAGCGGGTTAAACCTTTATAAATGTTTTCTTTCAATGATTGAACCTTTCTCTCAAGTCTTGCAATCTCATCTTTAATATCAAGGTCTTTGGCATAATGCCGCATCTCTTCAATCTTAGATTCCAATTCGCCTATTGGCTTCTCGAAATCAAGAACCGTCTTTGCCATTTATTTCTTCCCCTCATTGAACATAATACCGATTGATTTCCCCAGGATCTCAAGATCCAGCCATATGTTCTGATTTTTTGCGTAAAAAATATCCAGTTTAACTGCTTCCTCGTTATTATCCCTGTCAAGCCGCTCTGTATACCATAAACCAGTCAAACCAGTTTTTCCGAGATAAAGATCTATATTTCTTTCTTTTCCCGGACCAACCAGACTGAATTTACCTGTCAGGATCCCCGGCATACCCAGAATGAAACTCCTGAAATCCGTTTCCTTAGAATGTACTTTTTGCAGGAAATATATTAAAGGATAAACAAATATCAAAACAGGTATAAGGATTGTGTAATCCAGAATCAATTTCGACAATCTATGAGGCAGCTGGGATATGTTATAATTCAATTCCAGTAAAGGTATGTCGTCTAACATTGTAACTGACGATTTCCCCACAAGAAAATCGTGTCCTGTACCTGAAACCTTAAATTCTATATTCTCTCCCTGACATAAAGAGACTATTGAAAGCATCTGATTAAAACTGAGCTCATTAGATGAAAAAATAACCTCATTAATCCTGTTTTCACGAATTATCTTCTGGATATTATCCATGCTGCCCAGAACTTCAAAACCATTTATTTTTGTACCTATTTCCTTTCGGGTCGGACTTATGAGTCCAACAATGTTGTGTAAACTTGTAAATCTTTGTTTCAGCTTTTCAGCAAGGTATACAGAATCTCCGTTTATGCCGACAACCAAAGTTCTTATTTTGTTCAGGCTATCTACAATTCCTATCCGGAATACCATTTTTAGTATGATCCTCCAAAAAGGCAGAAAGAAAAACAGAAGACCATATGTGAGGAGAATAATTGCACGGCTGTATGCATATTGTTTAAAGAAGAAGGTGACCGAAGATAAAATGAAGAATCCCAGAAAAATTGAATAAATTACTCTCAGTACAGATAAAGAATCCCTTCTGTATGCACCGGAAAGACTGGAGATAATTACCTGAATTGATGCTGGTATAATGTAAATGATATAAATTGTTCGTTGAGGAAAACCATGCCAGTCCTCCATTGCATAAATTTTATCCGCAAAGAATAAAGAAACATCAAAGAATAAGAAATCCATAATTACAGCGAGTATAACCAGCCTGTACACATTCATAAATGCGACTAATGTTCTCAGGAAGATTGCAAACCGTAAAATAATATGAACAAAGAAGGACGATGAAAGATGTTTTTTTACAAAAAGATGCATGGCATCATAAAAAACTTTTGTCTCGTCCAGACTGCTTCTTTTTGTGCTCTCACCTTTATAATGTATAATTTGTGTATCATGAAAATAGTAATTCCGGAAACCGGCTGTTTGTGCACGATAGCATAGATCAAGATCTTCACCATACATGAAAAATTGTGAATCGAATCCGCCAATCTTTTCATATAACTCCTTCCTCATCATCATAAACGCACCCGAGATGGCGTCAACTTCATATGTATCGTTTTCATCCAGGTAAGTCAGATTGTATTTGGCAAATATTCTGCTGTTCGGGAATAGTTTACTTAGACCAGTTACCTTGCAGAAGGAAGTCCAAGGACCAGGGAAACCTCTCCTGCATGCGAGTTGAAGTGTTCCATCAGAATTAAGTATTTTACAGCCGACCAGTCCGGCATTAGGTTCGTTCCTGAAGAATTCGATTAGTTTATGAAAAGTATCTTCCTGAACTATAGTATCAGGGTTGAGCAGGAGGATATATTCGCCGGATGCGACCGCTAATCCCTGGTTGTTAGCAGCACCAAATCCGACATTTTTTTGATTTGCAATTAGCTTAATATGAGGAAATTTCTCCCTTATTATTTCAACACTTCCATCATCAGAAGCGTTATCAACAACTATAATTTCGGTTGAAATTCCCTTTATGCTTCTTTGAATAGAAACTAAAAGGTTCTGGAGGAATTCTTTCACATTATAATTAACTATTATAATGGACAGATCTACAGACACCCGAATACGCTCCTCATACGGAGTTTCCATACCATGAGAACTGCCTCCCGGACAATTTTCTTGGACATTTTAGATTTACCCTTGGTACGATCAACAAAGATGATGGGTATCTCTTTGATCTTGTACCCTGCTTTCCAGGCTTTATAATTCATCTCTATCTGAAAAGAATATCCATTGGATTTGATACTGTTCAAATCAATACTCTCTAAGACTTTTCTTCTGAAGCATTTAAAACCGCCGGTGGAATCTGCCACAGGTAAGCCTGTAACAAACTTGGTGTATTTATTTGCAAAGTAACTCAGAAGCAGACGTGACATAGGCCAGTTTATCACATTAACACCGGTAGAATACCGGCTGCCGATCACCAGATCGCTATCCTGAATAGCTGTCCAGAAATTAATGATCTCCTTAGGATCGTGGGAATAATCGGCATCCATTTGAAATGCAAGTTCATAGCCGTTTGCCAGCATAAATCTGAAACCCTCAACATACGCGGTACCAAGCCCCATCTTCTGTGAACGACTTAACAGATGTACACGCGGATTTGTCCTGCTCATTTCTGTAATATAGCGGCCTGTACCGTCCGGAGAATTATCGTCTACTACAAGGATGTCGAGATCGCTGTAAGTCTCAAGCAGTTCCGGAACCAAATGACTAATATTTTCCAGTTCGTTATATGTTGGTATAATGACTATAGACTTCAGGTGCATATATTATTTTTTCCCTGTATAACCCTTAATGCTATTCGCAATATATACAATTTCTTCTTCAGTTAGTTCCGGATACATTGGTAGAGAGATGATTTCCTGAGCAACCTTTTCAGCTACCGGCAAACTTACATTTACTTTAAACGCAGGCTGCATATGTAATGGTACAGGATAGTGAACAGCTGTTGGAACACCTTTCTCCGATAAAAATGCGGCTAATCCCTGACGGTTCTTTACCCGGATCGAGAATTGATGATAAATGTGAGTTGAGAACTCTGCAGTATAAGGTAAAATCAAATCCGCGTCGCTAAGGTATTTACAGTATAACTGCGCAGCCTCAGCACGTTTTTTATTCCACTCAGCGATATACTTAAGCTTAACATTCAGAACAGCAGCCTGAAGAGTATCGATCCTGGAGTTTACACCAAGAATCTCGTGCACATACCTTTCTTTAGAACCGTGCGAAGCAATCATTTTCATCTTCTCTGCAAGCGAACCATCATTTGTAAACATCATACCTGCATCCCCATATGCTCCAAGATTTTTACTGGGGAAGAAGCTTGTGGCACCGATATGACCAATACCGCATACTTTTCTGCCTTTATAGTCAGTTCCAAACGCCTGCGCAGCATCCTCAATAACTAAAAGATGATGCTTTTCAGCGATGGCCATAATTTGATCCATATCTGCTGACTGGCCATAAAGATGTACAGGAATGATGGCTTTGGTCCTGGGTGTAATTGCAGCTTCAAGTTTAGCCGGATCAATATTATATGTTCTCTCATCTATATCAACATAAACCGGAACAGCTCCTAATATCGCTATTGTTTCGGCTGTAGCTACAAAAGTAAATGGAGTAGTAATTACTTCATCACCGGGTTTAATATCAATTGCCATTAATGCTATCTGCAGAGCATCTGTACCGCTGGCGCATCCTAATGCATGTTTTACATTGAGGAATCCGGCACATCCGTTTTCAAACTCAGTAACCTTTTTTCCCAGTATAAATTGTGTCGATTCAACTACTTCCATGAGAGCTGTGTCAATCTCAGATTTGATTGATAAGTATTGTTTCTTGAGATCTACCATTGCAATTTTCATATAACATCCTGCATTTTAGAGTTAAAAAATCCAGTTCACTCAAAGTGTACTTACTGACTTGACTTCTTTATGAGTAATGACCTTTGCCAAAAAGTACCACGAACACCGTACGGAAAATAATTTTCAGATCCATGCGCAATGACATGTTTTCGATATAGAACAGGTCATAGCGCAGTTTCATTTTAACATCCTCAATTGTCTCATCATATTTATGTTTAACCTGCGCCCATCCGGTTACACCAGGGCGGACTTTCAATCTTTTTTTATACAGAGGTATCTCTTCAGAAAGTTTTTCAACAAAGTATGGACGTTCAGGTCTTGGACCAACAAGACTCATTTCTCCCTTAAGAATATTTATCATTTGAGGTATTTCGTCAATTCTTACTTTCCTGATAAACCTTCCTACAGTGGTAATTCTGGGATCATTTTTCTGTGACCAGACAGGTCCGGAATATTTCTCCGCGTCCGCCCTCATCGAGCGGAACTTATACATATAAAATTCCTTACCATTGAGTCCCGCACGATCCTGTTTGAAAAGAACTGGTCCGGGAGTATCAAGTTTAATTAAGATTGCAGTTATGATTGTTACAGGCATTGTAATAACCAGAATAATTAAAGCAATTACAACATCCATTATTCTTTTGATCTTCTTCTCCCACTCAGGCATCAGCTCCGGCATAATATCAATGAGAGGAAAACCATAAATTGTGGTTGTTCTTGCCTGTCCGGAAATTATTTCATAAAGATCAGCGACTATTTTTATTCCAACATTTTTAGTATCACATTTAGTAATTACATCCAGTACAACGTCTTCCTGGTGCTTTTCAAGTGCTATAATTATTTCTCGAATATTATGCTCATCCACGAGACCGGGAATATTATCTATACAGCCAAGTACTTTTGTATTTTTATAAGATTTTGAAATATTTTCAGGAATGGTAGCAATATAACCAGCTACGTCAAGACCCAGTGCCCGGTACTGGTTTATCTGATCATGCAGATTGTTTGCCCTGCTGTTGAACCCGACAATCAAAGCATTCTTCCTGCCATAGCCCTTTATAAGAAGTTTCTTCTGCAAACCTCTGATGAAAAGCCGGCCGCCTCCAACAAAAAAAAGAAAGAATCCCCAGTAGAAAAAAATCAGAAACCTGCTTTTCAGAGAAGCATCGGGTCTTGCTGCATCATCGGCAAAAATCAAAACAAAAAGTATAAACACTCCAAAGAAGCTGGCTTTGAATAATGTGGTCATCTCATCAAAACGGGAGGCAGCAAACCAGGTTCTGTACATACCTACAAAAAGGAATATAAGGAACCAGTAAACATAAATTACTATTCCTGGTAAGAATAAAGCCGGCTTCTGAGCGTAATACATCCATCCGGTTTCAATCCTGAAGTAGTAATATGCATACCAGGTTAAATTTATAGCTATCAGATCTATAAGTAAAAGCAGTAATATTTCAATTTTCTTATTCACTGATCACTTTCTCTTTTAAATAACTTTCAAATTCCTCAACTATCCTCTCCCATGCAAGCAGCCGGCCTATTGTTTCACGTCCTTCCACCTTGAGTTTTTCTCTGATCTTAGGATTCCTGAAAATATAAATTATTTTTTCGGCAAATTCCGCCGGTGTATCTGCTATGAAAATAAGCTTCTTCAGTTCTTCCTGCATTCCGCCTGCTGAAAGAGAAGTGGCCACAACAGGAACTCCAAGAGCGATAGATTCAAGAATTTTATTAAGAGTACCAGCTCCAAATCTGATTGGAGCAATATTAACTTCGCTTAACAGATATTCTTTTTTAATATCAGGAACAAATCCTGTTACAATTACATTTTCTGACTGGAGATTTCTGATCCTTGGAGGCGGATTCTGACCTACTATGAAAAATTTTGTATCCGGCTCCTTCTGAAGAACCAATGGAAATATCTCCTTAGCAAAATGCAAAACGGCATCATAATTTGCAAAGTACGGCATATTTCCTGTGAACACAATTCTATGCTTCTGGTAAACAGTATCGTCCGGAGTGAAAAGTTCTACATCAATCCCGTTATTCAGGATCCGGATATTATTACTAACTCCTCTGTCAGAAAGGGCTTTACGGTCTATTTCTGAACACACAAAAAGTGAGTCAAAGTTCTGAGCTATTCTTTCATACTTCTCAATTCTTGCCAGTTCATTTTTAATCATTATCTTCATGAAAGGATTCCTGAGGATTTCTGCAGATCTTCGCAGGTACAGCGAAACAGCGTCAGTGAAATCTATTACCTTCAGGGATTCTGATTCTTTGATCGGAGCCAGATATTGGGCACTCCTGATAAGATGAAAATACACTACATCAAACTTTTCAGTTTCAGTAAGTTTAACCAGTCTTGATGACATATCGGAGGATTGATAGAATGCCACCTGAAAAGGTAATGAAGAAAACAGAGCTTTGACAAGATTTATTACCGAGCGAAACAATGATAAATAGACAGTTTCTATTTTGATGTTGTTTTTCTTAAGCTCGGAAAGAAGGTCAAGATCTTTTTTGCTGCGGTGAAATGTTATTATTTTAACATCATGTTTCTTGCTGAGGATCTTCACTATATTAAATATTTTAAGCTTATCTCCCCTGAAAGGCGGATAAGGTATCCTCGGCGTAACTATTAAAAATTTCAAATCATTTCCCGCTAATCTTCTAAAATGTCTCGATAAAAATAAGAAAACTGGAATAATAATAATAATTTTTTTTATATTTGATGTTTATTAAACACTTAACAACATTCATAGTATGATCATACATAGCGATTGTATTTATTTCAAAGGTGATCTCCCGTGCAAACCTCATAAAGAATTTGGTTATCATTGCCCGGATTGTCCGGTTTACAGTAAAATTGGTTTAAACATTTTGATTATAAAGCTGGGAGCGATCGGAGACGTTATTCGTACTACCCCGGTGTTAAGAAAGATAAGAGAAGTTTATCCGGATTCCTATATTTCCTGGCTGACCTATTCCCCCGAAATGTTAAGTAAAAACTGGGTTAACCGGATACTGAACCTCACACCGGAAAATATTGAACTAATAAAAAATATAAAATTTGACTGGCTGATAAATTTGGATAAGGATCCGCTTGCAATTTCACTTACAAACTCCATTAATGCAGAAAAGAAATCCGGTTTTACCATTGATCAGTTCGGACACACCAAACCAATCAGTTCATCTGCGGAAACTCATAAATGGCTGACCGGCTTGTTTGATGATCTTAATAAGATTAACACTAAACACTACATAGAAGAGATGTTCGATATCTGTGGGCTTAAATTCTCGGATCAGGAATATATTCTGGATATTCCTCAGGAACATCTCAATGTAGATATTGATAAAACGAAAAAAGTGGTCGGTCTTAATACAGGCTGCGGAGGGCGCTGGAGTTCGAGGCTTTGGGCAAACGGGAACTGGATAGCTCTGGCAAAAAATCTTCTCTCTTCCGGATATGAAGTAATCCTGCTGGGCGGCGCTCAGGAACATGAAAAGAATAAATATATTGCTGCGGAAAGTAAGGCGAAGTATTTCGGGCATTTCCCTCTGAATGATTTTATAGGACTGATCAATGAGTGTGATATTGTAGTGACCGCTGTTACAATGGCGATGCACTTAACAGTAGGATTAAAAAAGAAATTAGTATTATTCAATAACATATTTAACCGGAACGAGTTCTACCTTTATAACAGGGGTATTATACTAGAACCGGAATTTGATTGTGACTGTTATTATGCTGCTGAATGCCCGAATGACTGCATGCAGTACATCTACCCTGAAAGAGTTACAGAAGAAACTATAAAACTCCTGAACTGTAATTAGAAAGAATAACTGAAATGACTATGGACAGAATAGAAAAAGAAAAAGAATTTCATAATCACAGGTTTGAAAAAGATACCAGGGAACCCCTGAATAAATATTATACAATAATGCAGACCACCAGCAGTTTGTATAATGAAAAGCTGTTTAAAGACTGCAAAGGCAAAAGAATTCTTGAATATGGCTGCGGACTCGGAAGTGCTGCTTTTGAATTAGCAAGAAGAGGTGCCTCTGTTCATGGAATCGATATTTCGGATTTCGCTATAAAAAAAGCTGTTGAGGCCGTCGAAGCTGAAGGGCTTTCAGACAGAATCAGTTTTCAGGTAATGAACGCGGAACAATTGAATTTTGAGGATAATTATTTTGACGTTGTTTGCGGTACGGCTATACTTCATCACCTTAATTTACCGCAGGCCCTGAGTGAACTGCACAGGGTGCTTAAGAATAATGGAAAGGGAATTTTTCTTGAACCTTTAGGACATAACATTTTTATTAATGCTTATAGATTCTTAACACCGAAACTGAGAACAGAGGATGAACATCCTCTCAGAGAGCAGGATCTGAAATTAATGAAGAAATATTTCCCGGCCATAAACCTCAATTTTTTTCATCTGACAACTTTCTTTGTACTGCCTTTGAGGAATACTTTTCTGTTTAAACCTTCTCTTAACTTTTTTAGTTCTTTAGATAACCTGTTATTTAGCATTGAGAAATTAAAATATCAGGCCTGGCAGGTCGTTATAGAAATGATAAAACAGGACTAAGAACTCTTACCTTTTTTTCATATCAATCTGTTCAATTTTAGAACATAGTTCTTCTGCTACTGAAGCCCAGGAATATCTTTCAGCAACTGACTTTCTTAACAGGGCTTTTTCTTCTGTATTTTCTTTTAATGCTAATTCTATAGAATCAATAAATTGCTCATTATTTGCAGCAGTGTATACCAGATCTCCGAATTTCTTAACTTCGGGCAAACCAGTCGAAACTACTGGAATTCCAAGTGCAAGATATTCTATGAATTTGAGCGGATTAGCTGCTATGGTTAGTTCATTCAGCTGAAATGGAATTAATCCTACATTAAATGCGGCAGCGTAATCCGGCAGAACAGCATATTCTACAGGACCTGTATAGATTACATTTTTTTGTTTAAGTAATTCTGAAAGATCTACTGTACTTTTTCCTATAATCAGAAAAGTATATTGAGGGTATCTTAAAGCACAATCTCTGATCAAATTAATATCTATATAATTTGCGATTAATCCGAAGAAACCTATAACGGGAGATTTCAGATTATTTAATGAATCAGGAATTTTCTTTTCTCTGTTAAAGTGATCAAAATTGACTCCCTGCGGAAGATAAAAAGCCTCACCATTAAGAGGTTTCCGGTTTTTTACAAGTAATTCGGAAATGGCAAAGCAGCTGTCCACTTTCTTCAATAGATCTTTTTCGAGATGAACAATAGATTTAAATGCTCCTTCAAATTCAGCCCAGTCATCAAGACATAGATAATGGGATGATGATTCTCCAAGCTCACCTATAATATCGCCGATTACAGGTGAAGCAGTTAAGATTATGGGATCTCTGAAACCGAGCTGGCTCATTCTACCTGAAATGGCGTTGATAAGACTCTTGTTATTTAGTTGTCTTACAAAGGAATAATCATGCAGAGGTATAATTCGCGGATGAACTTCAGAAACAATCTGGGGTGCGGGAATACTGTCTTTATTGAATTTGATCTTCTTCAGTTTTTCGAACGCACGCGTAAAATCTTTTATACTTAATACCGGTTTCCGTAAACCCAGTGATCCAATCCAGATAATACGGTTACTTTTTCTGATCTCTTTTCCAATATACTGTATTGTGGAAGGATATCTCCCCCAATCATCACCGAATATTATAAAATCTCTGTCCTTTAGCATAGCTATAAATTCTTTAAAAGAGTTTTCACTATCCTCCCGGAGGCTTTACCATCACCATACGGATTCTTCATTGTAAAATAATTGTAACCGGCGTTAAGCTTCTTTGTAATATCCATAAACTTAGATTTTATTTTAACCGCATCGGAGCCTAAAAGAAAAGCATATCCGGCTTTGAGGGCTTCATTCCGCTCAGTAACATCTCTCAAAACCATAATAGGCTTTCTGAATGTAAAACCTTCTTCCTGAATTCCTCCGGAATCAGTCATTATAAAAAAACAGTGTTTCATAAGGTATATAAACTTCAGGTAATCCTGAGGCGGCAGAAGATAGAAGTTGCTCTGTTTTCCAAGAATAGTTTCTACCGGACCTTTTACATTAGGATTCAGATGTACGGGATAAATAAAGTTCATTTCAGAATTTGATTCGGCAAGTTCTTTAAGAGTAAAGAGAAGGTTCCTGAACTCATCTCCGAATTTTTCCCGGCGGTGAAGAGTTATGAGAATATATTTTCTTTTTTCAAAATCCTGCGGAAGAATATCGCAGAAGGATTGCCTTACTGTATTATATTCATCCTCTCTGTTCAGGTAAGCTTTTATTTCATTAAGAGCATCAACAACTGTATTCCCGGTGACCCAGATATTCCGGGAGTTAGTACCTTCCCTGATTAGATTTTCTTTAGTCTCTTTTGTGGGTGCCCAGTTGAAATCAGCCAGGACAGATATGAAGCGTCTGTTCGCTTCTTCAGGATAGGGACTGAAAATATTATAACTTCTCAGCCCGGCTTCAACATGACCTATTTTGATCTTTCCGTAGAACGCAGCAAGCGAGGAAACAAATGCTGTTGTAGTATCCCCCTGAACAATCAACAGATCAGGTTTTTCTGTCTTTATAACATCCCTGAGTCTGCTTAAAGCAATTGTCGTAATATCGTAAAGATCCTGATTTGGCTTCATCAGGTCAAGGTCATGATCAATTCTTAGATTAAATATATCCAGGACCTGTTTCAGCATTTCTCGGTGCTGTCCTGTCGAACAAACTACAATTTTAAAGGATTTTGATTGAAGAAGAGCTTTAATAACGGGTGCAAGTTTAATTGCTTCGGGTCTCGTACCGAACAGTATCAGAATTTTTTTCATTTCTTAAATCGTGTGAATATTTAGAATATATAAATAGCTGCTTAAAATAATAATATGCTTTGTAAAAATGAAATTTTTTTCTTGTTAATAGTCCATTCATGAGATATAAAGGAATGCGGATCAGAACACCTGTATAGTGCAGTAATACCGATAAAACAAACTTAGGACCTGTAAAGTGTTTCTGGAAGAATTTAATTCTGGATACTGTCTGGCTTTTAAATTTAAACCAGGGCATATTATCAGTAGTAGCCCCGCCTAAATGTATAACTGATGTTCCGGGGTAATATATAATTTTCCCGCCATGTTTTTTGAACATGTAACAGAGATCAGTTTCTTCGTAGTAGAAAAAGAAATTAGGATCAAAACCTTTAAGCTCCCTGACGAGAGTGCCGTTGCAAAACATAAAAGCACCTTTTATTACGTCAGTCTCAAATGGTTCGGATGATGTAATATAATTCTGATAATATTTATTGAAATATCTGGATTTGGGGAAAAGCTTATATAGAAAGAAACTCTCTGTAAAAATGTTCCATGGCCTGTCGAATTCAACTATAGAAACCTGGTGTGTTCCGTCCGGGTTCAATAATTCGCACCCGACCATCAGATCCTGATCAGAAGCTTCACAATATTCCAGCAAAACCTTGAATGTATTTTCCGTGAATATTATGTCGTTATTCATGATAACGATATATTTGCCTTCAGAAACATCAATACCTTTATTATTAGCCAGGGAAAAACCCAGATTAGTTTTATTCTTAATGAATTTTGTATGGGGATATTGAAGAACGATTTCCCTTGCGTGATAATTCTCATTACTATTATCAACTACAATAACTTCAAAGTTATAACCGGATGCGGTTTTATAAAATGATGATAGACAATTACTTAAAAGATCGTCGGAATTGTAGTTAATTATAACTATTGATACGTCAATCAAGATGCCCTCTTATGATATGCTTAATACTTTATAAGTATATTAAAATTTTCTTAAGAAAAGAAATTATATTAATCAGCATTCCCGGGATAAACTGTCAATTGACGAATATAATAGTATGCTCTCCGGAATTCTGATTTATTCATTGAGAATAAACCCAGAATGCCGTATACAGGTACTCTGATTGCTAAACCCGAATAATGCAGCAGGAGAAGCAGAAAATATTCTATGCCCGAATAATGTTTTTTGTAATATACGATTTTTGAGAGGCATTTATTTTTGAAGGCGAACCATGGGATCTTATCAGTGGCGGCGCCGCCAAGATGAATAATTGAAGTACCCGGAAAATAAAGAACTTTGCCGCCAAGTTCTTTGAATCTGTAACACAGATCATATTCTTCAGAGTAAAAATAAAACCTTTCATCAAATCCTTTCAATTTTTTAAAAAGTCCGGCAGGACCAAACATAAAAGCACCTTTAATAATGTCTGTCTCAACCGGGGCATCGCCCTGATAATAATTCAGGTAATATTTATTAAAGTATTTTGATGATGGGAATAATTTATAAAGGAAAAAATTTTCCGTGAATGAATTCCATGGATTGTCAAATTCGACCAGTGAATGCTGATGTGATCCGTCTGCGTTCAGTAATCTGCAGCCTATCATCACGTCCCTGATTTCAGAGTCACAATATTCTTTGATCCTCTTTATAGAATTTTCTACAAAAATAGTATCATTATTCAGGAATAATATATACTTACCTTCTGTTATTCTTATTCCCTGGTTATTAGCAGCTGCAAATCCGGCATTTACCGGATTTTTTATAAATTTAATACAAGGATAATTCTGTAAAATCTCCCCTGTAATGAATTCCTTATCACTGTTATCAACTATAATAATTTCGAAAGTGAACCCTTCAGCATATTTATAGAAAGATTCAAGGCAGTCTGTCAAAATTTTCTTTGCATTGTAGTTTACAATAAGAACTGAAACATCAACCATTTGTATCAGCAAACCCCTTTTATAAAGTTACGAATTATTCCGGAACCTGGTTTTATCACCATTTATTTTCTGAATACTCCTGCTGCTGACAATTTACTAAACCAGTTTTCTTTATTAATAGTTTTGAATAGAAATGACAATTCTGATGATTCATAATAACCTGCCATCAGAAGTGAAGCAAAAACCATTAATGCCGAGAAGAACAAATACAGGAATAATGGTAAAAATGAGCACACATAGATACTAAGAAAGAAAATACCCGCCCATAAAAATATTCTGATCTTATCAAGATTAACACTCAGGTTTACTTTATGAAAAACCCAAAATGTAAAACTAAATCCTATTATTGAAGAAATCAGTTTTGATAATCCTGCGCCTGTTGCAGAATAGTTCGGGATTAGTATAAAATTAAAAGTTACATTTGATGTAAGTATTAGTAAAGAATAAATAAAGATCCAGGACTGTTTTTTGTACGCAACCAGCAGATCTATTACGAAAAAACTGCTGAATAAAAAGATTTGTGACCATAATAATATGGCTGAAGCAGTTCCTGCTTCTGTATATTCATTACCAAATATCAGGTTAGTTATAGGTTCTGCCTTAAAAGTAAATACTACCGCTAAAGCAAAAGGTATCAGAAATATAGTTTTAATTATAAATTTTATTATTGTTTCACTTCTGTGTTTATCGCTGCTCAACAATAAAGGGAAGATAGTATGAACAAGAGCGGTAGGAATAATTACGAGCGGAACAGACAATCTGAATGCTGCTGTATACAACCCCGTGGCATAACTGTCATTCAGTTTTTTAAGAAAAATTATGTCAAGCTGCTGGAACAAAACATTGAGAAGAACGTATACCCACAGGGGTAAAGATTCCCTGATAAGCCACTTATAAAGATTAACTTCGAAATGAAATACATACCCATACTTCTTCTTTAACAGGTATAGAATCATTATAAATCCGGGTACATTTGAAAGTACATAAACTGATATAAAATAATACAAACCGCCGTTGATGTAGGGCATTATAAGAACGCCGGCAAGAAGAAGGACATTCTCAAACATAACAACCATCATAGGCAAGGCCATATTCAGGTCAGCCTTAAAAGGGATATCCAGCAGCTCACGAAAATTTCCGAATTTTGATGAAATGATCATACTTAAAAAAAGGAAATTGGATAGAATAACTGCAGTCTGCCCTGCATTGATAAAAAACAAAACAAGATTATATATCACAAGAATTATAAAGTACAGAACCAGTCTGATGGAAAGTGCATTGCTGAGAAGAGATATTTTTTCTTTCTGAGTTGAAACCTCGCGAAATACAATGGGCGAAAGTCCTAAGTCAATTACTCTTGAAAGGATACTTACAACTGCCAGATAAACGCCAAATTCACCAAATTCAATTACTCCCAGGAAACGAGCCGCAATGGCAATGGAAAAGAAATTTACGATGAGGGATACCCCCTGGCCTATAGCTATTGAAAAAGCATTGCGGGACAATTTATTCGAGATTGGTTCTTTCAAGTTTTTTGCCCGGGTAAGCTATTAAACCGCATTTTGTTTTTTCCTTATAAATTTCTCAATTAAAGGTGCTGTGAGCAGGAGAAAAACAAAACTAAATGACCAGCCTGCCGCTATTGTAACCAGATAAAGTGCTGACATTGATATGATCAGGCATATATACGTAAACATCACAAAATCTATTAGTCTGCCCCTTTCAAATACTCTGAACCAGTAAAATGTGGCAAAAAGTCCCAGTAAATATGGGACCAGAAAAACCCCATAAAAGCCAAAATCTGCATGAAGTTCCCGTAAATATGTGGCGGAATTAACCCACATTGGAATATAATATCCAATCGGGTAGTCTCTTGTTTTTTCAACAACTCCGAATTTTGATAAAAAGTTATATACCGGCCGGAAGGAATTCTCTCCGAATGAAACTTTCTCTCCCCCTTCCTGAAAGTATTTACTGAGTACTCCAATGTTGGAGCTGAAGTAAAGATACATTGATGGAGAAATTATAGCTCCGCCTTTAAGTTTGTTTAAAGAGGCGCTTGCGCCTTTATATGATTCGATACTGCCTCTGAAACTTCTTACCAGAGATACGCTCGTAACGGCAAGTGTGGTAAAAATCAGGAGAGCAATAATAATATTAGCTTTGTTGCTGGCTAATTTTACCTGACGGGAAGCCAGAAAATATCTGAATAAAAATAAAGTTACAATGAATTCAAGAAACCCCAGAAAGATTCCTGCCCTTCCAACTGAAGCCATATCCTTCAGAATTACTGTAAGCAGGGGGAACAGAGCTGTTAATGTAATCTTATTTTTATAAGCAGTATAAATACCGCTGAAGAAAATTCCTACATAAGATAAGGTATATATGTATGGAATAGTTTCAGTTATCTCGCCTTCAACACGAAGCTTGTAAATTATGTTTGCCTGGACGATTACAGCGGGAATGCTTCCGAATTTATCTATTAAAACTTTCCAATGGAATACTGCTGCAATGAGTCCGATGGTTGAACATATAAGTATTAAATTTCTTATAGTTTTTCCATCATCCCAAAAGAAGTCTAAAGTCAGTGGTTTTAAGCTCATATCGTTGATTTTATTCTGACTGCTTCTTGCGGCGAATATTGTTATTATCCCGAGCAGGTAACACATAGAAGAAAAGATCATTACAAACCATACTTCATTCGAAAGATCAATATATCTCATTAGCTTCAGCTCGTACAGACAAATGTAGAATGTCCAGCTGAACACAAAGATATTAAGATGATTAAACCACTTACGAAATAAGTACTTCCCCAACAGCAGTAATGCTGTTCCAACTGCAAATGTAAGTAAAACGGTCATCTAGTTTAGTTTTAACCTATAGATACGTGCAAGGGATCTATAAAAGTTCTTTTGTTTCTCCTCAAAAGGGTTATTATAAGATTCTTTATAATAAGCCTTTTCACCCACAAATATTATCACCAGGAACAGGAAGAATGCTGCGAAAGATATCCCAAGAATTATCATTGCTTTTTTGGGACTATCTTTAAGCTGAGGCGGTACTGCCGCATCCAGCATAATAACTGTCGGCATACTTTTCTGTTCCTCAACTTTAGCCTGTTCGTACATCGGTAATACAAATTCCAGTATTTTACTTTGTATCTCTACTTCTCTGTAAGTACGCAAATAGCTCATCGCCATTGCGGGAATTTCTTTAAAAGGAAAAAGTACGTTTGATTCTGAGCTTAATACGTCTGCTCTCTTAAGTTCATTTATTTTAGACTTAAGAATATCTATCTGTGCTTTAAGACCGGCGTACTGAGGTGAATTCTCTCCATAAACCTGTTTTGTAAAATATGCCTGAAGGTCTTTTTCAGTCAGCTGAGCTTCATATTCCCCGGCTGCTTTAACCGCGACTTCTAATTGTTCAGGAACAGCAAAAACACCATATTTCTTTTGGACTATATATAATGAATCCTCAGCGTGCTTAAGATCAGCGAGGTTCTTCAAATATCTTTGTTCAAGAAACAATCTGTTATTTTTAGCCTGTTCAATGTTTATTGCTTTATTAATACTATCAAGAATTTCAACGAAGTAATTAGCAATAGCTGCACTTTGCTTAGGTTTCTTATTTATTACCGTAACTTCAACCATTCCGTATTCATTCGGACTGAAAGATATGTCACCTGAGAAAGCTCTCAGAACTTTATCCATATTACCATCTTCAACTTTGTAGTACCTCGCCAGATCATATTTTTTTATTACATTTACCAGAGTTGAGCGGCTGTTGAGAATACCAAGAAGTACATCTTCGTTGGTAGTACCACCGCCGAAAAGTTTTGACCCTAAGTTCATTGTTGATCTGCTTCCTGAGAGGATCCCGCCTAAACTGCCCAGTCCCATATTTGTTTCCGGAGGGATCATCACTGTGGCTGTGGATTTAAATTGTTCAGGAATGGTGAAAGAATAAATAGTTGCGCCGATAATTACGATCAGCATATTAATTATCAGGAATTTCTTCCACTTATAGAGTACGTATAAATAATCTGAAAACCTGGCCTGCTTTTTTTCCATATTGTTCATCTTTGAAAGTCTTTATTTTTGTTGTAATGAAACTACTATAAGTATTACTGTAGCTATACTGCCCACAACACCCATAACAGCACTGACTCTGTCGAGGTAATATTTAAATGTTTTAGGTGCTTTCTTTGGCACCCAGATATAATCTCCCGGTTCAAGATTAATATTATCGTGTTCTTCAGTAGAAATCCAGTTCCTGGTTCTGCCTTTTATTACAAAAGCTTCATCCTTGGCTTCCTGACCACGCCCCCCTGCCAGATTTATGTAGTAGTTGTAGTCTTTACCTTCCTGGTATTTAATAAATCCTGTCATTGGTATTTGTCCGAATACATAGATCATATCATTTTTTTCAGGAATGATGATAAGATCACCGTCCTTTACGATATAATTGCTTGCATCCGACTGAGGATCTGACAAATCAGTGAAATTGATGCTTGCATTGCCTCTGTAAAGTCTCATTTTATCATCAACTTTGAAATAAGTTGTATCTTCTTCTGCAAGGTATGACATTCTCTGCATAAGAAGATCATCCTCTTCTTCAGGTTGTACCAGTGTTCTCCAGAGAATATTCATAGCTTCCTCTTCTCTTTCGGAAGCTAGTGCCTGTATCTCTTTTGAAAATTCAGTATATATAGAAGATCCCCGCAGGAGCTCGGCAATTCTTAGATCAGCAGTAGGTTTGAATCCACCGGCTTTACTTATAACATCCTTAAGAGTAGTGTTATTTTTTGTAATAGAAACAGTACCGGGACGGTTTACTTCACCCAGTACAAGAACTTTGAAATCTCTCTTGGAACTTTCGTCGGCAATAAATCTGATTCTGTCCCCGCGCTTTAAAGCAACATTTTCATTCAGGGAGTACTTTAATATTTCTTCTTTATTACCGTTATAATCTAACCTTGTAATTTCAATACCTTCAATGTTCTCATACGCCTTATTTAAGCCCTGAGCAAATTCGATTGCGTCTGAAATTTTATCACCTTCAACAAACTGAAATTTAGTAGGTTTGTTTACAGCTCCGTACACAGAGATGAAATTCCGTTCCATATCGAGCGGAGGGAAAATTATAACATCATCATTCTTCAGATATGGGTTGTTTACGAACTCCCCGTTTAATCTGAATTTTTTCAGATCAATAATAAGCTCTTCACCGTTGGCCCTTTTCAATACAATATTGCGCTGTGCGAATGTTAATCTCTTTTCCCTTAGAACAGCGCTTTCTGTTTCAATAACTGGTTCTTTAGCCATTTCAGCTTTAACTTCATTATAGATCCGCGTAACAAACTGGTCCAGTCTTTCTACGGGAAGAGCAGGAAAAGAACCTGTAACAATGAACGATCCGCCAATGGTAACACTGATAGATCCTGACATAAGAAGATCAGTTGAACTTCTCTCGGTTCTATCCATTTGTGCCCATACTACATTAGCGGCAATTAACATTAAACAAAAAATTTTTCTCATTTTTATATTGGGTTTATTAGGAAAAATCGGTATTAAATTTAGTAAAGCATGTAGTGAATTCCAAACCAGTCAAATACTATTCAACCTTCACAACAGCATTATCAATCAGTCTTGTTGTGCCTATCCGGCACGCGATAAGTATATAATACTCTAAGCCTTTCTGCAGAAATTCCTGTTCACAAAAAGTTTCTTTCGATACGATCTTTACGTAATCCAGCCGGGCACTCTTTACTGAATTAATTAACTGTTCCATAACAGATATTATCATAGACGAATTATTCTCCCCGGCATTTATCATATCTTCTGCTCTTCTCAATGCCTTATTAAGAACCAGTGCATCCTTCCTTTCATCTGCGTTAAGGTATATGTTACGGGAACTCATTGCAAGCCCGTCATTTTCACGAACAATAGGTACTATAATAAGTTCTATGTCATACTTAAGATCCTTTACCATTTGCATGATTACCGCGGCCTGCTGTGCATCTTTCTGACCAAAAAACGCAAAATCAGGTTTAACTGCATTGAAAAGAATTGAAACAACAGTAGTTACTCCTTTAAAGTGAGAAGGACGGATTTCGCCTTCAAACTTTTTCGTTATGTTCTGAACTTCTACGTATGTCTGAAAATCATTCGGATATATCTCCCCTGCATCTGGACAAAATAAAATATCCGCTCCCTCCTGTTTAAGAAGTGATTTATCTCGATCAGGATCCCTTGGATACTTTGCAAGGTCTTCATTAGGAGCAAACTGTATAGGGTTAACAAAGATGGACACCACAGCAATATCACTGACTTTTTTTGCGGCACGAATAAGAGTGAGATGACCTTCATGCAGGTAACCCATAGTTGGAATAAATCCTATTCTCTTTCCTTCTTTATGAAAGCCGGTGGAAAGGACGTGCATTTCCTCGATAGAAGAAACTATTCTGATAAATACCTCAATTAATTCGATGATTACAAGAGAAGATCAAGAATTGTTACTATTTTATTTTTCAGTTCTTTTCTATGCGCAATGAAATCTATAAAACCATTCTCCAATAGAAATTCTGAAGTTTGAAATCCTTCCGGAAGTTCTTTGCCTATTGTCTGCTTAATAACTCTTGGACCAGCAAAACCAATCAGAGCTTTTGGTTCAGCAATAATTAAGTCACCCAGCATTGCATAGCTCGCAGTCGTTCCGCCCGTAGTTGGATCGGTTAGAACAGAAATGTATGGTATTCTGGCATCAGCAAGCCTGCCAAGCCTTGAGCTTGTCTTTGCCATCTGCATCAGCGAATAAGCACCTTCCATCATTCTTGCTCCCCCGCTTGCTGAGATAATGATCATTGGGATCTTATATTTATACGCCCGGTCTATTGCACGTGATATCTTTTCACCTACAACAGACCCCATGCTGCCGCCTATGAATTTGAAGTCCATACATGCTATAGAGACTTCCCGCCCATCCATTTTTCCGATACCCGTCCTGACAGCATCAAAGAGATTATTTTTCTTTATACTTTCATTAATTCTATCGGAATACTTTTTAGAATCCTGGAATCCAAGCGGGTCTGCGGAACGCATTTTTCTGTCGTACTCTTTGAAACTATTCCTGTCCAGCAGGATCTGAATATATTCCAGACTATCAATTCTGAAATGATGATCGCATTTATGACAGGTCCATAGATTAGTCTCAAGCTGTTTTTTATGAATGATTTCAGCGCAGCCGGGACATTTTTCCCATAGACCATCAGGCAATTCTTTTTTAACACTATCAGGGGCAATATTTTCCTTTGATCTTTTAAACCATGCCATGGAATTAATCCTGATTCTGAATATCAGCAGATATCATTATTGTCTGATTTGGCTGTTTCGGATCATTGGTGAAAAGTGTAATTGTTCTGCTTGTTTGTCCTGATCTGTTGGATGTGTCAAATTCTATTTTAAGATTCCCTGACTCACCGGGCTTAAGCTTGTTACCACTGAGTACTGCTGCTGTGCATCCGCAGCTTGTTTTTACATCTTTTATTTCCAGCAAAGAGTTTCCCGTATTTTTTACATTCACACTCCAGTCCAGTACTTTACCTTCCTTAACTTTACCAAAATTATGCTCTGTTTTTTCTATCTGAAGTTTCGGGCCTGCAGCCGGCTCTTTCACAACATTTCCTGTAAATGATAACCTGATCTCCGGATTATCGGGATCATTGGAAGACACGTAAACATGTTTGCTTTGTTTTCCTTCGCGTCCGGTGCTGTTAAACTGCACTTTAATGTTAGTAGATTCTCCCGGCTTCAATTCTGTTTTTTCAGGTTTTACAGCTGTACATCCGCACGAAGCCCTTACATCTTTAATAATCAAAAGATCTCCTCCGGTGTTCAGAGCAATAAAATCGTGAGTAACTGTCTCTCCATAAGTGATGTCACCAAAATCGTGCTCCATTGGTTTTACCGAAATCTTTGGTCCTACCACTTGTGCATAATTTACTGCGAATAATAAAAACCAAAAAGAAAATACTTTTTTCATTCTATTACCTTACAATAAAGTTTTTGAAATATGCCGGCTCTAAAAAATCGTAGTCTAAAGTTACTAAATCTTTGCCAAATCTGTAAGCCCATTTTGCGATCCAATACGATGTGGGAACAGATAACTCATTGTGAAAAAACTCTGATTTTGTTTGAGGAACTGAGTTCCCGAATACAATAATACCGGGCTGAATTTTATGAGCTAATTCTTCATTGCCGATTACACGTATATCATCTGTTATATAATAATTATTTTTACCTGACATAAATCCGGCAAAATATGTTTCTTCAATATTTACTTTGTTGGATATAATAAATGGAGTCTCAGGTTTCAGAACAGAAGATATCTGCAGGGCAAGAGCTTCAAAAGTAGGAACAGGGGTTATTGGTTTTGACGCACCAAAAGCGAGACCTTTCACAGCTGACATTCCGATCCTCAACCCGGTAAAAGACCCCGGACCTGAAGAAACAGCCAGAGTACCAATATTATTCAGGTTAGTATCCAACATCCCCATTAGGTTTTCGATCAGCTGAAGCAGTTTTTCTGAATGAACATTTTTTTGACGTAGTGTTATTTCAAGATGTTTTTTATCATCATAATACAGGCATGCACTGCAATTTTCACCCGATGTTTCAACCGCGAGTACAGGTAATATCAATTCTGGCATTATTGTTTCCGGATAATTATTTCTCTGGTAAAACTATCAATTATTTTTATATCTATATCTATTCTGTGTTTAGGAAGAATTTCGGGGAAAAGATCAGCCCATTCAATGAATGTTATAGCTTCGTTATTAGATATATACTCTTCAAAACCAATGTCGAATAATTCCCCAACCTTGTTTATACGATAAAAATCGAAATGATTCACCTTGTGTTGTCCGCTGTATTCATAAACAATTGCGAACGAGGGACTATTTACATTTGTAATACCCATATTCTTCAATACGGCTTTTACAAAAAAAGTTTTTCCGGCACCAAGATCACCTTTCAGGGCTACCACTTCTCCAAGCTTCAATACTGATGAGAATTCATCAGCTATCCGGATTGTCTCCTGTTCTGTTTTTACTTTGTATACTGCAGGATAATTCAATTATACTTTGCTCTCCATAGTTATTATTGGTAAGATCATTTCCTCCATTGAGATGCCTCCGTGCTGAAAGGTATCTTTATAAAATGTAAGATACTTGTGGTATTCTGTAGGATAAACAAAATAATAATCTTCTTTGGCTATGATATAATTAATTGTAAGTCCGCGTTTAGGAAGTTTGTATTGAGAAGGATTACTGATATAAATTGCATGTTTCTCATCAACTTTAAGATTTCGTCCGAATTTGAACCTTAGATTTCTGGATGCCTCCCTGTCCCCGAGAACTTTCGCACCGCGCAGGGTTCTTATACTGCCGTGATCTGTGGTAATAACTATTTTCGCGTTTTTAATCTTTGCAATAGAACGCAATGTAGCTAATAATGAAGAATGAGCAAACCAACTGTTTGTTAATGATCTGTACGCGGCTTCTTCAGGTGCAATTTCTTTTAAGATATCGGAATCTGAGCGGCCGTGAGCTACCATATCAAGAAAATTAACTACCACCGCAGTAAAATGACTGTTCTGATAAGAAAGAATATTCTGCTCAAAATTTCTTCCGACTTCGGGGTCAATGATTTTAATGTATTTTAGTTCGTTCTTAAGTTTAATTTTTTTTCTGTCAACTAATAACTGAAGCAGTTCTTTTTCATATTTATTCTGGCTTCTTTCATCATCTTCTCCTGATTCCCATAAAGTGGGATAATATCTTTCGATCTCTGATGGATACAACCCGCTGAAAAGTGAATTTCGGGCGTATGGTGTGGCTGTAGGTAATATTGAAAAATAGTAATCTTTTTTTATTTCGAATATGTCTGCGAGATGCTTTTCCATTACAAGCCACTGGTCCATTCGCAGACAGTCGAGTACAAAAAGAAAGACTGACTGATTACCATCAGACACATACTGAAGTACATGATCATTTAGAATTTCAGTAGTGAGCGGTGGTATGTCTTTCTGATTTGCTGAATTAATCCAGGTGAGATAATTCTTTTCAACGAATTTACTAAACTCCTGGTTACATTCTTTTTTCTGATCCATAAGTGTTTGACGCAGCCCCACTTCAGGATGAATATCAAGTTCCAGCTCCCAGTTTACCAGTTTCAGATAAATGTTGATCCATTCCTTATAACCGGGACTCATCATAACCTGCTGGGTTATCTCATTAAAATCCTGCAGGTAATCTTTAGCAACATATTCGCCTGATATTTTTTTACCTTCCAGTATCTTTTTACATACAAGAAGAACCTGGCTTGGATGAACAGGTTTTATGAGATAATCAGTAATCTTGCCGCCTATGGCATCATACATTAAGGTTTCTTCTTCATTCTTGGTAACCATTACAACCGGAATACCCGGTTTAAGATCTTTTATTTCTGAAAGTGTCTGAAGCCCACCGATTCCCGCCATCATCTCATCAAGAAAAATGAGGTCATATGTTTTCTCTTTTACTTCTGATATTGCATCTGCCCCGTTGGTAACCGTATCAACATCGTAGCCTTTTTCGGAGAGGAAAAATATATGCGAACGCAGCAATTCTATTTCGTCATCAACCCAGAGAATCTTTCCTTTTGCCATCCCTTGTGTTTCCTTATTATTCATCTTTATACAACGCAGAAATGAAATAGTTCGTTGCATTTAATAAAGACCGGATTTCCTCCGGCCTTGTATATTCAAGATTATTGGATTGCGATATGTACATCCAACCCGGCCTCATTTGTTGTGGTTGGAGAGATTCTTGCAGCTCCTTCCGGAACTACTGAAGATCTTCTATAGAATACGGATAATGTTACTTTTGCACTCATTACATATTTAATCCTGGGTTCCATAGTAGTTCTTACAGTACCATCCTGAGGGATACCTTTCTCATCGAAATTAGCCATGTTAAAGATAATAACTGAGTTCTTACTATAAGTATAAGAAAAAGTTAATTCTATATCATTCTTCAGAGATAAACCAAAAAGCGGCAGCTCGAATCCCGATTTTGAATAACTTGCTGAGATACCAATATCACGGGAGGAATTTTCAGTGATATTCTTTGTAGAAGCTCCAAGATCATACCCGGTCTTTGTACTGTATTTTATACTGCCGGTAAAGTTTCCATTCCAGAGTGAAGCAAATGTCATATTAAGTCCGACCAGAGGAGCAAATCCATAACTGATTTTCTGTGTCTGAACTGCCTGATTTCCATCGGGATCTAATTTCCATCCTTCAGAGTAATCAGAATTATATGCATGCTGCAAAGATACTCTTTTTGTGAATGACTTGAACATTGAATACTTCTCCAGACCATCCCAGTTTAAGCTCCAGTTGGGACGCGGGATATACTTCGCAAACTCTTTAAGGATTGGTATTTTCGCGAGAATAGGAAATGCTTCTAATCCTTCAGAGAATGATTCATTCAGGTTGTTAGTTTTGCCATATAACTCGTTTACCTTCTTAAGACCTCCGCCAAGTATTGGCAGAGGAATGGAAACATATGATCTGTTTATACTTCCGGTAGAGTTAATATTAGAAACATTTACATTACCCAAAGAATCTGTCTGTATTGTTGCGCTCTTGCTGTTCTGCCATCCGATCTTCCATCTTAAATCGATGTTGGCGCCCTCCCAGAGTGGTCTGGCGGTTCTGAAATCAATACTGTTCCGCTGTGAAACATTATCGCTCAGATTTCCGCGAAGAGCTCTCGGACCAACATCCTGACTTAAACCGAGCATGAATGACCTTGAAGGACCATATTCATTATTTGAAGAGAACGTAAAGAAATTAACAAATCCGGTTCCGCCTGAACGGATACCTGATTTCGAAACTGTGTTATCCTGAGAAAAATTAAACTGGATTGTTTCATAATCAAAGAATATATATTTTGCCCCAGCTTTCAATGTAAGGAGTACATTCTGCAGCTTTGAGGGTCCATCTTCTTTAAGACTGTCTGCAGGTGATTTCAGAGAATCTGAACCGGCAATGTTCATACTATCAGGCATTTCTTCTCTTCTTTGCCTTGTATCACGCGCGTTTTCTCTTGTATTATTTCTCTGGTTATCTCTTCCTCTGCCCTGATCAAACCTTGCGTTGCTGTCATCAGATTTATCTTCCTTAAATAATGGAGCTGCCAGGGATTTCAGTTTAAGGGTAATACCGGCGTTTATTTTATTTGAAAAGCCCGCGCCTCTGCCAAGATCAGCCTGAAGAAAATTATTCTGCCATTGATAACTCGATCCATACCCAAGTGTCAGGGTGAAGAATTTATTCAATTCCCAGATGCTTGGCAGTTTAGGCTGAGTGCGGATTTCAAAATTTTGCTGGTACTGATAATTCCTTCCAAAAAATGCGCTTGAAAATACATCATTCCATATTGCGCTCTCACTGCGGGAAATGTTATTATTACCATCCCTGGTAAGTATATGAGCCAGAGATGACTGAAAATCAAACCCGTAAGTAAGATTCATATTTAATAATCCGCCTTCAGTGAGCTTCCAGCCAATTTGAGCATTACGGGTAGTTTTGAAATCTCTTCCGATAATAGGAAGAGCGCTTCTAAGTCTTTGCAGATTGTATGAATAATTTCTTGTCGCTGTTAAATTCCAGGCAAAGGATTGAGGAGTGTAATAGATCTTTACATTACGATAATCTTTAAACAAGCCTATAATGGTTCCCAGTATAGGTATATCCGCAGGATAGAAGAAATTATTCTGACTTAAATTTGTCTGATAATTAATCGTGGCATTCCATATCCAGCTCTGATTTATTGCCGTCTGAGGATTTCTTCCCTTTGTTTGATTATAGTTAAAGCTGAATGTCATCGCGTTCAATGTATAATTCCAAATCCAGCTCTGTGATGGAATCTTAAATTTCATTCCGGCCAGAGTCCAGGTATCTGATATGTTCAAGGATTTGGTTGTTGAGACAAACCTTGAAATACTATCCTGTGATACTCTTCCCGCGAGCTGGGCTGCCGCGCCATCTACCTTTATGTCTGTTCCGGGAACATATAATGGATTTGAGGTTTGTTCTGTCCTTGAATAATTCACTTTAAGATTGCTTCCAGGTAAATTGAACGGCATAAGCTTCAGAACATCAAAGTCAACATTGAAACCCCAGTTCTTTGAATCAAGCCTTGTACCAAACCTGTCGGATAATTTATGGAAAAATGGATTCGTCTGACTCATATTAAAGTTGACTGTCATCAGGTCACCAAGATTAAACCTGGCATTTGTGCTGTAAGCCCAGCCCTGCGAATCATCTGCACCGATTACTCTTAATTCATTTACCCATATTTCTCCTGATACCGGGTCCACCACCGATTTCCCTTTTGGATTTTCAACTCCTATCATAAAGAACGATACTCTTGTAAGCGCAGGATTACCCCTGATCCTGTAATAGTGACCGGGAGCACCGGGAACCGGATAACCTAAATCTTTGCCATTGAGTTTTGTGGAGTCCTTTGTGGTATCATTTGTTGCTGTACTTCGTAATTGTTTAATGGTTGTGAGCTCTGAGAATTTAATACTCAGTTCGTGCCAGTCAGGTCTTACAGGTAACCTGTATTCATAATAGTTTGTGGTATCTGAACCAAACCTGAAATATACTTCAGATGCATAGTTAGCAGTATCAGTATAAGCGGATAATTGAGGAGTAAGACTATTAGTATCCCGTTCATCTCCATGGATGAACAGCTTCATTTCCTGATAATTGAAAAGATCCAGGGGACGAAGGTGCTTAACAACCTGGCGCTCCTCACCATCATTGAGTTCTTTTATGATTAAAGAAAGCGACTGCTCGTTTCTTAATATCTGCTCATCAGGATTGCTTCTGTCTCTTTCTCTCTGAACACCAAGAGGAATTGTGTAATCAGGATTATCTTCAACGTTCACAACTGAAAGAGCCAAAGTAGAATCCTGAGGATTTTTCGGATCAACAACTTTCTGCCACTGACTTCCGACCAGGTTGAATTCTGCAAGTCTGATATGAATAGGTGCGTTTACACCATTAATCCAGACTCTTATAAATTCAACAATTGAAAAACTGGGATCCCCTACTTTCCGTGTAAAATTCTGTAAAGGAATTCTGATCTGATACCAGCTGTCGTTATTACCGCCGCCTGTGATAAATTTGTTGGTAGTTTTATTGGTATCCAAAGGAACCGCGTATCTGAAATAGCTATTTAGCTGATCGATCTGAAGGTTCCTGTTAAGGTCTTCAGAATCAGGGAAACGTCCTCCGGCATCTAAAGAAACAGAGTTATTTTCGGTACCATTAATTTGGGTATAATCGGATCGCGACAAATTAACATTATAATTATCACCGCTCGGATCAGGATTGTTAACAGGATCATATCCCGGTTCTGCTGCATCGGCTAATTCGTCCATTCCAAGATCTTCGCCGTTATCTATAAGATCATTTTCATTTTTATCTTCTGAATCAAGATCGTTATTAGGAATAACATCTTCACTGATCTTTCCTAAATCTATATACAATGAATCAAAAGCATTCCCCTGATGTCTAATTATATTCTCATCTTCCAGTTTTAACCAGAACTCTATAAATTCGATATTTTCTTCAACCAGGTTGGTTGCAGTCTGGGATAATATTTTCATCATACCGCCCCAGTTTAGTTCCGGAGTTTCAAGTCGCGGAAATCTGTTGTACATACCTTTTTTGCCTGGTTCAAAAACAAAATCAAGCACAGTAATCTTATCATCTCCACGTCCTACTTCTTTATTCGGCCAGATATCTGTCACATCAACATCCGAAGGTAAAACATTGAACCAATAACTTTTGCCTTTATAACTCATTTGTCTGGTTTTGGAGGAATCACCAATAACCGGCATTCTGTCAGGAACACTTAAATCTCTCCAAGAAGTATATGAAACACCAATCGGGATTGTCCTCTTAGCTCCTTCAAAATCGTCGATGTAAGCAATACTTTTTCCAAGGTCGCTCGAAACCGTACTTTTCTTTGTATTAGGATCAGGATTTATATAAGCAAATTCACCGCCCACCGAAAAAGATGACATTTGTTTTGAAGGTATAATTGAATTTAAACCTTTAGTAACAAATGGAAGATCTACTGATGTTTTAAAGTCAACACCATAGATTGAGTTGTTTAACGGTTCTTCACCGATACGAACCTTATCACTTAAAGTCTGCTGATTAAGGTTAAGTACAGAAAAGCCCAGCTGAGTTTTCTGAGAAAAGTTAAATAAACCTCTGGCTCCAAGCAGTGTTTTGGATGCCAGCTGAAAGATATCATTCTGTTCATAGGTAATCTTCAGATCAGCTCCGGGGACCAGTGCAGCCTGATTTTTGATAGTTACCTGTCCAATATTATAGTCAACAATGTAATCCACATTAGGTGTGAGTTCTCGTCCACCAAGCAATACTTTTACTGAATTCTCAACAACACCTACAAAACCCAGGTTGAAAACGGCAGTTGAAGAAGCTGAGTATTTACCTGTTAGTAAAAACCTATCTTTACTAGCTTCCTGTCGTGCGTAAGTAACAGTTAAATTATATACTTCCTGAAATCTAAGGGTGTCGTAACCAGGAACAGTTTGAGGAAAATCCCTGCCGAATGGTTCCAGTACAGGAAAAACAATTTCACCGGTTTCCTGGAAGATGGTTGTATTGTTAATAAAATCGAAATTGCCATCTTTTCCTATTGCTCCTCCGCCGCTTATCTGATCTAAACCAAAAGCACTCAACAGAGGAATGCCCTGTATCTGATTAGCCGGTTCAGATCCCGGCTGAGCATATTGAATATCCATCACAAAACCTTCCTCGTTAACCTTGCGGCCTCCGACAGGATAGATATTTTTTAACTGAAGTTTCCAGGCCTGTGTAAATTGGGGCTGGAGATCTTTAGGTTTTATCAGCTTCAGAATTAATTTTCTTACATTTGTTGTATCCCCGGGTACAGCAGTTGTTTCATCTCCGATGAACTCACCATAAATTACATCATCACCTGATTCGGGAGTCTGGCCTTCCATCCTGTATGCTACAGCGATTGCTTCACTTTCCTGTATTTGTGTCTTAAAGGTAATGAACCCCGTTTTTCGGTGAAGATCATAATCAGTTCCCTCAGACAATTTAATGAATCTGCCTAATTCAACTTTACCTACATCACCTGATTCTACGGATCTTAAACTTTCATAATTATTCCCCTGCAGCGGAGGCAGATTAATAAATGCAATTACCTGTCTTTCATTACCAAGGTTTCTCTGTCCTGTAGTAGTTTTCCATACTTCAATATCAATAACGTTATAGCGAGGGTCTTCGTCAGGAGTTGGATTCGCATAATATCGATAGAAGAGATCCAGTTCAGGATTTCTGCTGGCATACAGAGTGTCGATGAAGTAATGGTTTTTAGAGTAATCGTACGCATGAAGTGTAAATTCCTGTGAAGTTGATCCGCCGCTGATGGCAACCTCTTTTACTTCACCTTTCTTTTGTGACGCGAGAGTGGTAAGACTTAAAGGTCCAAACTGAAAATCAGCCTTCACGCCAAACAAAGCCTCACTGCCGCCAACTAAAGGTGAGGTCTGTAATGATACGTTACCTGCTTCAACGTTCTTTACGATTTCATCTTCATACCCGGTGTACTTAAGTTTAAGCTGATTTTCGTATTCGAAAGTTCTCTCAGTATTCCAGTCCGCACGAATACTAAGCTTATCACCTATGGTGCCATTAACATTTATCTGAACCTGTTGTTTAAAATCCGGTTCATTACGTGTGTTTCCAAGGAATGATGCAGTCACACCCTCGCGTGTTTCATTACGCCATGCGCCATGAATATCAACAGCACCGCCGATACTAAGCTTGATGTTTGGAGGTCCGAAGATGCTCAGGAATCCGGCGCTTGGAAGAGGTATATCTATATTGGTAAAATCAGTAATTAACTGACTTAGATCTTTCTTATCATCTTTCAGTTCATATTTATAGCCAAGCTGCTCCCAGGTTTCACGGTTCCTTGCTTTCATTTTCAGATCAATAAAATCTTCCAGCGGAACTGTGAGGAGTATCTTCGTCTGCTGACCAGCAACCTTTTCATAAATCTCTACCATTCTGCCCGTTGAATCCAGCTGAACATTACGTGTGGCCATTGATGCAGATGGATAGGCGAAAAACTTGGATCTTTTTTTCGTATTGAGAGAGGTATAAGGTTTATCCTCTCTATGATACCGGAACTGCTCCATTCTTGCTGTCGAATCAAGAAACAGTGAGTCGATAGCTAATGAGGAATCAACTTTAGTTACAGCTGAATCAGGGAAACCAAAATTCACTGCACCAGTATCAATAACTTCTTCCTGCTGCTCAGGAAAACTTTCATCCTGGTTAAATGCCGTATCGGGAGCAAAATTAAATGTGGTATCCGGAGCAAATGTAGTATCGGGATTACCAAAACCCTGCCCCGGATTGTTCAAAGTGGAATCAGGATTAAAAGTAGAATCAGGATTATTGAACTGATTAAAGTCCAATTGAAAACCGGATTGATCCTGAGGATTTGGAATAGGATTACCCTGATCATCAAATAATGAATCACCCATAGCAGTATAGTATTCATTACCTGATTTACTGGAATACTGGGTATCAGAAGGGCTGCTATTTAATGATACTAATGTAAAGCATGCATCAAACAACATGGAATCATTTACAACAGATTCAGCTGTTGTAAAGCCTAAGGCCTGCAGAGAATAAAACAGGACTGCAGCGAATAACGATAATTTTACCGTTTCCCGGAGAGTAAATTTAAATATGCTTTTAATAGATCAACCTATGATTGTAATTCACACAGTAAAAGTATATTCCCTAGTACTCTCCATTTTTGGTAGAAAATTATATGATTTTAAATTTAATAGCAACAATTATTTGGTGCAAATTTTTTTCTGTTAAAGATGTCTCAAGTTGAAACATGAGTGAAGAGCACCACATCATTGTAATATATTTAAATCGCTGCAACATCCTCGTTATGAGTGGGTTCGGCAATAATCTCGATAACCTCGTTTTGATGAATAATAACAGAGCTGAGTTTATTACCTACACATGCACCAGTATCTATATAAAGCGCATTTGCTTTAGAGTCCAGTTTAACTTCATATTGTTTGGTATGCCCCACAACCTGAAGTTTGCCGATATTAAGCAAACGGTCTCTTGTCCATAATATACCACTTTCACTATCAAATTCCGATTTAATTAATGAGTCTAATGAATCAGAATTATTCCTGGCCGCTGAAAATTTTGATTTATAGTGTGAAGATATTCCCGCATGAGATATGAAACAATCATCAGTATTAAAGTATAAAGGTGCCGATTTGATATAACTGATATGATATTCAATCTGGTCATGATAATTCAGGTAAGATCTGAGTGTAGCTTCATTTCCATTATATACCCACGACTTTGCGAAGAGACTATTGGGTTCTTTAAAAAAAGCATAGAACATAAAATCGTGATTTCCCGGGGTGAATGGTATGCCATTCCTGATAAAGAATTCAACAACTTCATAACTGAAGTTACCGCGGTCAACCAGATCTCCTACGCAGTATACTGTAATATCAGGATACTTAGCCTTTATATTTTTATAAAGAGCATCCAGGGTATAATAGCATCCGTGAATATCACCAATTACTGCAACCATTTATACTTTAAAGTTCTCCCGGGCATACCTTGATAGTTCTTCTCTGAAAGCAGGATGGGCAATTTCAATCAGAGCTTTCGCTCTTTCGCGTATAGATTTACCATACAGATGAGCAACTCCATATTCAGTAACAACATAATGTACATCACCTCTTGAAGTTACAACTCCGGCACCAGGTTTTAGAGCAGAGACAATTCTCGAAATCTTCATATCTTTTGTTGTAGAAGGTAAAGCGATTATTGGTTTACCCCCCTCAGAACGGGCAGCACCACGGATAAAATCAACCTGCCCGCCTATTCCACTGTATAACCTTGTGCCAATTGAATCTGAACAAACCTGTCCGGTAATATCAACTTCAATCGCGGAATTTATTGCCACCATTTTATAATTCTTTGCTATAATGAAAGGATCATTCACATATTCCTGCGGATGGAATTCTGCAATTGGATTATTATCTATAAAATTAAAACTTCTTTTTGTTCCCAGAATGAAACCTGCAATTATTTTTCCGGGGTGCACAGTTTTCTTCTCATTATTAACTATACCTTCTTCTATCAACTCGATAATGCCGTCAGAAAACATTTCAGTATGTATGCCGAGATCCTTTTTATTTTTCAGATACTTCAGAACTGCATCGGGTATAGCGCCTATTCCCATCTGCAAGGTTGAACCATCTTCAATCAGTCCGGCGATGTGCTGCCCAATCTGATTATAAATAGAAACAGTTTCAGGGGTAACATCGGGATCTACCTGAGGCAATTCAAATATATCTTCATCATGTTCAACTATATATTTGATTTTATTAATATGTATAAAACTATCCCCCAATGTTCTTGGCATTTGTTTATTAACCTGGGCAATAATAATTTTCGCTTTTTCAGCGGGAGTTTTGATAGTGCCTACATCAACGCCATAACTGCAGAAACCATGTTCATCAGGTGGAGATACATGTATTAATGCTATGTCACTTTTTATTATCCCTTGTTTAAAGAGTAATGGAACCTCTGATAAGAAAATAGGAATAAAATCCGCCCGGCCCTCATTAACGGCTTTCCTGGTATTTCCGCCAATAAAGAAAGCGGTGTGTTTGAAATGCTTCTCCATTCCGGGTTCGGTATATGGAAGAGGACCTGTAATTAATATATGATATAAGTTAATATTCGTTAATTCATCTTTTCTTCTCACCATTGCGCGAATTAATTCCATTGGTGCAGCGCAGCCGGGCTGAACTGCAACATTATCACCCGACTTCATTATTTTCAATGCTTCATCCGAACTTACAATCTTCTCACTGTAATTCTTAACCCACGCGGCTGTCTTTGGTTTTGTTTCTATACCTTGTACTATCATAAAAAAAAGCTCTAATTAGTTGAAAAAAGATGGAGTCTTCTGTACTCCAGATTATATATTTCAGCAATACTCTCGTTTGAGCAGAAACCATTATAGGTACATACTCCTTTAGCTAGTCCCGAATCATGCATTAAAGCTGAACTCAATCCGTTATCGGCAATATTCATTATATATTCAAGCGAGGCATTAGTTAATCCGAAACTTGCTGTTCTTGAAACAAGAGCGGGTAAATTAGGAACACAGTAGTGAATTACTCCATGCTGAACAAATACAGGATCTGATATTGAGGTAGGGTAACTTGTTTCCACGCAGCCGCCCTGATCAATGGAAACATCAACAATAACAGCACCCTTTTTCATACTTTTAACCATTTCCTCAGTAACAACATGCGGGGTTTTTTCGCCTTTGTTGAGTACAGCACCTATTAAGACATCAGCAAATTTTACACCGCGAGCGATAGTATAAGGATTAGCAACTACAGTAGTAACCCGTTTATTAAAAAGATAATCTATGTTTTTGAGTCTGGTGAGATCTTTATCTATCATAATTACCTGGGCACCCCTGCCTAATGCGGCACGGGCAGCATTTCTTCCAACGATTCCGGCACCAATAATAACAACAGCTGATGGTGCTACCCCCGTAATTCCTCCCATTAGCACTCCGCGTGAAACTTCAGAATCGCTCTGAAGATATCTTTCTCCTATCTGAACTGCTAATTGTCCGGCAATCTCACTCATTGTCTGAAGAACAGGCAGATTACCATCTCTTTCTATAAGTTCATAACTGATTGACGAAATCCGTTTGGCCAGCAGCTTTTCAACAATCTTTTTTTTGGCTGCTTCAAGATGCAGGAAAGCGAAAATGGTCTGGTCTTCCTGCAGCAATTCAACTTCCGGTTCAGAGAGAGGAGTAATTTTCGTAATCAGATCAGATCTTTTATATACTTCTTCGGCATTATAAACAATGCCCGCACCCATTTTCATATATTCGTCATCTGTGAAATGACTTCCCTGGCCGGCTCCTGTTTCAATAAAAACACTATGTCCCGATTTGACAAGTGCATCAACACCTGCAGGAGCAAGCGCAACTCTTCTTTCTTCGAGGCGGGTTTCTTTTGGTATGCCTATTCTCATATGGATTTTCGTTTGTTGATAAATAATGCTTGTATGCAAAGATATAAATAAAAGGAAATAATTACCACCTTAGCATCCTAAAATAACATTTCAGGTTAAGTGGAGCTATACCGTGCATATACCTTGCCTATAATTAGCATATAGCTACTCGGAGATCATACGGTGATCATGCATACCAGCGATCCTGCTCGTTTTTTTGATTTTTCAAGTATCGGCCCTATGGTTTGCCTATAGTCTGCCTATAGTTAGTTTATAGTTTGTACGGAAGCAGTGCGAAGATATTACGTAACCATACTTTATCGGATTTGATGTGTTGTTTCCCGGATAAAAGGACTTGCATCTAAAGGCTTCTCAAACTATTATATATTTCGCCTTTATAATATGAAACGGAAGGAATCGTGAAAATCACACTAATATCAGTATTTTTTATTTTATCTGCAAATTTATTCAGCCAGGAATTCAAAATTGTTTTTATGGCAGATCTGGTCGCATATCCTAATCCGTCAAATCCCGGAAACTGGGCTAACAATGATGCATGGCTTGATGAAATTGAAAAATGGGGCGCTACTGGCATAAACCTGGTTGTTCCCAGATGGGCGTTTGAGCCCAAAATTGGTGAATATCATGATGGCGTATTTCAGAATTTTGGCCGGGCACTAAAAAGAATTGCTGACAGGGATCTTGATATATATGTGCGTGTAAGCATGGGTTTGTTTCATGATAACTGGAGAAGTCCATCTATCGGCGGTAAATTTTCCGGAGGATATACTCTGGACGATGTTCACCAGACTTCTGACGGAAATGGGGGCACAATAATGATGGATAATTATCATTCGGGAGGTATAGGTAAACCCGTTTCTAATATAACCAGCGAGAGATCAAGAAATGATCTGTTAAGGTTTTTCAGGGATGTGCTGAGTTATATTGATAAACAGGGTCCTGCCGTAAAAGAAAAAATTAAACTTATTGTTCCTACTTTCAGTCCTGATGATGAAACAGAATATCCCAGCGCCATTTCGGGTCCTCATGGATGGGGATATTTAAGCGGATATTCAGAACCGGAGCTTAGAGAATTTCATAAATATCTGAGACTGAAGTATAATGGAACAGACAGCAATGATGATATTACAAAACTGAAATCAGCCTGGGGCAGCGGACTTCCATTTGACCGAATCAGTGAGATAGATCCCCGCCATAATTCATTTAACTGGCATAGAGAGAGTAAAGCTTTTAATTATCCAGCCGGCAGAAAGGACTTTCTCGATTTCCGTACTCAGCAGTTAAAGAAGTTTATCGATGATTGCGCAGTGATCGCTAAAGGCAAAAATTACAAACTTGGAGTTCAGTTTGGTTCCATCAATGATGCCGGTATAGAGTTCAGGGGCACATCAGATTTCACTAAGTTATTAGAAAATGTAGATCATTTTGTAGTTGATGATATTCCCGAGTATGCTGAAAAGGATAACTTTGCTAATGATCTGGCAAAAAGTGCTTGTGACGCATGGAAAAGTCGTAATGGAAAAGTAATTGCTTTTTCAACTGAAACTAACTGGCCCGGCTATGCTCCATCAAAATTTGATCATGATCAACTCGTTGAAAACTGGAATATTCAGCTTCAGGAGTATTATGAAAGCGGAGCAGAAGCACTATTTATTTCTCATTGGGGTACCGGTCAGTTTGACATCGCGCCAAGACTGGTAGCTAAGTCACTTCCCCTGCCCGGAGTAAAACCTCTTCCTGAGGCATATGAACAGTGGAGAAGAATTCTGAACAGCCATAAAGGTAAACAGGTAAAGTAATACTCATTAGCGCACTGCAGTAGAAATTCTGATTTAATTACTTTCTTTACATAGCATTCTTTTATTATCTTATATTAAGCATCTATCAGGACCTGCATGAAACTTCTTGAGCAATCCCTTGGACTTTATACAGATATGTATCAGCTTTCAATGATGCAATCCTATTTTACTGAAGGTATTCACGATAACTCTGCGGCATTTGATTATTATTTTCGAAAGCTTCCTTTTGAAGGAGGATTTGTTGTATTCGCAGGACTAACTGAGCTGCTTGAAAACCTGAGTGAAATAAAATTCAGTTCTCAGGATATTGATTACCTGCACTCCATAAAAATGCATGATGATTTTCTTGAATATCTGAAATCATTCTCTTTCAATGGAACAATAACTTCTGTAGCTGAAGGAACCATAGTATTTCCTGTTGAACCTATATTAACAGTTGAAGGCAGGCTCGGGGAAGCACAATTTATAGAAACATTACTGCTCAACATAATCAACTTTAATTCACTCATCGCGACCAAAGCTGCACGCATAAAGCTGGCTGCCGGTGACAGAATATTAAGTGAATTCGGATTAAGACGATCTCAGGGCTTAGGAGGGATCCAGGCATCCAGAGCAGCAATAATCGGAGGGTTTGATTCAACATCGAATGTATTTGCCGCAAGACATTTTGATATTCCTCCGGCTGGTACCATGGCACATTCATATATCCAGACTTTTGATGATGAACTGACTGCATTCAGAAGGTTCTCAGAATCAAATCCGGATGGCTGCGTTTTACTGGTTGATACGTATAATACACTCAAATCGGGAATTCCTAACGCAATTATAGTTGCAAAAGAATTGGAAGAAAAAGGCTTCAGACTTAAGGCAATCAGACTCGACAGCGGCGATTTAGCTTATCTTTCATCACAGGCAAGAAAAATGCTCAATGATGCAGGATTAAATTATGTTAAAATTGTTGTATCTAATCAGCTTGATGAGATTGTAATTAAAAGTTTACTTGAACAGGGAGCGCCTGTTGATATATTCGGGGTCGGAACCAGTCTGGTGACAGGAAATCCCGACTCTGCTCTGGATGGCATTTATAAGCTTTCGATGTATAATAATGATCCACGATTAAAACTAACTGAGAGCATTGCTAAAACCTCTTTACCAGGCTTAAAAAAAATTTACAGATACTCAGATAGTAATAATTTTTATCAGGCGGATGCAGTACTGCTTAGAAGTGAACCGGAATGCAGGATCATCTATCATCCCTTCGAGATTACAAAAAGCTTCGAACTGGATGAGTACAAATCAGAAGAATTGAATAAAACCATTTTGTTAAATGGTGAATTGAAAACTAAGTTGTTGAAACCAACCATTGTTCGTGAGATCGTTAAGGAAAATCTGTCCCACCTGCCTGCCGAGTATAAACGATTTATAAATCCGCATATTTATAAAGTTGGAATTAGTGATAAACTGATGAAGCTCAGGGATGAATTAAAAACTCAACATCAATTTGCACAAGATATTAAATAATGAGGCTGCATAAATTGGTTGTGGAATTATCTAATGAAAGGACCTGATTGTGAAAGCATTATTAATAACCGACATTCAAAATGATTTTCTTCCCGGTGGATCGCTGGAAGTAAAACAGGGAGATGCAATAATACCTCTGGTGAATAAACTTCAGCAAAGTGATTTATTTGATCTCATAGTAGCAACACAGGACTGGCATCCGAAAGATCATGGCAGTTTTGCTTCGAATCATCAAAACAAAAAACCTTTTGAGACTACAATTCTTGATGGGTTAGATCAAATCTTATGGCCGGATCACTGTGTGCAGAATTCTAAAGGTGCTGAATTGTCGGCTGAACTTGATACAAAGAAAATAGAAGCTATATTCCGCAAGGGAATGGAAAAGAATATTGATACGTATAGTACCTTCTTTGATAATGGGCATAAAAAGGATACAGGACTAGCAGGATATTTTAATGGGAGAAATATTAATGAGGTTTTTGTGGTTGGGCTTGCAGGGGATATTTGTGTGTATTATTCAATTATGGATTCTCTGAAATGCGGATTTAAAACTAATCTGATAAAAGACTGCACACGTTCAATTGATGAAAATAGATTCCGGGAAGCAGTTAAAGACATGGAACTCATAGGAGCAAACATCTTAACGAGCAGCGATCTTTAGAATATAGCCCAGGCGAAAGGAATCTAAAATTTTTATCTGTTATTTAGTTTATAAAAAATCTATTACCTATTTTTACTAAGTACCGGCGTCAGCGCCTTCCTGCCTTTAAGAACGTTAATGACATTCTTAGCTGCTAACAAAGCCATCTCTCCCCTTGCCTCAACAGTTGCACTTCCTAAATGTGGTAATAATACAACATTTTTTAATTTTAGCAGTTTTTTATTAATTTCAGGTTCATTTGTGTAGACATCAAATCCGGCAGCAAAAAGTTTTTTCTCCTTCAGCATCTGAATCAGAGCAGTTTCATCCAGGATCTCACCTCTTGCTGTATTTATGATAATTGCTGAAGGCTTTAGTAAACTTAATTTCTCTTTATCTAGAAGAAATTTGGTTTCAGAATTTAAAGGTACATGAATAGAAACAAAATCAGATTTCTTTAATAAAGTATCTAGGTTTACTTTCTTAGCTCCTGTTTCATTTTCAAGGGAAGGATTTCTTTTCCTGCTGAAATAAATGATCTTACAGCCAAATGCTTTTAACCTTTTTGCTGCAGCAGTTCCGATCCGCCCTGCCCCGATTATACCTGCATATTTATTCTTAAGTTCAACTCCAAGCAGCAGTTCGGGTTTCCACCCGTTAAATTTTCCATTAACTACCATAGAATGGCCTTCGAGTATGCGTCTTGAACAGGCCAGCAGAAGTGTTACTGCAAGATCCGCAGTGGATTCCGTTAGCACATCCGGAGTATTAGTTACTATTATCTTCTTTTTATCAGCCGCTTCAATGTCAATGTTATTATATCCGACTGCGTAATTAGCTATTACCCGGCACCTGGTCATATTTGCAATGATTTCAGCATCGATCCTGTCATTCAGTAAAGTGATCACTCCATCAGCGTCTTTGGTTTGTTTCATAAGGATATTTTTGCCTGCAGCATTGTCTTTTCCGTATACAGAAACATCAAATCCTTCATTTACTAACAAATCAATTGCAGTCTGCGGTATTTTTCGGGTTATAAATACATTCATAAGTTATCCGAATAATTGTTTTACAATAAAGAGAGCTCCCAAAGCACCAGCTATATCAGCGATGAGACCGGCTGTAAGTGCATGCCGGGTTTTGGAAATACTAACTGAACCGAAATATACTGCCAGCACATAGAAAGTAGTTTCAGAGCTTCCGAAGAAAGTTGAAACAAGTATTCCAATAAAAGAATCAGCACCATGAACAGATATTATCTCAGCCATTACGCCAAGCGAACCGCTGCCTGAGAGCGGACGCATAAGTGCCATAGGCAGTGCCTCAGCGGGCATGCCGATCAGATCAGTAATTGGTCTTAACAGCAGTATAAGAAAATCCATTGCTCCGCCTGCCCTGAATATTCCTATTGCAACAAGCATAGCAACCAGATATGGAATGATCCTGATAGCAACATTAAAACCTTCTTTGGCTCCTTCAACAAATTTTTCATATATCTTAACTTTTTTAACTGCTCCGTACCCTACAAAGCTGATTATTATAGATGGTATAGCAAGAATAGACACAACCTGAATTACATCTCTGAATAGAGATGGATTAATAAAACTGAACAGGCCACCTATTGCTTTACTTATACCGGTTGCAAAAATTATTATTGCTGCCGCGAACAGAGCCAGGAACACAAATAATCCTTTGCTGTTTGACTGAAACCATTCTCCAAGAAATCCTTTTTTTATCGGAAATTTTTCGAGAACCTTCGCGGTTGTTACACCTGCAATTGTTGCACAGGTAGCACCGAATACTGAAGTACCTATTATTATAGCAGGATCGGAACTTCCCGCGGAGGCTCTTATAGCTATTGCGGTTGCGGGAATGAAAGTGAGACCTGCAGTATTTATAGCCAGAAAGGTGCACATCGCATTAGTTGCTGTCCCCTTTTCGGGATTAAGCTTATCAAGTTCCTCCATTGCTTTTAAACCAAAGGGAGTAGCTGCATTGGAGAGGCCTAACATATTTGCTGATATGTTCATTATCATTGAGCCGATGGCAGGATGGTCAGAAGGTATCTCAGGAAATAGAAAACGAGTTACAGGTTTTAATGCATTGGCAATTATTTTAATTAACCCGGCTTCATCAGCGATCTTCATAATTCCGAGCCATAATGCCATAATACCTATGAGTCCAATCGCAATATTTACAGCTGTTCCCGCATAATCAAGAGTAGCATTGGTAACATCTTTCATACGTGCGAATGCAACCTCTTCCAGCAAGATATTGGCAGCAGCAGAATCTCCCTGAAAACTCTTAATTGATACAGTACCACCCAGATCTTCCGGCTTTCCGGAAACCTTTGCCATATCTTTCCATAGTTCAGGAGTTTCATTTCCCGTTACAATATACAAAGAGAATTTTTTCTCATGCTGGATGTATGTTAATTTAGCCGGCTGATTAACATCAGTTTTAATTTCTTTTCCATAGTACTTATTGAATGATGAATAAGGGATGTTAAGTTTTACATCATACGTTCTGGAGGAATCCTCTGAGAAAGGTTCAGAAAAAATTATCACGGCAGGAATCTGAGTACCGTTTTGATATTTGTTTTTGCTCTGATCTGAAAAATCCAGAGTAATAGCAACTCCAATACCAAGAATGATTAAACCCAGCCAAACATAATTTAACATTATACTTCTCCATAGCGGTTGGTTTAAAATAATGCCAGAAAATCAGGAATCAATTTAGGATAGTTTTATCAAATATTCACTAAAATATTTGGTGAAGATATGTTTTTAGAGTTGGCTGGTTAATAACAGACGATCTCAGCTGCCTGAATTTCTTCTGTATCAATCATAATTATTTTAAGATCATTCAGCTGAACGGATTCTTTACTCTCAGAATATTTCTGATTATAATTTCTGTTAACTTCCTCGATGATCCTTGCTTCGTCAACTTTTTTTAGAATACCGCTGCACTTGACCTGGAAAAATTTAAAAGACGGAAGATTAGAACCGTTATTAGTATTTCTGAAAATAACAAAACTCGCATTATGTTCAAAAAGTAATCCGCTCAGATCATCGGCATTATCAAACAGGAAATAAATATTTTTATCAGAATAAAGAAAAGGAACCACAAATTGCCCTACATTCTCTTTATCATCAGCACTTGCCAGCACCCCAACCTGTGCACTGTTTAACTCTGCTTCAATAAGTTCAAGATCACGAATCTGGATTACTTTACTTTTCATGCCTTTGCTCAATTTTTTACTAATTATTGTAGTCTATTTTTCTCTGAATTTCAATATTACTTTAATTTAATTTTATAACCCTAGTACCTGCGAGCAGATCGCCAATCCTTCTGTTTCCGGAAAGGAAATAGCAAATCAGATCTGGAATAATAAAAAAGAATGGTGTAAGGTAAGTACACCTTAGAAAATTTCTAATTAATAATTGCGAGAAAGCAGGGTTATCACCATCCTTAGTTTTTACTGTGATGTTTAGAGTATATTTCCCCGGTGTTCTGCCTGCCCACAATGCCTCTGAAATCAATAAGATCACCTGATAGAAGAAAATACTTATGAATATAAGAGTACTTAATTTCCAGCTGGTTAAAAATTTCAAGATGTTAAAATACTCAAAAAAACACGATAAAAGAAATATGTATAATAAAAATAAAAGTATATTATCTATTAAAAACGCGGCAGTTCTTCTGACAATACCTGCATCGGTAATCCGTTCACCAGCGTTTAATTCCGGGGTAGAATCTTCGAAATTAATAACTTCCATAGCCTTATTTTATACAATGGTTGTTAACAGCATAATAACATGAATAACAATGCTGTAAATTTTTAGTGAATGTTTTTGTTCTGATATCCTTCACTATTTCAGATATCTTATTACCAAAAAGTTCAGCCTCCTGCCTTGTAAGTGTAAACGATACCTTTTCATCAGGTAGTCTGATGAACACCAGCCGAAGTTCCAAATTCTCAATATCGGGGAAATGTCTGCATACCAGAAATGCATAGAACATTAACTGAGGCAGATAATTATTAATACGGGAATCAACTTTATCTTTTGTAACAGCATCTGTTTTATAATCAACTATAATTGCTCTGGAACCATCTATTATTAATTTATCAATAACTCCATATAGGTAATAATCATTGTTCTTACAATAGATTTCGTATTCATTATAATATTGCGAAAAGGATTTTATCTCTGAGTATAATGTTGAATTAAAATAAAATGATAGTTCATCAAGAATGACCTGTTTAAAGTAATTTATTTTATCACTGTTTTCAGTAACATCAAGTGACTTCCTGATAAGCAATTCTGTGTATTCCGGGAGCCCCGCAGTCGAAATCTCTTTCTCAAGGATAGAATGAACTATATTGCCTTTAATATCTCCTATGCTCAATTCATCTTCGCTGTTAGAACTGAAATCAGGTTCTTCAATGGATCCCTTATACTGCTTGAAAAGATTCAGATATCCAAATTCATATGTGAACTGATATTTAACCGGACACTGATTAAAGACAGCAATTTTTGTAGCTGAAATGATTTCCTCTTCTTCAAAATCCGGAATGCTATTAACATTAATCAGGAATTCATTTATGTCCGGCTTAATGGCATGCTCCAGGTTATGCATATGATGAAGCATCACCTTTGTTACAGGTATATTTAACTGAATATATCTCACAGGGTTTTCATATCCCCCTTCTTCAGTATAGCTCAGAAAAGTCAGGTTATCATTTACAATAATGTTCTCCATACTGAAATTATCTATATCGAGACCTTTCATGAGCAGCGAAATAAATGATTCTTTTTTGAAATTAAAATCCTTGTGAGATGCTGAAATGAAAAGATAATTCTTTGCTCTTGTAACCGCTACATATAACAATCTTTTTATTTCTGCAAGATTCTTTCTTTTCATAATATAATTATACAGGTTAACTACGGGGGCACTTCTGTAATCTTCGAAAAAATTATCCTCAAATGGCAAAGCTGTTAAAAATCCCAAATCTTTATCCAGACTTATATCCTTTGCTCTGGCACTATCACGCTGTGTGGTATCGTGAGAATTAAACAGGAATATGCATTTATATTCCAGTCCTTTTGACTGGTGCACTGTCATAATCTTTATTGTATTATCCTCTGTAGTAAGTGCGGCATGTCCTTCCTCTTCCTGCGTATTTATTGCCGATTCCAGGTAAGTTACAAAATCATAAAGAGTTCTGAAATTTTGATTTGAGAATGATATAGCTATGTTTATCAGTTTATCAATGTTTGCAAGATCCTGCTCTGCACTTCTCCTGGAGGAGATGACTGAAAGAAACCAGCTTTCATTTAATATCTTTCTAAGGAGTTCAGGAAAAGATGTTGTTCGAGAGAAATAAATATTTTCTTCAAGAATATTACAGATATCTCTGCGCTTATTTTTGCCTGCTGAATAAATCTTAAATTTATCCCAGAAAGTATTTCCTTTGAGAATTGAAATCTCAAATAATTCCGCATCAGAAACAGAAAAGAAAGGTGATCTTAATAATCCGGCAAGTGCCGCATCATTGTTTTTGTTCAGCAGGAAAGAAAGATAATTGTAAATATCATATATGATCTGCTGCTGGTAAAATCCCTTTCCGCCAAGAACAGTAAACGGAAGTTTATACTTATTCAGTACTTTTTCGAGTTCATAGAAGGATCTTCTTTTTCTGCATAGAATGGCTATTTCACCCAGATTAATTTTCTCTGTTTCCCTGCTGCTAAGTTCAATTATTTTTAAAGCAATAAGTTCAGCTTCTTCAATCCCCTGCTCTTTATCAGCAAGTAAAAATTCTATATGTCCCGGTTCAGTATCATCTTTTCCACATACTATATCAGTATATTGAACTTCATTAAAACTCACTTTAGGATCTTTAAACAGATTTCTAAAAATGTTATTAGTAAAAAGACAGATTTCCTTTGACATTCTGAAAGTATCCGGAAGCGTAAGAACATTCCCGGTGCCCGAAGTATATGAAATTTCTTTTTTTGTACGTTCAAAAATCGCCAGTTCTGCATCTCTGAACATATAAATACTTTGTTTCTCATCTCCTACAACAAACAAGTTCCCGTTATTGAGATAATCAAGAATTGGCATAATAATATCGAACTGGATTTCATTGGTATCCTGGTATTCATCAACCATTATATACTTGTACTTTTCACTGAGACTTTCAGATACATTGGTATCGCTGAGAACTTCTCTCGTTTTAATAAGTATATCTTCAAAATCAAGATAACCGTTTAATCTCTTCTTCTCTGTATATAGATTCAGAACATCTGTAAAAACACTACTAAGGTTTTTTCCGAATACAGCAAGCTCATATTCCAGTTTCTGATGGTCTTCCGGAATTGAAAAGCATCCAAAATCGCGGAAATACTCTTCTACGTAATCTACTTCACGATGCAGAATTTTCCTGTCCTCATCTTTAAGATAGCCCAGCTTTTTTATAGAAGAGCTGGTTTTGGTAATGATTTTATCTTTCAGTTGAATTAAAGCAGCAATAAGCTCCTTTATTTCCTGTTCTTTATAAATCTTTCTCAGTTGAGAGGCAGCTTCGATGGCTGTAATACATTTAGGTGATCTGCTAAGCACTGCTTCATTTATCAAGTAAAGGTTTTTCATTAGCTGAGCTAATTCCGGTTTTATAATATCAGATACTTTCCCGCAAAAAACATTGTAAAAGAACAGGCTCACTTCATCCTCAGATTTCGAATACAGATCTTCAATAAGTTTCAGGAAGTTTTTTCTTTTTTCGATCAATGAGAACAGGATATCAGAAAAAAGTTTCTTTGAAGCGAATACTCTTATTAAATACTGCACCTGCTTCTGCTTTAAGGTATCTTTAAGGGAATTCCTAAGCACTTCTTCTATACTCAACTGGATTAATTCATCTGAAGTATTCTTGTCGATTGCTGAAAAGTTTGCATCAAGCTGTGCTTCAAGCGGAAAATCACGAAGGATATCTATACAGAATGAGTGTATGGTTGATATGTTTGCAGAGACTAACTGCCTTCTGATCTTTTCAAGTTTTGCTTTTTCCTTCCTGTCATTGGTTCCCTCTAATCTCTGATTAACCTCATTGGATATTTTTCTATATAACTCTCCCGATGCTTTATCAGTAAATGTTATAGCCGCAATGCTGCGTAATGAAATATTTTCATTGTATGCAATTTCCAGATACCTTTTGGAGAGGACGAAAGTTTTACCTGATCCAGCATTAGCTGTAAGCGCTATATGATCTTTATAATTAAGTGCAGCTTTCTGATTATTGGTAAGGATTGTCATTTCTTCAGTACCGGAAATTGAAGCACTAATTGTGTCCCGTTAACTGATGACCCGGTTATCCTGATTGTTCCATTCACCGCTTCAACAAATTTTTTAGCAAGCTTAAGCCCTAGTCCCATACCTTTTTCTTTGGTTGTAAAATCAGGATCAAATACCTTATCAATAAATTCGGGAGGAATTCCTTTTCCATTATCAGCAAATTCAACACATACTTTTTCGTCGCAAATAATTGAAGTAATAACTACGTTGTCAGCAAAAGCCTGTATTGAGTTTCTGATTAGATTTATGATAGTTCTTTTAAGCTGATCTTTATCAGCTTCAATATACATATTATCACTATTCTTATTAAAAACTATTTCAATTTTCTCCTCAACAAAAAGATTCAGAGCATCTTCAATAACAACATTTATATTCACTTCTTCAACTTTAAGTTTAGGCATTCTTGCAAAACTGGAAAACTCAGAGGCAATATTGTTCAAAGTATCAATCTGGCTTATCATGGTTTTTGATACTTTATCGAAGATAGAGTCAAATTTAGGAGACTTATCCTTATAAGCAATTACCAACTGCTGAATTGCAAGCTTCATTGGAGTAAGGGGATTTTTAATTTCGTGAGCAACCTGTCTGGCCATTTCTTTCCATGCAATTTCACGTTCCATTTCGGCAAGTTCAGACTGACTTTTTTTAAGCTGACGAATCATATAATTAAAGCCCTGAATGAGATCACCAACTTCACTTTTCTGATGTGTTTCAATTTCGAAATTAAGGTCTCCCCCGGCAACTGATTCTGTAGCTTTTGTTAATCTTCTGATCGGATATGATATTCTGTTGGCAAATATAGCACTAAGAATTATTATCAGAATCATTGCAAATGAATAACTTCCGAATAAAAGAACGTCTACTTCAGTACCACTCATTGGATATTCTATTCTGTTGAAAACATCATTTACTTTTATGATATATTTATTATTTCCTGTATCAAATGTTGTATAAAAAGAACTGTATGGGTATCCGTCAATTTTTTCAGGAATAATATATTCTTTATAACTCTGCAGTGTCAAGCGTTCATATATTAATGGATTCAAAACCTGAGGTATTATTCCTGCTTCGTAATATTCATTCCTGGAACTGTATTTCTTTGATATTCCTGAATAAAGTGTAAAATTTATATCAAGATCTGCCGATGCTTTGTCGAAAAGTTGTTTCTCATTGGTATAAACATTAGCAGAGGTAAAGATATTATTGGAATACCTGTTTATATAATCTTTCAGAATTACTGTTCGCTTACGGAGTTTATATAACGTCGACTCCTGGTTTTTAGTTTCAGTAAGATTTCTGTTATAAAAAGCAAGAAATATCAAAGGCAATAAAGAAATTATCAGAAAAGCGACCAGGAGTTGAGTTCTGAAGGAAAATTTGAATCTCTGCGTCCTGTATAAGTCTATTCCGAATAATAAAATGAACAGAACGAAAATAAATATACTGTGAATAAAAAATATTTTTAGAAAATTATAAAAGTTCCATGATAGATTCTTCTCTTTCAGCATTACAGCAATTATTCTTTCGGAATTCTGTTCGCGGATCTTTAAAAGGTAAGTACTGTAATCTTCATTATTAATATTCAGATTGATCCAGGCTTCATTATTCTCATTAAAATCAGAATTAAATATCTGCTGAATTGTTGCACCGGAAGGATTGATCTCTCCATATATATTTGAAATTGTACCATCAACAAAATCAAAGATTTTCAGATTGCTGAAATCAACAGTGTTATTAAGAGAGTTATTAATTCCTGATAAAAATGGCGGGAAATTATATAAATTGTAATCAGCCGGATTGTAAAGAATTGCAGCAGCGATATAGCCCAGGGTTACTTCTTCCTCTTTGACAGGAATAATGCCTGAAATAATTTGTCCCGACTGACCTTCAGGTTCATAGTTATCATAAACCTTTAGATCACTTATATCATCGGTCAACGCAGCAGGATTTACGCGCAAACTCTGAGGTAAATCAATTCCAAAACTCCCTAATAGATTTTTTTGCTTATCCAGGATGGCTATAGATGATCGTAATCTTTCCCGCTGAAGTATACTCCGGTTCCAGACAATAAATGAGACCGCCTGGTAATTTACATCTTTACCTTTTAATGCCGGATACAATTCCTGAGTGTACAATGAGTTACTTAGTGCTTCATTGATCAGGAAAGTAAGAAGACTTTCGCTGGGTCTCGTAATTTCAAGTGCAGTTGTCTTTAATGACTCTCTTTCTATTTTGGTATTGTAATAATTAAGAAGTGATACTGATATTATTGATGCAATCACTACGAAATATAGGTAATTAAAGATATTTCTGTAGTCCTCTAAAATAATTTTATAAGAAAGAAATAGTACGAGAGACAAAAATATAATCCTTATTACTGCTGTTCCCTGAGGCTGAGCCTGGGTGGCATCATAAATAAATCCACATACCTGTACAACGATAAATAAAATACTGAACACCTTAAAATTGTTACCATTTTTATTTATATAAGGCAGGTAGTTGATTAACAATATTATAATTGCAACAGAAATAAAAATTACACATACCCCAAGTAGTAGTATATTAAGCTGCATCAGGGCTTCAGGAATCCCGGGAAGAAGATCAGGATCCTTGAAATACCTTAACGAGGAATCGAAGATTACACTCCTGATCGAAGCACCGAGTCCCCTATAGCCTGCAAGGAGCAGAAAAACTCCTAACAAAAAAACAGGTATATAAATATATAAGTTATTAATCTTCCTGATTGTTGAATTCTTTGAATACTCCGATAAATCCCTGAACACGATAAGACAGAATATCATCAGTAAAACAACACTTACGAATAATTCGACAGGGGAACTTACAATTCCAAATCCGAATGAAGATGCGAAATATGATGAACTTGTCAGTTCTCCTTCAATTAATCGTGTAGGCAAAGCAAGGAAATACAGAAGGTACCTGAGCGCTGTTAGTAATAAAAATGTCACCAGCAGTTTTAGAATCGCTTTTTTGAGAGTTTTAACCTCATGGATAAAATAAAAGCTAATACATAGAAATGCGGCGATTGCAAGCAATGCCTGCAGAGTTTCTGTGTGTTCCTGTATGCTGTTTATTTTAGTATCCAGGGAGGGTTTGTTGAAAGTTATTACTCCGATTACGTTCTTAAAATTATTAAGTATCTCAACCGGAAATTTTCTCCCATCCCTGGTCTTCAATGCAGAAGGTGAATAATCCACCTCAAATTCTGTGAAGAACTTTTCCTGCAATTCTTTTTTAAGACTAATGCTGACAAAGTACTCAGTATCCGCGGTATAGTGTATTTCAACGGGGAGATTGCATGATAGATAATATGTACCACGCTTTGTATTAATTGTATCAATTAATGAAAGATACGTTACAAGATTTGATCTGTAAAAAAACACTTCTCCCGGTTTGAAAGAGATAGATAACATTTTTTCAGGAGGAACGGCAAGTTCTTTTGTCCATCCAATGAGATTGTTTTGCGAGTCACAGACTGCAATGCTTAAACCTGAATACTCTTTATCGTTTATCTTTGTTATAAGTTTACTTTGAAATGATACCGGATTCAGTATTGCACTTATTTCTGCTTTCAGCTGAGCAGTATTTCTAATCAGTATATGCTGTTTTTGGTTTAGAAGGTCAGTTGCTCTGCCTTCAACTTCTTTAACCTGGAATGCAAGATCAGCTGGCCAGTCCCTGCCCGCCTTTTGAATATACAGCGGAGAAAGAATTCCGGATAAAAGAAGGAGTGCGACAATAATTACAAGGATGGTAATGTACTTCTTATTACCGGATAATATATTTTGAGTTCTCTGTATCATTAATTAATTGTAATCTGTGATATCTTCCAATGCGAACCGAAAAGTTTTAAGGATATAAAAACCATTGCGGTTCCTCTTATTCCTTTTGATTCATACTTATAATATCCTGAAGCGTAAGGGTTATCCGACTTGCTGTTTGAGTTCACAACCCGAAAGTTAATTGGTTTGTAAATACTAAAGTAATTTTGTAAAACATAATAGAACTGATTTGAGCTATAATAACCAGAGATACCACTAGCCAGACTAGCATAAGTTTGGGAACTGAAGAACTCAGAAAACTTTTCAACGTCACCAAGAGAGAAGCCTTCTTCTATTCTGGAGAAAATTTCTTCAGGTGTGTCTTTCTGCTGATTAAGCTTTGACTGAATTTTATTATTCAGAGATTGGGGGTATACCATCACGGAGAAAAGCAAAACAGCAAGGATACTTAATTTGGTATTCAACATCATCAAAATATTTTCTCTAAAAGTAATGAAATCATTAGAATTTTAAAACATCTTTAAATAGATGATAATGATCAGGTAAAAGCTCCCATATCATATAATTGTTTGGATATTCAAAAAAAAAGCTGCCCGAAAGCAGCTTTTCTTGACTTATTTCTTTTATCTGCCTCTTGCATTATGTCTTTTCTCAATTTCACTTTTGTCCCGTATTCTTTCAATCCTTGCCTGCTTAAGTTCCCTATTCAAAGGTACCGTCTGATAAGCCCAGTCGAATTTGAGCACATCCCCGTTTATTTCCGATATTCTTACTTTTGCAAAGTTATATTCACCGGTCTTAATAACATATGTATGACCGGGAACTGCATATTCATCTTTATAAAGTGACCATCCTGATGTAGGAGCTTCATCTATATCCCATATATCATTTGTTTTACCCATATCCTGAATTTCCGCTTCACTCCAAACTACCAGGTAATAATTACCTTCCCAGAATTCGAAATAGAAATCAGTATAAGGATCGTCGAATGGCAGTACTTCCTCATTCTGGAAACTGAATCCTGAAAAATCAGGATGTTTCTCAGAATCATATATTTCAACATTAAAACCTTCAGGACGCGGCGTATCATCTACTTCAGCCATGCTGAGTTCGCTTTCATTGCCATTGTAATCATAAGCGGTTACTGCGTAAAAGTATGTCTCACCGTTTACAGCATCATAATCAATAAAATAGTCTGTTTCAGTAGAACCGATCAGGGTATATTTGCCTTCATATGAATAAGCATAATATACATTATAGCCTGCTACATCTCTTTCCCTGTTCTCATTCCAGAAGATATCTACACGGTTATCACCGGTAACTGTGTACAAACCGGCAGGCGGAGCAGGCGGCTCGTAATCAGCATGATAGTCATTGGTATCACATCCGGTTAAAAGTATGGCGGTTATTAATAAGGCGAATATGGTGTTTAACGTTTTCATTTTAGGACCTGTAATTTTTTCTGCTATGTTTATTAAAACAAGTAGAATGCCAAAAAAAGATATGTTTTTGAGAGGAATTTCAGGGTAATTACCCGGGAATGTACTAATTTTTGTACACTAAGTGTACAACAAAGGTGATCTATTCTACATTAGGATCATAAATAATTTCCGCAATATTTCCATCAGGGTCTTCGAAGTAGAGTGAATAACTTTCATCTTTATGAAGTTCAGGTTTTCCAAGTGTGGTGATTCCATTTTTCGCTAAATTATCTGAGGCTTTATCAACTTCTTCCCTGCTTTTTACACGCAGCCCGAAATGTGGTTTATGATGGGTGTTCCCTTTCTTAATAAAAGTTATGTCATCTTTATTTTTACGAACCATACCCCAATCATCAAATATGTAAATAATATCGAATCCAAATGTATTGCTATAAAACTTTGCAGCTGCCTCAACGTTTTCAACTTCAATAGCCACATGCCCCATTCTTTTTATATTTATCTTCATTTTACGACTCCTCTTTTAAGATCAATCAAATAAAAAATCTCCGAATTTCAAAGTGGATTGCATTTTCAGTTGCTTGGAAGGATTACTATCCGGAAACAGAACTCCATATGACCTGATTTAAGATTGTGTTCTATTCTGATTCAATATTGATCATTTAAGTTTCAAGTTTCTTTCATTTTTGAGGTTTATCTGAATTGGCACTCCCCTTGTCTTGTGATTCCGTGAAAAGTTTGTAAGTAGTGAACACAACGGTATGAAATCGAAAGTGAAAAGAAGTTTCTATAAAACTAAGAAGCAACTATTCAGCAATTAATAGCAAGGGCATTGTATGACCTATATAACATAAAAATAAAACCAGCAATACTTCTCTCAGGCGATTAAGTAGAATCTTAATCCCTCGTTAGGATATGCTTATTACTAATTACTCTAAAGAATCTTGAAGCATGGATTCAAAGATTCATTTTCACACAGGGTTCTAAGTATACCACTCATATTTTTTAACTATTCATGGAATTGACATGGAACTATTTCAGATAATAGTTTCTATGCTCGGATTAATGATCTTTTTATTAGTCCTAACTACCTTCATCTCATATGTAGCGTACAGGATTAAAAAGAATAATCTTAGCCGCACTGAGCAGGAAGAAGACATAGGAACTATTCCGGTTTCGGACTTCAGGGCAAGTCCCGCCACAATCATCTATCGTCCTGAATTTTACAGGACCGCAAGGCATCTTCCCCTTCAGGAGGATACCTACCGAAGAAAAATGCATTCAGTTAATTCCGGCAATAGAAACCGTTACACAATTGTGAACTACGGAACTGCCGGGCAATCCTTCGAATCTCAGTATTTCATGCCTAAAGAGCTGAGGAGAGTCGGATAATTTTTTTTTAACAACACTGGAGAATAATTGAAAAAGTTATTTATACTTATTATGGGCTTACTGTTCACCGCATCTATTGCTTTAGCCGAGACAGTTCGGATAGGCAATTATGATGTAACTTTTAACGGTGTAACCAACAACCAGAATGGAACTTCCACATGGTCCTATACAGTTACAGGGACTGGTACGGGCCAAGATCTGTCTCACTGGAGTATACAGCTCTGTGACGATCATATAGTGCAATCTTCAAATGAACATCATGAAGTAATGTTAGATAATAATATTCCCATTTATGGTATTAAATGGGATTATCAGATTAAAATTAATGAAACGAAAACATTTACGTTTACTCTTGCTGGTTTATGGGATATTGTTAATGTTGAGGCAGGTATAAAAACAGGGCAAGGTGTTACGATAGGATTAATTTCAGGACCTGCCTGTATATACACTCCCCCATTAAAAGGTTCATTAGGCAACAGAGTATGGCTGGATGTAAATAATAATGGTATACAGGATGCGGGTGAAGCAGGCGTTCCTAATATACTTGTTGAGTTATACGATTGTGACGGGCATAAAAAAACTGAAACCACAACAAACAATAATGGTTTATATCTGTTCTCAGATCTTTCTGCGGGCAGTTATAAAATAAAATTTATTGTTCCTGCGGGATATCAACTTTCACCAATGGACCGCGGAACAGATAATGAATTAGATTCTGATGCTTCCACCGATGGATTAACTGATTGCATTACCCTGGCAGCAGGTCAGAATGATAATTCCTGGGATGCCGGATTGTATATGCCTCCTCAGGCTACATCGTCCCTGGGTAATTTTGTATGGCTGGATGCTAATCATAATGGTTTACAGGATGCCGTTGAAACAGGTATTTCCGGGGTAGCTGTAAAACTATATGATTGCTCCGAAAATTACCTTAAAGAAACGGTTACAAATGCTAATGGAGAATATGGATTTACAAATCTCACCGCCGGTGGATACAAAGTTAAATTTGTTTTGCCTGCCGGTTATGAATTTACCTTAGCAAATCAAGGTACAGATGATCAAAAAGAATCTGATGCAGGTGCATTCGGACTTACAGACTGCATAACATTATCAATCGGTCAGACGGATAATTCCTGGGATGCCGGATTATATATGCCGCCGCCTCCTCAGAAACCAAGCTTAGGTGATTTAATATGGCACGATCAGAATCAGAACGGAATTCAGGATAATGGAGAAACAGGTATTAGCGACGTACGTGTTGAACTGCGTTTATGCACTAATCATGATAACCTCGTAGGTTTTGATATAACAGATACCGAAGGAAAATATCTGTTTACAGAATTAACACCCGGAGTTCAATATTTTATCAGAGTAATCGTCCCTGCTGCTTATCCATCCATAAGTCCAATCAACCAGGGTACTAATGATGCTCTTGATTCAGATATTGGACAGGATGCTCAATCAGGCTGTATTACTCTTGGCCAGACTGAGAATAATATGACAGTTGATGCAGGATTATTCTTCCCTGCTCCTCAGGTTCCTGATTTGAAAATTGAAAAAATGGTAAGTAAAACCGATCCTGAATGCGGAGAACCTTTCACATATATTGTAAAGGTAACTAATTTAGGGCCGGTAGTATCTAATAATATTATAGTCCGTGATCTCTTACCGGCTCAGCTTGAATATGTAAGTTCAACTCCCTCGCAGGGAACTTATGCTGCTGCTAACGGAGAATGGGCTATAGGTACTCTTGCTGCTTCAGCGCATGCCACATTGAGTATTGTAGTAAAAGTTAAGTGTGGATCAGCTGGTACAATTGATTTTGGACCCGCAGCAGGTTTCAACTTATTTGTCCTTACAGATCTTACACAACCATCAGCAGATACACAAGGTAAAATTGCAGTTGGAAACAATGCAAGCTTATCTGGTTATTCTGTTGCTGATCTTCTTCCTCCCGGAAGCGGTGATGTATTGATCGTTGGTAACAATCTTAATTATACCAGCGGATCGGTCCATGGCGGTAATGTAGTATATGGCGGCACTTCAAACCTGCCCTCATTTTCCGTTACAGTACACGACGGTTCGGTTCGTAAACAAGCCGGTGTAATTAATTTTACGGCAGCTAAAACATATCTTGAAAAATTATCTACGGACCTAGCTGCTTACCCTTTAAATGGAAATACATCTTTACAATGGGGTGAAATAAAACTAACAGGCACAAATTCTGAACTGAATGTTTTCAAAGTAAACGGTTCTGATCTCGGAACAGCACATACTGTTACGGTGAATGCGCCTGCAACATCAGTCGTCATCGTTAATATAACCGGTACTTCGGTCAGTTGGAAAGGCGGTCTGTATCTGAACGGTGTATCAATGCATAATGTGATATACAATTTTTATCAGGCGACCAGTCTTTCAATCGGAGGTATCGATGTTAAGGGTGCAGTTCTTGCGCCGTTCGCAGCCTTAACCTATAACAGTGGAATTATTACTGGTCAGGCAATTGTAAAATCCATGACAGGATCCGGACAATTTAACCTGAATCTCTTTACAGGCAAAGTTCCTGCAGGAGAGAATATAGTGAACACGGCTGAACTGGTATCTTCAGTACCTGCGGATCCTAATCCGGCTAATAATAATGCCAGTGTAACAATTCTTACCGCAGTAATTGATGATGGTGATGGAGATAATGATGGTGACGGTGATAACGGAGTTGATGATGATCTTTGTGTTCCTGTACCAACCCCATCATGGCCGGTAGGAAATCCTACCGAATACAATAATCCCCCCACATTGTATTGGTATCTTGGCGCTCCCGGAACCGGTATAACTTATGAGATACAATGTGTTCCGGCGAAAGATGAATGGCCCGGTGATAATGTATTCGCGACATCCAATACTACTTCATTCACAATACCGTTTGCACTGGTTAGTGGAGTACAGTATACCTGGAGAGTAAGAGCAACTAATGGAATAACTAAATCTGTCTGGTCGGCTACAGCATATTTTACTATGGTTACTGGTAATTCCTGCCAGCCTGTAGTTCCTGTAGCATCATGGCCGGTTGATAATGCAATTCAGTATGTCAACCCTCCAACATTTAACTGGTACCTGGGAAGTGCAGGGACAGGATTAACTTATGAAGTACAATGTGTAGCTGCAAATGCATCGTGGCCTTCTGATAACGTATTCGCAACTTCATCTTCAATGTCATTTACCATGCCTTATGCACTTTCGCCCGGTGTTCAATATGCCTGGAGAGTAAGATCTACAAATGGTCTTACAAAATCCGCATGGTCAACAACAGCACTCTTCACAATGGTTGCAAACAATGTTAGTGAACCGGTTATCCCAATCGCCTCCTGGCCAATAGATAATGCCATCGAATACAACAGTTATCCAACCTTCCATTGGTATCTTGACACGTTTGTACCCGGATTATCTTATGAAATCCAGTGTGTCGCGGCAAGTGCTTCATGGCCGGCTGATAATATTTTTGCCACATCATCCACAATGTCTTTTACAATGCCTTATGCTTTGACTCCGGGAGTTCAATATGCATGGAGAGTAAGATCAACAAACGGTGTAAGAAAATCAGCATGGTCTGCAACAGCTCTATTCACAATGATTTCTAATACGGCTAGCAATCCTGTTATTCCAACAGCTTCATGGCCAGTTGAGAATGCAACTGTATATAATACAATACCCTCTTTCAACTGGTATCTTGGAACTGCAGCAGTCGGCCTCACATATGAAATTCAATGTGTAGCAGCAAGTGCAGCCTGGCCGGCAGATAATATCTTTGCGACTTCAACGACTACTTCATTTACTATGCCGTATGCCCTAAGTCCAGGAGTTCAATATGCATGGAGAGTCAGGTCAACAAATGGTATGATGAAATCAAATTGGTCAACTACTGCTTTATTTACTATTGCAGCAGCTGCTAATTCAGGACCCGTTGTTCCGATCGCATCATGGCCGTTAGGTAATGCAACGGAATATAATCTGAAACCAATGTTCAATTGGTATATCGGAGCATACATTCCAGGATTGACATATGAAATTCAATGTGTCGCAGCAAGCGCAGCATGGCCAGAAGATCACATTTACGCGACATCTGCTACAACATCATTTACAATGCCCTATGAATTAATTCCAGGTGTACAATATGCATGGAGAGTCAGATCAACAAATGGTATGTTAAAATCCGGTTGGTCTACAACTGCCATATTCACTATGACATCTAATAATTCATGCGTCCAGCCTATTACTGCAAGTCCGGGAAATTCTGTAAGTGTTACTTCAGACGCTCTTCAGTTGTTCTGGTATTTACCAACAGCTTCTGAAGGAATATCTGTTTACGAAGTTCAGCTTGCTGATAATCCTGAATTCCAGAGTGCGCAGACGTTCAATTCCGCTGAAGCAAAAATCCAGGTAAATGGATTAGCAGGCGGAAAAGATTATTTCTGGAAAGTACGTTCGATAGATGCTGCCGGTAATTCTTCTTACTATTCAGGTATAAGTCAGTTTAAAGTAAACTCGACAACTGCCATTGAAGAAGAGAAGGAAGTTCCGACTGCCTTTGAACTGTCACAAAACTATCCTAATCCGTTCAATCCCTCGACAGTTATCCGGTTCTCGATACCCGAAGCAGGATACTATACGTTGAAGGTTTATGATATGCTTGGACAGGAAATAGTATCTCTTGTTGATGGTGAAATGTCTATCGGAGTTCACAATGTAACATTTGATGCGAGTAATTTAACCAGTGGAACATATATTTACCGCTTGAGCGGAAATAATGTAAATCTACTAAAGAAAATGCTGCTCGTTAAATAAAATCTCCCATCAGTGGCTTAGAAGAATCCTGGTTTAAACCAGGATTCTTCATTTTAAAAGGGTCAAAAAGATCAAAGGATATTTTCAATATGTTTTTTTAATAGGTCTGCCCAGAATCGATACGCAGGGGCAATAAGGTGTAATCCGTCAGCAGTAAACTCTTTCTTTAATTGCCCATCATTATCAATAAAGTAACTATGAAGATCAAAAAAGTGACTGCAGTTCTTTGTTGTAACTTCCTTAAGCAGGTGATTAAATTCAGTGATCCGGGTATTTGGTCTGCTGTCAAGATCTCTTGTCGGCAGCAGTGATGTAAAAAATACTTCACGGCCATAAATAGATAATGATTCACGTATAGTTTCGAAGTTCTTCAATATTTCTTCATTAGTCCGGTTTCTGACAAGATCATTTGTCCCGATCAGCACATAAATCCTGTCATATTCTTCTTTAACAAGTCCGGCATTAATTCTTTCAATTAATTCAACCGTACTATCACCATAAACCCCCAGATTTGTGATGTTCATCCCCTTCAGCAATTGGTCTGTCTGAAATGCTTCAGTAATAGAATCACCGAGCAGTAGAATTTTTGAAGGGTACATACTATTACCTGATCAGCATCATTTTTTTGGTTAACACCAGTCCGCCTGCCGTAAGAGAATAAATATAAGTACCGTCAGATAGATTAAGTCCTGAAAAATCAACCCGGTAACTACCCGGCTCGTACCGGTTATTTATTAATGTACTTACCTCTTTTCCAAGAATATCAAAAACACGGAGAGTGACCAGGCTTTCATAAGGGACCTGGAATTCAATAATTGTGGTTGGATTAAAAGGATTAGGATAATTCTGCTCCAAAGAGAATTCACGTGGATTGAGGTTAACTTCAACAATTGATGAATAACTATAATTTCCATTTGAGTCTAATTGTTTAAGACGATATTCCAGTTTTCCTGAGATTTGATTATAGAGATGATCTTTATAAACATATTCGTGAATTTCAGCTGATGAGCCATGTCCCGGCATAAAACCAATTTTCCGGAATTCTTCTTCTGAATGCTTTCTGCGTTCAATATCGAAACCGAAATTATTCAGTTCAGATGCTGTGCGCCATTTAAGTTCAATTACTTTATCTGTCATAGATGCATTAAATGAAATCATCTCAACAGGCAGCACCGGCTTAAACTTCTGCTCTATAACTTCCCAAAGTTCATTACGTGTGCCGTCATATCCCAGGGCCCACATCCCGATTCCCTTCAGATTCTTACTGATTGCAAGATCATATTTCAATCCAATACTTTCCTGATCATCATACCAGACCTGATACCATTCATTATTAATTTGATATCTGTACCACGGTACCTTGTACGTATTCTCCCATAGTCTTCCATGCTGCGGAGAAGAGAGAGCATCATCTTTGAATCTTGTTGATCCTTTATAAGTAATAACCTCTGAAAGTGCGCTGCTGGTTTTTGCTGTCCATTTATTGCCGTAATAAGGTACACCGAGAATAAGTTTTTTCGGTGAAACCGAAACAACATTAGCATATCCTTTCGTTGTGCTTGTAATTGTTGTTGTGATATTGTTCGAGCCGCCTGTTAACGGAGCGCTTGGACCAGTGGTCGTACTCCAGCTGCCGTAAAAATCATATCCCATTATAAAGATGTAATCACAGGAATTTGCCAGACCGGGCAGATCCCATCCGCTCCAGTTAATTGCGGGTCCGGCAAATGACACTTCAGTTCCGGGAATAGCGGAATGAAGATACGTTGTCAGTTCCTTCATAAATGTATTGATAAGTGAGCCTCTGTCGGCGGTATTCAGTGATTCAAAATCTATATTGATTCCATCCAGACTATTATCAAGAATGACTTTTTTGGCATTCTCAAAAAAGGCGTTTTTAACAGTACTATTAGTAATAATGGTGTGTATATCCGTTCCTTTAAAGTTAACAGCGGTCATAATTATCTTAACACCATTCGCGTGGGCAGTGTTAATGATTTCTTTCCAGGTACTATTCCCCCACCCTGAAGGAAAGCTAATGACACCTGCAGAACTTACAGGAAAATCAAAAGCTGCTATATGAGTGAGAAGATCATATCTCAGAGTATTTTTTGCATTACTGTATTCCCAATCCGGTAGAAAACCGAAGACTGCTTTATTCAGTCCCGATATAACATTTTTGTTCAAAGGAATGATATCAGATTGCTTTTGTATAGTAATCTGTGGTTCTTCGAGATTGTGTGAGTATGCTTCTGTGTGAAGCTGATGAATTGATTTATGCTCCTGTGAATACAGGCAATTAGAAATTAGTACAAGAAGAAGACAGATAGTTTTCATTTTTATTTCCGCGTATATCAGAGTTTTTTGTTTAGATAGTCGTAAATCATTAATGAGACTTTAGCGCCTGCAGCTATGGCTTGAGAGTTATCCTGAAGATTTGAGCATAATATAACCAGAATGTATCTTCTGCCATCAGGCAGTATAATAAAACCGGAATCGTGTTGTATTCCGCTAATAGAGCCTGTTTTATGAGCACAGGCTGCATCAGAAGGCAGGCCCGCGGGAATCATTTCATTAAATTTTTGATCAAGCAGAATAGAAGTCATCTCATCAGAGGCTTTTTCAGATACGGCAGTGCCTGATGCAATTGATTGAAAAAGAATCATTAAATCATATGCAGTTGTAACATTATTTAATCCCTGATCAAAAGCTTTGATATCCTCAACACCCCTGAGCACTTTCATATCTCTTACACCAAGCTTATCAATGGTTTTCTGAACGTTCTCTGCGCCTATAATATCTATTAAGAGATTGGTTGCAAGATTACTGCTTACAGTAATCATTTCATATACCAGTTTTCTTATTGACTGATTTTTACCCAGTGATTCATAAAGTGATTCTCCGCTATCCCTGTTCAGGTCCATTTCATAACGTGAGCCATCAACAATGCTTTTGAATTCATTCTTAACTGTTACAGAATCTTCAAGATTTATTATTCCTTCATAATGCTGTCTGAAGGCTTCTATCATTACAGCAGTCTTCATCGTGCTGGCTGCATGAAAAATGCTATGTTCATTAATCAGAATTTCCTCTGTTGAATCGCTCAGGGTTCTAAAGGCGATCGAATACTCGCCATCAATAATATTCATCTGTTCAATAATTCTGCTTCTGAGCTGTTCGAGTGAAATTTTCTGTTGAGCCACGAGTACTCCCGGTAGAAAATAAAGAATGGCAAAAAGGTAAACAGATTTCATCTATATCCCAAATAATTTTTTGATATCATCATCAGGTATTGATTTCTTTATTTCCTCTTCCTCATCCAAAGTCTTTGATTTAAGTATTTCGGCGGCAAATATGTTGCTCTGAATTACTTCACAATGGCAGGCACGGGAAAAATCCATTATAGGGTGATCGCTTGTTATTACGATAAGATTTCTTGGATTTTTATTTCTTTCAATCTCATTTCTGATCAATTCGTCAGCGGTTTTATTTTCTGAATAAACTATCTTAATTTTTGAAGTATTTATTGCAGTGTTTGGATGACCGTCAAAGAACAGAACAACTTTATTTCTGCGGGTTATAAAATATCTGTCAAGTATATGCGCCAGTTTCTCCCTTGAGGATTGTTTATCCTTCTGCTGAAGGTCACGAAGACTTTTAATTTTCCCGATCAGGTTATTACCATCTATAAAGTATGTTTTCAAGAAAGGTTCTCAATTTAATTTACTCCTGCCCGATGGCGGTAATTATTTTACCTTCCGCTGAATTGTCCCCTATCCCTTGTAACCTTGATATCCTGCAGTTGGGGTGCTTTTATTCGTATTTCAAAATGATACCCTCTGTAAATTCCCAGCGGACGCCAGGTTATATTCATTTCCCAGCAATGAAGGTCCTTATATATTCTTATCTGAGGTGCGGTAACTTCTCTTTCGAAAATATCATATCCGCCCATCAGCGATAGTTTCCAGGTTTTACTTAAACTTAAGTTAGCATTAACATTAACCGAAGATCTCTTCTGCGCGGAAAGCGGGGAATAAGAATAATTATAATTCAGTGATATATCCCATGGTATATCAAAATCAGGAGGTTCTTCCCTGTACATGGCAACATATTCACTGCGATTAAATTCATCTGTTTCAAGAGTATCTTCAGTTCTTGGTTTACCCTTTAACTTTTCTCCTGATATAGAAGAACTGAGTGAAAATGAAAAATCCGTCAGCTTCAGAAAACCTTTTCCTTCAGAAACCAGAAGTTTATTTATTTTGATTTTACTGCCCCTGGCATCAGTTGCATAATCATAAAAAGAATAAGTTGATGATCCTAAAAAGTTTAAGTACTCACCTATCTGAGTTCTATATCCCAATCTTAAATCTGACAATTTCAGACTATCGGCAACAAGGTTATACCCTAAAGATGCATCCGCGTTTAACAACTGAATTTTCTTAGCCTCTGATGTTGTATCTGTGGGATCCTTCATTGTTTTTATTTCAAATATGTTACCCAAAGAAAGATTTATATTCTGTTGTTCGCCGGCATCGGGTCCACCGAATATTTCCTGTCTAAATTTATTATATCGTATAAGGGAATCATTTGAAGTACGGAATGTATCCCAGTAACCCCATTTGGGATCAGTGAAATCAGGAGTATAATTATAAGATAGAGTTGGAGTAATCGTGTGCCGGATAGCCTCAACACCCATTGTATTCGCAGTAATTATTCCATATAGCTTTGTTGAAGCAGAAACTCCGGTATTGAAACTGCGTACTGCGTTTAGCTCGTGTACATCCTGTGTCACCACGGTATCCCGGCCTGTTGCCGCACTTTGAATCTCTGCAAGCTGAATTCTTTTATTATACCACTTTTCGGTATAGTTAAACCTTGGAGTAATATTTATGTATCCGGCTTTCGGAGAAGCGTTTGTGCTTATTGAATGCTGAATTCCGCTGCGGGTGTGTAGATCCCCGCTCAGTTTTGTTCTCCTGTTCAGAAGTTGTCCGGAATAATTAAAACCGATTAATTCATACCAGCTTTGGGTTCCGGGATCCACTTTCCCTTTACGCTTAAAAGGATAAAACTGTGATTTACTGAATCTCATATCAGGCAGGAATTCTGTGATATTCCCGGTTGTATCAAGACTTTGATCCCTTGAGTAATTAACAGACATACTTGAACCGGATTCCCAGCTCTTTGTAAAAGACGCATTCGAACGGATATTCTGATTAAGCAGCTGATTATAATTTGTTGAAGTATTATTTATATATTCCTTGGAGGATACAAACGTAAGATTTGCGCTTAGTCGTGTAGTTGGATTTATATTCTGATTATGATAAAGAGAAATATTCCAGTTCTTCTGTTCGCCATAATCAGAGTCGACCCTTTCTCCCTTGTGAAGATTTGAATAGCCAGCTGTGAGGGATCCATCCAATTCATATCTTTTGGAATATCTGAATCTGCTGTTAAGATTATATCCTCCCCGGGTATAATAATCAGCGGTAAGATTCATATCCATATAGTCACTAATGGCCCAGAAGTAACCAAAATGCGAAAAGTAATATCCATATCCCTGCCGCTGGCCATAGGCCGGAGCAATGATACCTGATCTTCTACCGGATTCATTAGGAAAGGCTCCAAAAGGAAGCGGAATAGGGAAAGGCACACCCGCAATATGAAACCAGATCCATTTTGCAACAACCTGTTCCTTCAATATTACCTTCATCTGTTTTGCATAGAAATAAAAATCCGAAGGATCATCAGTACAGGTTGTATAGATACCATCCTCGATAAAATATGTATCCTTCGTTACTTTCTTTACCTTGTCACCACCGTAAATAGCCCCGTCAGTTTCGGTGGATGCAAGAGAGATGAAGCCTTTCTGTGTTCTGAAATCATAATTAATTCGGTTACCCTCATATACTTCTCCAGCTTCACTTAAAACAGGAGTTCCCATGAGCCTATCCGGATCTGCTGTATCGGGAACACCGAAGGCTTCGAGCTGATTAGTTTCAAAATCAATTATGATTTTTGAACTCTTTAATTCTGTTTTTTTATATTTCAGCTCTCCTGTACCATATATAGCGAGCTTCTTTTCTTTAATATTAAATATCATTGAATCTGCTGAACTGGAATATACCACGGCGTCAATATCTGATTTAACTGCAGCTGTGTCCGATGATAAAGTGTCGGTTATTGCGGGATTTACGTTCAGTGTATCCTGAATAATAGGATTCCCCTCTTCCTGTGCAATAATACAGAAAGAACAGGTAATTAAGCATATGAATAGTAGTCTGTGCATTATATCAGCGAATAGTAGCCTGTGAAAATCTGAAAAATGAGAGAAGCAATTCTTCCCCTCTAAAGATAGTAAAAATTCCAGCTTTCTCTGGAATATTTAAAGGCAAATAATAATCTTTTTAATGGAAATGGAAATCAGAGTGGTGACAACTGTTAGCAGCTGTCACCCATAATTTATAAGAGAGCTCTGTAGAAGACTAACGAAGATGCCCCTTTAATACCTGCTTCATTCTTAAGTTTAGCAGGATAAATCTTAACACGGCTGCGTAATGACTTAAGAGTTTTCTCCCTCAGAGAATTTTCAACTGAATCAAACAGTAATTTCCCAAATCCTGCTACCCCGCCTCCTATAATTATTTTACTTATGTCAAGAATGTTAACCACTGATGCCAATCCGATTCCTAAATATCTGCCGGCATCTATAATTACTTTTCTTGCAAAATCATCCCCCTGCTGTGCGGCATCACTGATTATCTTTGGAGTAAGGTAATCAAGATTATGATCGAGCAGTTCAAATATTTTTGAGTTCTTCTGGTTGTGTTTTTCCCGGATTACCTGGTCAACAAGATATCCATTGCCAATATACGTTTCAACACATCCATTGGCTCCGCAATTACAAAGAGGACCATTGTAATCAATTGTGGTATGCCCTATTTCTCCTGCAGCGCCAATCTCCCCACGGTAAATTTTTCTGTTTAATATTATTCCCCCGCCAACCCCTGTACCAAGTGTGATCATAATAAAATCTTCAAACTGCCTTCCTGCCCCGTACATCAATTCACCGATAGCAGCAGCATTAGCGTCATTTTCAACAGTAACTTTCAACCTGAATTCATCTTCAATAAGTTTGCCTAAATGAACCTTCTTCCAATTATATAGATTAGGAGGATGTTCCACAGTTCCTTTCTCTATAGACACTATGCCGGGAGCGCCTATTCCGATTCCTTCAATTTCTTTTATATATTCAGGCAGGACATTATTAATTCCTTTAATTATTTGATTTACAACCCCTTTGGGACCCAGTTCCGATAAAGTATCAACAGCAGTTTTGGCAATAATTTTTCCATCCTTTGAAACTACACCAACCTTGATTGATGTTCCGCCAATGTCAACACCAACCGAGTACAACTTTGTTTTCTTCATTCCCTTTCCTGAATAGATTTTATTAATTTGTGAATTGTTTATCAACTATTACGAGTTTGTTGGGATAAGTTAAATTTCCCAAAGGACTTGAAATTGTGGGTTGAGCAACAAGCTTTATGTTCATTTCTTCATTTCCGCGTCCGCTGATATTTAAAGCGAGTTTTACAAGATCCTCATAACTCTTGTTTTCAAAGAAACTGAAAAGATCAAGTTGCATTCTTAAAGGAAATTTGACAGTCTGTCCGGATCCCGGAACTGAGATCGGTGAATCAAGATCACCTGAAATGGTTTCCTTTTCATCAATTAATAATGTCCATGGAAATTTAGTTAATTGATAATCCGTTTTTGGTTTGCCGCCGGATCCGTCGTTGGGATTTAATGCATCTACATTTACCACAAATGAAACGGGCATCTTCTTATTTATCACTGAGGTTGAGAGCTTAAGGATTTCAGTTGAGGAAAAATCCTCTAATCTTGTTTTTGTAGTGATATCAATTCCATTCAGGAGCAGATTTGTTACAGATCCGAGTTTGAATTGTAGTCTGGATATGTTCTGAAATGTTTGAAGAACTCCGCAGCTTTCAAAAAAAATGAAACTGCAGGCAATTAGGATAACTGAAACTTTTTTGGCTATCATATACTGTCTTCCTTAAAATTACTAATTATTTTAATTTAACAACGACAGTCCATAAATCCAGCCGAAAAATTATAATACTCTGGATTCCTCGATTTTGGCAATAATAGTTTCTGCCACCTGTAATGCTTTAAGTCCGTCTTCACCGCTCACCAGGGGTTTTTCCTTATTCACGATTGAATTAACGAATAACTGAAGTTCATACTGCAGAGCATTTACTTCTTTTTGTTCAGGCTGCTCATATATAACGAGTTTCTTTTTATCTCCAATTCCTATTTCTCCGAATGAAATAAATGGTTCTTTTATTCCATCGTCTTTTGAAGCAAGACGGTAAACTTCAGATGCTCCTGTATTAAAATCAACTGAGATGTAGGCATCCCGCTGAAACATTCTCATTTTTCTCATTCTCTTCTGTGAGATCCTGCTCGCTGTTACATTAGCCACTGTGCCGTTCTCGAATTCTATTCTTGCATTTGCAATATCAATTGTATTGGAAACCACGGCAACACCGCTGGCCTTAATATCTTTTACATTGCTTTTAACAAGACTCAGAATGATATCTATGTCGTGGATCATGAGGTCAAGCACAACAGCTACATCAGTCCCGCGGGGGTTAAACTGGGCAAGTCTATCAGTTTGTATAAATTTCGGATCAAGCTTATATTTTTCCAGTGATAATAAAGCCGGGTTAAATCTCTCAATGTGTCCGACCTGCAGATTTAAGTTGTTACTTTTTGCAAGATCTATTATCTCCTGAGCTTCAGAAATTGATGCAGTAATTGGTTTCTCAACAAACACATGTTTATTACAGTTAAGACTTTTTTTTGCGAGCTCATAATGTGCTGAAGTGGTTGCGACTATTGATACCGCGTCACAGCTTTGAAGCATTTCATCAAGTGAATTAAAAACTTTCACTGAGAATTCTTTTCCACACTCCTCAGCTTTTAATTCATCTTTGTCATATACACCTATTATCTCACAATTCTGAAGTGTTTTGAACAACTTAGTGTGAAGTTTTCCTAAATGTCCTGTTCCAATAACTCCGACTTTTACATTTTGCATTTTATTTACTCATTATTGTCGAATAACCAATTATTCTATCATATCCGCCCAAATTTGGATCGGCATAATATATAAATACATGATAGACATTCTGTGTTGTCCAGTTATTTCCTTCAAGGATAACCCAGTCTATCTCTGAAATTTTGTTATTAGTAACATTTGCAGCAACATATTGATAATCATATATGCCGCGTTTCATATTTAAAACCCCGGTATAAAAACCTCCGCTATTCCCCAGGCGGTAAGCCGGATCAAGCACCCAGTTGTTAAATGCACCTGTTACTAACACGTCCTTATTGAAATCCGACGGTGCCCGTAAATTAAACTCAACGTTAAGATAATCAGCATATTCATCATCATAAGGCATTAGAATAGAGGCGCCATTAAGATCTCTTCTCCCCTCCTGGAAAAATCTTGATGTTTCAGGTCCCTCGAATTGTGCTTTAACAGTTTTTCTACTGTAAATATTCGTATTTCTCAGGTCAGTTTGCCTGTATTCATTCCCGGGTTTTATTTCTTTTGATGTAAATCTGAATCGTCTGGAGCCATCCCAGTAAAACTGCCTGAAATCATTGTTGTCTCCTTTGGAAACTTTAAAGGGGTACAATATTTTATGATTCTCTATGATTTCCGCATTCTCCACGTAAAAAGGAAAAAGATCTTCAGGAAGTGTGAGTTCTACACTCAAATTAAAAACTTTTGCAAGATCCGCAGGGAATAAAACCTGTGTTTCCAGAATTTCACGTTTAATTGACGTTCTCATCTCCAAGGGATCACGAACCACAAGAAACTTTCCGCTGGCATAAATAACGGAGGTATCATTTGACTCAGTAATATAATATTGCCACTTGCCGGAAAACGGTAATGTTATATAGCCATCAGCATCCGGAAATGTTCCATCGTAATGGTATTTCGCATCCTCTATAGTGGATGGCAATAATGTAAAATTAAGGTATGGCAGAATATTCTCACCCGAGTTAGTTAGCATCAGATTGGTATATGGTTTCCAATTCTTGTCACAAAAGCGGAATACAATGCTTAACCTGGGCTCGAATTCTGAATTGACATCAAAAGAAATTTTCAGATTAGGATTAAGTTCAGCATCATAAACCAGCACAGGAAATGTAATTTCATCCTGCTCAATTGCGGGATCATCAATATAGGTCTTAAGGGATCTTATTTCTACTTCCTGTGCGTTAGCCTTAAAAAAGGATAAGAGTAGGATTAGTAAAAAGTATTTATACATTAAAAATCTCAATACACTTTACTGATTCGATGGGAACAAAAATCCTGATCTGCTGATTTTCACGTGTTGTTTCCAGAAGATAACCATCATCATAAACTCCTGCGAGTTTGCCGGATTTGAAGACGATTTCATATAATGGTGACTCGCTTTTCGAGTCATAGACCATCCCATAATATTCCTTCATTGTAATGTTTACAAGCTTTCCGAGATTTTCTGACCAGTCAAATTTCATAGGTCTTACTCCGGATTATAATAAATTTTGTAATAACGCCTTAAATTTATCTAAATCATCACATGAATAATATCTCTTTAAAGTATATTCCGCATTAGTTTTTTCATCAGCGGTTATATAATTGGCATAAACCGCAGCAATTACCTGTTTAAGCTTGCTTAGTGAAGCACAATTTTTCCCATTCTCTTTCAGATACACGTCGATGAATTCGATCATCGCTTCATTTTCGGATATAAAAATATCATAAAGCTTATCGTTAACAATTTCCAGTTCACTTCCATTATACTGCCAGCAAATAATTGGTGAAAATGATGATCCTATGGCTGATGAATAAAGAGAATCGAAATCCGGGCTCCCGGTAACAAGGATTTCCTCATTAATTTCTTCAGAACTATAACTATATGGCTGCTTTAATCCTGAATAAATGGAATCTACAATATAGAAGGAATCGACTGAATTGAATACATATACAGTATAGGAACAAATATCATTTTTTTTTACACAGTCTGATATAAGAAGTTCCTTTATACCATCATTATCCATATCCTGAGCAACCGGAGTTGGATCAATAAAGGATTTCTGAAAGATAATGGCTTCATTATCTGAACCTGAAACGGTAAGTTTGTTTGCCTGGAGTTTAATTTTGAAATGATCCAGCAGAAACAATTCTTCCTGAGCGAAATAGCTGCTGAACAGCGAAAAGAATAATATAAGTATAGTTTTGATCTTCATATTTCGGAAAATAAAACTATCTAAAAATGAAGATTATTCCAAGAAAAAAATAATAAGCAGAATATGAAAAACCTCCTGGACCTGGGGACTCAGGAGGTAAATTGTTAATATCTGAAATTTTATTGTGCAATAACTTTAATATCACCGCCGGAAGTGTAGCAGTTGAGAAGCCGGCCGCCACCGTTTATTTCACCTTTCAGCTTAGAAGATGTAAATTTACCATGGCTGGTGATTGGAAGTTCACACTCCACATCTCCTCCTGTTGTAGAAAGATCTGCCCGGGCAGAAAAATTCTTAGGAACTTTAACAAATATATCTCCACCGGTTGTATGAAGACTTATACCTTCATTATTACCGGAATAGACTAAATTGATATCACCGCCGGAGGTTTCAGCCTTTATTCTTCCATCAGCACCGTTAAGCTGAATATCTCCGCCTGATGTAGAAAGAGCTACATTCCCGGAAAAATCTTTAACTATAATATCTCCGCCTGATGTAGATACATTTATTTCGCCATTATTTTCTTCAAGCCGTATGTCGCCCCCTGAAGTTGATGAATTTATAATTCCCCTGGTATTTCTGATATTAATATCTCCACCGGAAGTCTTCACTTTTATTATACCTTTCAGATCAGAAACTCTGATGTCACCACCTGCGGTAGAGAGCAGTGTATTATAATTGGAGGGAATTTTTATTTCAAATTTCAGATATATTCCGCCCCAGGACAAAAAACTTATCCAGCTTTCTCTTTTTGCCACAATTGTAACACCATCCTGATCATTATCGTATCTGAATTTAACTTTGTCGTACGCTTTTTTATTACCGCTGATTTTAACAGATACTTCCGGTTTATCCCATGTACTTACATAAACGTCACCTGAGGCTGCATCAAGCCGAAGATTTTTCCCGGCTTCGGTTTTGAATGTCTTTTCCTGAATAACTTTTGTATCCCCTGCATGGGTTTTGCTTATTGCCGTGAATACAAGAATTATGAACAGAAAAAAGAGTATTTTCAGGTCTAAGATTTTCGGATTCATTCTTTGATACCTTTGTCTTTTTTCTTTAGACGTAAGAACAATAAAAAAGTTACAATTACCCAAATTTTTCCAGTTCAGAAATTTTGAGGAAAGAAAGCCTTATAATTTGCTTTTGAATGAATTAAAATGTATTTTTTAGAGCAATTCGCAATAATCATTTCAATAAAAGTCAGTCAATAAAATCTAAATCAAAACGATTTCAAATCGATTTCAAAACGATTTCAGAGTTAGGGAAGCAAGGAAGAATCCTTAAATTCTTCACAAAAACCTTCTTGAGTACTACTGTATTTCTGTTTCTACGCCAAAGCTGAAAATTGAGCTCTCACCCGGTTTTACACTGAGCAGATCCATTAATTCGGTACGGTTAAAGGCGTTTGTTATAAATTGTACCGGTTCAAGGGCAATCGCCTTTCTTGGCCTGTGGATAACTTCATCAGCTGTATAGGCGTAAAATACCCCGCCTTTCTGAAAAACTGATATTTTTAGTTTGTTGTGAGGGTCGAAGATGGATGATCGTATAAATCCGTCATTATCTGATTTCAAACCGGTGAAGCAATAATTTACCCTTCGTTTTCCAATAATCTTTTCATCAGTGCTTTCCGGTCTGTAGTCTGTTCCGGGATTATCAATTACGTGTGAAAATGCGGCCTGCCCTTCAAGAGGTACTAACCGCTCATTTACTTTTACTATATATTCTGCGGGAATAGTAAGTTCAAGATGATCAACACCATCATCAGATGTTCTGAAGTAAGGATGCCATCCGCAGCCGCAGGGAGCTTCAGTATCACCAACGTTCCTGGTTATTATATCTATTAATAATCTGCTGCTCATTAATGTAAATTTTACCACGATATCTACAGCGAAGGGGTATCCTTCGAAAGTATTTTCCCTGATTGTATCGGAATACAAGGTGAGCTCAGCTTTTTCATCATTGGCACTTTTATTCACGATCTTAAAATCGAGTACCCGGGCAAAGCCATGAATTACTTCTTTACGTGAAGGGATGGGACTATTCATTTTCAGCTTCCTTCCGTTCCACTCATATTCGCCATTTTCAACCCTGTTTGAGAAAGGGACCATAATACAGGATCTTGCGCCTTTCTGTTCTTCCAGTTCCTGAGCAGTAGTATATCCATCAATAATATTATACAATCCGCCTTCCAACGGAATAATGTAGTTTAGGATGGTTGCTCCCCGTAAGGCAATTTCAACGCTTGTTGATTTTAATGAATCGTGAAGAATAATAGTTGAAAATTTTCCTAACTTACCTTCTGAATATGTATAGCGGCTCAAGAAATCCTCTTTTTTATCGCAATATAAAAACAAACATCCCCGGGTAAAAAAAAATTTGATGATTACACTTTTTACTTGTATTTAATAAATAAATTTGATTTCCCGAAAATGATCAGATGAGATTTCTTCTGGAATCACAGGCTGAACATATACCATCAGCACAAAGGAGTGTGTTGAAATTATTTCTGAAATATGGAACACCTTCATCAATCAGCAGACTAACCGGTACAAATATCACTTGCAGGCCATAATAATTAAATTCTTTCAACAAACCTTTTACTCCCAGGAATTCCTGGAATGAAATAAATTGTTTGGCACAACCGGGCACTTCAATGAGGTTCTGTTCTCCGGTTATTGAGACACCAACCTTTTCAACCTGCAGGTAATCCCAGGGTGAGATGTCACTCCACGGAACAGGAGCAATTGTCTCAAGATAATGGCCAAAGGACAGAGAGCTGAAATCAGCACCGAGCATCAGTATGTATGAATTATGCCTGCGGGCAAGCCAGTCGGGAACACTACCTTTGCCTAAGGGACTTTCGGGGGAATTATCTTCGTTAATAAAATTAGTTATGTATCCGCTTAATGCGAATGAATGAGTTGGAGAGGATGTTCTTATAACTCCGGGCTGATGTCTGAAATATTCAGTTACCGCGCCGGTTTTTGAGGTTGAGCGCTCTTTGGAATAAACCTGAAAGTTTCCCTCTTTCCGTTTGAAGCAATAAGTGAACGACGGCATAATTAACGAGCCACGTTCAGTTATAATTTTCTGCAGTGAATTTATTACTTCGTCAATTGTGATGCCTGGAAAAGCTGACCTTATTTTCCGGAAGGAGGAATGCATCATAATATGATGTCCCGCCGTAATTCCAACTCTTTCATATAAATCAGCGATCATAATTATCCGGATTTTCTCCGGTAATTTATTCAATTTATTTGAATATTCATATTAATTCGCCTTCGGCGGGACGCAGATTACGCAGATTACACTGAAAAAGAGTTGACGCAAATTTCGCGAATTACGCAAATTTATTTTTCCGCCTTCGGCGTGACGCAGATTGCACAGATTACACTGAAAAGAGTAGACACAAATTACGCGAATTACGCAAATATATATTCCGCCTTCGGCGTGACGCAGATTGCACAGATTACACTGAAAAGAGTAGACACAAATTACGCGAATTACACAAATTAATATTTCCGCCTTCGGCGGGTCAGATTGCGTAGATTAAAGGAAAGAGTATGATATGGATTTTGCGGATTGCGTTGGCGGAGGATAAGGATAATCAGGATATGCTGTATTGATTTGCATCTGTTTTTTTTATAAATAATATCAATCCTCTAATTGAAAGTAAAACCAGATGCGCCTCAAAGAAAGTATTTTGTACTTACCCGGAATAATCGGACAAGATACAAATCAGGTTGTTGTTCAGAAAAGAATTATAGTTTATACAACCATTCTTATGAGTGCCGCAGGTGTAATCTGGGCGATTCTATATTTTCTCTTTTCTGAACCTTATCCTGCAGTAATTCCAATCAGCTATTCAGTTTTTTCCTTACTAAATCTTCTCGGATTATATATTGGTAAGAATTACCGGAGTTTCCGTTTCATTCAATTATTACTTACTCTTTTTCTTCCGGTTCTGCTGATGATTTCGCTTGGGGGGTTTATCAGCGGAAGCGCGGTCGTGCTGTGGGGTCTGATCACCCCAATCGGTGCCCTGCTATGCTGCCCGTTCCGGCAGGCGTTATATTGGTTCGCCGGCTACGTAATGCTGGTTATCATAAGCGGATTTGTTCAGCCATATATACGCCTTGGGAATAATTTACCTGATTCATTTATCCTGAGTTTCTTTGTGGTAAATATTGTAGTTGTTTCATCTGTTGTCTTCTTCCTGCTGAATTATTTTGTCGGACAAAAAGATAAAATTATAGATCTCATCCGCAAGAACAGCGAACTTGAACACGCTTATCTGAAACAGGAAGTTATTTTACAGCAGAGCGAAAAACTTGCGACACTAGGAAAGTTAAGTGCCGGTCTGGCTCATGAATTAAATAATCCCGCTTCAGCTGCTAAAAGAGGAGCTGAACAACTTCGTGATATTTTAGGTAAGCTGCAGAATGCCCACTTCAGACTGGGAGAAATTTCTCTTTCTGAACTTCAGATTATGATAATTGAAAATATGAATAAACTCATTTTGGAAAAATCCAGGAAACCGGTTGAGCTTGATCCGCTGCGGCGGAATGATCTCGAATTCGAGATTGAAAAAATCCTTGAAAACAGCGGAATTAAAAACGCGTGGGAACACTCCCCGGTAATTGTTAATCTTGGATTAACTAAAGAAGAACTTACAGAACTTATTTCAAATTTCAGTAATCTGGAATTCCCGGTTATTATCGATCTGCTGGGGAGCAATCATTCTGCATTAACCTTGCTTGAAGAGATAAACCATGGCTCCACCCGGATCTCTGAAATTGTTAAGGCATTAAAATCCTACACCTATATGGATCAGGCACCTGTGCAATCAATAGATATTCATGAAGGTCTGGATAATACGCTAGTAATGCTTCGCAGTCAGCTCAGGATGGGAATAAATGTAATAAGAGAGTATTCACCAAACCTGCCCAGAATAACAGCTTATGGAAGTGAACTGAACCAGGTTTGGACAAATATAATTGATAATGCAATAACTGCCATGGGGGGCAAAGGTAAGCTGATACTCAGAACTTATGCAAAAGATCAATGGTTGTTTGTTGATATTGTTGATTCGGGTCCGGGCATTCCGGAAGATGTTCAGTCAAAAATATTCGATCCATTCTTTACAACGAAAGCTCCGGGTGAAGGTACCGGACTTGGTCTTAACATCAGTTATAATGTAGTAACTAAGAAGCATCATGGGGATCTGTCTGTTTATTCGAAACCCGGTGAAACATGCTTCCGCGTAAAACTGCCTTTGAATAATAATGCCGTTTCACATAAACAAAAAGAAGAAAAAGTTTATAAGGACCAGTAATATGTCAAAGCCAATAATACTAACTGTTGACGATGAGGTTTATGTACGTAACGCCATAGAACGCGATCTGAGAAAACAATACGGGAAAGATTATAAAGTAATTAAAACTTCATCGGGTGCTGAAGCAATTGATACACTTCTTCAGCTAAAAAAAAGAAATAATCAGGTAGCTTTGTTTCTTGCGGATCAGCGCATGCCGGGGATGGACGGTACAGAATTCCTTCTCCAGGCACTGAAAATATATCCCGAAGCTTCGAAGGTTTTGTTAACCGCATATGCAGATACGAATGCTGCAATAACTGCTATAAACCAGATCGGGTTGGATTATTATCTTATGAAACCGTGGGATCCGCCGGAGGTAAATTTGTATCCTGTTCTTGATGATCTTCTGAATGACTGGTCCGCCAGGGCACAAATTCCTTACGAAGGTATTCGTGTAGCCGGTACATTATGGTCGCCCCGATCTCACTTTGTAAAAGATTTTCTTGCTCGCTGCCAGATCCCTTATTTATGGTTAGACATCGAACAGAATGAAGAAGCTAAAATACTTGTGGAATCTGTAAGCAGCGGACCGCTGCGACTTCCGGTAGTTTTCTTTCCTGATGGGACAGTCCTGATCGATCCTGATTATCCTGCACTGGCAGAGAAAACCGGTTTAAAAACAAAAGCCGGGAGTCCCTTTTACGATCTCATTATTATTGGTGCGGGACCTGCAGGATTAGCTGCCGCGGTATACGGCGCGTCTGAGGGATTAAAAACAATCCTTATAGATAAAGAAATGACCGGCGGCCAGGCAGGAACAAGTTCCAAAATAGAAAACTACCTTGGATTCCCGAACGGGTTAAGCGGCGGTGATCTTGCGCGGCGTGCTACACTGCAGGCATCGCGGCTGGGCGCAGAAATACTTACCGCCCAGGAGATTACGGGTATCCGTACAGAGCTTCCGTATCATTATGTTTCATTAGCTGACGGTTCAGAATTAAGCTGTCATGCGATCATCATTGCAACCGGTGTTTCAGTAAGACAGCTGAATACTCCGGGTATTGAAAAACTGAACGGTGCCGGGGTGTATTATGGAGCGGCAAACACTGAAGCAGTACATTATAAAGGCAAGCACATATATGTTATAGGCGGAGGTAATTCCGCCGGGCAGGGCGCACTCTTTCTTTCACGGTACGCAGGTAAGGTTTCCATTCTTGTACGTCATTCTCTTTCCAGTACTATGTCAAGATACCTGATTGATCAAATAGCATTGATGGAAAATATTGAAGTCCAGACTGATACCGAACTTTTGGAAGTCCATGGTGAAGACCGTCTGGAAAAAATTACTGTAAAGAATTCTGCTACCGGGAAAATATGGGATTGCGAAACTTGCGCGGTGTTTATCTTTATTGGAACGAAGCCGCATACGGAGTTAGTTAAGGACATAATTAAATTAAGTAAAGAAGGATTTATTATTACAGGACCTGATCTGCTGAAGCTTGGCTCGGACTGGAAATTAAAACGGGATCCTTTTCTTCTCGAGACAAGCGTACCGGGAATATTTGCAGCCGGCGACGTTGTTCATGGTGTTATAAGAAGAGTTGCCTCCGCGGTGGGACAAGGGTCGATAGCCGTAAGTTTTGTGCACCAGTATTTGAAGACAGTGTAAAGCGTTTGAACATTTTCACAATTGCAACATTTCTTTAGTAGAGCCGTCGGCTTGCCGCGGCTGGACTGCACATAATGTAAATGAACATAAATGTTTGTCCGAAGTCGGAGTGTTAAATGTTGACTTCGTCTTAAGTTGCTGCCATTATTTCTTTTCTGCATTCCAGACGCGGCAAGGAGGCCGTGTGAAAATTACTTAGTGAATCTTTGTGTCTTTGTGACTTTGTGGCAATGCTTTAGAAAACGCATAAAACAATAGCCACGAAGACACAAAGGCACTAAGAAACACAAAGAAACACAATATTCACACAATCTCCAAGCCGCGTCTCTACAAGGATGAATTACATTCTCATAATAGTAACAGTTCTTTGCGCACATAATGTAAATTAATAGAAATGTTTGTCTGAGTTAGTAATTTTCATTTAACTGACTGAATCATTCTCTTTGCCGGCTCTATTTTAATTTGATTAGTGTACTTCTCAGGATAAACCCTGTACTGAGGCATTGGAGGATTCGGAGTATCGCCCACACCTGTAGCACCATAACTGAGGTTTATTCTTGAATTGCCGTCGTTCATTAATTGGTATGTATATCTTGCCCTGTCAAGATTATAGAATGGAACAGCTGATACATTAATGTCGTTCGCAGAGGTGAACTTGAGTCCCTCACCCGCTTTATTCTTCAGCTCAAACCATTTTACTCCGGAATAATTTCCGTAATCCTGCGGTTCGGCATAAGGCAGCTCAATATTATCAATGTTAACGGTATGTATTGCAATACGGCTTCCGGTATTCCGGTCTGCATAGTTTTCAAAAGGTCCATGTCCGAACCAGGTGAGTAAGTTAAATTCTTTATCTGATCTGAATGAGAGCCCGATACATGGCAGCCAGTCCATATGAAATCTTCCAAGAGGAATCATTTCATGTTTAATGATCATTTCACCGCCGCCTGAAATTTCATAATTAAAATCATTTACAATGTAATCAGCGCTGTAAGGGAACCTTGTTATTGATTTTGTTTTTACTAATGCTTCAGATGAATCATCAGAAAAAGTTATCTGTATCTTTTCAACTGTATTATAGTATTCATTAAGTCCCATCTTATACCATTCTTCTGCTTCAGCTCTTCCCCAGTTTACTCTTTCATTTGATATAGGAGCGCGCCATACATTTGAATTCATTGCAGCGGCTATTTGTTTAGCGCCATGAAGAATTTCCAGACCGCCCGTTGATTTATTTACCAGGTAATTATAATCGCCGCAGATGAAAGAATATGAAGTACTGTTCTGCGCAAACTTTACTTTACCTGCTGATTCAGAAATATTCACCGCCCTAAGCTGCTGAGGAGCAGTAAATCTAAACTGCTGAAAAGTAACTTCAAAGCCCTTATCCATAAACGGCTGTTTATTTTTAAGTTTAGTGCTGATCTCAAGTATATACTCCTGATCATTATTCAGATTTCCGGGGAGAGGAATTGTAAATTCCTTGTTAGTCTGCGGTTCAGCGGTTAAATCAATTTTGCCGGAGGATACATTTTTACCTGCAGCATAAAGGTACCAATCGAACTCAAACTCATTAAGGTTTGTAAAAGAATATTTATTTACAACGGTGAACTTTCCTTTTGTTGGGTCATCTGAATAAAATCTGACCGGCGACATGCTGTGTTTCGCCTGGTACAGTTCCGGCTGGGGTTTACGGTCAGCGGTAATCATTCCGTTGTGGCAGAAAGGACTAATGCCATAGGTTAAATAATTCTGCCCATCATTAATATCGTCAAATGTGATCCAAAGAAGCGGCTCTTCTTTATCAGTGTTCACCGCTTTATCAAATATCTTCACTTCATCGAAAGTATAATTTGATATCCATCCCGGCTGCTGATCATTATTCCTGTACGCGTCCCTGCCTATATTAACCGGGTAATGAGAGCTCAGTATAGCTTCACCGTATTTTTTTTCTGCAGTAAGTTTGTCATCAATATATAACTGCATAGCGGAACCATTATACACAGCTTTGATCTTATGAAATCCTTTATTCCAGTTTTCGGGGACTGCAGTTGTAAGTTGATTTTTATATGAGTTGATATAAAATGAAATTGAATCAGGGTGAGTCTGTAAAATTCCATACTGAAAAGCTTTTGTAACCAAAGGATTTTCCGTATAGTATTTTCCCGGTGATAATACTGCCTCAATAACAAGTTCGCTCCCCTTTATATCAAGCCGCGGATCATCATAAACTTCTATCCAGTCATCCAGTCCGCTGAGTTTAAAGGCGTTACCTGACTCTCCTTTTACAATTGCCGGATTACCCATTACCCCGCATTGTATTTTATTGGGTGATGAATCATCTGTAAAACGCGCTTTAATATTTAATCCCTGGTCGATCCAGTCCCATACAAATCCTCCGTGTAACTTGGGAGTGGAATACATAATTTCCCAGAACTCATCGAAATGACCAAGTGAAGTTCCCATAGCATGTGCGTATTCGCCCATCACAACAGGTTTGGAAGAATTTACTCCAATGCGGTGAAGTTCGGGAGGAGTGGGGTATCTCGGACCAATAATATCAACGTAGGGGGCTTCACCGTTCGGCCAGTTCGACTGATGCATCAGGAATCTGCCCGGATCGAATTTCTTCACGTAATCTGCCATTGCATAATGAGGCTCTGCAAGTCCGCATTCATTTCCGGTGCTCCACATTACCACCGAAGGATGATTCTTATCCCTCTGAACCATTCTCTTCCATCGGTCCATAAAGGAATTGAAGTACTCTTTGCGCTGAGGGAATTCCCACTCAGTGTAATGGCACTCCGCGTTAACCTCGTCCTGCAGAAGAATGCCATACTCATCACAGAGGTCATACCACAATGGATCATTTGGATAATGGCTGGTACGTACCGCATTAAAATTAAATTGTCTGAGCAGTTCTATATCCCTCAGCATCAATTCTTTAGTAAGAGTTTTTCCATTAGCAGGGTTATGCTCGTGGCGGTTTGTTCCCCTGAAATAAACAGGCTTGCCGTTCATCAGCGCGATTCCGTTCTTCACTTCCAGTTTACGGAAGCCGAATCTCTGGCTTACTATTTCAGTTACATTTCCTTCTGAATTGATAAGCTCAGCTGTAAGTACGTACAGGTTTGGTTTTTCATCCGACCATTTTAATGGTGAAGAAACTTTTTCAGTAAAAGTTTTAGTTGTACTGCCGGTGATTGTAAATGGTTCAGTTGTTTTAACGAGTTCCTGCTCACCCGCAGTTGAAAGAAGAGTATAACGAATAGAATATTTACCTTCATCACCTAAGTTTTTAAAAGTAAAATCGAGTTTAAGTTCTGCATCATTATAATTTTCATCAAGATCATTCGTAATGAAAAGATCTTTTATCATTACAGCGGGTTTGGAATAAAGAAATACGTCACGGTAAATACCTGAGTACCTGAACATATCCTGGTCCTCAAGATAAGATCCGTCGCACCATCTCAGAACCATTACCGCTGCAGTATTATTTCCCGCCTTAATAAATTTTGTAATGTCGAACTCCGCTGAAGTCATTCCGTCTTCATGATATCCTGCATACTCTCCGTTGATCCAGAGAAACATAGCGGACTGTACTCCGAAGAAATGAATAAAAGTCCTTCTGCCCTGCCACTGTTCAGGAATGGTGAACGATCTTCTGTAGCAGCCGGTTGGATTTATATCATCAGGCACAAGTGGCGGGTCGTAGGGTGTAAACTCCATCGGAATATTTCTGTACATAAGATGATCATAGCCCTGCATCTGCCAGACTGAAGGGACGCTTATTTCTTTCCAGTTATTGTCATTGAATGCGGAAGCGAAAAAATCCTTTTTAACCAGAGCGGGATTTATACTGAAGTCAAACTTCCATTTTCCGTTAAGTGAAAAATAATAACTGGAATTTCTGAAATCATATTTCGCTGCGTCAGTTAAGTTTTTATAAGGGACAAGCAGTGCCGCAGGATCCTCTTCATTTTCTGAACAAACATTGGGATCTTCAATATATTTATTTACATCGAAAGGTAGCTGTCCGAGCAGATCTCCGGAGACAAATAAAAGTATACTCAGAACAGCGTAGATGATTTTTTTATGCGCACCCATTTAATCCTCGGATAAAAAATTAATAAATGTTAAGCAGATCTTCTTATAATTAATTCGGCATCCAGAATCTGCGTTACGGGTTCATTTTTCCCGCCTGGGTTATTAATGATCCCAAGAAGCATTTCCGCCGCTTTCTTCCCCATTTCAAATGAGGGCTGGTTTACAGTCGTAAGCGGAGGATCAACCAGGTTTGTTATATTGTTATTCGAGAAACCGATGATGCCGATATCGTCAGGAATTTTGAGTCCCGCTTCCCTTATCTTCTGGAAAGCACCCACAGCAACGGGATCATTCACAGCAAATATCGAATCTATATGAATATTTTCCTTTAATATTTTTTCCATTGATGCATAGCCGTCGTTCTCATGCAGGCCGCCGTAAAAGATAAGACTCTCGCCCAGTCCCAGATTTGCATCACGACAAGCTTCAAAATACCCGCTCTGTCTGAGTGAACATATTTCAAGTGTTTCGGGTCCGGCAAAATGCGCTATCCTCTTATAGCCCTTATCAATAAGGTATGAAACAGCATTATACGCGCTCTTCTTATCATCAATAATTACTTTACCTGCGTTTACATCCCTGCATACCCTGTCGAAAAAGATGAGAGGTATACCGCGTCTTATCAGCTCATTAAAATGTTCGCCATTCTGTGTTGCCTGTGAAATCGAAACTATCATTCCCGCTACGCGGTGATTGATGAGGGCTTTTGTATTAATGACTTCCCTTTCATAGCTTTCATTTGACTGGCAGACAATAATAGTGTATCCTGAATGATATGCAATTTCCTCAATGCCGCTTATTGCAGAGGCAAAAAAATCATGTTTTATTTCCGGTACTATTACACCGATTGTTGATGTGCTGTTTTTGCGTAAGCTCCGCGCGATAGGGTTAGGCATAAATCCAATTTCACGTGCCAGGTTGTTTACAAGTTCTTTAGTGTTCTGATTAATATCGGGATGATTATTGAGAGCCCTCGATACAGTGGAAGGAGAAAGATTGAGTTCTTTAGCAATGTCAGAGAGAGTTTTGGGTTTCATTTAGCCTCTGGAATCGTTTCCGCAATCGATTGCAATATAGAAAAGATCCGGAACTCTGTCAAGATATCAGGAGTTTTTTATGCCGGTAAGGACGTTTACATTGTTATTAGTAAATATTGAAAAAAGACGATGAGCGAGAAGAAAATCTGGACAATAGGTCATTCCACGCACAGCTTTGTTGAGTTTGTGATTATGCTAAAGACATTTCAGATCACGGTATTAGCTGATATCAGGAGTCTGCCCGGTTCAAAGAAATTTCCTCACTTCAACAAAGAATCACTTGAGCAGGCACTTCCTATAAACGGCATCCAGTATGTTCACATAAAAGAACTTGGCGGCAGGCGGAAGACAAATCCTGAAAGTAAGAATACAGGCTGGCGTTCAGCTGCTTTCAGGGGCTATGCTGATTACATGGAAACAGAAGAATTTAAGCAAGCAGCAAAAGTTCTTGAAGAGATTGGCGCACAGAAACGAACCGCGTATATGTGCGCTGAAAGTTTATGGTGGAGATGCCACCGCTCGCTCCTTTCTGATTATTTCAAGTTCCAGGGCTGGACAGTAACTCATATCATGGGTGCAGGAAAAAGTTCAGAGCACACCTACACACAGCCGGCGAAGGTTTCGGATGGAATATTAAGTTATGAGGCAGATCCTGAATCACCCGGGGGAGGATTTAGCTTATAAGAAGCATATAAGAAGCATATAGACTCCCGGAGATCATACGGAGATCATAGATGCAGTGCTGTCAAGTTAAGGAATCGCTTGGGGCTTAGCCCAGCGCTTCAGCGCTGGGAGAAAGATTTCCCCAATAACTGCGGGCTTTAGCCCGCAAAAACATTGGCATGATATTCTTGCCGAATACGCTGCCTGGGTTGAATCATTGGAGATAACATAAACCCGCCGCTGAGTAGAAGATTTATAAATAAATAATGTCACCCTCGTTAATTTTAAGCGTTATATAAGTATAGAGATAAATGTATTTTTTTAAGGCTGCTGTATTTCACTTTTTTGTGAATAATAGAGCTTTATAAGAGTTATTATTCACTTTTTCGTTGACAAACCATTATTATTTATATAGATTGAGGTATAGGAATTGCCTAATAAAAGTGAAATTGAAGAGTTCCTGAATAACTTCAGAGCTAAGTTGGATGTATTTTCTGTTATTTTTGAAGATCGTAACAAAAATAAACAAGCTTTACTTGATTTGGAAATTACACCTGCGAAGAGAAGAGAATTATTAAAAGTTATTAAACCTGAGAATTATAGCTCTGGTCCTAACAGAGATGAAAATGATACCAGAAGACCTAACTATTGGGAATTTGGTATGCAATATAACGGGAAGGAAATTTACATTAAAATAAATATGGGATTTCAAAATAAACCTGTTATTTGTATCTCATTTCACATTGCTGAGAGACCCATTACCTATCCTATATCAGAATAACCGGAAATATATGAAAACTAAACTTGAATGCCCTTACTGTGACGGCATCGCCAATTTAATGATTGAACAGAATGAACGGAAGTTCAGGGGTGAAATATTTCTTATAAAGGAACATTATTATAAGTGCGATGATTGTTCAAATACATTCACTAATGATGAGACTGACACAATTGATATTAATCAGGTTTATAATCTTTACAGGGAAAAGCATAATATACTTTCTCAGGAACAAATAACAGGGTTAAGAGAAAAGTATAACATTTCAGCTTCCAGGATGTCACGCATTCTTGGATTCGGAATAAATAGTTATGGAAATTATGAAAAAGGTGAGATACCTACTCTTAGTAATTCAAAGCTTATAAGAATGATTAAGGATCCATCTGAATTCGCGAAGTTAGTAGATGAAAGTACAGAGCTGGAATCTAAAGAAAAGAAAAAGATATTATCACATCTGGATACCCTGATAGATGCAAAGAAATCAAATGACGCCGATTCTTACTGCTGGTTTTTATTATCCCAGGACGTAAATCAATATACCGGATTCATTCAACCTTCTCCTGAAAAATTTGGCCATATGGTACTTTTCTTTCTTGATGCCGCACCTTATAAAGTCAGGCTGAATAAACTATTGTTCTACGCCGACTTTCTTTACTTTAAGTTCTTTGGTCAATCAATCTCCGGATGGAAGTATCAGGCGCTTCCAATGGGAACGGTTCCCTATAATTATATGACATCATATGATTACCTGATAAAAAAGGGCTTCATAGAAACTACTGAAGTGTTAATAAAAAATGAATTATTTGATAAGTTTGTAAAGAACATGGATTTTAATAAAAGCTTATTTTCAAGTGATGAAATAGAAATACTTGAAAGTGTGAAGTTCAAATTAGGCAATCTAAAGAAGGATGAGATTGTTAAAATCAATCATCAGGAAAATGCCTGGGTAAATGAAATTGAAAAGAAGGGACTTATCAGCTATATCACATATGGCTTTGATGTGAAGGCCGGGAACCTGGTAGATTTATAACTCCGTTACTGCAATAATGGTTGATTACAAAATCAAAGTTCTCTTTCGAACCAAGACCCCATGCTTGTAAGGCGGGCTATAAGTTGCGTTTGATGATTACCAATTCACTTTTAGGACTAATTACATACAAAACTAATGTAAGAAACGGAGGTTTTCATTATGTTTTTGCAAAACCAAACTCCCGCACACCTTACTACCAGATCATCTATTTTGTTAATGGAATTCGTAAAACAAAGAGCACTCAAGAGACACTGAAATCTAAAGCCTTATTATTCTTGTCAACTTTTTAAAGTGAATTGCATAGCAAACCTGATTCAGTATGACCCTTGAATAAATAAAAATGAAATTCACGTAAGAATTATGTGCAGTTAAATGTTAAAGCCCCTGAGATGCTCTACGAGCCATGATCTTCTCAGGGTAAAGTCATTTATATGAGACAAATAATACTTTTCAGAGTTTAAGGGAAAAGCTCGCTCTTTTTTGTTTTTTTCAAATATATTCTTGAAGTCTCTTTATAAATTTCTGTTATCAATTTTTTCATGCATACCATAGAACATAAGAGGTAATCAATATCTAAAGGTATAATTTGTTTAGTATCTGTAACTCTGCATTTCACTCCGCTCTTATTAATGTAATAACTATTAACCCTTCCACCAGAATGAACAATCAAATCACGTGTTGCCTTAATTTCAATAAAAGTATCAACTAATTCATCTTCCAAGTTGAATCCAAATGTTTTTTTTATTGACATAAAATACTCTTTTGGGCTAAGATACATTATCCTTAGAATTTTTTTATCGATGACTTCTTTATACAAATCCTCTAAAGAAGTAGCATTAAGTATTGATTTAATAGATATATTTTTTTCTTCCTCTTTATCTTCTTTAGTTAAGGAAATAGTTAATTTGTTAGGGTGTTTTAAGTACAATCTCTTAATTACGGACTCAAGATAGGACTCGACAACAGTTACAGATGAAACGATTGAACTTGCAAAAATATCATAACGCATAGCCTTTTTTAGTATATCAGATACTTTTCCCTTTTGTCTTTCTTTCGTTATCTCGCTACCATTAACGCTGGGTAGTTCAATTTCAATACTGACCACGGTATTTAACTTAAGCTTTTCTCGATACTCGTATATTAAATCTTTAGATAGTTTAGTCGTCCAATATATCCTATTAAGCTCCGTAATAGCGGTTATGTAGGATGAAAAGTAAGGATTTTCTTTTTTCAGTGTAAGTATTCTTTTAGTCGTAATAAAACTTTTCTTTTTTTCCATGAGGTCTCTTTTTCCAAATATTTACTTTTTATGAGGGGACTTTATTTAACAGTTCGCAACTGTGTTTCTCAAGTATTGACTTGGAAAACGCATTTTAGTTTATTTAATATATTAGGCTTTGAACATTCTTATAAGAAAGATGAAGATGTTGATTAATTATCCAATAGCTGTAGCAATCAATATTTATAAAATTCCAATAGCAAGCTTGCAATATCATCTTTCTTAATCTGGTTTTGAGTTGCTTTTTGAATAGGAGTCCAAGTTAAATTGCATTTTTCCAATGAATAACTATTTGTGCTTTTAGTTAGCCTAATGTAATATCTTTCTTCTTCTTGCATAGCAAAAGTTAAGTACTCATAGTTGTTGTATTTTTCAAAAACTCCATCTGAATAAAATACATATGAAATGTCATCATAATATCCAGTTTTTACGACATAAAAAGGTGCAGCTCCTTTTATTTCTTTCCTTCCATAGTTTTTATTCCATTTTTTAGAAATGGCATTTTCCCATATCGTAACATAAGGCTCGCACTGATCTTTAGAATGGAATTCTGGATTCACTGAATACAGTTCATCATATCCAAGTACTGCAAACATACCCGTCAAAGAATTTTTCACTACATAACCACAGTCTTCACGGATTGAAATCACATAAATATCTTTAGAGTCAGATGAATTATTTTGTTCAGCTGTAGAATAGATGTAATAATCATGAACTTTTCCTACATAAGTCATTGTAGAATCTATACAATGAGGGAATAAAGAAGTAAATTTGGTGGGTTGTTTAATGCGAGAGCATCCAATAATGGTTAACAAAATTATCAAATACATTACCTTACTTTTAATTAAATACTCTATAGCCTCTTTACTTTTTATTATCATTGGAACTCCCTTTTATAGTCAGCCATATTTGCTGTCATTTTTAGTGTCTCATAATTGTTATCAGTCATTGAATAGATATCCAATGCATCGTCAATTTCAATACAGACTTTTGAAGTGACATATTCAAACTGGAACCACTCTCGCTGCACTTGATTCTTTTTGAAAGCTAACTTTAATTCGCTTTCAATTAAATCATAATTACTCAGCTTCATCCAGTTATAAATCTCAAGTTCAGTTTTACTTTCCTGTTGAACTGCATACTTCCTTTGCTCCGGATGGTTAAAGGTTCTGCCTATCTTGAATACTTTCGAGTTCGGAATCTTATAAAAATAAACATATCCAACCGGTCCATCATTAAATTTCAACCCTATATGTTTATATCTAATCCACTCATACCATAGATTTACTAAAACTTCTTGTATACTATAATCTGCATAGTATGGTAAGGAGCGATAAAACCCATATAGAGTTTCGCTCTGGGGTGGTTTTAATTTGTAGATTTCGGGATGTTTGGTAACTCTGATATAATCTCTGGCAAAATCTCCGCAAAGATCATCTCGTTCAACTTGTTTCTTTATGTAGCTTGTAAACGTTATCATATTCTGATAATGTCCTGATTGTTAACAAAATTCAAAACAGCTTTTTCAAATTCTCCATTTGAATAAAACATAGTTCCACCAAATTCTTAAAATAAAACGAAAGTTCACCTCCGGACACATAGTTTTCTGGATCACCTGAATAAAATATTGAAGAAACCAGATTGCTTATCAATATTGTTAACAATAAAAAATTGTGATCCGATTCCCCGACCAGTTTATTCCAGATCACTTCTGTGCTTTGATTAAGCTCAATCGTATTTTGAGTTCTCCCGATCTACATAAAAGTACACTTAGCCAGATCCCGCCAAAAGGAATAAACTAATAAGCATCCATAAAGCACTTTTGACGATATCGTGAAGTCTTCTTGACATATGGCAAATGCTGGAATTGCTGATAGAAGCACATAAGCGAGATAGAATGTGAATACATCATACATTCTTCCAATAAGCAAAATTAGAAAGATTACCAGAAAATGTATCAGTGCAAATGACCAGAAGTCTTTTCTGCTTGTTCTTCCATGAAACGAAGCATGATTTCTGAATGAATCAACATAGGAAAGGATCATAGCGTTTCCTAAGCCTCATTTTAACAGCGCCAATATATTAAACAAATTTTTGTTAAGCAACCAAATTCTTATGTCTCTTAGCTGTCCTATGGTTATGTTTAAACCAGTTCTCAAAGGAATTTTCAAATTAGTACTTTTTCTAAAAAAATCACTTTCAAGTCATGTCTCTTTCAAATAAACCAACTTTGAATAGTTTGTTGTCCCGTTGTTTATTTGGGAGAAGCTAAGCCTTTTAAGGCCGAAACCTTGATTGTCAATAGATTTCATTCTTCATTTAACAATTTTTTTATATTTTGTCTAAAATTGGAATTTATTGAGGAGGAGAGTAAATAACACCTATCTAATTTACTCGCCTCTATCTTGAAGACACTCTTGTTTAGAGATGGATATACAACTGGGTGATTACCGATGAAAATATATAGAAGTGAAATGCAATCAGGATGATCATTCCATTAAATAGAATTTTATATCGAAAAGGTTAATATGCTAAGCTCACAAAAAAATAAAAAGACTATGAAAATAGAAAGATAGGTACATGTAGAATACCAAGAGCAAGATAAGTGGTTATTCCCCATATTTAATTCACTTCGAAAAACATTACAAATACAAAATACAAATCTAATTGATAATGAATTGATTCAGCTCTCATTTCATATAACGACTCGATTAGAAATACTTCCCATAATATATGATCGCATAAATGAAGAATATGAAGTGCTCATGTCTTACTGTAAAAAAAAAATTTCAGATAAGAATAAATGCAGCAGAGATAAAGACGGATTTGTTTTAGAAATAGAAAAAAGTCTCGTCTATAGTTTAATTCTTGATATTGATAGTTTTCTCTTTGAGATTAACAGTTCTATTGAGCTGATCACGAAATTTGTAATGAGAATTTATAATTTACTCGGAAGATTTACTGATAATTTTGCAAAGGAAATGAAAGAAATGCTGCTATTGAATGGATGTGATATATCTTGGTTCAGATTGCTTGATTCTGGACGAAATTATTTTATTCATGATGGAACCCCATTTATCGCCATAGATTGTACTAATGAAGAAGAAGGTTATGACCTAATTATAATGAAAGAAAATTTGAAAAGTTTTGAAGGTAATAAAACTTTTTATCGCTTTTCAGAGTTTACCAAAATTGCTAAAGGTTTTTATGAGATGAAAAATAAACTTTCCGAGTATCTTTTTAAAATTATAGAATCAAAACAAATATGAAAACTAAAACATTTATACCAAAGGAATTACTTGGACTACAAAGTATGTTTTCTTTTGGTTCTGTATCTCTCATGTACTGGGATCTTGCTTGCGAATTAGAGTCTAAGGCTCAGAAAGAATTAACCGAACAATGGAATTCGAAATACGTTTTCGCGTGTTAAGTATTTTATTGTGCAACCTTTGAGGCTTTACTTAATGAAAGTTTATCAAAAATAATATTATATGATAAAGGCAAAGAGAAGATGATTAGCAAAATCATCTACTCTCAGGCACCATATGAGAATATGACTCGGAAAATAAATGCCACCATTTTAATAACCAGAAAAAAGAAAGGTATTATTAAGGAAAGTATAATACAGGAATATATTGCTCTGTCACAATTAAGAAATGCAATAGTTCATTATGCTCCAGAAATTGAGGGTATCTTTTGCTATCCCAAAAAATTATTATCCTCTTTGCGACTATCTAAAGTTAAACCTGTTCAAGGAGCGGATTGGGTTGAAACGTTCAAAACAAAAACAGTATTAGACTGGGCTAAAAATACTATAGTAAACATTATCAACAGTTTTTTAGCGTTGCAGGGGAAGTCGAAGAGTGACTTTTATGGGCAGCAATCGTAGAGCATCTCAGGGGCTTTAACATCAATCCTATTCAACTATTCAACACTCCAAAACCTTTACGGCTTCCTATAAAGACTCTTCTTTACATGCACATACTTTTGAGTAGTGGCTAAGTTTGAATGTGCTGCTAACTCCATTACTACCCTGACTGATACATTCTTCTTGATCAATCCCGACATGAAATGTCGGGGTGCTCTGAACCAGCTGAGCTACTAACAATTTTTTAAAAGAAAAAAGCAACAGTTTTATTCTGTGGCTTTTGTTTCTTGTGGGCGCTCATGTATTCGAATCAAGGACCCCCTGCTTGTTAGATAAATTTTAATTGGGAATTTAATTTAGTTTTGGCATTATAAAAATAAATACTTTGCTTGAAGCCAAATTTTTACTATTTTCTTTCCATTAAATTTGGGGGATATTTTGAAAATAAAGGCATTCATCTTAATATGTAACTTCCGAGTAATTCATTTTGTATACAATTCCTTTGATCTAAATTGAAAAGAAAATCAAATTTATATATTGAGGAGTTCTTTCATGAAATTATTCGAAAATTTTCATTACGAAGCATTTGACCATCCTAAACCTAATTTTGATGATCCTCAGACCAGACAGGAGAGATTAAGAGTTAGAGACGCTCTCCTTAAATTAAATGATATGATATGGCCTTATATTTCACAGCGTCAATGGGACCTCCACAGACATAGACAATCCATACATTATGTATCCAGCGATCATTTTATATATTTGGAAGATGGAACGCCTGTTGTAACTAAAATCGATTCCATGTGGTTACATTATGGAAAAAGTCCACAACAATTAGATTATCTTAAAACTTTAGGAGGGTTTGATTATCATAAACTTAATACTGATGAATATTTTAACGCATTTTATCTGCATTCTCGTATTCAGTTTTATATAAACTCTGAATGTCTTCGATGCTGGTTACTTTTGGCAACGGATAAGAACTATTATGACAGGTCTGAATATCTACGAAGATTATATAGAAGCCAAGCAGAACGCGATAAGTTGTTTAGTCTTATTATTCGTTTACTGAACAAAGGTTTTTTCTATGAAATTGGTGATGATAAATTAAAGCTTAAAACAGGGTTAACTCAAGATCAACTTTTTAAATTTATAAAAAAGGATAAAGGTGGTTTATATTCCGGAATAGTTAAGCAATATGACCCAGCTGACATCTTACTGAATATAGATAATATACGCAATGAAATGACGGCAAATTTAGAACTGCTATATCCTATATATGATTTTATGGCATTTAGATTTAAGGCATGAGGTTCTAACAACCAACTGAAATATTTTTGAGGAATATAAAAAAAGATTTCTTTTATCAAATATAGAACAGAATAAAGATCGATTTAAATTTAATTTTGAAGATTTACTGGATCTCATAAATAATGTAAAATGAAGGAAGAGTTTACTAAAATATTACAAGAAGCTATAATTGAAGGTCTCAGCGCTTTGAATACTGTTCTTTTGAATAATAATCGAATACCCACTTATTCTGAATGGTACTGCGTCAATTATGATAAAAATGGATTTCCAAATATACATAATGATGTTTTTAAACCACATCCAAAATACTCCGACATATTTACTTATAAATCTTATGACGGATCTCAGCTTATCAATACAGATCAATTGGTGGCTATTAATAAATACAAAAGCTTTTGTAAATATAAATGTGATTCACTTGGAACCTTCTTGCCTAAAAATTTTTATGATGAAGATCGACAGAGTATAATTGATCTCTTCTCTATGGATATTTTAACATCATTAGTAGAACGTTATTATGAACTATACAATACCTGTGAATATGATTCCAATAAATTTGATGTAATCGCAAACCCAGTGTTAAATAGATTATTTGCACCAAAACTTTTAATTAACTTTTATATACCCATTTTATTTACAAAGTTTTTGAAAGATAAATATGATATAAATGACAATACATCAATAATCAAAATGGATGATAAATTCCATCGATCAAGAGCAGGAATTAAACTGTATTCTTCCGCAGTTACAAATAAAGTTTTATCGTCAGCCACTCATGCATTAGTTCTAAAGGATTGGTCAATAGAGAATCATAATACGTTTAATTTGACTCAAATTTTTAACAATATAAATTATTATCCAATGGGATTAATAAATAATTTCTTCGGTTCCATACGGGTGTTAAGGGGTATTAATACGGGCTTTTGCCAGTTATTAGTTTTTCCAGTCGATTGGGCTGATAATTATAAAGGTGATTTGATTTCATTACAAGGTACTTCTTGTAGAAAATATCCTTCGCTGTTTGATAATTATTATTGGAATAATGATGAATTTCCGGTTTTGAATGATAACGACATTGAAGAGATTTGTTCTGTATACAATAGTCTAATTAATATCCAAGAAAATAAAATTGGATTAGCCATCAACAGAATTAATAGATGTTTTTTAAGAGAGGATTATGAGGATTCCATTCTTGATGCCACTATTGCACTTGAATCTTTATTGATTGATGATGGTAACCAGGAAATGACCTATAAATTAGCAATGAGAATAGCTTATTTATCTAAACATTTTCCCAATTTTAAAAAAAATGCACAGGATGTATTTAAGGACATCAAAAATATATATACTATGAGATCTAAAATTGTTCATGGTAAACATGAAAAAGATTTTAATAATATTTATAGCGAGAAAAAAGAACTTAATTCCAGTGATACAGAGCAATCGATTGATTACTTAAGAAAGATATTATTGGTTTTAATAAAGAATCAGAAATATTTACGAGATAAAAATATTGATTTAGAGATGTTACAAATACAAAAAGATGTCCTTCATTAAATCTATAAATTGGTTTTCAGATCTAATAATTCCGAGCGATCATCTTAATATGATTAACTTTTTGGAATCAGAATAGTTTTCAGATTCAAGACGGTAGAAATAAACTCCGCCTGGTAAGCCTGCAGCATCAAATTCAATATTGTATTCCCCAGGATCTTTGTATTCGTCCACGATAACTGCCGCTTCACTTCCAAGAATATCGTATAATTTTATCCTGACAAAAGAGCTAGTTTGAATTTTGTAATTAATTTTTGTTGCCGGATTAAATGGATTCGGATAATTCTGTGAAAGATAATAGCCGCTTGTTTCTGATGGTATGACAGGGACAGAATCTAAAGCCTGATCAGTTTTATAAATTAAACCGGACACGGTGCTGACATAAAGAGAAGAATCTCCTGCGAGAACAATATCATTAAGATCATCTACACTAAGATTAGAAGTAATATCAATCCATGAATCACCTTCTGCTTTTTTAAGGTATATACGTTTTTTTTCAAAAATTACATATATCCTGCCGAATTTATCCAGTGACACTTTATCAATATAACCCTCCGGGAGATTACCGGAAATGTTGTTCCATTCATTCCCCGCTTTACTTAAAAGCAGTTCATTATAGTTAGTCAGAACATAAAGCCTGTCTTTGTTATCAATTAAGAAATCTCTTATACCAAAATTTACAATACCAAGCTTGTTAAAGTTTTTTCCGCCGTCTATACTCTTCAGTATCCCGTATCCATGATCTACAAAATATATAATACCTCTTGAATCTATCCGGATTTTTATCGGGGAGTTGGTCATAGGAATTCTGTTCCAGGAAAATCCCTGATCAACAGACTGATAAAAATAATAAAAAGGTCCATGCCCATCGTATCTACTATAAATGGAATATAAACTACCATTAGGATGGGCTGCAATCTCATAAAATAATCCATTTACCTTTTCCCATTCACTTATTGCGGCGTTTAACTTATATCCCTGAGACCTGTCGGAAATGCTGCCAGAGAATAACTCAGCAGCAAAGAAATCAGCCCCCGCATTAAGAATAGACACTATCTGGGGTTCGTTCAAACCTTTATTCAGAGTTACATAGCTATTGTCTTCTTCTGAATATTTTATGCATCCTTCCTTGCAGCTGATAATCAGACCCCTGTTGTGATCATTAAAGAGATTTTCTATTTTAACTGAGTTCAATCCGCTGGTGATTTCTATCCAGTTATTACCATTATCTGTTGATTTGATGACACCCAGATCTGACCCTGCATAAATGTAATTTCTTCTGCTGTCAATTACTAAAGTGTTCAGGAATACATTATTCATATTGTTGTAGGTTTTCCAGCCGGCTCCATTGTCGGTTGATTTTAACAATCCCTGACCATAGCTGCTTATCCACAAATTGCCGTGATTGTCTGCCTTTATATCATTACACTCAAGATTGTCCGGCCAACTGATAGCGTTCCATGTTTTTCCTGTATCCGCTGATGTGATAATTTTCGTATGATAATAACTCCCGCCTTCCAGAAGCAACGAGCAAAAAGTCTGTCCGGTTTTTTTATTAAACACCAGTTTTGCCTGTACAATAAAATATCTGGAGTAATTTGTTTCGACCCAGGTATTACCGGCGTCAGCAGAAGTTTTTAAATATTGATCGTTCACGCTGGAAATAATGAGTAAATTATTTGAATGTAAAATCAGGATTATCCCGCTTGTGAAATTTTCAATCGGAACCCAGGAAGAACCGTAGTTGGTAGATTTGTAAAGAGAATACCCGGTTAAAGGAAATGAAGTTCCGGCAAGAAACACATCATCGCTGGTACAAACAAATGAAGTAACGTTTTTAAAAGGTAGCGCCTGAGCTATATCCTTCCATGTTTCACCATGATCTGTGGACAAAGCTACTCCATTGCAGGTTGCAATTAAAAGATCTCCCTTTGAAGTAACTGAAAGATTATAAATTAGTGTATCCTGGGTCCGGCCTATCTGTTTCCAGCTTATCCCATCATTGTCTGATCTGAATATAGAATTCTTCCCCCATGACCTGACTTTAACCACATTGTATATGTAATCAGCTGAATCAACCGCAAGTATAATAGAATTGCCGCCATCTCTGAAACTGATCATTTCCCAATTTTGCTGGGCAGACAAGGTGTTTAAGCTTAAATAAAGGAAGCAAAAAATAATTTTGATTTTATGAAGCATGTTCGTGCTCATAGATGATGAAATGAAAACGTATATTGTAAAATACGGTGTTATTTTGTTTTATGCAGATAAAAAAGACAGTAAGACAAGAGAGATTGGTCGCCGAGTAGGTCGAAGGGGATTTCACCCTTCGACCGCTCACAGAACCGTACGTGACAGTCTCCCGTCATACGGCTCGTGTTATTCTTCAAGTTTCAGCAATAACCTTTTTGCCAGTGATAAAACA